>JACCDG010369292.1_pt1 | contig 120054 bp, 134 predicted proteins | sample 7442471 | NCBI WGS metagenome assembly JACCDG01 (sample SAMN15323444, study PRJNA562643) | freshwater metagenome | isolation source: river surface water | place: USA:Blue River Watershed | collected 2017-08-17
GGTAACACCTTCATCGGCGGCAACTTCACCGCCACCGGTACACTCACCGTGTCTGGTCTAGCGACTCTCGGAGACTTCACCGGCACCAACGCCACCATCACGAGTGCCACGACCACCAACCTCGCTATCTCTAGTCTCACCAGTGGCCGTGTTCCATTCATCACCACTGGTGGCCGCCTGACCGATAGTACGAACTTCGCCTTTGATGGTTCACGCCTCTCGACCCTTAACTTCAATGTGACAGGGACTTCTACCTTTACCGGTACCTCAACCTTCAGTGGACGAGTGGGGATTGGGACTACATCGCCAATCGGTAACGCTAGATTGACCATTGCCGCTACTAACTCACTTGAGACGTTGTACCTTGATAGTGCTGGTATTACAAATGGTGGCAATCGCATGAATGCGCAAATGATTACGCGTGCATCAGCAGGGAATGCGGTTAATAGTCTTGCTGGCGCAACCAATTTTGTGTCGCTCATCGATCTTACCAATCTAAATCTACAGGCAGGTGCCGATTTTATTGCAACGGGAGCGTCCATAGAAATCATCGATGCAGGAGCGATTAGTTCATCGTCTTCACGAACCCTTATTGGTCAAGATATTGTAATAAACGCTTCGACTACAGGTACGAATAGTATTGCCGGCCAGGCTATCCAAGTCTCTGGTAGCACAGCAATTGGACAAAGTATTGTGGCGGGAGCGTCCGATATCGCAATTGGTGTTGACTCAAACATTTATTCAGAGTTGATTCCCAATAGTACTGGAATTAGCTTTAATGCATTTGGTTACAACAATGATAATTATTTTGGCTTCCTCGCAAATGATAATGGAACGAATAATAACGCGTTTGCATTTTATGCTTCGGGCACGATGCGCTCGTACTTTGGTGGCAATGTTGGGATTGGAACGACGACACCGGTTGAGAAGCTGACAGTCGACGGTACGATACGAGCAACTAATCTTCTTGGTGGTGCGACGAATCTCACGACTGACGCCAACGGTAACATCATTCGAGACCCGTCTGATGCACGCTTAAAGACTAATGTGACGGAGATAACTGGTGCGCTTGATCAGGTGTTGGCACTCCGTGGTGTGCGGTACAACTGGCTTGATACTGACCGCTTTGGTGAGCAAACGGAAATCGGCTTTATTGCGCAAGAAGTTGATCTCGTGGTACCAGAGGTGGTGAGTAAGGGAGGGGAGTACTGGTCACTTAACTCAAAGAATTTGATTGCAGTCGTGGTTGAGGCAATTCAAGAAATGTGGGCGAAGGTGACTGAACAAGATGCACGTCTCGATGCACTGGAAGCAGAGAACGAGGCACTCCGTTCACGTATCGAAAATCTAGAAGGCATACCAGCGTCTGTGCCAGCGACTAGTCAGTCGACTAGTGACTCATCATCAAGTGGGGGAGGTGAGGTAGTTCCGGAACCCGTACCTATTCCAGATTCAGAGTCTGTACCGGTTGTTGAAGAGTCACCGGTGCTGAGCGAGATTCCTGCGGTAGCAGAACCGTCTGAGCCTGCTCCGGAGCCAGTGCCGGAAACTGTAATTACAGATAGTGTCGAAAGCGGTGTATAAAATAGTGATAGGTAAAGTGGCGTTCTATGAGAAATGCAAAAAGCGCTACGTTCTCACGTAGCGCTACACTTATTACGACATCGCCAGCAGTATCTCGTAGCGATGTTTACGTTTTTCCCAACATGAGCGAGAACTCGCCCACGGTGCTGTGCCAGACTCCTCGTACATTCTGCGCGCAAAGCGCATATTTCCTTCGAGGGTGGTAATGTTGGTCGTGTCACTGATCGACCAGGCCGGCTTGTGGGTGGTGTAGAGAATCTGAAATAGACCAGAGGCGGTCGACTTCGGATCGGGGTTCACGAGCAGGCGACCGTCAGCTTCGTACTGTCTGAAACCAGATTCACACGACGCAATAGCCACCATCACGGGGATATCCGCAAAATATTCGCGAACGCGAGCTTCGACATATGCAGGATTGACCATCGGATTCGATGGTTCGACCGCATATGTCCTGGACAGTTGTTTGTCTGCTATCGCAGGGTTGGCAATGAGTAGCCAAAACCCTAGTAGACATACAACTAGCCGGTTGAACATGCGTATCAACGCAAGCATCGATGTACTCCTTTTGGGACTTTTAATCTCCTCCAAGCCCTATGACGCGTCAATTACCGACTTCTTACACGAAAACGAGTCGGTTTTGCCTGTATCAGCAAAAAAACGTTTATTTATAAGGCTTTAATCGAGTGGTTGGTAGGGGAATGATCCAAAAAAATCAAGTTTCCCGTAGTTTGATTGATAGAGGGCACTGCCAACGGTGTGATTCCTAAGGAGTTGGTGACGGGTATCTCTTTCGCTGATTAGACTAACGGTTGCCATGATATCTGCCAGAAGAGCATTTTTGGCAATAATAAAACTGCCGCCATATCCACTCTGTTCACCGATGAGATGATTACGCTCGGTTACATTGCTCTTCCAGCGACGCTTATATGGACTTGAGGCAGCGAAGCCTTGGTGGTAAATGTCTGTCGTGCCGAGATACTGGCCTTCGTTGAGTGGATCTTCAAGATACAGGGTAATCGGCTCACCAGACTCACTCGTGCCATAGATGTCACCGCCACCATTAATAAGATACTCTGTTACACCGTATGAAGCGATGAGTGTAGATACTTTATCTATCGCCCAACCCTTACCAATTCCACCGAGGTCTATTTGTCCACGGCGGAGGGTCCAGGTGGTGTTGGTGTGCTCGAGGTCAGTAAGCGGATTGCCGATAATGGCCGGGGTATCACGCTCAGTAAACGAATAGCCGCTATCGTACCCTTGCGCAACCAGAACATCGCCAATGAGGATGTTAAATACACCGCTGGTTTCTTTGTAGAACTGTTGTCCTAAAGTGAGGAGTTCGTGGAGGTCAATATCATTGGTTGTAACCACTCCTTGTTGGTTAAGTTGTGATACGTACGAATCTGTTCGAAAACGCGAGAAGCGGGTTTCGATACTATGCAAAAGCGCCTCGCAGTCCGACTGGATAGTTGCGAGACGCTCAGTATCAATTGCGTCAAAGATTTCAATCCACCAGGTTGTCCCGAGGGCACTCGTAGTGAATTGCTCCATGATGAGTTAGTTCTTGGCTGAAGCCTTGATTTGATTGACGGCGTTATTAAACGCGTTTGAGGTGAGTGAGGCACCACCAACTCGTGAGAGGGAAATACTGTCGAGCTTTTTACCAATCACTTGTGCTTGGTAGGCATTTGAAAAGCGGTTTTGAAAGTTGGTTGAAGTGTCTACTTTGTCACCACTGTATGACACAGTTGCTCCTGTTACGATGTCACCGCTGAGAGTAAGTGATACGGCTACATTGTGCTTGGCATTACCTGGTGCGGTGTAGGGTGCGGTCGCTGAGAATGTACCATTTTCATAGACAGTTACTGGCGTTGGTACTGAAGGGGTAGGGCTTGGGATGGTCGGTGTCTCTGTTACCGTTTCAGTTTCAATCACCTCATCAGCTGGTACTTCAACTGGCATTTCGATTGGAGTTTCCTCAGCCGGTACTTCAACTACTAAATCATTTCCTTGATTGGCAGTTTCGTCTGGTCGGAAGAAGTAACTTCCAAGACCAACGGCGACTGCCAAACCGACGACAATAAGAACGATTGGCATAACTATGGTTTAAAAATAACAGCTATAGTATAGCGGTAAGCGACTCATTTTCCAACTCTGTTGTATACTTATACTACTTACTCGTTTTGCTGTTACCTATGCATATTCCATTTGTGAGCACGTATCTTGATCGGACATCAATGTATCAAGTGGTGCTTGAAGGATTGGTAGCTTTATATGGAGTTGCTATTGTGGCGAGTTTTATTGGTGCTGTTGGTTTTACACCAACGGAACTGATTCTAACTGGTCTAGTGGTCATTGGAGGGTCGATGTTGATGAGTTACCTCTGTGCTGTAGTCATGAAGGCGCCGGCACAACATCTCTCATCGCTCATCACGGCTCTCATTTTAGTTCTCCTCTTGCTACCTTCGGCATTACCGTATGATCTGTTTACCTATGCTGCTATTGGTGCTATTGCGGTTGCGAGCAAGTATGTTCTCGTGTGGCGGAAGCAACACGTCTTTAATCCTGTAGCCGCTGGTGTAGTGATTGGTTCATTAGCTGGTTTTAGTGGGGCTTCATGGTGGGTAGCAAACCCGATTCTATTTATCCCCCTCATCTTAATCGGACTCCTTGTCGTTCTTAAGGTGCGTCGAGTAGAGATGGTGATGTCATTCATCGCGGTTGCTTTTATTGGGTATATAGTGAGCGAGTGGGGAAGTCAGCTCTCGAGTACCGAGCTTATCACCACGTTTTTCCTCTCGTACCCATTTATCTTTCTTGCCTGCTTTATGCTCACCGAGCCATTTACGATGCCGGGTACCAAGCAGGCACAGGTATACTATGGAATTTTTGTAGCCATTGTCGCCTCGTTGCCTCCACTCGGTTCATTTGTAGTGTCGCCAGAGTTAGCTCTCGTCATCGGTAATGTAGTATTTTTCTCGCAGTCTGTTCGACAAAAGTTGATACTCACCCTCGTGAGTGTGCGTGAGCTCACGCCACGTATCTATGAGTTTAGTTTCAAAAAGCCTGCCGGTATGACATTTGTTGCTGGTCAGTATCTCGAGTGGATGCTACCGCATACGAACGCTGATAATCGAGGTGTTCGTCGCTACTTCACCATCGCGTCAGCACCTGAAGATACTATGCTTCAAGTAGCATTAAAGGTGCCAGAAAAAGCAAGTACCTTTAAGCAAGCATTAGTTAATCTACCGTCTGGTGGGCAAGTAATTGCGAGTCAGCGCGCTGGAGATTTCATTCTACCGCTTGATGAGTCTGTTAAGCTTGGATGGATTGCGGGAGGTATTGGGGTGACACCGTTTGTGAGTCAGTCCAGACATCTCCTTAAGTCGGTGTCGACACGAGACATTGTTGCACTTTACGCAACGCAAACCGCTGCTGATACTGCATATCTTGATGTATTAACCCAGGTGGCAGAAGTTGTCTCGGTGGTTGGTACTGGTGAACCATTACCGGGTGGTGAGACCGGCTACGTGACAGCTGAGCTTATCAAGCGTCGGGTACCTGATTATTCTGACCGTGTGTGGTACGTATCTGGTCCACCAATGATGGTAAATGCGGCCACCAGTGCGCTCCGCACGCTCAAGGTCCCTGCCTCTCAGATTAAAGAGGACTTTTTCCCAGGCTTGGCGTAACGAACACTTGGTTCAATACGTTATACTAGAAAAACGTATGGACTATAATCATAAAGCGAGTCGCGCACTGCCGGCAGCAGCGGTCGAGACACTCGGCGTCTCCCTCCTCCCATACCTCAGTGAATTACGACGGGTGGTTGAACATGGTGGATATGATAAACCCGAATGTTCACTCAATGTACCAACCGATGAATATATGCTCCCGATGGTGGAGCAGATAATAGATGAGGTCTACAGTACTTCACTCCGACATATTTTTGTAATTGGTATCGGCGGTTCGAGTTTAGGTACCAAGGCTATATATGATGCCATGGCTGGTGTGCGAGACTTGGTACCACACCATCTCCCACGATTGTATTTTGTAGAGAGTACTGATGCGGCTGCGTTATCGGTGTATCAAAAAATCATCACGAGAGCGGAGTCAGCAGCCGAGCTCGTCTTTATCGTGATAAGTAAATCAGGTACAACGACCGAGACGGTAGCCAATGCTGAGATTCTCCTTGCTACATTTGCCGAAAAATTCGGACGTAATGCAAAACGGGTGGTTGTACTGTCTGAAACCGGCTCGCCATTGCTGACTGCTGCGAAAGAGCAGCAAATGCGCACCATTGAGTTGCCACCTCGCGTTGGCGGTCGATACTCGGTATGTACCCCGGTCGGACTCTTGCCGCTCGGGCTCGTTGGTTTTGCGCCGGCTGAGCTACGTCAGGCGGCAGTGCGTACAGTTGAGCGTTCGCTTCATCCGGATATCGCCCTTAACCCCGCAGCCCTCATGGCGCTTACAAAGCTCTATGCATACCAAGAGAAGATACGGATACATGACACGTTCTTTTTTGCACCACCGCTTGAATCACTGGGTAAGTGGTATCGGCAACTACTCGGCGAGAGTATTGGGAAGCCAGTCAGTGGCGATGCACTCCGACGTGTTGGGATTACCCCGACGGTGAGTATTGGGTCAACTGACTTGCATTCGGTTGGGCAGCTCTACCTCGGTGGACCAAACGAGCGGTTTACCACATTTGTGAGTGTGACACAGCATCAAACACTCAGCGTGCCGACAGAGCGGGTGTTCGCTGGGGTGGTACCGATGGTTGATGGGAAATCACTAGGTACTATTCTTGGTGCGATTGAGGCTGGCACCAAAGCGGCCTATGACCAAAACGGACTCATGTATGAAAGTGTTACATTACCAGTAATCTCACCAGAGACGCTTATGGAGTTTATGCAGTGTCAGATGGCATCAACGATGATGCTTGGTTATCTTCTCCATGTAAATCCGTTTGATCAGCCACAGGTTGAGCAGTATAAAGTTGTGACGAAGCAATTATTGGGCGGTTAATGAGTGGGTATATGCACGAATCTAAATGGCGAAGTGTAGTCAAAGGGGTAACCTGGCGGATTGTGGCTTCAGGGGCAACGATGACGATTGTATTTTTAGCGACCGGTAATTTGGCATTGGTGGCCGGAGTAGGACTCATGGATATTACGGTCAAAATCGCGTTTTACTATCTCCATGAACGACTTTGGGGTCGAGTTCATTGGGGGATTGTTGGTCCGGAGCCACGACCGCCGCATACCCAATAACGAGGTTATTCACGTTGCATGAAATGGCTTTTCTGGTATGATGCGGGCGCATAAGGGTCTCCTTCGTGCACCATATTGTTCATGTCATTGATTGCTACTGCACATGCCGCTGAAGGCGGAATCCACGTCGCTCTCGCACCTTATGTGGTGGGACATATATTTGGTGTACCGATTACCTCGACACTCATCACTGCCTGGGTCGGCATGGCACTCCTGACACTTTTAGCATTTGTCGTACGACAGCGCCTTGCGCTTGTGCCTGGCAAATTGCAGAGTTTAGCTGAACTCACTATTGGTGGCGTGTATGACTACATGGCTGATGTGCTTGAGAGTCGTGAATTGGCTCGCAAGTATTTCCCAATCGTGATGACTATTTTCCTCTTTATTTTGACTCTCAATTGGTTTGGGCTTTTTCCTGGCGTGACCTCAATTGGACAATACGTTATGTATGACGGTCATGAGAAATTTATCCCGTACCTCTATCCAGCAGCTACCGATCTCAATATTACCCTAGCATTCGCTCTTATCGCGTTCTTCACCATTCAGTTTTCTGGCATTGCCGCTATTGGCGCCTTTAAGTACGCGGGGAAGTTTATTAACTTCTCATCTCCACTTGCGTTTGCGGTGGGTATCATCGAACTTATTTCTGAGATTGCTCGACTCATTTCATTTTCATTCCGACTCTTCGGTAACATCTTTGCGGGGAAGACGTTGCTTGTCGTTATCATGTTCTTTGTACCGTATGTGGTGCCGGTGCCAATCATGGCATTTGAAGTATTTGTTGGATTTATCCAGGCCTTTGTGTTTGCGATTTTGACGTTGTTCTTTATTAAGATTGCAACCGAAGAACCAGCTCATTAGTTTAATGGCCAATAACGAGCAGGGAATACGTTCTCTCCTCGCGTTGTCCATTAGAAAAGTAATTCACACAGTATTATGACAGAAATCGAATTGGCCCTTCAGGCATCAGAAATGAGTGCTGAGGCTATCAAGTCAATCGCTATGGCTATCGCTATCGGCGTCGGCGTATTTGGTCCAGGTATTGGTATTGGTCTTCTTGTGTCTAAGGCACTTGAGTCAATCGGCCGCAATCCAGAGGCAGCCAAGCAGGTAATGACTCCGATGTTTATCGGTATTGCAGCGGTTGAGGCGCTTGCGATCTTCGCCCTCCTCGTAGCATTCGTTATCAAGTTCGCGTAAAGATTTTTTAAATTGGCGAACTGCTTCGTTGTTGCTCAAAAATTTTTATTCATTGTACCATTCAGTACACCTCATAAAAATTTTCTCGCACGCCTCGCATTTCATCCAATTTTAAAAATCTTATAGAGCAAATTGTATACGCAGAAGAATTATTAGTCTCACGCAGAACATCATGGAAGAAATCATCAAAGCCTTCGGTATCGACGCTCGTCTGATCGTCATTCAAATCGTCAACTTCGCCATCCTCATGGGTATCTTGGGGTACTTCTTGTACAACCCAATTCTCCGTATGTTGGCAGAGCGCGAAGCCAAGATTAAGAAGGGGATTGAAGACGCTGAAGCGGCAGCAAAAGCCAAGGCTGAGGCTGACGTCGAGAAGCAAGCGGTACTTACCGCTGCCCATGGTGAAGCTGGCGAGATTAATGCTCGTGCGAAGGCTTCCGCTGACGCGAAGGCTGAGGCAATCACGAGTGAGGCTGAGGAGAAGGCAAACGCCATAATCCGGAGTGCTGAGCTCCGTGCGAGCGAAGCGGCAGAAAAGATTCAGAAAGACGCGGAGGCAGAGATTGCAAAAACTGCGATTCTTGCAGTTGAAAAGATGCTCAAGGAACGCGCTTCATAGTATATGCACGAAGTATACGTCACTGCAGTTATTGAATGTATCAAAGCTGGTCAAAAGCCAGGAGATATTTTTGCAGGCCTCAAGTCAGTGCTCGCACGTCGTGGCCATGAGCGATTGTTGTCACGGATTGTACGGACACTTGAGCGAGAGCTCGCACGTGTCGGCACGAGCGAGGGTGCTGTCCTTACTGTCGCCACTCACGATGATGCTAAGAGTAAGCTCGTGCAAGCACTCATGACCGAACTTGGTGTCGCTGTGACACCGCAAGTGGTGGTTGATGAGACCATTATTGGCGGAGCTAAGCTCCGTCATGGTGCTGTTGAAGTTGATGCCACCTACAAAACTACCCTTATTAATCTCTATCACACAATTACTAAGTAAATTACCATCCGTATGAGTACACCAATTATTGAACGTATCAAAAAAGAAATCGAAGGGCTCGACCTCAAGACTGTCCCGCAATCTGTCGGTGCAGTAGTGTCTGTCGGTGACGGTATTGCCGAAATCGAAGGGCTTCATGATGCGCAAATGATGGAAATGGTTGTTTTTGCTACCGCCGAGGGACAGACCCTTGAGGCGGCGCTCGCAACCGAAGGTGCACTCTACGGTCTCATCCTGAACCTCGAGGAGGACAGTGTGAAGGTGGTGATTTTGGGTGATAGTGGTCTCGTACGTGAGGGTATGACGGTGTACCGCACCAAGAAGCTGCTTTCGGTACCGGTTGGTGCTGGGATTGTCGGTCGTGTGGTTGATGCCCTTGGGCAGCCGATTGATGGAAAGGGAGGAATAAAAACTGATCGCGATATGCCAATTGAACGTGTGGCGTACGGCGTGATGGATCGCTCGAGTGTGAATGAGCCGATTCATACGGGTATTAAGGCAATTGACTCAATGATTCCAATTGGACGTGGACAACGCGAACTCATCATTGGAGACCGTGGTACTGGAAAGACCACGATTGCGATTGATACCATCATCAACCAGAAGTACGAACCAGCAGACAAGCGACCAATTTGTATTTATGTCGCTATCGGACAAAAGCGCTCAAAGACAGCAACTATCATGGCTGAGCTGGAGAAAGCCGGAGCGATGGAGTACACCATCATCGTTGCGACCTCAGCCTCAGAGGCATCACCGATGCTCTTCCTTGCACCATTCACTGGTGCCGCTATTGGCGAGTACTTCATGGAGCAGGGGAAGGATGTGGTGGTGGTGTTTGACGACCTCTCGAAGCATGCGGTCGCGTACCGTCAGATGTCCCTTCTTCTCCGTCGTCCACCAGGACGTGAGGCGTACCCAGGTGATATTTTCTACCTCCACTCACGCCTTTTGGAGCGATCAGCAAAGCTCTCGAAGGAGCTTGGTGGTGGCTCGATTACTGCGCTCCCAATTATCGAGACCCAGGAAGGTGACGTCTCTGCCTACATTCCAACTAACGTCATCTCAATCACCGATGGACAGATCTTCCTCGAGGGTGACCTCTTTAACAAGGGTATCCGCCCGGCCCTTAACGTTGGTATCTCGGTATCACGTGTAGGAAGTAGTGCCCAGACTAAGGCGATGAAGGCGGTGGCTGGTAAGATTCGTCTCGAGCTCGCACAGTTCCGTGAACTTGAAGCCTTTATGCAGTTTGCGAGTGACCTCGATGAGGACACTAAGAAGCGTATCGACAGTGGTCGCAAGTACGTCGAGCTCTTGAAGCAGAAGCAAAGTAACCCAATGCCATTCTACAAGCAGGTAATCTCTATCTACGGTGCCAATACGGGTCTACTCGATGGGGCAGATGCGAAGCAGGTACCTGCCATTGAAGCTGCCTTCCATGAGTTTATCGAGCGTGACCGCAAGTCTATCCTTGATACTGTCGCATCTGAGCGAGCGCTCAGTGATGAGACGAAGGCAGCCCTTGATACTGCTATTGTTGACTTTAAGGGCGCCAACGCCCAGTACTACAGTTAGTCGTACGTAACGAATACTATCGTGGCTCTCAAACAAATTAAAAACAAAATAGCGTCAACCAAAAAGACTGGCAAAGTGACCAAGGCGATGGAGTCTGTCTCGGCGGTGAAGATGCGCAAGAGTCAGGAGCGCGCGTTTGCGAGTCGTCCGTACGTGCACGCAGCGATGCGTATTTTGTCTCGTGTCTCAGTCGCTGATGAGGCGCTCCAGCACCCCCTCGCGCAAAAGCGTGGTGAGGGGAAGCGACTTGTCGTTATGGTCACCAGTGATAAGGGGCTCGCCGGTAGTGTCAACAGTGCCGTCTTAAAGCAGGCTGATATCCTCCGTCGTGATGGAGTTCAGTATGACGTCGTTGCGATTGGTCGCAAGGCGGTTGAATACGCTGAGCGTGAAGGGCTTACGGTAGTGGCTCGCTACACCAATGTCGCAGATGGGGTGACCGTCGGTGATGTGTATGAGATGGCTAAGGTCGTCATGGATTCCTTTGCTACTACAACTACCTACAGTGAAGTAAATGTCATCTATCAAAACTTCATCTCTACCTTTGAGCAGACGCCGACGCTCCGTCAGGTATTGCCACTTGATCCGGCTGAGATTCACTACATTATGCAGGGCATCAAGCCAAAGCATGGGAAGTTTAGTGATGATGTAGTGGCAGGGGATAGTGTCGTCAATTACACGATTGAACCGTCAGCCACTGCCGTACTTGATGCGCTTATCCCGCAGCTCGTACAAATTCTCCTCTACCATGCGCTCCTTGAGAGTAAGGCATCTGAGCATAGTGCTCGTATGGTCGCGATGAAGAATGCAACCGATAAGAGTAAGGAGGTGGTAAAGGCACTCACGATTAAGTTCAATAAAGCCCGCCAGGCAAAGATTACGGCAGAAATTTCTGAAATTACTGCTGGTGTAGCAGCCCTAGAATAAAAACGTGTGATATGGCTTCATTAACTTTGTCAGGTTTCAGTAAAATAATGTTCAACGGACAACTAGTACGCCTCACATTATTTTCTTCACCTTCCTCGTTACTAATGCCATCTGACACGTTTTAGGCGGAGAAGATTTGTCAGAAAAGACGTTAAAATCACCATTACCAAATTTCAAACACAAATTATAAATATTATGAGTACTACAAATACAGGTGTCATTACCCAGATTATCGGTCCGGTTGTCGACGTTCATTTTAAGGATGGTGTTCCGTCACTCCTTAATGCGCTTACAGTCAAGAAAGAAGACGGTGAGACCCTCACACTTGAGGTGGCACAGCATGTTGGTCTCGATCGCGTACGAGCGATTGCGATGCAGGACACCCAGGGTCTTACCCGGGGTATGGAGGTTGTGGACACCGGTGCTGCTATCTCAGTACCAGTCGGCGAACCATCGCTCGGGCGTCTCTTCAACGTGCTCGGTCAGACGCTTGATGGGAAGGGCGAGGTGAAGGGTGCGAAGACTCGTGCCATTCACCAAGAGGCTCCGGCGTTTGTTGAGCAGTCTACGAAGACTGAAGTGTTTGAAACTGGTATCAAGTCGGTTGACCTCCTCGCCCCATTCATTAAGGGAGGTAAGGTTGGACTCTTTGGTGGTGCCGGTGTAGGGAAGACAGTGCTTATCCAGGAGCTCATCCATAACGTGGCCTCTGCCCACGGTGGATACTCGGTGTTTGCTGGTGTTGGTGAGCGAGTGCGTGAAGGTAATGACCTCTACCACGAAATGAAAGATTCTGGCGTGCTTGATAAAACTGCACTCGTATTTGGTCAGATGAATGAGGTGCCAGGAGCACGTGCTCGTGTGGGTCTCACTGGTCTTACCATGGCCGAGGCGCTCCGTGATCAGGGTGGTAAGGACGTGCTCTTCTTTATGGACAACGTCTTCCGCTTTACTCAGGCAGGACAGGAGGTATCGTCACTCCTTGGACGTGTATCGAGTGCTGTAGGCTACCAGCCGACCTTGGCTGAGGAAATGGGTAAGATGCAGGAGCGAATTACCTCAACGAAGAATGGTTCGATTACCTCAGTACAGGCGGTGTACGTCCCTGCTGACGACCTCACTGACCCAGCCCCAGCGACTACGTTCTCTCACCTCGACTCAACTGTGGTACTTAGTCGTCAACTCGCATCGCTCGGTATTTACCCAGCGATCGACCCTCTTGAAAGTAACTCGTCTGCCCTCAATCCAGCGATTGTGGGTGAAGAGCACTACCGTGTGGCGCAGGGAGTAAAGATGGTACTCCAGCGCTATAAGGATCTCCAGGACATCATCGCGATTCTCGGTATTGAAGAGCTCTCAGAAGATGACAAGCAGACGGTCTACCGTGCTCGTAAGATTCAGCGCTTCATGTCGCAACCGTTCTCAGTAGCTGAAGTATTTACTGGCGCGCCAGGCAAGTACGTGTCACTTGCTGATACGGTCCGAGGCTTCGGTGAGATTCTTGATGGGAAGCATGATGATAAAAATGAATCTGCTTTCTACATGAAGGGCTCAATCGAGGAGGTAAATTAATACCATCTACTTTGTTGGGCAGTGGATAATATTTCTCACTGTACCACCAAGTACACCTCAAAATATTTTCCACTGCCCGCCGCGTATCTGGCATCACTTTACCTCTCGATATAGCGCTGTGGCTAATCCCAACAATCACTTATGGCAAAATTCTTAAAATTAACTATCGCACGGGTCGACGGACCAGTCTTTGACGGGGAAGTTGTCTCGGTGACCCTTCCAGGGACTGAAGGTGAGATGACTATCATGGCTGACCACGAACCACTCGTGTCAGCACTTAAGGCTGGTACGGTCACAGTTCGTCCTGCGACTGGCGAGAGCACCTCATACGAACTCACGAATGGCACGGTCGAAGTCCGTGACAACCACGCTACTGTCCTTATTTAGCTATACAGAAACGCAGCAGATAAAAACAAAAACCTTTCAGTTAACTGAAAGGTTTTTGTTTTACTTGTGTTTATTGTAATCTGATTTAGACTAACTTTAGAGAAGGAGTATAGGAGGTATTAAGATGCCTAAAGAATCCATCTGGATGTCACCTGACTTGTTCGTTAAACGTTTCGACTCGTATCCATCATTACTTGGCTCTGTTCTTAATTTTACATCCATCAAAACATATAAGCCTGCAGTCACCTTGACTCGTGACTTGCAGAGAGGTGAGTACGTATCAGCGCAAAAGCTTATCCATAACTATTTTGTGCGGTGGCCGATGGCAATTGTCGGTGTTGCCTTACGTGATAAATACGCTAATCATTTTGAAGATGTGTATAGTGAGGGTACGTATCCACTAGTGGATAAAAAGTACAATATAGTATTGCGTGTGCACGGTGTAGGCTGTACTGAAGTTATCACTTGGCTTTACCGGTCACATCATATTTGGTCAAAGGAATCAGTGAATACTCAGAATCCGAAATTAGCCTACCTCCTTGAAGGTTGTGGGTACTATCAACTAGAGAGTATGCAGAAGTTCTTAGTAGGTCAGATACTCTCTAGAGGTGACATATTAGATAATCACGATAAAGTAATAATCGCTGGTCGCATGGCGAAGGTGACAGAAAAGAGTAGATTGCGAGCGTTAAGGTAGTCATTTGGTTGACGCCCCACTAATAAGGAATCCCATCCTTGTTGGTGGGGTTTCTTATTACTTTTGGCAATTGGGACAGTAGTGGGTGCCGCGACCAGCGCAACGGATTTTTTTGATAGTAGTACCACAGCGGGGGCAAGGGGTGCCTTGTTTACCAAAGACTTGGAGGTAGTCGGTGTAGTTGCCATTATCACCACCGGTGTCAACAAAATGTTGGAAGGTGGTCCCGCCGACTTTTATAGAGTGGTTCATGATATCGCCTGAGGCTTTGGCGAGTTCGGTCGCTTCTCCGAGGGTAAGTTTGTTGGCTTTGCGGGTTGGGCGTACCTTGGCACGAAATAGCGCTTCGTCGACATAGATGTTGCCGAGGCCCGCAATAAACGATTGATCGAGAAGGACGGCTTTGATTGGGGAGGTACGTCGCTTGAGGCCCTTAATAAAGGATTTAATATCAAATGAGTCATGGATTGGTTCTGGTCCAAATTGAGCGCGGGCTTTCTCAACTTCATCGTGAGTGGCGACTTTTACATAGCCAAAAAGTCGCATGTCATTAAAGAAGAGCTTGAGTCCGTTATCGAGGGTGAAGCTGATACGGGTATGACGATTCGGGAGATGGGTATCAGTAGGAGAGAGTGAGTGGCCACCACCACCGACGTTGCCGGTCGGGTCGAGAAAGAGAAATTGCCCCGTCATCTTGAGGTGGGCGAGGAGATAAATGTCCGACTCGCCAACAAAACTAAAAATCATGAGCTTACCGACCCTGTCGATATGCTCGATGGTTTTGCCGGTCACCTGTTCAATAAACGTATCATTATGACCTGCTGATTTAGCATGGTGCACAACCACATCAAGAATAGTCCTGCTTTTAATGCGGTTAAGGAGCTGAAGGCGGACGGTTTCGACTTCGGGGAGTTCGGGCATGAGGGTAGGGTATCAGAATGAGACAAAAAGAAAAGCCTCACACGAGTGAGGCTTATCTGACTCCTGCCTAGAGAGAGATGCTGTCTTTAGTTTCTTTCTCGAGAGTTTCTTCCTTCGGTGCCGTTACTTTACAGGTACTTCGGGTAGTGGTGCGGAAGGTATCCCAGGCCGCTTTGCGGTCACTACGAAGCTTGGTATGAGCAGCTTTCTTTTCATTTTTCCAATCTGCCCAGGCTTTCTTGATAGCGTCTTTACTGCCTTCAGGGCTCGCATTCCACGCTGCTACGAGGGCAGTTGAACGCTTATCAAGGGCGCTGGTAACACTGCCAGTAAAGGCGGTCCAGGCTGATTTGATACTGGCTTCACGGGTAGCGACTGCTGTTGCCATACAGGTGCGATCTACCGTAGTGCTGGCACGCTTGGTGCGCTCTTTAGTGCTCGTTGTCTTGACCTCTGGGGTTGATGTCTCAGCGTTCACCATCATCGGGGCGAGGAAAGCGATAGCGAGAGCTCCGGTAATAAGAAATGTGTGTGATTTAGTGAGTGTCATACTCATTACATGATAAATGATAATGAGTAAATTATATCAGAGTACACACTATAGTTTGGTGTTGTCCCGTATCAATTGATAATCTGTCGTATACTATCTGTGTGTACACATTCCGCTTCCTCATCAGTCTATGTGCTCTTGGTGTAATCTCGGGTGTCGTTGGCGTGTTGCTTGGTTTTTGCGTCCAGGTCCTTATTACTATTTTCTACGGCGTAGGGAATGGAGAGTCGTTCATCTCGGCGGTAACTGATGTTCCGGCTTGGCTTCGGGTACTCATTCCAACATTTGGAGGTCTCATGGTTGGTCTCATTGTCTATCTCGCGAAAGCACCTGAGATTATGGGTGAGGGAGTGCCCGCAGTAAAATCAGCACTCAATCAAGATGAGGTGATACGTCATCGAACTGGTCCGCTTAAGTTTCTGGTCACGAGTATCACCCTCGGTACTGGTGGTTCCGCTGGTCGAGAGGGTCCTATTATCCAGATTGGTGCCTCAATCGGTACGACGGTAGCACGAGTGATGAAACTGAGTGACCATGACCGATCTTTAGTACTTTTGGCTGGTGCAGCGGGAGCAATGGCCGCTGCGTTCGGCACACCCGCAGCTGCTCTCGTCTTTGTGGTAGAGATTCTTCGGCGACAGATTGATTACCGAGGGGTAGTAGCATTGGTATCGACGGTAGTGGTAGCGAGCGTGTTGGCACGAGTAGGGTTTGGTTATACCGGACTGACGCTGCCAGAGGTGCCAGTGCTACCGTTTGTATTTGCTGACATACCGGTCTATGTGATAGTTGGGGTATTGGCTGGTCTGGTAGCGGTGCTGTTTACTGTGTTGTTGCGATATACCCACTGGCTATTTCCGCATTTGGTGCCATCGTTGGTGATACGTCCAGCTGTTGGTGGACTGTTGGTTGGCGTCATAGCTCTCTATGTTCCTTACATTCACGAACCAGCGATGAAAGATATTTTTTCTTCCATCATTGCTGGGGCACTACCGATCGTTATCCTCTTGTTGCTGCTGATTGCAAAAGTATTGGCTACGGTACTGACAGTCGGTTCGGGTGGTTCTGGCGGAATTTTTGCACCGTCTTTAGTGTTAGGGTTTGTACTTGGTGGTATTGTTCTGAATATAGGTAGTCTTCTCGGGCTTTCAGTGCCGGGTGCGGTTGTCTATGTGGCAATGGCGTCGATGTTTGGTGCGGCAGCACATGCACCATTAACAGGAATGTTTATTTTGTACGAATTAACCGGTGCGTCTGATCTTGTCATACCACTAATCATTGCGACTATGTGTGCTTATTTTGTAGCGCGCTTTATTGTTCCATACAGTATGTATTCGCTTCATGATTCAAAATAACGTCATAAATTTACCAACTTAGCAATATCACCGGCTTGTAACGTTCTTGACTTTTTTCGCCATTATTAAGGTGTTGTCAGTTCAACAATTAAATTTACCTATGAAACAGATTTCATTATTTGCTTTGATGTTTATCTTTGCGTTTGTCGCAATTGCAGCGCCAATGTCAGCATCTGCTCGGCATGGTGATGATGATGATCGCTCTGAGTCTCGTGATCGAGATGATGACGATGACGACCGAGACGATGATGACGATGACGATCGTGGTCGTGATCGTGACGATGATGACGACGACGATGACAGTAGTAGTGATGATGAGTCACTTGAGGTAGAGGCTGATGTCTTTACTGATACGACAATTGTTAAGGTTGAGCTTAACGACCGAAAGACTATCTTTAGCACATCAGCTGATACACGTGAGGAGGTTATCGACGCTGTGGTGGCTCGTATGAACCTTACTCGTGCTGAGGTTGACGCTGTACTCGATTTTGAGATTGAGGACCGTGCCAGTCGCGCTAAAGATCGCAAGAAGCTTAATGGCGAGTTTGCCTCATCAACTCGTCCAGTAAAGGATTGTGTTGCTACGTCATCAGTATTTCGTATTGAAGCTGATGTCTTCACTAATACGACAGTTGTAAAGGTTGAACGAAATGGTACAAAGACTGTCTTTGAAACCAGTGCTACAACGACTGATGCTATCGTCAGTGCAATTACCGCTCGCTTGACCGATCTCTCAGAGAGTCAGGTTCGTGGTGTCATTGATGTTGATATCGAAGACCGTGCCAGTCGCGCTTCTGATTTTGAAATCAGTACTTCTGTTAGTCCAAAGGATTGTAAGGATAAGCCTCGTGCTACCTCAACTCCAAGTACACCTACCCAGCAGGCCGAGCTCCGTGCTCGTGTAGCTGAGCTTCAGCGTCTTCTCGAGACTCTTATTGCTCTCTTGAACGCTCGTCTCGCACAGTAAATACAAGTATTTACTGATAGATAAAAAGCACCCCTCGGGGTGCTTTTTATCTATCTAGTGCAACACAAATATCATCACCATAGACTCGAAATTGACTTCCTCCTTCACAATTTGGCGTCTGGAGTATACCATCTGGTCCCATGCTACAAATTGGTGAGAACCAACTGCAGGTAAATTGTCCCAGTTGATGATTTTTATCATATAGGTAAGGATTCCCCCACGGGTCGGCAGCAATATCAAAAATTATCCCATTTGCCGACAGAGTGTTTGCAATATCGTTCCAATTACCATTAGCCCATGGTACCGATGCTGGCCAGTAGGCACACATATTACAAAAATCTGCACTTCTTGGTAGTGGCGGGTACGCTCCAAACCTCGCATAAAAAATCTCGAATGCGTTTTTGATGCTCTGAACCTCGCCCTTTGCTTGAGCGACCAGAGCTCGTTCACGCATCTGTCTCGTTGAATAGAGTACAGATGATGATAAAAGACCTATTATTGTTACAACAACCATTACTTCAATTAACGTAAAGCCTTTTTGTTCGATTGTTGCCATTAGTTAAGTATAATCGCTTTATTTTCAGTGTAAATCAATAAATGGCTATAAGGTTGCGTGGTTAACCAGCTATGGAATGTACTTGTCGTAAGGTAAAATAGTGATGTTTACTACACATATAAAAAAATTTTTATGCTACACGTCGGAGTTGGTACCTCAACTAATGCTCAAGCTGATGAGGCGGTAAAACAGGCAATTAGTTCAGCTAGAGACATGATGGGTGAGAATACGCCGGTGTTTTCAATGATCTTTGCATCATCAAAGTACAGCCAGCAGGTAATTTTAGAGACTGCTAAAACACAGTTAGGTGCTACGGTACCAATTCTTGGTGGTTCGACTGCTGGCGAGATTGGTCCGTCAGGTCCGAGCGTAACATCTTCCGTTGTTTGCTTATTGGTAGCAGGCGAAGGTATTGCTGCACAGTATCATGCAATTGAGTCAGCTAACGAGTCTCCAGAGGAGAAGGCACGTGAACTCGTAGCTTCGCTTGCTGCAGCGGGTACTCTTCCAGATCTTCTCTGTATGGTTGCTGATGGTCTTGCGGTTAATCCGAGTGCTTTACTACGAGGTATTCATACTAGTGCACCAGCCTTGCCAGTTGTTGGTGGTTCGGCAGGGGATGATGGTCAGTACAAAGAGACCTACCAGTATGGTCGAGAGGGCGTGCTTTCAAAGTCAGCTACATTTTTGGCACTCTCTGGCAAGCTTCGCTATGCCGTTGGTGTTCGCCACGGTTGGAATCCAATCAGTGGACCAAAGAAGATAACAAAAGCCTCTGGCACAGTGATTCACGAAATTGACGGGAAGCCGGCGATTAAGTTGTACGAAGAATTCGTTGGAGTCGATGAAGCTGAGGCACTCAAAGAAAAGACATTGGCAACACTAGCGCTCTCGTACCCGCTTGGAGTGCAGGATGCAGAGAGTGGGGAAATGCTCTTACGCGCGCCGTTTTATGTAGACGCTGCGGGTTCGATTACTTGTGGTGGTGAAGTGCAGGAGGGGGCTAACGTGCAGCTCATGATGGGGAGTAAAGAAGCGGCGGTTGAGGCCGCTCGAGAGTCAGCTAAAAAGGCAATGAGTGACCTTGGTACCAAGCCTGCTGCAGCTATTATCTTTAACTGTCATGTTCGAGATACACTCTTTGCGTCACGCGATGAGGCAAAGAAGGAAATTGATGCCATTCAGGAAGTGATTGGTCGAGATGTGCCACTGGCTGGCTTTTATACGTACGCTGAACAAGCGCCAATCAATGGTATCAATTACAACATGCAATCGTGTGCCAATACAAATCATAACGAGACGATTGTTATTCTCCTGTTGGCTGCTCGCGATTAGGTATGTCTGAAGATCTGCGAGACAAAGAAATTGCGCTGCTTAAGGAGACTATTCTCCAGCTCGAGCAGACATCCAAGATGCTTGTTCGTCGTGATCTCGACTTACGGCGCGCCTACGATGAGTTAAAGCAAGTTGACCAACAAAAGTCAGAGTTCGTGTCGGTTGCTGCGCATCAACTTCGTACACCTCTCACCTCAGTTCGGTTTGCTCTCCAGATTCTGCGTGAAGTCACAACCGGTAAACTGGAACCAAGTCAGCAGGATATGCTGGTAAAAGCAGAGGAGAGTATGCATCGTATGTTTACTCTTATTCAAGAACTACTCATGGTGGATAAGCTTGAATATGGCAATCTCGTCATTGACCGCAGCCCATTTGATATCACTGATTTACTTAAAGAGATCTTTGATCATGAAGTGGCGAGAGCAACTGCACGCAATGTGAAATTAATGCTTGAGTCGAATACAGATATACCGCTTTATAATGGTGATCAGCGTCGCTTGCAAGATGTCTTTTCGAACTTAATTGATAACGCGATTAAATACAGTTATGAGGGTGGTAAGGTAGTGAGTCGAGTTACACTTACCAGTACACACATACAGGTGACAGTCTGTGATGAGGGTATTGGAATACCGCAAAATGATGTGCAGACTCTGTTCCGTAAGTTTTTACGACTCCCAAATGCTGTTCGAGTTGATCCAAATGGTTCAGGATTAGGGTTGTATATCTGTAAATCTATTGTCGAACGACACGGTGGTACAATCTCACACTCACCAAACACCCCACAAGGTACTTGTTTTACTGTATTGCTCCCTCTATAATTTACTTATGTATAGCATGGATAATCGAAATTACGTCTTCACTGCAACGCCTGATAACGGTGAGATAAGTAAGGTTGAAGCAGCTCTTGAGCATATGCAGGCAAAGCTCCTTGGAGACGTTAAAATCTTCATGATTGAAGATGATCAGATGATTCGTGAACTGGTGATTACAAAACTCACCCAACACGGTTGCATTCCGTTTTCGACCAGTGATGGCAACGAGGCACTTAATCTAGCTGCTCAGTTTCATCCTGATGTAGTAATTCTTGATCTGATGCTGCCAGGCATGACCGGTGAAGAAATACTCCAAGCAATGAAGAAAGATGAAAATCTTAAGAATATTCCTGTTGTCGTTTTCTCTAATAATAGTGAAGAAGATCACCGTAAGAAGATGCTCGAACTGGGTGCAGATCGGTATTTCATCAAAGCCATGACTGATCTCAATGAGTTAGTGCAAGACCTCCACACACTCGCAGCTGCTAAAGCAAACAAGTAGTCGTTAGACTACTTGTTTTGTAATTGGAGGTAACGGTAGAGTGTGATGAGAAAGGCGAACGTGACTGCTGAAACGAACGGAAAGGTTACAAAGCCAAACATATCGATGACTTTATCGGCACAATTCGCGCTTCCGTCGACAAGGCATGGCATGATGCCGTCGCGTGTCTCGGCTGGAAGCATCTGGTAGATGTATTGATAGAGTGAGACTAATAGTCCGCCAATTGAGAGAGCGATACCATAAGTTGGGAAGTAGAGGGCGTCTTTAGCTCTGAAAGCAAGAATGGCGAGGAGTGCTTGCGGGTAGAGGGCAATGCGCTGAAGCCAACAGAGCGAGCAGGGGACAAAAAGGAATAGTTCCGAGTAGACGAGCGAGAGGAGGGCGCCAGAGGTACTAATGCCGATGATAAGAAACCAGATGTATGGTGCAATCTTGTCCTTTACAACAGCACCCTCGCGCCAGAGGAGGTCGTAGACAAAGAAGATGGTGACAGCGAGTAAGGCGAGGCTCCCGAGCGCAATCGCGGTGTTAAGAAGTGGTAGTAACCAAAATAACGATAACATACATACACAGTATACCAGAAAAGAATGTGGTCTGGCGCTAGTGGTGGTATCACAATGACAGTGATACTTCACACAGATTATTTTCGCGTTAGACTGTTAAATGGAACGCAAGGACGTTTCAATTGCAAGGAGGTTAAAATGCCCTGGAAACCAGGAACTCTTGAGGTGGCGGCGGCTGGACTGCGTCGTTCAGCAGCAGATGGGTATTTCGAACCGTTCGTCTGGAACGGTGGTATCGAAACCAACAAGGATGGCGGCTGTGCTATCTATGGCTGTGGGTGGGGTCAGGTTGCCTGGATCATCGCTGTGTTCATGGGTGGGACCGCGCAGGCCAGGGCGATGTTGCCGCCGGGTGCCGAACAAGAGCAGGTGAACGCTGTTTTGCTCGAAGCCGGTCTCACTGTGGAAGAAATTGAGCTGATGGAGCCGGAACCCACATGGACCTACTTCGATCAGCGTCTCTACTCTGCGTTCAATACGCGCTACCATGACCCCGAAAACTTCATCAAGGTTTCGGGCGAGCTGGCTGAGTTCTTTATTCAGGTGCTCGAGGTCGTTCCGAAAGAGATATCGGCGCCGATGATGCCCGAGTCGCTCCAGTTTCGCGGGTGGCTCAGCAAAATCACCACTTCGATCTTCAAGTACAAGAAGGATGAAGTAATCTCAGCTTGATGGTTGGTCAGGTGCAAAAAACTTTAAAGGGCGCCCAGTTAAGGCGCCCTTCATTCTTTATTATGAGTAGTGTTAGATTACACTCAGGGATTAGTGTAGTAGTTTTAGTTTGGCGTAAGTATTCCCGTGATACTAGACTAACCTTTGAAATCATCACGGCAAGTGCTCACTTGTACTTCCTCACACGGAGCAAAACCCAAAATCGTACTGGCGTATGACGTAAGATTTTATGGTCTCGAATGCAGTGGCGCATTTTATATTCTTGATTAGTCTAGTGAATATTCAAATCTTGAATGTTGCTTGAAACAAATAAACAATTTATTAACACTACCAAAATAAAGTGTTAACATGTGTTATGGATAAAGATTTTAATACCGCGATTAAATTAGCTGGAAAAGTGGCAGACCACTGGCTTCCATTAAAAATACAATATGACCACACACCCGGAACAGTGGTTTGCATTGCCGTTAATGGTGTATCAAAATATATTAATGCATTTGGATTTTCTGATGTTGAAAACAAAGTTTTGATGAAAACGGATGCTCAATTCCGAGTCGCATCAATGTCAAAGATGTTTACAGCTGTTTCTATAATGCAATTAGTAGAAAAAGAACTTTTGCGGCTGGATGATACTGTTTTCTCACACATTTCTTGGTTTAAGGGTAAACAAGGTAAAACAGACCTTGCAAACGTCACTATTCGTCAGCTACTATCGCACAACTCAGGATTATTTCGTGATGGTACTGCCAAACAATGGATTACCGATAATTTTCCAACTGAGCTTGAGAAAACAATTAGTGCGAAATCAATTGTGTTTGAGAACGGTACCACTCTGAAGTACTCTAATCACGGCTACGCAGTACTTGGTGCGATTATTCAAAAAGTGTCTGGCCTACCATATGTTGATTATGTTACTGAAAACATAATCAACAAGCTTGGACTAAAAAACACATTGCCTGATTTACCAACGGAGCGACCAGTTAAACTTGCTTATGGTTACTCACGATACTTACCCGACAATCCCAAGCAGATAAAAGAACCTGATTCGGTCACAAATGCGTATGCTCCTGCCACAGGATTTATATCAGATGTAAAGGATTTAGCCGTTTTTCTTGCTTCGCTACACCTTGATAGTAAAAAATCAGTTCTATCTCGTGAATCAAGAAAAGCAATGATGCAGGTTCATGGCATTACTGAGGATGATGAGATGTATGGACTTGGCTTAGCTCTTGATAAAGATTCTGATCGTCTTACCTACGGACATTCTGGTGGGTTTGCTGGTTATACGACAAATGCCATATCTGAACCGGAAGATAATGTGCAGGTAATCGTACTTACAAACACTATTTCTAACACGGCTTGGGGGGTAAGTAATAACTTGATGCGACTTATCTACAAATTCAAATTAATGAAAGATATTGAGTACTCTGAAAAAGAACCGTACTCAGGAACGTATCGTTGTCGTTGGGGTGATCTTACTGTCGTCTCGCTAGGTAAAAACTTGGTAGACTTCGGATCAGGAGCTTTGAATCCAGTAAAAGCGTGGACTGTTATGAAACCAAAGAAAAAGCATATTTTTTCTAACACTAAAAAATCTGGCTTCGGTGCACCTGGTGAAGAAGTAAGGTTTACTAAAATTAAAAATGGTAAAGCGCACGAAATGTCCGATGATGGAATGATTTGGAGGCGGATTATCTAGTCAAAGTTTTAATCCTATTCTAGGTAACTCATTATTAACAAAATACGTCCCTAAAAATAAGGACGTATTGTGTGTTTCTTTTTGCTCCGCGAGCAGGATTCGGTCACGAATAATTTCTTGCAGAAATTTTCTCGACCCCGACTCGACCGTCGCAAAGCGACATGTCTCCGTCTTTCGAATCCTGACGAAAGCAAAGCAGTTTGCTTTCTCTCGCGGAGCATTAAAATCAAAAGCCGCCCCGAAGTGCGACTTAAGATTTTATATGCTCCGCGAGCAGGATTCGAACCTGCGACCAATCGATTACACGTATCCAATCATTACTGAATGGGGTGGACTATATCATCACCGATGTTGGTACATGACGGTGCAAGGCGCTTCGAATGTATTGCGACACTCTACTCCCCGAGGGGATAGTCTCTGGACCTTCAATCAGATAACTCTGAAAGCTTGGCTGCTGATTGCCCTCGGTCTTACCGTAGGGGTTCCAGCAATTCACCTTGTTTTCAATATTGATTTCTCAATAAGGCTGCTATTTTGAACAATGTTCAATGTTACAGTCGACTGCTCTACCGCTGAGCTATCGCGGAATATGCTCATCTGAGCCTCTGTATTTTACATGTTTTTAATACTTTTTCAAATCTTTAGCGGGGACGATGTGGTATAATAATGAAAATATGCCACAAAGAGTAGAAAAGCGTACTTACCAAGACCGTAAAGAATATATGAAAGCTGCGGTAATTAAACGACGAAAGAAGGTAAGGTTAATGGCAATTGAACATTTGGGTGGTAAGTGTGAGAGGTGTGGGTATAAAAAATGTGTAAGAGCATTGAGTTTCCATCATAAAGATCCAGCACAAAAGAGCTTCGGTATATCAGCTCAGGGAATGACAAGGTCTTGGGAAAAGGTTAAACAAGAAGTAGAAAAGTGTATGTTACTCTGTGCTAATTGTCATATGGAGATTCATGACGAAGTGATGTAATAAATTTATGCTTACCTTATACTACAAACCAACCTGTCCGTATTGCCAGCGCGTATTAGTCGCTAATGAGTCGATTAAGGCTCCTCTGGAGCTTAAAAATGTATCCCTTGACCATACTTTTATGGAGGAAGTGATTACCCAGGGAGGAAAGCAGCAGGTACCGTATCTGGTCGATACTGAGCGTGGTGTTGCAATGTATGAATCGGCAGATATTATTGAATATTTAGCCACTCATTATGGCGATGGCACCATCCCAGACACACCAGCACCGGGGAATGTCTGTCCGATAGACTAGTCGTGGTATACTGGTGGTAAGAGGGGAGAAACGGTGGTCCATGGCGACCTCGGACGTTTACTAGGATAAGTACCATCTATGTCTTTTCCATCAATAACGTTTAAACACACCAACGTCTCACCCGACTACACCCTGCAGAACTTGGTAACTCGTAAACTCGAGACCCTGAAAAAGTATTTAAAGGGTGCGCGAGCGGTTCGGATAGAAGTAGAAATTGAACGGATTGCCTCACACCAACACGGGCCAGTCTGCCGCATGGAGGTCAATGTCTGGCGTGGTGATCATCTCGCTCTCGCTGAAGCCACCGAAGAGACGTTTGAAAAAGTGATTGATACCGTTCGTCATCGACTTGAACATGAGCTCGAGCGGTCACATGAAAAACGAACGAACATTATGCGCCGGAGTGCTCGCCGTCTGAAAGAGTTGATGCGATGGCGCAGTGCATAACATAACGCTCGGTACAAAAATAAACGACCATATTGGTCGTTTATTTTTGTGAAAAATATTGTGTAAAGTCTGTCTCGTTTTTTCCTTCTGGGACAATACGAAGTATCTCAAGTTGGCCCGCTGGGGTGAGTCTCGCCTTTTTTATCTTAAAGCGTTTACCGTTGTGGATGAAGTAGGCTTCCGGCCAACCATCAAAGGCGCATATCTTACGGTAGAGTGTCAGCGCTGCTTCACCGGCAGGTAGCTGGTATGGGTTGAGCGTGAGTTCAGCCATCTCTTTTTTTATTTTTGTACAAAACGTTGCTGATTCATGGTCTTGTTCTCTTGGTGTAATTGTCTCTTTTGGCAACTCATCCATCACGTGGGCGAGGAGACAACCTGAGATACGACCCATGGTGGTATCGAGTTCAAGACCAGGAACTGGTACCTCGAGCTGAACCGCTTGTGTAGCCAGTATTGGTCCGTGATCGAGGTCCTTGTCCATCTTAATGATGGTGACACCAGCGGCACTGAGGTCATGGAGGAGGGTAGAGCGGATCGGGCTCGCTCCACGAAACTTGGGGAGGAGAGACGGATGAGCGTTAATCGTGCCATACGTCGGGAGATTAATGAGCCATTCCGGCATGATTTTGCCGTAGGCGAGAACTACAAAAAAATCAAACGATGCATTGGTGAGTGGTGAAAGGACCTCTTTGTCTTTGAGGTTAGATGGCTGGAAGACAGGTATGGCACGCGCTTCCGCCCAGACTTTAACTGGCGGTGGAGTAATAATCTGCTTGCGGCCGACGGGTGCGTCAGGATTTGTAACGACGAGTGTTGGTACATACCCAAATGACTCAAGTTCATCAAGTGTGGTGACAGCGATATCTGGCGTGCCAAAGAAGGCGAAACGAGTTTTCCTTTGTTCTGTCATGATTATTTGTTGCCTCGTTCTTTCTTGAGCTCGTCTTTGTGCCAGACCTTGCTGGCGCGTTCAGTAAACAGGATGCCATCAAGGTGGTCATACTCATGTTGGATGATTTGAGCAAGGAGACCGCCAGCACCACGTTCAAACCATTTCCCAGTTTCGTCCTGAGCCCGGAGTGTCACATTTGTTGATCGCTTTACAAGGCCATAGTACTCAGGAATAGAGAGACAGCCTTCTCCGACCTCGTGGGTCTTCTTTGAGTACTTGATGATTTGTGGATTGACAGCTACAAACGATGGCAGTGCGTCTCGGTCGTCACTTTGGTCTTCAATGAGAAAGATGCGTTTACTGACCCCAATCTGAGGTGCGGCAATGGCGACTGCGGTAAATCCATCGACACTGTAGCTATGAAGCGCGCTCTTGAGGTCGCGCACAAGCTTTGACACCGCGCCAGAGGCGAATTCATCTGGAGTCACTTCCTCAGCAATCGCATGGAGGGCAGGGTGGTTTTCGGGGACTAACTTGGCCATAGATAGTGACACTATAGCCTAATTGTGGTGAAAAATAAATACCTATAGAATACGCCGCGCAGTCCAGGGTCGGATGCGCGGCATGAGGCTTCGTTACGGAAGCGGTTTGATGGTGATGTTTCTAATCACCTTTTTCACGGTCAGGCGAGCGTGAGCGAGTTTTGCGTCAAGTCTGCTCTCATCGTCGCCGAAGATCATTGCAGAAATGAGACTCGGCAGTTGGAGGACAGCGTCGGCAAAGCTCACTGCCATGAGGAGGACGAGCACCGGCGGAAACATCACTGCCGCAAGCGCGATATCGACGATCCAGAATGGGTCGGCGTTCTTTTCCTTCCTTCGCCGAAGCGCTGCTCGCCTCTTGGCGATATGATCTTCATACGCTTTGATGAGCGGTTTGAGCGAGTCCTCAAGCCGTTCGGCGAGCAGGTCGCGATCGAGAGTGTCCGGGTACTTGGCGTACACCGTGAGTTGCGGACGAGCTTTGCGACCTGCGTTCAACGCCGTAGCAATCTCATCGATGTCGACCTCGATGAGATAGTCATTCGGGTCGGCATTTTCTCCATGCACACATCGCGCCGTGATCGGAATCGGTGTGTAACTTGCGCCAATTTTCTCGAACTGCGTGGTGAGCTCTTCGACTGACGGCAGTTGGTCCTTGGCAAGATTTGCCAATTCTCGGGCGTAGGTATCCGCTACCCGAAAGGTGGCGGACCCGACAGCACCAGCGAGGCCGGCGACCTTCTTCAGTGATTCAAGCATCTTTTCCTCCTATAAAGATCAATTTTTATTATTGTATAATAAAAAATTAAAATGTCAATATTTATAACTTTTCATTACACAATACGGTCGGGGTTTACGACAACCGCAATATGAGGTGGGAGGTGACGAAGTACCTCAACGAGATGTGTGGTGTCAGTGCCTGAGCTGATACGAATAAGGCAGTGACGAATGGGCTTGTGGCTCGGTGATTGTGGGTTGGTGTAACACTGTATGGGTACATTGAGCGGTGTGAGAAGGGTTTTGATTTGGGTCTCTGTGGCTACGATATGCTCTTGGGTGCCTTGCCACGTGAGGAGGTAGAAGGTGGCAAATGGTGGATACTTGAGCATTTGACGAAGGGTGAGCTCGTCATCATGAAAGCGGTCAGTTGCCCCTCTGGTGGCGTAGAGAATGAGATCATCTGGCTCGGTCCGACTCTGGACCATGACCTCATGACTACTCACTTCTCGGAGGGTGAGGAGGAGTCGAAAGAGTGATTCATCAGCTCGCCAGGTTGGAATTGCGCGCACTGCATCAAGTGAGACAATAGCCGAGAGGTAAATATTTTTGGGGAGATACGGCATTATCATGTTTGTGCCGAGGAATATGGCTCCTTTGTGGTTATCCATAGTCTTCCGAAGAGACATCGCCTTTTTGTGAGTGTTGGCAGTCGTATTATCAAAGACCACTCGTGGTACGTGAGGGAAGAGGGAAATGAGTTCGTTTTCAATATGTTGGATACCAATACCACGTTCACGGAGTCGCCATGAACCACAGCTTGGGCAGACGTCTTCAGCTCGAACGCGTTTGCCGGAGGTGGCAGAGATAAACCAGCGCTCCTCACCACGCTCTTTGTGGTGGGTGCGCATGAGTGAGTAGGGGGTACCGCTATCGGGGCAGCGAAAGATGTATCCGCAGTCAATACAGGCGACAACTGGCGACAGGCCGCGTCTCGCTGCAAATAAGAATACATTATGCCGTCCTTCAATCGCTGTCTCGATACGCTTTTTTAAGTCAGGAGAAAAGAGTGAGAACGGTACTTCGCCTTTTGGTTTGTCGTGTTGGGTGATGATGGTGACAGTAGCTGGGAGGGTGAGACGGCGCTGCGGCTCTCCGTAGGGCATGTAGAGCTCACTGCGGAGCTTCGCTTCGTCTTCGGTACGAGTTGTGATGTCTCCAAGGATAATCTGGCGCTTTGCTACTTTGGCGTAGGTGATGAGGGCTTGGCGGTGGTCGAGGTAGGGGCGGACGCGTTCGATGTAGTGATTGCTTCCCACTTCTTCGATAATCATAGTGGTGAGGTCAGGGCGGTCGAGGTAGGCAAAGTGCGGCGTGGCGATAATGAGCGAGGCACGTGAGACGTCGGCAAATTGGTTGTAGGCTTTTTGTCTCGCGACTTTTGTTTGCTCTCCACTAAAGCAGACGACACGGTCGCTGATGCCGTGGTTCAGCGCTTCATAAAAGAGGGTGACTGCGGTGGCGCTCGGTACGATAAGGAGTACCGATCCGCGGTGGGCAAACGCGGTACGAATAATTGATTGATACGCAATGATACGTTCTTCCTTTGGGGCTGCGAGTACTTGTGGGGTGGGATCTTCGGTCCCTTGGTGACTCGGGAGTGGTGGGTAGGGGACGAGACCACTGCGCACATCAGGCGGGAGGAGGGAAAAGAGAATAGCGCCGCGCTTGGCAGGAAGCTGTTTATAGAGTTCTTCGACAGTGGCAAGAAGATGGTGCGAGAGGGTGGTGGTCTTTTGGTCTGGTGGCAACTTGCGGAGTGAGAAGGTAGCCGCCTTGAGCGCCGTCTTGGCACTTGATACCGGAGCACTCTCAATCACGACACCAGACACGGTCTTGCCGCGTACTGGTATCTGCACGATAGTGCCACGACTATATGGAGTACTTGAAAAATAGGTCAATGATTCAATTTGGACACCACGGACAAGGGGAATAACTTCAATGACGAACATATCGTAGCGTGAGTATAACAGAATCCGTGAAAACGAGAAAAAGCCGCCCCCGAAGGGGCGGCTTTTTCATATCTTATAATTCTTCAAGATAGTTGATACTCGCACCAAGTGATTGGAGGCGGGCGACGAGGTTCTCGTAGCCACGGTTAATACTGTAGATATTACGGAGTACCGAGCGTCCGTTGGCGCCAAGCATCGCAATAAGGAGGATGGTGGCCGGACGAAGTGCTGGTGGACAAATGAGTTCGGTCGCGCGGAGCGAGGTTGGTCCGGTGATGTAGATACGGTGCGGGTCAGCCAGCACGGTGTCTGCACCGAGTTTCTCTAGTTCAGTAAAGTAAATGGCACGCTTTTCGTACATCCAATCATGGATAAGTGTTTGTCCGTTGGCTTGGGTGGCAATGACTGCAAAGAAGGGGAGATTGTCAGCGTTGAGACCGGGGTACGGACGAGAGTGTACTTTTTCAAGTGACGCATGAAGTTTTGACTGCTTTATCTTAAGATCAACCAGCTTCACTTGCCCATTCTCACCAAGGTATGGCTTACTCTTCGTATACTCGAGACCCATCTTTTCAAGAACGAGAAGTTCGAGCTCAAGAAACTCAATCGGACACCGGGTGATGGTTATTGCTGAGTTTGTGACAATCGCTGCCGCGATAAAGAACATTGAGTCGGTTGGGTCCTCAGCCAAGGTATACTCGATGTTCATATTAATATCAGGTACGCCCGTGACGGTCAGGGTGGTGGTGCCAATTCCTTCAATCCGCACCCCGAGACGCTCGAGGAAGACACAGATCTCTTGGACCATGTAATTTGCAGAACAGTACTTGATGGTTGTCGTACCGGTATGTCGAGCTGCCGCAAAGAGGATGTTTTCAGTTACTGTATCACCAGATTCAAAGAGAATAATTTCACTCGGACTCTGTGGGGTGTAAGAGACCTTAAACGCGTCATTTGTGGTCTCGATATCGACACCGTAGTGTTCAAGTGCAAAGAAGTGTGGACGGACGGTACGACTGCCAAGCTTACAGCCACCTGACTGCGGGAGAGAAAACTGAGGAAGGGTATGTATAAGAGCGCCGATAAACATGACGATACTGCGGGTCTTACGCGCTGCCTCGACATCAATTGTCTTGAGGTTGTACTTCTTTGGTGGCGTGAGGGTGACGGACGATCCGTTCCAGCTCACGCCCATGCCGATACTCTCAAGTACCTCGAGGATACGGTGCACCTCTTCGATACGGGGCATGCGGTGGAGGGTTGTGGTACCACGATTGAGGAGTGACGCGCAGAGGAGACCGACCGCACCATTCTTTGAGGTATTCGTCTCAATGGTGCCGGTGAGCTTCTTCTTCCCGTCAATAACAACATTCATCGTTCCAGGGGAGAGAGTAACGAGGTTTTTGCCAAGAGCGTGACTAATTTTTTTCAGCATCTCAGTCGTGATATTTTGTGAGCCGCTCTCGAGTCGGGCAATCGCTGATTGTGTGGTTTTGATTTTTTTGGCTAAGGCAGCCTGGGTCATACCCTGCGCTTCGCGAATATCCGCGATACGCTTCCCAATGTTGTTTTCCATACGCTATATAATATAGCATATATGCTATATAGTTGTCATTTGCGTGGGGGTGGAAAGACGCGTACTATTGGAGGGCTTTTATGTTTGATCGGTTTACCCCAAAAATCGGTATCGACCTCGGAACGACGAGTGTTCTCGTCTATGTCCCTGGGCAGGGAATTGTGCTCAATGAACCATCGGTAGTGGCGGTCGGCGAAAATAACCAAGTCCTCGCAGTTGGGGCTGAAGCAAAGGCGATGATTGGTCGTACCCCTGATAACATCCGTGCGTACCGTCCAATGAAAGATGGAGTGATTGCCGACTATCGCGTCACCGAGGCGATGCTCCGCTACTTCCTCGGGAAGGCTCTCAATAAATACAATCTCTTTAAGCCTGACGTCATGGTATCGGTCCCGGCTGGTGTCACCTCAACCGAGCGACGAGCGGTGGTAGAGGCGACCATGAAAGCTGGGGCACGTAACGCGTACGTAGTAAAGGAGCCAATCCTCGCCGCGATTGGTGCTGGCGTACCTATATATGATGCTCAGGGGCATATGATTGTTGATATCGGTGGTGGCACCATTGATGTCGCGGTTATCTCACTTGGTGGCATTGTGGCAGCGAACTCGGTGAAGTGTGCCGGTAATCGTATCGATGCCGCCATTATTGATTTTGTGAAGAAGTCTCGTAATCTCGCGATCGGAGAAAAGACGGCTGAAGAGGTTAAGATTAAGGTTGGGTCGGCCCTGCCACTTGAAGAGGAGCTCGTGATGGAACTAAAGGGTCGCGATGTATTCACCGGCCTGCCCCGCACGACCGAGATACGCACGAACGAGGTTGTGCGCGCCATTGGTAAAGAGCTCCGTGAAATGGTAAAGGCAATAAAAGACGTGTTTCAAGAGACCCCACCTGAGCTCGCATCAGATATCATTGACGGCGGTATTATTATGACGGGGGGCACCTCGCAACTTCGCAACTTCCCTGAACTTGTGAAGCGCCGTACGGGAGTAAAGGCAGTCCTCGCGGACCAAGCGCTCTTCTGTGTGGTGAAGGGGACAGGAGTTGCGCTTGAGCACCTTGGTACCTACAAACGTGCAATTCTCACGAAGCGGTAAGGTTATCCCAATCAGCTTCGACTTTATATAACAAACAAGATTGTTCAATGAATGTGGGTGGCGTGGACAGGATAGGTAAAACACTGAGTGCTCTCGTGTATCATATGCGTATATGCGTGAAGGTGTTCCGCGGCAGCAATTTTCTTCGCCACAAGAAGAAATAGAATTTTTGCGTGCACAGATTGCGGCGCGTGAGCGTGAGCTGATTGCCAAGCAGCCAGAAGCAGATCATATCGATTTTGAAACAGTCGCCAAAGCTGAACTCCGTGAGTACAGCATGTTTACCCCGCGGGTGGTCTTGACCGGCGAGCGCATAATTGCTGGTCATGAGCTTTCATCGCTTCAAAACCATATTGAGACGACACATACTCCGCTCGAAGATATTCTCGTTATCGCCGAAGAGAAGGGGATTCGTAACGCGCTCTCGGTGCTGGAGAAAGTTGATAACCCACATCTCATAGATGAGGTGCATCGGGCGCTTATCGAAAAGATTAAGCATGGGTTCACGACTGCCGACCTCCGAGAAGGTGTACCACCGTGGCAGATACTCCACATGACGCTCTTTGAGGTGACCTTGCCTGAACTCAAAACTGCACAGGACAAAGAGTATCAGCTTGCAGATTTGGTAGGAATGATGGAGCAATTGTTTGCCGGTCTCCGCACTATATCAGCCAAGGATACAGCCCAGCATATCGCCCTTGAGATAGCCGTAGCAGATAACAGTGACGATATCATTTTTTACGTCGCGGTACCGACACCCCATGTCACCTTATTTGAGAAGCAGATCCTGGCACTCTTCCCGCATGCGGTCCTTGTCGAGTGTGTTCATGATTACAATATCTTCGTGCCAGATGGAGTAAGTGTGATTGCTGAAGCGTCACTCAAGAAGCATCCAATTTATCCTCTAAAAACCCATGAGTCATTCGCGAGCGATCCATTAACTGTCTTACTCAATGCATTCTCTAAGATTGAGCGTGATGGTGGTGGAGCCGCTCTTCAGTTCGTCTTCCGGCACGCCCGGTCATCATACCGTGGTACGTATGAAGAAATCATCAAGCGAGTAAGGAAGGGGATGAAGCCAAGTGAAGCGATACAACGGAGCACCTTTACTGGCGATATGGTGGCCGGTATCGGAGAGCTTTTATTCTCAGGTGGTAAAGACAAAGATAAAAGTGAACCAGCTGACCCAGACCAAGAAGCGCTTGAGCTCTTTCAGACGAAGATTAAATCAGACATAGTTGAGGTCGCTATTCGTATTGCCACTTCAGCCCGCACTGAGGCGCGTGCACAGGATATCTTGCGCGAGATTGAGTCTACGTTCAATCAATTTGCACATGTGAGTGGTAATTCGTTTGTATTTAGTGTGCGACGAGGCAGTGCGCTTAAGGCTGCTGAACGAGCGTTCTCGTTCCGTGAGTTTAATACCAAGCAATGTCTCCCACTCTCACTGACTGAGCTCGCGACCATCATCCATTTTCCCGGTAATGGCATTGACTCCTCGCCACAGTTTAAGCAGTCTCATGCGAGTACCGGTGCGGCCCCCACCGATATGCCAACTGAGGGGACACTCCTCGGGATGAATCGTCATCGCAACATCGAGCGAGCGATTTACATGACAGAGAAAGATCGAATGCGTCACTTCTATGTCATCGGGCAGACTGGTACGGGTAAGTCGGTATTCCTCCAAAATCTCATCGTGCAAGATATCGAGGCAGGGCACGGTGTCTGTATGATTGATCCACACGGTACGGATATCCAGCATGTGCTTGGCGCCCTGCCACGTCATCGTGAGGAAGACGTCATTTACTTCGATCCTTCTAATCTCGACTTCCCAATTGGACTCAATATGCTCGAGTACGATGAGACGAAGCCTGAGCAGAAGACCTTTGTGGTCAACGAGCTTTTTTCAATCTTCCAAAAACTCTATGGAGCGAACCCTGAGAGTATGGGGCCGATGTTTGAGCAGTACTTCCGTAACGCGACACTCCTCGTGATGGAAGATCCAGAAAGTGGGAATACCCTCATGGACATTAGTCGGGTGATGGCAGATGCTAAGTATCGCCGCTACAAACTCGAACGGGCAAAGAACCCAGTGGTGGTACAGTTTTGGCGCGAGATTGCGACCAAGGCTGGTGGAGAAGCATCGCTTGAAAATATCGTGCCATATATAGTCTCAAAGTTTGATGTATTTACCGCGAATGATTACATGCGACCGATTATCGGACAGCAACAGAGTGCCTTTAACTTTAGACAAATCATGGACGAGCGAAAGATTCTCCTCGTTAATCTCTCAAAGGGGCGTCTCGGTGAAATTAACGCCAATCTCATCGGTATGATTATTGTTGGCAAGATACTCATGGCCGCACTCTCTCGTGTCGATAATCTGACCGGTGACTTGCCACCATTTTTCCTCCATATCGATGAATTCCAGAATGTCTCGACACCATCTATTGCCTCTATTCTCTCTGAAGCGCGTAAGTACAAGCTCTCACTTACGATGGCGCACCAGTTTATTGCCCAGCTTGACGAAGATATCAGTGATGCAGTCTTCGGTAACGTTGGTTCCATTGCGGCCTTCCGAGTTGGCTCTGATGATGCCACTTTCCTCGAAAAGCAGTTTGCACCAACGTTTGCAGCAAACGACCTGATGAATGTACCAAATTGGAACGCCTTTATTCGTATGCTTGCAAACGGTGTCCCGACGAAGCCGTTTAGTCTCGCGGCGATGCCTCCACCGCCGGCAGACCTGGATCGGGTAGAGATGATGAAGGTTGAGAGTAGTCGACGTTACGGTCGCTCACGCTCCGAAGTGGAAGCTGAGATATCCGCACGGTACGTCAAAGAAGCGCCACCGCTTAATGCTATACTCTAGGATATGTTTGAAGGTCTAGGAGCTTCTGAAAAAGCTGAGCGATTAGTCTTAACTCAGGAAATGGCAGTACAGCCAGATTTGTTACCACTCCAGGAACGAGTTGCTCGTTTACAGTCTTTGATTGCGGCTGGGCAATTTGAATCATCGGCAGTAACAGAGTATGCCGATGATGTTGAGAGAATCAGTCTAGCGATCAATAGTCTGCGTGAGACTGATCCGGTTGTACGGCAAAAGCAATTGCAACGCTACGAAAATGCGCTCATGCGTATCGGTGAGGCGTTGGTTGCAGCCGAAACGGAACCTATGCCGACTACTTCTGAAGAGTCGATGAATGACCCTGAGTCAGTTAAAGAGCCGGCTGTAGTCGAAAGTAATGTGGTGGACGTTGCTGAAGGAGAACGTCTCATGAGTGAGGTGAATGAAGCGGTGCAGCCACTATTTGCCCTCGCCAAAGAACACCTTCGTCGCGACGGGACACCAGAGCATGTTGAGGCACTGAAGCTTATCTCAACGCTACGCTTGCGCTACTACCAGCTCGATCAGGCTGAGCAAGCACTCAAGCAGGCTGGTGACAATGATGTTGATGTGGCAAAGCTTGGTGAACGAGTGCATCGTGCTCATGATGCTATTCGTACTATTACTAATACACTCCATTCATTACCAGTAATGAATGGTCTCGCTGTTCGTCCCGAGGCACCGTTGCCACAAACAGAGATTGATACTGTAGCAGATACACAGGCAGCTGTGGTCCCGACAGCATCTGATGAGACCATGATGTCAGCAGTAGAGTCCGTCGAGACCTTTCCGTCTGAAGGAGAGCCTTCTCAGGCTGAGGCTGAGTCAATTATTCTGTCTGCGCGAGAACTCGCGTTTACGCATGCTGAATCTAATGATGCAAAATTACGAGAGAAAGCTAAAGTGCTACTTGGGGCGATTCGTCATTATGAAGCAAATGGACATGAGCACACACTTCGTGACATTGAGAAGCATAGTGATGAGCTGCGATTGCTGACAACTGCAGAAGAATCTATTGTATCGGTTGAAAGTTCATCAGAACGAGTGTTGCTCCCTGAGTATCTCAAAGCCAAATGGGGTAAAAATAAGCAATTTCTTCTCGCTCTTGTCTTTGCCGCATTTCCACAATCAGCACCAAATGAAACGGTGCTTAAAAATGAGGTGCCAGTAGCGCAGCAGCAAAATTATTTTGATCCTGCCTGGAGCTCAGAGATAAAAGAGTCTCCGGTGACCGAGCGTGTCATGATTAACGATGGGGTTCTGCCACAAGTTGAAACCGGAATTGTCGAGGTGACAAAAACTGGCGAACAATTTGCTAAGCAGTCAGATGCTGTGGAAGCGACACTAACCACACTTGATGTACATACAAGAGAGGGTAGTGAGCAAGATGTGGTGTTCAAAGAGACTGGTATTAAGATTGAAGAGCCAGAGCAGATTGAGACACCAGTAGCGTTTTTTGGTAAGGATGCCACCTACATTCCAGCTGATCCAAATATCATCCTTGATGAAGAGCGTCCACTCGTGACTGGTTCGTTGCCTAATGTAGATTCAAATGAGCCCCTGACAGAAAAAGTTTTCACGACAGAAGAGATTCCACCAGAGAAAATCAAGTTTGTCGCTGGTGGGGGTTCAGAATATTATCTAGAAAACTATTGGTTTAAACTGGTTGAAGGTCGATCGTCTGATATTGCTAAAGAAGAGCATGATAAGTTGGTGCGGCAAGTATTAAATAAAGCTCGACACAGTAAAGAAATGCGATTAAAAATGGGATTTGAAGAGGACGAGAGTATCGACGATGTCAAAGAAGGGCGTCTATACGACCTCTCAGTGTTACTTGACTATCTCCGTGAACTTGAGTCGTTCAAGCGAATGGGCGTGTCTGAGCCACCAGCTCCGCTTGATGCTGCTGAGGAATATGCTGTGTCTGAGGGTGCAGAAGCGCCAGTATCTGCAGAGTCTGAATCAACCTCTCCAGAAGGAGAGGGTACCGAGGCTCCGGTCTTTGATGAAGCGCGCTTTAGGTCGTGGCTCAGTGAGAACTTTAACATTGATCAAAATGAGCGTTGGTTTAGTTCGATGTTCTCAAGTGGGTTTGATAACAAGAGTCTCCTTAATCTCACAATTGGTGAAGCAACTGAGTTGTCCCTTATGAATAGAGATGAGTTAGCTTCTGAACTGGTTGCTCGTAAGATTGATATCAATGTCTTTAATAAGCTTAACGGACTCATTGTCAGTGCTCGTCGCACGGGAGAGTTGCCAAGTGAAGTGAAAAACGATCGGTTGGTCAGTGACTTCCTCGCTGAACAATTTACTAAGCTGACTGCATAGTGTATGGATACAACGACACAACAAGCTCTTGATTTGTTTGAACGGGTACTCGTTGAGTACCTTGAGAGTATCTCACCTGAGGAAAGAACTGAGGTGCTGACGTGGCTTGAGGCGCATGCTGAGGAGGCGGACTTACTCGCGGAGCTCATCAAGCATTATCCACCATTTGCGCTACGCTTCACCAAAGCAGTTGAAGCACACGCACATACGCTAGCGTAATACACAGGTTTGTATCAATAAAAAAGTATCGAATCGAGTGACTGATGCTACTATAGTGAGGTATGGTTCAGGAAGTGCGTTCCGGGACGGCCGGATTTGTGTGTGATTTATCAACTACGACAGGAGTGGCATCGGCTCTTGCGCTTGTTCGTATCAGTTCGCTTCAAAGTGATGAGAAGCGTTCGTTGCGTGACTTAATTTTTCTCTACACAAACAGCGGCGCTCATGACGAAGCGCTCCGCACACTGATTGAAAGTCGACTGGCGCCGCTAGCTAGTGCGATTCCTTCGGCACCGGTAATTGATGCTACTCCGACGATTAACACACAAAGAAACGAAAACGTTATCATTCAGCCCGTTGCGACAACGGTGCGTTCTGGCTTCGCGACAGGTCGGCCAAGGCCGAGTTTTACCCCACTTGCACCGGTACAAGTACTGGCAGTGCCAAGTCCAGCGCCTGTAGTTGAACGTGGGCCAGTAGTGTCACCTGCACCTGCTCCAGTAGTTGAAGTGGTCCCTGAAGCTTCAGTACCGGTCCAGCCTACATCAACCACGCTATCTACCCCAACTCCGGCTGCTGCTGTCATGCCAGAGGCGAAAAATGTTGTGGATGAGAAGCTGGCTTCAGTAGCACCTACTCCGCAGGATACCGTAGCGTATGAACCGTTGTATCATGAAGACACCTCGATTGAGACGTACCGTAACCGTATCAGTGAGATTAAGCGCACCATTAACGCTCGTGTTGGTAATCCCGTCAACCTGGTTGATATTGATAACACGCTTGGTCGTGAGTACATGACGACACTTCTTGAAGCGATGAAGACGGTGTCAGGCGGCGGAGGTGATGTGATGGGAACGATGAAGCGTCTCGAAGTCGTGTATGCGGCGGTGATGAAGCGTCTTGATAGTGATAGTTCAGCCATAAGCACTTCTGCTGCAGCTCCAGAGTCTGTGCCAGTTACTACGTCAACCCCTCATAAGGTTTCTACAACACCACCAATCACCCCAGTTATTCCCAAGAAGGCTGAGGCGCCAGTGGCAGTACCGCTTGTAGAGAGTGTACCTGTCAAAGTGTCACGTCCAGCTAGTCAAGTTGCACCAGTGTCTGTACCTGTTCCTGAACCAGTTGATGTTGCGTCAGAGCCAGCTTCAGGTGTGAGCGAGCGCGGATATAGTGTTCAGGTTTATAACGAAGACAAAGTCGATGTCGATCCGATGACCATTGCGTCATCTCGCTTTAAGAATGTCGCTCCGGTCTCAACCGCGATGCCGCTGAAGACACCACAAGATCTTCCAACGGCTGCTGATGTAAAGGCGCGCATGGGAATAGTTGATCCGCTTGAAGATCCTGATGTTGATGCTGGTCTTGAGCAACTTCTCTCAGAGTGGTCACTGTTTAAAAAGAGCGGCATGTTCGGTACTGGTCCACGAGGGCGTCAGCATCCGCTCTACATGAAGCTTGCACCACTCACGATCCCTCTTATTCTTTCAGGACGGTTTGAGGGTGCAACTCCAGAAATAAAGCAGAGTGTTACTGATTATATGAATGGGTGGCGCTACGAGCAGGGGATTATTCATAATCCAGATGAGACCTTTGAGCACTACTTACGACGTGTCATTCGTCATATCATCGATTCACAAACACGACGACGTTCGGCATAATAGTGGCTATGGATAGCCATCACGCCCGTTTATATATCAGTACTAATCCAGAAGCATGCATGAGCTCACTCTTAAGTGAAGTTCATAACATGGAGGTGGTGCCGTTTACTGAAGATACACTCGCTATTGGTACGGTCAGGAAAATTATTGACCTGGCATATCAGACGCCAGGTAGCTATGAGTACCGGCTCATTGCGATAACAGCTCGGAGTATCGCGGTTGAAGCGCAGCAGGCATTATTAAAGATTTTAGAAGAGCCACCACAGACGACTCGCTTTTTAATTGTGTTGCCAGATAAGGCTTCGCTGTTGTCGACGGTGCTCTCTCGTCTTTCGGTTGTATCTGATACTCACGGTGGTGTTACTGAGGCCTTTTCTGAATTTGTTCTGATGTCCTACAAAGAACGACTCGATACGATTGCTGAAGCAGCGAAGCAAAAGAACGATACTCTTTTTGAAGCCTGGTACAACGGACTGGTAGCCTACCTCGAGAGTAATGACCGTCCCGAAGCAGAATTGGCACCATATCTATTGGTACTGAGTTACGCTCGGGCTCGAGGAGCTTCAAAGAAAATGTTATGGGAAGAAGTCGCACTCACGCTCCCACAGACGACCATTCGTTAATTGTGCTATACTCCACCTACGTAATAAAAAATATATGGAAGACGATCAAAAAAAGCGTTTCGCTGAAGTAGTGCTGTGGCTTGATAAAGAATTTGCCTCTATTCGTACCGGTCAAGCTACGCCGGCTCTCCTTGATGGGATTCGTGTTGAATCCTACGGGTCATTTTTACCATTAAATCAGGTCGGCTCAGTTGGTGTTGAAGATGCACGAACGCTCCGCATTTCACCCTGGGACCAGTCTCAGGTAAAGGCGGTTGAAAAGGCGATTAGCGATGCTGACCTTGGTCTTTCAGTCGTTACAGATAGTTCTGGGGTACGGGTGATTTTTCCAGAGCTTACCGGAGAGCGTCGACAACAACTCGTAAAGCTCGCTAAGAGTAAGCTTGAAGATGCTCGTGTATCGGTGCGTGCGCTCCGTGATGAGGCAATGAAGGCGATTGATGCGGCAGAAAAGGCTGGTGATATCAGTCAGGATGAAAAGTTTGCACAGAAAGAGGATGTGCAGAAGCATGTTGATGCTACCAACCGCGCTCTTGAAGCTCGGTTTGCTGAGAAGGAGGGGGAGATTGCTCGTTAATTGTTAATTATTACCATGACCATACTCATTTTTTTGGTAGTTCTCTTTGTACTTATTCTGGTGCATGAATGGGGACACTACATCACCGCCAAATGGACGGGGATGCGAGTCGATGAGTTTGGGATTGGGTTTCCCCCAAAGCTGTTTGGATTTAAGCGAGGAGAGACGGAGTATACCCTCAATGCGCTTCCGATCGGCGGATTTGTAAAGATTCTTGGTGAAAATGGTGACGCTGATGGAGAGGTTCTTTCTGTGGCTGATCAGTCACGTACCTTTAGTGCTCGTCCGAAGTGGGCACAAGCAGTGGTCTTGGTGGCTGGTGTCACTATGAACGTACTGCTCGCCTGGGTTATTTTCTTCGGTATTCTGGTGGTTGGTACCGATGTCCAAGTGGCTGAAGAGGAGGCAACACCTGCTGCACGCCTTACGGTCACCGGGGTGGCACCAGAAAGTCCCGCGAGCGTCCTGCCACTAAAGGCAGAGATTACCGCTGCCTCTCGGGGGGAAGAGACCCTAGCGACCCTGACCCCATCAGCGTTTACCGATTTTGTCCGGGCCGGTAACGGGGAAGCGATAACGCTGACCTATGAACATCGGGGTGGTGAAGAAACGGTGGTGTTGACTCCAGTGCTCGGTATTGCGAATGCCCTAGCTGGGGTCCCTGCACTTGGAGTACAGACTGGCCTTCTCGAGGAGAAGCAACTCGGTGTACTTAATGCGATAAAAGAGGCGTCGCTACAGACAGTGCTAATGCTCCAGGCGATTACTGTTGGTCTCGTGACATTGTTGTCACAGGCAGTCACTGGTACGGCTGACTTTTCGCAGGTGGCCGGGCCGGTCGGTATCGTCGAGCATGTTGGTACTGCTGCTGCTTTTGGTTTTACGTCATTGCTCTACTTCACAGCGGTGATTTCACTCAATCTAGCAGTGATTAACCTCTTCCCAATCCCTGCCCTTGATGGCGGTCGACTTGTATTCGTTGCAATCGAGGCGGTGACTGGCCGTCCGATTAACCCAGTCTGGGCTGGTCGGGTGAATCTTGTCGGATTTGGACTCCTCATGCTCCTCATGGTGGTGGTTACCTATAACGATATCCTCAAACTCCTGTAGTAATCATCTAGAGCAACACAAAAACCTTCCAGTTAACTGAAAGGTTTTTGTGTGCGGTTTGGTATGATTCTTTATTTTTGGTGATGGCGTATTACCTATGGTACACTCTAGGAACTTATTATGAGGTAATAGGGGATTTTTTATGCGCCAATCAAAGCTTTTTGGAAAAACCGAAAAAGAAGAACGAGCAGACACGACAGTTGCTAGTCACCGGCTTTTGGTGAAGGCTGGCTTCATCCGTGAGTCGGTCGCTGGTCGCTACTACCTCCTCCCACTTGGTATGCGTGTGTACAACAAAATCACCGGCATCATTCGCGAAGAAATGGATAAGCGCGGTGCACAAGAGATGATTTCTCCCACCCTCCACCCCCTTGAGCTCTGGCAAGAAACAAACCGTGACAACGCCGGTAACTTTGGTCTCATGCTTGTTGAAGATCGGCGTGGTGCTAAGTTCGCACTCGGTGGTACGGCTGAAGAAATGTTTGTGGACGTAGCTCGTAAGTTTCAGCTCTCATACAAAGATCTCCCATTTAACATCTACCAGTTCAGTACGAAGTTTCGTGATGAGCTCCGAGCGCGTGGAGGACTCCTTCGTGTGCGCGAGTTTGTCATGAAAGATGCGTACAGCTTTGATCGGGACGCCGCGTCGTTTGTTGCTACTTACGAAAGTATGGCTGATGCCTACTATCAGAGCTACAAGCGCATGGGCCTTGAAGCGAACAAGGTGCTTGCTGACAATGGCTACATTGGTGGTGAATATTGTCACGAGTATATTGTAGATTGTGCGTCTGGTGAGAGTCGTTACCTCGTGACTGAGGATGGCTCGTACCTGGCTCATGAAGATGTGGCCGAAATTGCCTTGCCGCACTGTAATGAGAACGAGGCAGTGCTCCCGATGACAACTATCGAGCAGCCAGCTTGGGTAAAGACGATGGCGGATAATGAAAAGTTCCATGGCGCGCCTGCGTGGAAGTACCTCAAGAACGTTGTGTATCGTCGGAGTGATACCGGTGAGATAATCATTGTGACTATCCGTGGCGATCTTGATGTTAATAAGACAAAACTCGAAAAGCTCCTTGGTGCTATTGAGCTCCTTGAAGACGCGAGTGATGAAGATTTGGCAAAGCTTGGTACACAGTCTGGCTACGTTCATGCCTGGGGACACGACGCCACCTACGTGGCGGACTTGTCACTGAAGACTGTCCATAACTTTATTGGTGGACAAAAGTCAGAGACCACCGACACGGTCAATGTTAACTATGGTCGAGATTTTACCCACGCGATTGAGGCCGATGTGTCACTCGCGCAACCAGGACACATGACTCGTGATGGTAAGGTGCTTCACGAGCGTCGAGGGGTTGAGGTAGGGAATATTTTCCAGCTCGGTACCCACTATTCGACTAAGATGGCAAACGCGACCTATATGGACGAATCTGGTCAGGCGGTACCGTATTACATGGGTTGTTACGGCATCGGAGTCGGTCGTACCCTTGCTACCATTATTGAGGTGCATCACGACGAGCGTGGCATGCGCTGGCCAGCGAGTGTAGCACCATACCTCGTCCATCTCGTTGGTTTAAATCTCGAAGATGAGGCAATTCGCCAGTATGTCGATTCCCTCTATGAGTCGCTTACTACTGCAGGCATTGAGGTCTTGTACGATGACCGTGAACTCCGTGCGGGTGAGAAATTTGCCGACAGTGACCTCATTGGTATCCCGTACCGTGTCGTCGCAAGTAAAAAGACGCTTGAGAGCGGTGAGCTTGAGGTAGTTGAGCGTGCGACGAGTGCGGTGACACATGTCCCTGCTACAGATATAGTGACGTACTTTGCGCGTGGTTAATTGACTATGAAAAATTTCTTTTCACGTTCTGTAGATAAACTACTATCGACGGTGTCGACAGATATTGGTATTGATCTTGGTACTGCTAATACGCTCATGTACGTGAAAGGGAAGGGTATTGTGCTCAATGAACCAACAATTGTGGCGGTCAATAAAAAGACTGGTCAGTTGGTCGCCGTCGGGAACGAGGCACGGGTGATGCAGGGGCGAACGCCAAGTCATATTGAGGTGGTGCGTCCGCTTGTTGATGGGGTTATTTCAGATTTTGAAGTTACTGAAGAGATGCTTGCGTATCTCATTGGTAAAGTACGAAACGAGATGCGTACACTCATTGCTCCACGTGTGCTCGTGGGGGTGCCATCAGGAATCACGAATGTCGAGATGCGTGCAGCGCGTGATGCCGCGCGCAACGCGGGAGCACGTGAAGTCTTCCTTATTGAAGAGCCGATGGCTGCAGCGATTGGTGCCAAGCTCCCCATTGGAAAAGCGGCCGGCAACATGATTATTGATATTGGTGGCGGTACTACTGATATTGCTGTCATCTCAATTAACGGAATTGTGGTGGCAAAAAACTTGCGGGTCGCTGGAGATCATCTGACCAACGCCATCGTGACGTATATTCGTGACCAGTTTAAGGTCTATGTTGGTGAAAAGACTGCCGAGGACGTCAAGATTCTTCTCGCGGCGATTGAGGCTCCGGAAGGAGGGAAGGAGCATGTGATTCGTGGTCGAGATGTTATCACCGGTCTCCCTCGTGAGGTAGTTATTACGGATAGTGATGTGCGTGACGCTATTGCCGGCCAAGTCGATACAATTGTTGAGTCAGTGAGGCGGGTGCTTGAGCAAACACCACCTGAGGTTATGGCTGATATCATGCAACGCGGTATCCATGTCTCTGGCGGGGGTGCACTTATTCCTGGCCTCAAGCAGCTCCTCGAAGAAGTGCTAGAAGTGCCGGTCATTATTGTGCCCGACCCACTTCGTGCGGTGATTCGTGGTGCTGGTATAGTGATAGAGAACCTCGATCAATATGAAGAATTACTTATCGACAAAGAGGGGGAACTCTCGCCGACCCTTCTTACCTAAAGGAGTACGAAATACGCTCCTTGGGCTCGCGGTACTCACGCTGCTCCTCTTTGTTGTGCCGAAGCTCGTCTATGGGGTGGTCTCGGTCGTCATGTATCCGTTTGAATCAATCCGGATATGGGTACTCGAATCAAATGACTCACTGCCGAACTATCTCCGTGAACGACATACGCTCGTGGCAGAAATTGATGCCCTTAAACAAAAAGTGGCCGTGAGTGAAGGAACCGAGAATACGCTCGCCAAGCTCCAGCTCGAGAACGAGCAGTTCCGCTTACTCTGTGAGGCAGTACCCGAAGAGCGCGTCGTGGCCCGCGTGGTTGGGCGTCCACCGCAGTTGCCGTATGACGTCCTCATGCTCGATAGAGGAAGTGATCACGGAGTGGTCGAAAACGCACCGGTGTTTGTTGGAAGTGACCAGGTGATTGGCTATGTAGCCCGAGTCTATGCGCGTACGTCTTTGGTGACACTGGTGTCGACTGCAGGCTTTGAGTCGATGGCGTACATCGTCGGGCCAAATATTTATACGTACGCTGAGGGTATTGGTGGTGGCATGCTCGAGGTGCAGGTTCCACAAGGCGTACCACTCACGGTCGGCGACATCGTGATTCTGCCCGCGATTGATTCTGGTGTCTATGGAGCAATTACACAGATCGAAACAGCTCCAACTCAGCCGATTCAGTATGGGTACGTTCCTATGCAGGTAAACCTCCAGAGTATGCAGTATGTGTCAATTGGACATGAGCCTATCGTTCCACATTCGTATGAGGAAGCACAGTCACTCGTTGAGTCAGTGCGGACTGAACTCTTTAAAGTTGACCTACCGCCCGGTGTGCTCGTCACACCAGAGCTTGCGACCACCACGGCGACGACTACTGCCACCTCTTCAGCTGCAACCACGAGTGAGGCAACGATAGAGTAATTGTCTATGACTCGTCACTTTTTGATACGACTCAGTTTACTCCTTGTTGTCACCATATTGGTTTTTAATGGTGTGTGGTTTTTGGCGGTGCCACTCGCGCTTTTTGTGATGTTGTACTTCGACGCGTATGAGTACATTGTTCTCGCGTGGCTCATAGATGTATACTATGCGCCGGGCACGTGGTCCTTTTGGTACACTGGTTACACAACACTGGCTGTCGTACTTACCTCATGGGTACGACCATACTTGCGTTGGCGTCGCTATGAGGCAGAATAGGAGATATGTGGTTTCGTCGTCGCTCAAACAAACAGCAGGTAGAATTTGATGAAGTATTACTTGATATATCAAATCTTCCGTCCTTTAATACTGGTCGCCTCGAAGGGCGACGAGAGTTGCCGATTGCGACACGCAACATTCTCATTATTGGCGTGCTCTTTACACTCATTGCGTTAGCGTTCTTGAGTCAGATTTATACGCTCCAGATTGTTGAAGGTGCCCGCTATCGCCAGATTAGTGACAACAATAGTGTAAACCGTACCGTCATCATTGCTGAACGTGGCGTTGTCTACGATAGAACTGGCGAAATGGTGATTTGGAACGAGCCAGATTATAGCGGACAATACAACTTTCCAATTCGTGCATATACCGATCGACTTGGTCTCGGGCAGCTTCTTGGCTACGTGAGTTATCCGCAGAAGGATAGGCAGGGATTTTATTTCCGTACCGAGTACGTCGGACGTACTGGTGTTGAGAGTGCATTTGAATCGTATCTCCATGGGCAAAACGGTGAGCAAATAATTGAAGCTGATGCACTCGGAGATGTGGTCGGTGAGCATGCACTCAAGGCGCCGGTCCCAGGTGGTGAACTGCGTCTCTCGGTGGATGCTGAGTTATCTGAAGCGATGTATCAGATTATTGCCACCTCAAGTGCGCAGGCCGGCTTCCGCAGTGGTGCTGGCGCTATTATGGATGTGCATACGGGTGAGATACTCGCGATGACGAGCTTCCCATCATATGACCCTGAAGTCATGGCTGATGGTGATGATACTGATTTGATTGCGACATATAACAACGATGATCGTTTGCCGTTTTTGAATAAGGTGGTCAGTGGTGTGTACACACCTGGTTCAATTGTGAAGCCGTTTGTGGCCTACGGCGCGCTCGCGGAGGATATCATTAGTCCAAATAAAGAAATTGTCTCAAACGGCGAGCTTATCGTACCAAATCCATACAACCCAAGTAACCCATCTATATTTCGTGATTGGCGAGCGCATGGTGTGATGACAATGCGTGAGGCAATTGCGTTCTCCTCGAACGTCTACTTTTACATTATTGGCGGCGGCTTTGGTGATCAGCCAGGGCTTGGTATCACGAAGCTCGCACAGTACTACCGACTCTTTGGTATGGGTACGACGACCGGTATCACCATCGCCACTGAGCAAACTGGTGTGGTGCCAGATCCGGCCTGGAAGCAAGCGACGTTTAATGATGATTGGCGTCTTGGTGATACGTACTTTACCTCAATTGGGCAGTATGGTTTTCAGGTGACGCCACTTCAGATGCTGCGTGCGTATGGAGGTCTTGCTACTGGCAAACTTGTCACTCCGCATGTAGTAAAAGGGGAACAAGGAGCGGTAGTTGATCTCAATCTTGATCCCGCCTATTTGCAGATTGTGCATGAAGGTATGCGGAAGACCGTTAACTATCCTGGTGGTACCGCCCGTGGTCTTGAACGTGAGGATGTGGCAGTAGCGGCGAAGTCTGGTACCGCTGAGATAGGAGCAGGTAATGCATATGTGAACTCCTGGGCAGCGGGATTCTGGCCGTACGAGGAGCCACGCTACGCGTTTATTCTCATGATGGATAAGGCGCCACGAAGCAACGCGCTTGGTGCGACGCGTATCATGGGACAGGTGGTCGAGTGGATTGCACAAAATCGTCCTCTGTATCTCACTGCATCATCATCGACTGAGACGATTGCTGATTAGTCCACAATTTGACCGCAACGACGAAGTCCGTATAATGGTGACACTAATCACTTTGTAACGAACCATATGACCGACCCACAATCATTCCTGACTGCTGAAAAGTTTGCGGAATTGAAGCAAGAGCTCGATCACCTCAAGACTGTACGTCGTAAGGAGGTTGCTGAATCACTCGAGTACGCTCGTAGTCTCGGAGACCTCTCAGAGAACGCCGAATACCAAGAGGCACGTGATATGCAGGCCGCCATTGAAGAGCGTATTGCTCACCTCGAGAAGGTTATCAAGGAAGCGAAGATTGTTGCACACGAGAAGAAGGGAGATATCGTCGTACTTGGTTCAACCGTCACCATCGTAAAGGATAAGGAGAAGGACAATCGCACCTACACGATTGTTGGTTCAGAAGAAGCGAATATCCACGAGCACAAGCTCTCATATCTTTCACCGCTCGGTGAAGCGCTCATGGGTAAGACGAAGGGTGATGAGTTTACTTTTGAGACGCCGGCCGGGAAGCAGAAGTACAAAGTTCTCAAAGTAGAATAATTGTTGTCCATATAATGCTCAGCTACGGCGTTGCACTTTGCTCGACGTCAGTCATCGTACAGCAAGTACGTCTCCTTCCGTCTCACTTGTGCGCCTTGTATCTGAAGCATTATCTGAACAACTCGAATGATTTTACGATTTTGTTGAAAATATAAATACCACAAAGAGCGGCACCCGTAGGGTGCCGCTCTTTGCGTAGCGCTTCCGAAAAAGTTATTTTTGCGCTAGTATATGGCTATTATGTCAAACGAGATTATCGACGAACGTCGGCGGAAGCGTGATTTATTGGTAGCGGCAGGTATGAATCCGTACGCTGCCAAGTCACACCAAACCCACACTGCGGCGGCGGTACTTGCGCAATTTGACGACCTCGTCGCCAGTAAGACTGCAGTCATTGTGGCTGGACGCATCATGGCGGTCCGTCTTCATGGCGGCTCGTGCTTCGTTGACGTCTTTGATGGGACTGGTCGTGCTCAGCTCTTTCTCTCAAAGGATATTCTCGGTGAGCAATCATTTACACTCTTTGTTGACGCCATCGATGCTGGAGACTTTATTGAAGCAACTGGTACTGCCTTTTACACGAAGCGTGAGACGAAGGCGCTTGAGGTGAGTACCTGGAGTGTTCTCACGAAGGCGCTTGAGAATATCCCGTCTGAACACTTCGGTATTAAAGACGAAGAGGCTCGCTACCGTAAGCGCTACCTCGATATTCTCCTCGATGAGAGTCTTCGTGAAATGTTTGTAAAGAAAGCGAAGTTCTGGGAGGTAACACGACGCTTTATGGTTGATCATGGTTTCCTTGAGGTCGAAACTCCGACTATTGAAGTAACAACCGGCGGAGCCGAAGCGCGACCATTTAAGACGTGGCACAATGACTACGACATGCCGGTCTATATGCGTATCTGTATTGGTGAGCTCTGGCAGAAGCGTCTTATGGCTGCCGGCTACCCGAAGACGTTTGAAATCGGTCGTGCTTATCGTAACGAGGGGAGTAGCCCTGAGCACTTGCAGGAGTTCACTAACCTGGAGTTTTATTGGGCGTATGCTGACTACCGCGATGGCATGCAGTTTGTCCGGGACCTCTACCGCACTATCGCCACTGAGGTATTTGGTACCACCAAGTTTGAAATGCGTGGTCACACCTTTGATCTTGCTGACGAGTGGGAAGAAATAGACTATACCGATACCATTAAAGAGAAGACGGGTATCGATATCCATACCGCCTCAGATGCCGAGATGGAAGCAAAGCTCCGTGAGCTCGGGGTCAAGTACGAAGGTCAGAACCGTGAACGTCTCATGGATACGCTCTGGAAGTACTGCCGCAAGCAGATTGCTGGCCCCGCCTTCCTTATTAATCATCCAAAGCTTGTAGCACCGCTGGCGAAGACTCGCCCAGGGACTGAAACTGTCGAGATGTTCCAGCCCATTATTGCCGGGAGTGAGGTGGGGCGTGGCTACAGTGAGCTCAATGACCCAGACGATCAGCGAGCACGCTTTGAAGTGCAAAAGGCACTCTTAGATGCCGGAGACGAAGAGGCGATGATGGCAGACTTTGAATTTGTTGAGATGCTCGAGTACGGTATGCCGCCAACCTGCGGGTTTGGGTTTGGTGAGCGCCTCTTTGCCTTTTTGGCAGGCCTCCCACTCCGTGAGACGCAGATGTTCCCACTCATGAAGCCAAAGCCCGAATCGACTAATGTGCCTCCTGACGCGGCCTGCGCAGGGTGTGAAGGGTAGACTCTTTCCATTCGCTACAATTACCCCTGACTATCCGTTATGAACTACCTCTCCCTCTGGCTCACGACCTCACGACCGCTCTTATATCCGCTCGTTCCGATTGTTATTCTCTTTGGCTACTTCGCTACAGGCGGGACGATTCTGACACTTTCAAATACCGACCTTGCCATCCTCCTATTGTTTACCTTCCCATTTTCACTCATTGTCTATGGACTCAATGATATCCATGATTATGAATCTGATGTCCGTAACACGACGCGTCATTGGCTCACGGGGGGAGTAGCACTGCCGGCAGTACACCGCGCGATACTGATAGGGGTAGTGCTTGCAATACTCACCATTCTTATCGCACTGGTGCTTATCGGGAGTCAGCTCATTGCCTTGACCGTAAGTGCAGCCCTCGTGTTTGCCTACTGGTATTCGGTCCCACCAATTCGTCTCAAGGCGAGACCGGTGATTGATGCACTGTTCTCAGGAGCGGGGTACATTATCATTCCATTTTGTATTGGCACGTCACTTAATGGAGTGGTGACGGTCCTCCCGGAAGTGATATTGATGGCGCTCTTCGTTGCGGCGTACCATATATTCTGCAGTGTGCGTGATATCGACGCCGATCGGAGTGTCGGCGATACGACGACTGCTGTCTGGCTTGGACGACAGACGAGTCTTGTCTTCGTCGCGCTCATCGCGAGCCTGGTGGCGGTAGTATGGTTTCTTATTCGACCACATGATCTGATTGCCCTGGTGTTGTTTGTTGGATTATTACTAGCAGCCGTCTTCTCGCTCCGTGATGATTCTCACGTTCGGATAGGTGTAAATCTCATGATACCGCTCGCGGCTGTGATAGCCCTCACGAAGTTGCTCATCTAACGACTCTCTTTAATAAAAAACACTCACCACTTTGTGGTGAGTGTTTTTTATACCCAGGAAGTGTGCACAAGTGGCTTGTGGGTGGGATGAAGTGGTGTATAGTGTAGGTGTGGTGGGAGATAGTGGTATAGAACGAAAGTTCTAAACAAGATCCACGGTTGTCTCTGACAGCCGTCATAATCGCTCCACCGATTGTGACCGGTGTCAGGGACGAACGTGGGGAAGCTATCAAGACAACATGTTAATTGGAGAATATAAGCACACACTCGATCCTAAGAAACGGCTGTCCTTGCCGTCTAAATGGCGCAAGGAACTTGGATCGACGCTTATTGTGACCCGAGGTCTTGATAACTGTCTCTTTGTGTATCCGCAAGCCGAGTGGGAGAAAATTACTGAGAAAATCGGTAACCTTCCGCTCGGATCGGCGGACACGCGAAGTTTTAACCGCTTCTTTCTATCCGGTGCAGTTGAAGTGGAGGTAGACACAGTTGGACGTATTCTCGTTCCAGATTTTTTGAAGGATTTTGCGAAGCTCGAAACAAAAGTCGTGCTGGCTGGAATCCATGATCGTGTAGAAATTTGGGATGAGAACCGTTGGACCGAGTACAAGGCCCGTATCGAGATGCAAGCAGATTCACTTGCTGAAAAACTCTCTGAGATAGGCGTCCTCTAAGTCCACCAACCTCTTCATAACTATGGAAGGAGCGCTATGCAACATATCACCGTATTACGACAAGAAGCTGTACAAGCGCTCGCCCTCAAACCGGCGAGCGTTGTGGTAGATGCCACCTTGGGTGCTGGCGGTCACGGGAGTGAGATACTCAAAGTCCTCTCGAAAGATGGTACCTATATCGGTATTGATGCCGATGAGTCAGCCATTGTCGGGGTACGACCAATGCTTACTGGCGAGGCTACCATTCACCTCATCCAATCGAACTTCGCTGATATGGGGTCGGTACTCGATAGTCTCAATATCAACACCGTCGACGCAGTCCTTGCAGACCTTGGGTGGCGGACGGATCAGTTTACTGAGGTCGGGAGAGGCTTCTCCTTTAGTGATACGGCTGGACTCGCGATGACGTTTGGTCATCAGTCCGGATACGCCTTTACGGCTGAAGACATCGTGAACGATTGGGATGAGGCTGATATTGCAAACGTCCTCTACGGCTACGGTGAGGAACATTACTCTCGCGGTATCGCACGAGCAATCGTCGAGGCCCGGAGTCGTGCTCGCATCACGACCGCAGCCGAACTGGCTCATATCATCAGTGAAGCGGTTCCGAGCAAGTATCGCCATGGACGTATTCATCCAGCTACCAAGTCGTTTCAAGGACTTCGCATTGCGGTCAATGACGAGTTTGATAAACTCGAGGCCTTTATCGCCGTCGCGTTTGACCGATTGGTCTCTGGTGGGCGACTCGCCATCATTTCATTCCATAGTTTAGAGGACCGAATTGTGAAACAAACATTTCGAGCATTAACACATGATCAAAAAGGAGTACTGGTCTCTAAAAAACCAATTGTCGCGAGTGCAGAAGAGCTCAAAGACAATCCCCGCGCCCGCAGCGCAAAACTTCGCGTTATACAAAAATCGTAATTCAAGTATCTTATGAAAATCGCTACACCAAACCGTACCCTTGCGACTCCGCTCCTCACTCCAGCGGTGGTCGGCTCGGTGCTTGGTCTGGTGTTGATTTCACTCTTGGCCTCGTACATGTACTTCCTCTCGATGTCGGTGGTGCATGTTGTGCTCCGCAAGGAAGTACACCAAGAGACGCGGGCGATTGAGTCTGAGATTGCAGCCCTTGAGGCGACATATATCGAAGTCCAGCATCAGGTAAGTGAGCGAATTGCACAAGCTGAGTATTTGGCTGAAACAAATGATAAGATATTCATCGAGCGAGTTCCGTCAGCCCTCGTGCTCGGTACTGTCCCGCGAGAATAATAGCCATGCGACACGACGTAGCGCACGCCACCCGAATACGAGTAATTACGACCGTCATTTCACTGATAGGTCTTTTGTTGATAACTCGGCTCTACTATGTCCAGATTGCCGAGGGAAAGTCGTATGAAGAGCGGGCGAAGCGTCAGTACGTTCATACGTCCCAGGATATTTTTAATCGCGGCACCATTTACTATCAGACCAAAGATGGTGAGAAGGTGGGGGCTGCTAGTATTAAGTCCGGATTTGTGCTCGCTGTTAACCCAGAGATGATTGAAGACGCTGAGGCGGCGTACGCGAAGCTTGATGAATACATCGAAGTGTCGAAGGAGGAGTTTGTACGTCGGGCGACGCTCCCGAATCGTACGTATGTCGAAATTGAACCGAGACTCAGTGAAGAGATGGCCGAGAAGGTTGATCCGCTCGATATCCCGGGGGTGCAACTCTATCGTACTCAGTGGCGGTATTACCCCGGACATGAGGTCGGGGCACGCAGTATCGGCTTCATTGGCTTTACTGATGAGGGTACCATGCAGCGTGGTAAGTACGGTCTTGAAGCAGCCTATGACGAAATTCTTGTACGCGATAATACCGCACTCTCAGTAAATTTCTTTGCGGAGATTTTTAGTAACCTTGGAAGTGCAGTTTTTGAGAATGAAACCAAAAAGCAGGGTGATATTGTGACGACGATTGAGCCGACGGTGGCGCGCATGCTCGACCGCGTCCTCCTTGATACTCAACAGCGGTACAACAGTCGTGTCACGGGCGGTGTCATCATGGATCCAAACACCGGTGAGATACGCGCAATCAGCGCTCTTCCGACGTATGATCCAAATAATCGTGGTGACGCGACGATTGAGGTCTTTCAAAATCCTCTAGTTGAAAACGTCTATGAGATGGGTTCGATTATCAAGGCACTCACGGTTGCCGCTGGTCTTGATAGTGGGGTGATTACACCTGCTTCGACCTACTACGATCCTGGCTTTATTGAGCTCAACACCTTTACCATCAAGAACTTCGACGGTAAAGGGCGAGGGACGGTTGATATGCAAGAGGTGCTCAACCAATCGCTCAACACTGGTGTGGCCCATATTGTGGGTCTCATGGGGCACAAGCGTTTTCGTGAGTACTTCACTAATTTGAAGCTTGGCAGTGAGTCTGGTATCGATTTGCCGAACGAAGCATCAGGCCTCGTCGCAAACCTCGAGTCACCGCGTGAGGTGGAGTATGCGACCGCGTCCTTTGGACAAGGTATCGCGATGACACCGATTGCAACCGTGCGTGCGCTTGCCACGCTCGGTAACGGGGGACACCTCGTCACTCCACACCTCGTAAAGCGGATTGATTATGAGGACGGTACCTACAAAGATGTGCAGTACCCCGAGGGAGCGCAGGTATTTAGTCCGGAAACGAGCGAGACGGTATCGCGGATGCTCGCGACGGTTGTCGATGAGGCACTTCGTGGTGGTAAGGTCGCGTTGCCACACCATAGTGTGGCGGCAAAGACCGGTACCGCGCAGATTGCAAATCCGGCCGGTGGCTATTATGACGACCGGTACCTCCACTCATTTTTCGGGTATTTCCCGGCGTACGACCCACAATTTATCGTTTTCCTGTATACTGTAGAGCCAAAAGGGGTCCAGTATGCGTCCGAGACATTGACGGAGCCCTTCATGGATTTAACCAAGTTTCTTATCAATTATTACAACGTCCCGCCAGATAGATAAGTATGAAAGACGTATTTAAGCATGTTGTTGTCACCATCCTCACGTTTGAGGCGAAGCTCCTCCTGCAGCGCACCAAGCCGACCATAATCGCCGTAACCGGCAGTGTGGGTAAGACGTCAACAAAAGACGCCATCTTTGCAGTCTTGAAGCATCACCGCAAGACCCGCAAGAGTGAGAAGAGTTTTAATTCAGAAATTGGCGTGCCCCTCTCTGTACTCGGGCTTCCAAACGCCTGGGACAATCCACTCCTCTGGACCTGGAATCTCATCGAAGGTCTCTTTATTGCGCTCTTCAGTAAGAACTATCCGGAGGTGCTCGTCCTTGAAGCTGGCGTTGATAGGCCGGGTGATATGTCGAAGCTCGCGACCTGGCTTCGACCTGATATTGTTGTCTTCACGCGCCTGCCTGATGTGCCGGTCCATGTCGAATACTTCAGTTCACCTGAAGCGGTCTCTGCGGAGAAGCTTGTCCTTGCTTCGGCACTGAAGCCTACCGGTGTCTGTATCTACAATCATGATGACGCACAACTCCTTCAGGCTATGAGTGCTATCCGCCAGCCGAGTATTGGCTTTAGCCGCTACGCACCATCACAGTTTACTGCCTCAGCTGATGAGATAGTCTACCGCGATGATATCCCCGTTGGCTCACAGCTTCGCCTCACACACCTGGATGAGACAGTAGCCTTAAAGGCGCTCGGTTCAATTGGTGTCCAAAATGCGTACACCTTTGCGGCTGCTGCTGCGGTCGCGTCACAATTTGAGATCCCACTCAAGGCAGTGGCTGACGCGCTTGCGTCGCACCTTGGTCCAGCTGGTCGGATGCGTATCATTCCCGGTATCAAAGGGACCTGTATTATCGATGATACCTACAACTCATCACCAACTGCAGCTGAGTCAGCCCTCCAGTCACTCAAAGAGCTCCGTGGCTTTACCCGCAAGATTGCCGTCTTAGGCGATATGCTTGAGCTCGGACAGTTCTCGACCCGGGAACACGAGCGTATCGGTACGGTAGCTGCCGCTTCATGCGATATGCTCATTACGATTGGGGTGCGTTCACGTAAGACCGCCGAAGGTGCGCTTGAGGCTGGTATGTCTGAGAAGATGATCTACCAGTATGAGGACTCGCTCACGGCCGGACGCGAACTCCAGCAGCTCATTAAGCCAGGTGATGTTATCTTGGTCAAGGGGTCACAAGGTATTCGCGGTGAGCGTGTCGTCGAAGAGGTGATGGCTGAGCCAGACCGCGCGCCTGAGCTCCTCGTGCGCCAAGATGCCTCCTGGAAGAAGCGCTAATAGCCGATTACGAAGCCCCGCTGACGCGGGGCTTTACACGCCCAAAAATCGGTCTATAGTATAGCTATGAAAACCATGACATATATTGCAACGGGCGTTTTGACGCTGGTGCTCCTCATGACGAGTGTGCCAACTGCCGAAGCTGCCTCAAATAGTGACCAAATCCGCCGTTTACAAGCTGAAATTAGCCGTTTACAAGCTGAGCTCAACCGCCTCCAGAATCGGTATGACGATGACTATGTGACTAATACCGGCAATGTCCGTACCCTTGGTCGCGGTAGCGTTGAGCTGTCTGGACAGGCGAGTGGACGCTCAGGTGAGCGTGTGCGCGCTTGGTTTGAGTACGGATCAACCTACTCACTTCCGTACAGTACCCCAGAGGTGAACGCCACTGGCGGTCGCTCGTTTTATGGTATCGCTGACGGTCTCTCAAGTGGCCGTACCTACTACTACCGCGCTGTCACCGAGACGAGCCGTGGGACATACATTGAGGGTGATATCAAGTCATTCCGCCTATCTGGTAGTAGTTACTACGACTATGATGATAACGACGACGATGATTACTATGATGACCGTGATGACGAGGATGTACCGGAGGTGACGACCGATGAGGCTCGTGATATCCGTGAGACTCGCGCTGAGCTCCGTGGTGAGGTAGATATGCAGGATGCCGAGAATGGTCTTGTCTTCTTCGCGTACGGTGAGGATGAGGATATGGTCGATGATGTCGACAGCGAGAATCGTTTCCGTGATATCGACGAAGACGGTGACGATCTCCAGGTGGTACGTGTAGGCAGTAACTTCGACGGTGACGAAGAATTCTACGCTATCATAACTGGTCTTGATGACGATACCGAGCACTACTTCCGCATGTGTGTGGAGTTTGAGAACGACGACAATGATGACGAGATTGTCTGCGGTGACACCGAGTCATTTGAGACTGATCGTTACTAAGGTATAGAGGGTGTGCATACGCGGCGTGATTTTCACGCCGCGTTTTGCTATGCTGAGGCGCCATGGAACAAACCCCATCAGTGTACGTCGACGTCCGTCGCCCGGAAGAATTTACCCTCGGTCACTTACCGGGTGCAGTTAATATTAGCCTCGAAGAACACCCCGACTACCTCGACCGCTTACTCACGCTTGCAAAGACGTATACGCTCGTTATCTACTGTTATTCGGGTGTCCGCTCAGCGTACATTCAGTCACTGTTGGCGACCAAGTACGGTATCACTGCCGCTCACCTTGAGGGCGGCCTTATGCTCTACCAAGGGCCACTTGAGTCCGAGTAATACAAAAACCGGCCCATTATTTGGGCCGGTTTTTGTATTGCGAGATTAGAGTGCGATAGCGAGCGTACCACCCGCAGCCGTGTAACCAACAGCAAAGCCGATAAATGGCATCGCGATGAAGAGGACAGCCGCGAGTACCTTCGAGAGGAAGGTGACTTCATTAGCACGCTTCATTGATAATAGCTCTTTGGTACTCGTTGGTTTAATCTTCATATGTGTACTAAGTTAATGTGGTTATTATAGCATTGTCGAGCAGGCGGGAAGGGCAGAGATGTTTATTGAATATAGAAAAAGGGCCGGTACAAAACCGGCCCCTCCGTTTGCATGCTAATGCTTACAATGCTCATCAAGGAACTCGCGAACCTGACGGAGGTCCGGGTGCTTCTTCCTGAACCTCGCGAAGCTTTTGTAGTGAAAATCAATGAACTCTGGTAAGTTGATAGCTTGTCTACCGTTGTGATAGGTGTTTTCATTGCTATGGACGAGTACTGGTATTGGTGCACGTTCAAGCAGTGAGATTTCGCCCACAACAAACAGTCCGTCGCCAACTTCCATCTTCACATCAGTGATGACGATATTTATATCTTGATTTGCGATCATCAAATGTAAGGCTTTGACACCATATTCGGCCGTAATAACTGTGCAGTCATACGTCTCAGCTAGTGCTTTAAACTGCTTCAGCTGATACTCGTCATCTTCGACGATGAGAAGGGTCTTCTTCATGATAGCTCCTGTGCTGTACCTAGACCAACCATACCGGTGATGAGGTGTGGTGTCAAACGCGTTCTATATTAGGTAACCGCCAGGTCCACTGATGTGACCTGGCGGTGATTGTCATGTCTGACAGTAGAGGAGAAGGAACTCTCGCACGTCCCGGGCATCACTCGTCTTCTGATTGAACGAAGCGAAACTGCCGAAGTATTCGCGGACATGTGCTTCAAGGTTCGGTATTTCCAGACCTTCTTTCACGTAGTGATTGTCCAAGCTCCGCAGCAGTGTCTTCGGTGCTTCTTCACCATTGCGCCGATAGAGGTACTGGAGTACTCCAATCCCGTCCATCCGTGGCATCCGCACGTCGCTGATGACGAGACTGATGTCCACGGTCTCATCGAGTATGTCGACGGCACTCTGTCCGTTTTGAGCAGTGATAACCATGAAGCCGAGTCCTTCGGCGAGCTTGCGGATGGTCCGCAGGGTAGAGTGATCGTCGTCGATGACAAGTATGGTCTGGGGCATGGGTTATCTCCTCCTGGTCTTGGAGTAGCGTACCGGAATGGTAGGGGATGTCAATTAAATTGTCTGTGCCTTGCGTGGCTAATAATGTTGACATCACTAGTAATAGTGATATAAATCATCTTAGAACTACCGTTCATGACAAAAGGAGGTCTCCATGAACTCTCGACATACCGCAGAACGTCAAAAGCATCTTGATTTCGAAACTGGCGTCATCACTGCAGTGACAGAACACGATGAGTACTTCGACGTGCGGTTCAAAGGTGGCGGTTTTAGCATCAAGAAACCGGTCGACAAGATGCCTGAAGTTGGTCAGTTCTATACCCTCTACCTTTACCAAGGGTCAAGGATTCAGGGTATCGACCTCGATGGTGATCCCGTGTTCTACAAGACGAATGACGAGCTGGAAGCAGAGAGGTTAGAGGCGTTGCAGACCCTTGAGACGATGAAGAGTGAGCGCAAAGTGAGGTTCATGGCTGAGTTGCGTGACGAGGCGTCGGACTTCAACTGCCGGCTACGTCGCCTGCCAAAGGTCTTTCAGCAACGCATCAACTTTTTCTTTCGTCACGGTCTCGACTTCTGGGATCTGGCATGGGTTGAACTTGTGGTGTGCGAAACTGCTGTAAAGGTGGCGTATGCATGCAAGTCGCCTCGCGGCGTCGCTCGCTTTCTTAAGGCAACATCGGACGAACAGAACACACTTATCCCGCACATGGATGACAGTCTGTCTGGTCACCAGTTCCATTTCGCCTGCGTTCTGGCAATCGTCTACATTGGTGACACAAAGCGTGTGCGTCGGTTTCCTGGCGCAATGACACATATGACCGGTCCCATGCGCTACTTTGGTCGTTGAACACGCCCACACAAGCAGCCCATACAGGTCCGCTTGTGTGGGCTGTTTTCTTTTGGTGCTATACTTGCTATGTGAAGCGCATTTTAAGCATATTCATTCTCGTCGCGTGTATTATTGTAGTGGTTGCTTTTTATTACAGATCATACTATTCATCTGTGAGTGTGACCGATATAACTAATACCGAAGTTACAACAACCACTGATCCACAAATAGAAAAGGGTAACGAATTATCTGAGTGTCAGCACTACTACACCTACATTTTTCCAAATGCATCTGAATACGGTACTTTCGAGCAATATCCTGTTACGAATAGGTATATGGGCACAATCGCTGAGTTAGATCTAGAGAGTCACGCGGTTGCTAAACAATTTTATACTCATCATAAAAGCGCTTTAGAAAAAGGTATAAATTTTGCTGGTAAGTATGTTATCTCTGAGTGGGATTTCACCAATATTGGTTTGCTGTTTGCTGTCATTGATGCCGAAACTGGGAAGATATATCCGTTCCCGTACGTGGTTGATTGGGATTATGATTTCCGCATTGACAGTAATCTGATTATTATCAACCCAAAAGACACTATGTCGACATTTAGCTCAGACGGGGATGTGAGCTGTGATGCAAAGTGGTACAGCGATATGAAAAGTTATTACTTTTTGTTTGAAGATGGAGAGTTTAAACTCCTTGGGCCAGAAGAAGGGTTTGATCTAGCAGGCTCTGATTTTATTTTTTAATATTTTCAATAAGAAATCTCTGGTTTTTGTAAAATTCTTCCTCAACTTCTGCTCCACTAATTATTATATTAGTAGTTAGCATGCGTGTAATTTCAAAGGGGATGCCAATTAAAGAGTGTAACAATTCGGTTTTTATCCTATTTTTTTCATCAATTTCAAAAGGTCCTCCATAAACGTTATTTTCTACATACATTTTTTCAAGTTCTTCCTTGTAAGTGATTTCAAATGAATTATCTCTCCATGACATAAAAGAACATGTCATTAGAGCTACTGATAGTAGCTTCAGTTTAGTCTGAACAGAGTTGTACTTTTTGTAATATCTAACTTTCTTAACCGCTAGAGTCTTCATTAGTTTTACCAGTATTTTTATAGGTAGAAATTTATGTAACACTAGCAAGATTAGAAAATCTAAAAATGAACTATTTTGACCGGATAAAAGTGATAATTTGTAGTTGTAATCAAGTTGTAACTCGGTGTATGAGTACGTATCAGACTTTTTAATAGGGGAGAGAGTATATTGTGACATTTTATAACTAGACCTTATCTCTTTGAAATAATACCATATTAGTTAATTTTTATAGATTTCTGTATTTCAATTTCTAAATTTCAAAGTTTAATGTGGCGTCTTTGGCTCTGGCATTACTGCGGATTAGAAATTCAAGAAACTCAAAGCTGGAGGAGTGAACCGCCATGTCTACTATTGTTGTACTAAAGCGAAAGACAGGAGTTGTAAAAATCCAGCCATTAACGAAACAGACCTCATCATAGCCATGACTAAGATGCTCGATACTATCAGCCTTGATCAAGTAAAGCTAAGTACCAAGCTCAATGCTGAAATTCAGAAGTTTAAGAAGCTTCAAGCAATGTTTTTAGGAAAGAAAAAGACAGAGAAAATTGAGTCAATTGATGTCCGTGACTATGTAAGATTTGTACTCACTGAGGGGACAGTACTAGAGCAAAGGTCTGTGCTGGAATGTATAAATGGTGAAATCATTTTTAAAAACGGCAATATCACATGCCGATAATTGTGTTAACTCTTCGAAGAATGTCTATTAATACAGATGATTAAATCAAGTGTGCTGTTTTCAATTTCCGCCATTTGAATATTGATTTCTTGTATACGACGCGGCTTCAGTGAAACTTTGTTTCTGTCAATCTTTAGGTCGTTTGAACCTTTTGGATCGGTCAATAAGCTGTTTAAAGTAGTGATACTTTCAAGTAGATTCTTTGACTCACTTTCACAATTACTGTGTGTATCTGTGATTTTGTTAAGGCGAATCTTAAGCGTTTTTAAAAAACCAGTAATTGATGAGAAGTCAGATCGTTCATCAGTACAACACTTTTCAACAAATTCTTTTACTCTGCTAATTTCAGCTTCGACTCTAGAGATTAGGATATTTTTTTCAACTCGACGTATATCTTGGATTCGCTGGAGGACTACAACAACTATACTTGCCAATATAATATTTACAAAAATACTGATTATTGAAATAAGGTTTGAGAGATTAAGCTCATCCCAAGTAAGCCACTCACATCGACGAAGCCAAATAACCGTGACCAATACACCCAGGGTAAGAAATATAATTGGACTAATTATTTTCTTTGTTATGTTTTTCAACATCATCAACATAAGTTTTAATTTCGTCTTTTAGCCATGGTTCTTCCTCAGATATAACCTCTATTCTATTTCGCACAAAACCAACTCCTCGCTTTCTTGCTGTGCCACCAAAAACCTCTTCCAAAAAGCTTGTGCCATACCCAAGCGTTCCGTCTAAATCTATTACCATTTTAATTTCAGCATCATTATTCATTTTTGTGAATTCAGGATCTAAAATCGTTTCGACGAATAACTCCGCTGAGAAATCACCCTGAGCTTTTTCTCGAGGTCCTGGTGTTTCAGAAAAGTCTCTGACAGTGATTATTATTTTTTTATCCATATTTTTTTCTCGCAGTCGTTGTTAAGTACCCATGTTATGTATGTGCCGGTAAAGTCTGTCTGAAGGACACTGGTCTTACTTTGGTCTACGTTCACAACTGCTTTGTTGGTAATAATACTTAAACACTTAATTCGGTTATTATCAAGCGCCTTTTTAAGGCTTGGTATTCCTTTACCTCTGTAGTAGTTATCCCTTGATTCCTTGTGTTCATTGTTAAGTAATCCCATGATTATCTCAGGATACTTGTTTGAATTGAAGAATGACCACGCGATCTTCTTAAATGTTTTGGTAATGCGATAATTTTCTTTATTTAAAACACTGTCGACAATACCTCGTCCGAAATCAATAAAATGGAATGTGACAGAATGGTCAGCTTTGTTGTGATTAATTGAGAGCCACCAATGAACCGAGCCTTCGTTTTCACTAGCGTGTTCGTAAGTATTCTGCATCACTTCTATAAAAGAAGGATGAAGCGTCGGGAAAACATAGTCTGGAGTACCTGTGATTGTTTGCGATACGTCTTCTCGAATTTCCAGAGCAGTCTTCGGATCTATTGTTTGAGTACCTGCTTCACCAATGATTTGATTATCACGCTTTACCGTATAATCTTTGCTACTTGGGTGCTTAGATTGTAAACGTTCAAAAAATTGTGACTCGTGAAGAATCTTATTAGCCTCACGGTTTTTTGGAAAGTCACCGTTGAATTTGATGTTTGCTACTTCAAATCTATGAATTAGCGATAACAGCACTGTGGTAGCACTATGGTCAATTTCTTCCACTTCTTTCAGGACTACAAAGACCGGCTTCCGTTGTTTCCAAGAAGTATTAATCCTTTGAAGGAATCGAACTGTCTCTTCTGTATTATTGAGCAAAGAAAGGACTTTGGGTGCCCGAATTCTATTGTTACCGTAATCTTTTAAGATTTGAATCAGATTTTCTTTTGTAGTCTTGTCTTTACCTTGCAGTAGCCGTTTTAGTAATTTTTTCCTAAACTTGCATTTCTGTCGACGTTTATTGTTATGTCGAGCTTTGCTACGCTGTAGCCTCACATATAAATCTTTGTTTCTTATTCTTTTCATATTTTCTAAATCTACAAAGATTATGTCTGCGAGCTTTGATTGTAATAATACCCGCTATTTCAACTCAAAAAGATCCCAATTTTTGAAGGAAGAATCATGGGTGTAAGTTTTATTGCGGTTAATTTTCCATCCATTAGGTCCATCTTGTACCACAATACCCCCATCTATATTTTTCTTTCCTTTAAGCCACTGATGTAATGCTTCTGCTTTGTACTTCGTATCATTGCTTTCAGCAGTAATGCCAGCCTTTGTATCTACAATGTAAAGTGTATCTTTAGTCTGGATAATCCAGTCAGGATAAAAAAGCTTTTCTTTATTTTCATCGGGGTTGTAGTATGAGATAGAGAAAAACTCACTACCTGAGTCACCGTTCTTGTGCCACCAAACCAAATTTCTATTTTTAGGAGACTCAAGAAAATCGACAAAAGCTCTTTCATTAACACCGCCAAACATTCCTTGTTCTATCCAGAACGGTTGCATTGCACTCTTTTTTACTTCGAGTGATTCGTATTGATCTGTGAAGAAGAGTGACTCGGGTGGTACGTCGATACTCTCTACACGCTTCAGTCTTGCTGATTTTTTATTCACTTCTTGTTCACGTATTGGTCGATATGCAAGTAGAGCGTCGCTGATTATTGGAGCAAAAGCACTTGTGGGACTGAGTAAATCGTTAACGATTATTTTGTAAGCGTCGCCTCGATTTACTTTCAGGTTTTCCATAACCCAGAGATTGAGTGCGGTTTTCAACTTACCCCATGAACGTTCAGGAGCAAATTTGCGATTCTCATCTGTCTGGCTGGAAATATGCTTGAAACACATGAGGTTATACAGACGCTCTAAATCATGTCGAGACATCTCTTGATCATGGCTTCCACCCTCTGTAATAAGCTCCTTTGTGAAGTTATCAAAATCATCAATTTCAACACCGACAATCAAACCATTGGTGACCTGAGGTCGTTTATCAATTTGTTTAACGTCCAGTTTTTTATCGGCAACTTTCTTGAACGTGTCTTGGAACGTATCACCTAAGTCGTTGTAGTCCGTACGAGTCATAAATACTGACTCAAGCTTAATAGGTGATATGCCTTTCTTTCGATAACTTGCGTTAATGGCAGGACGATTTTCAGTCTTATTTTTTGCGTATTCTGCCAGCACCTCATTTCGTTTATAGTTGGTATATAAGTAACCAATGTTTAGCGCTGGATGTGCGAAATGAGTACCAAATGGCATACGTAAAATACGACCTACTGTTTGAATAGCAAACGTAGGATTTTTAATTTCTCGGAACATTACAAGCACGCCTGCACGTGGACAGTCCCAACCTGTAGCGGCAGCTTGTTTGAAGAGTAGAAATGATACAGGAGAGTTACTCATTTCCAGATCTTCGAGGTTTTCCTTTTCTTTAGAAAGCCAGACAGCAATTTCGTGTTCTTTAACACCTTTTTTCTTTAGGTATTCAAGCACAATTGATTGCTTGGTCGTATTCGCTGTTTCTTTAGTTGCTTGATCATCGTTAGGAAGCTGAATTAAAACGAGTGGGTTTACATCGACTCCAATCTCTTTATACAGAGTGACTAATTCATTTCTCTTATTGAACGCGAGCTCAAGTAATAAATCATCTTGATCTAAATTTCTGACTGATTTTTTCTCTAAATCTTCATCAGTCTGGAATATAATTTTTTCTTTAATTAGTCCAGCTTCAACTACTTCGTCACGTTTTACAGCGACATACCCAGCAGTATCTTCTCTTGTCGGAATATACTTTGGAGTAGCAGATACTCTAATCGTTATTTTAGGCTTAATTAAACCCTCTACAACTTCAAGAGCAAGTTCAGTGTCAGAACCGATATGCTCCTCGTCGATAATCACCACGATTTTTCGACCGTCATCATGTGTTTCGTTAATAAAATTATCAAAAGTCAGACCTTGTTCATTTTCTCTACGTAACTTTCTACTATCCTTACTTTTTCCTTTTATTTTCTGCCAGTTAATAAAGAATACGTCGTTTTTATGAAGTTTTCCTCGTGATAAATCATTGAGATCAATTAGGTCTAACTCTGTCGCTCCACCATAGTAGTCAAATAGTTTCTTCTTACTTTGTTCGTATGAGTCTTCACTGAAAGAAAACCAGATAAAAGCTGTATCATTTCCTTCAAATCGAGGGTCACTCACAATGTCTCTTAGAAACTGTGCGAGCATTATTGTTTTTCCTGAGCCAGTAGGAGATTTAAAAATGAGAGGTAAATTTACCTGAGGAAGTTTCCAAAGTGAGAGAAATTCGTTTTTGAGGTTCGAGACAGCGGTCTCTTGAAAAGGTTTTAATGCAAACATACTTATAATCGATTAATTTCTTTATAGACTTCAATAATAGGTTCTGGAATATCTTCAATTCGGATTTGCGAACTTGAGTACTCTCCCTTGTTTTCATTTTTACCCCAGCTGAATATGTATAGGGTAACAGGCTTTTTTGTTTTTTCGAGTTTTGTAATTAATTCAGAAATCTTTGATTTATCTTCTTTAAAATAGATTGCTGTAGTCTTATTAGCTGACTCAAATATTTGCCACCAGTCATTCTTTTCAACATCGTTAAGAGTGCCTTCACGTACACCAATCATTTCGCCTGCTTGATAGGTTACTTTGATTCGTGCCTCATCAGAAATTTTGTGTAGATGTTCAATATCTATCAGATCTGTCTTGTAATAGTAAAGATTGCTTTTGATACCTTCAATTTTTCCTTTAATTTCATTAATTCCATAGACAACAACATCACCATCTTCGATTTTCTTTTCAATTTTTTGATAGTTAGCTGATTCTTCTGCCACAATTGTTTCAACTGATTCAATCAAGCTGTTTCTACTTTTATCTTTGGTGATAGATGACCAAGTAATATTTTCTCTTAGGAGCGGAATGTAGCTTTTTTGTACTCCTTTGTATCCTTGAATAACATTTTTTACCCGAGGGTAAGTTACATCCTCACAGATGTTATTTTCGTTGTTGGTGCATAGGATGAACTTTCTTTTACCGTTGTCTTTCTTGTTCATTTCGAGGACAGCATGCCCTGTCGTCCCTGATCCTGCGAAAAAGTCTAAAATAATTGCGTTCGGTTTATCGCCAACAACTGCATAGATACAATCGAATACTGTGTAGAGTGATTTTGGAAAATCAAAATCGCAGTTAGGCAAAATCTCTCTAAGTAATTTAGTACCATACTCACTGGCATCATACTTTTTGTCTGTCCATACTGTTTTATAGGTACCGTAGTCTTTAGCAATCATGATTTGGAGAATTCCAGATCTTCCTTTCTTTACCTGAAGGATGTCTTTAATCTCTTCTACACTTTGTCTAGCGTATCGCCATTTTCGCTCTATGCCTTTCTCATCAATAGGCCAGACTGCTATTACGCCGTCTCCAATATCTTCATTTGATGAAGATGGATGTATGTTGTCAGGTGCTACATCGCCAAATCCTACAATTTGATTATCTTTTAGAAAGATAGGGTAGAAACAGTTTTTTGCATCCGAACGTTCTGATTCATTGCCCCAATTTCGCAAGTTTGAAACATAAATCTCCTCATCGCTAAGAGCGCGATTACCAATTGTTTTCGAGTCTTTAGGTACCACGAATATTGCATATTCATGGGTATAAGAAAAGTTGTTTCCCTGAACACCTTTTGGGTTGTGGATGACTGTGACTGTGTGCTGGTTATGGGAGGTGAAAATTTGCTCTATAAGAACACTGAGGTGTGCTTGTTCATTTTCATCAATTGCACAAATTAGCACACCATCCTCTTTAAGTAGGTTTTTTGCCAACCGTAGTCTGTTACGCATCATTGAAAGCCACTTACTGTGACGATATTCGTCTTCCTTGTCTACATAGTCGTTGTTGTACTTCCAGTTTCTTGCCCCTGTGTTGTAGGGAGGATCAATGTAGATCAAATCAATGCTTTTCCGGTGGGTGTAATTAAGGACACATAGAGAATGATAGTTGTCGCCCTCAATTAGCAAGTGATCCAAATCACTCGAATTCAAAACTCGCTTTTTTGTTGATTCGCGTAGAATTGGGACTTTTCTTTCGCAAGCATCTACTACGTCTTCACGCTTTTCCTCAAACACCAGACCCAAGCGATTTTTTTGGAGTTTCTTAATCTGAGTATTCAGATCTGCTATTTGCTTTTGTAAATCTTTTTCCGACATAAATTTATATTAAAAGGTCCTTTGTGGTTACTCCTAACGCTTTAGCTAAATTTGAAATAGTTGAAAGGGTGGGATTATTTTTTCCGTTTTCAATATTGCTGACAAATGATTTATCGACTCCAATTAAATCTGCCAATTCGCTTTGAGTAATATTCTTACTCGTTCTTATCGTTTTAAGATTGTGACCGAGTTTTTTTGATTCCTCTTGCATATTTTGAGTGTATCATAATAAGTTGTAATAAATTACAACTTATGTACAACGAAAAAGACAGTCCACTGGACTGCCTTTTTCGTTGTTGTTTGAGCCTTCTCGAGTGCTCGAACCAGCTCTCTCATTGTGGTCACAAGTTACTAAGTAAAATCATTCACTGCGTTCTGATTTTTCTAAGTACTTGTCGACCTCGCCTCGGCTGTTTTGGCATTAGGAATAGCCAAAACATGCCTGCGGCTTCACAATTGACCCGGACACAAAGTCTCTTGTGGTCACGAATCACTAAGTATATTGGTTCACTTCGTTCCCAATCTACTAAGTGTTCGCGAACCCCGCCTCGCGGTTTTTCTTTTTGGTGAAAAGAAAAACATCGCTGCGGCTTCACCACAGGCCACAAGCAATGAAGATTGCTTGTTAAAACAAAAGTCACTAGATTGAATAATCTAGTGACTTTTGTTTTGCCTGTGGTGACCCTACGGAGAATCGAACTCCGATTTTCAGGATGAGAACCTGATGTCCTAGCCGTTAGACGATAGGGCCAAATTTGGTGGCATATTTATACCAGATTAATTGAAAAAAGAAAAGTGCATTTCCTGGACAGATTCCTTTGTATTCGCTAGGGTATATAAGGAAACAGAGGGAGGCTCCTTATGGTTGATGAACTTGAATATCGGCGCTCCCTCAATCGTCTGCGGGATGCGCTCGTGCAAGTAGATGCAGGGTGGCGGTTGCGTGTTTACCATCAGGTGTACATTCAGGTGGTGGGCGGTAACCCGTATGTGCCAAGATTTACCGGTGTTATCGGTGAACACATGATCAAGTTCGCTGGCACGGTATGTGAACTGCCAAAACAACGGCAGCGGACTCACTACCGACGGTGCCAGGAGTTGATGAATCTTATTGCGCAAGATTCTGGTTATGGTCGGTTCTATGTGACTGAGCCTGGTCACGGGTGCCGAGTGGAGTGGGCGATGGAGCTGCCTGAAGCAATGCTTCAGGATGAGGGCGACTATTTAGTGCTGGCACTACGGCTTGGTATCGAGCGGCTTGCGGCCAATACAAGTCGCTTCTATCGACTCTTCGAGTCGACCGAGGGCTATGTCTCAGCTATCTACGACTACGATGAGATGCGTCAGGTGGGACGAGCGTGAAGATACAATTTAAGGCCGCGGGAGACATCCCGCGGCCTTTTCGCTTGCTTTACACACCGCATACTTCCTAGTACTGTGTCGTTGGAACAGTGGGGGATACAATGAAGGAACCAACAAGGTATCAACTGCCGGTTGTTCATGATGAAAATGAGCTCATGAGCAGCTTGGAAGAAATTGCCGAGTATAACGGATGGACCTATGTCCGGACGAACGAGTCGCAGGTGTCGGTGGCGATTATAGGTGACTGGAGCGAGTATCAAGGAATCGTAACCAATCATGAGCGCTCCAAGCAGATCAGTGTTGTGTTTACAATAGAACACAAGCAACCAAAGAAACGGACCGCTGAGCTCTATCATCTCCTCAATCTCATAAATGATAATAATCCGCTTGGAGTCTTTACCTATTGGGTGCAGAAAGAACGGATTATGTGGCGTCAGCTACTTTTCTTTGAGGATGAAGCTGATATAAATGTGCTCACTATTGACTTACTCATCGAGAATGCTGTGTTTGCGTTAGACCGTTTCATGCCAGCCTTCAAACTCATTGCGCATGGAAAGGTGGGGGCGGACGATGCGTTTGCTGCAGCGGTAGATCATGGGGTCGGACGCGCATGAAAACAAAACAGGCCAGGGAGTGATACTCCTTGGCCTGTGTTTTGTTAGTTGATATGGCGGATGGACTCTTTGATGTCGAAGCGAGGGTTGACCTTCTTGCCGGGATTGAAGATATCGTCGGGGTCGAAGATGGCCTCGGTTTGCTTGAAGAGATCAAGGACTGGCTTGCTAAACATCTTGGCGAGGTGTGGGGTGCGGATGATACCGTCATTGTGCTCGCCGCAGATGTTACCTTTGTACTTGATGGCGGTCTGGTAGAACCGTTCAGCCATTTTTTCAACAAGGAGCGGGGTGGTCTTCTGGGTGAAATCGAGGAGGGGATAGAAGTGGAAGTGTCCATTGCCACCATGTCCGTGAATGGCAGACTTCACATTAAACTCCTTAAAGAGTGACTTAATCTCTAGGAAGAACTTGCCAAGGTTCTCAGGCGGGACGGTCATGTCCTCGAGGAAGGCAGCCGGGCGCTTGCCGGGGTCGAGGAGCTTTGAGAGAGAATAGCTCGCTCGGCGAATCTGCATGAACATCTCGACTTCGTTCGGATTCTTGATGACACGAGCCTTAGCACTTGGGACTGAGACGGCGGCGGCAATGTCTGAGGCTGGCGTTTCGTCGGTGGTGTCACTATCAAGGGTGATGAGAATGGTGAACTCCGGCGTCTGGCGACCAAAACGAATATGGTAGGTGGTGTACATCGCGAGCATGACCCGGTAGTACTCGATACCCTGGAGGCGCGTCTTGAAGAAATCTGGGTTCTTAAGCGCGAGGTCAAAGGTGAGGGCATCGAAGATTTCGATGTTGATAGGGTTGTACTTGAGTGCGGTGAGGATGGCTTTCGCAGCGTCATCAAGCTTAAAGAGCGGGAGCGCAATCATCGTCGTGTTGTGTTGGATCGGAATCGCGCGCATCGTGATGCGGGTAATGATGCCGACCGTACCCTGACTACCGGATATAAGGCGAGTGAGGTCAAAGGTACCTTTGCCTTTTTTGAAGTTCTCGACACTTTCGCTCATCACGTACCAAAGTGCGTAGCCGGCAGAGTTCTTGGCGGTCTTTGGCTTGGCGTTCTTGATGAGTGACTCGTTCTTTTCGATGAGGTCAAAAATCTCGCGCGCAATCTTGGCGTGGAGGTGCTTCTCTTTGGTGAGGGCTTTGAACTCTTTATGTGACAGCGGCTTAATCGTGTACGTATTACCATCAGCGAGGACGACATCAAGTGAGTCGACCCAATCACCACAGTGGCCGTAACGGAGTGAGTCCGGACCAGCGGCGTTATTAGCGACCGCTCCACCAATCGTGCAGATATCCTTCGATGAGGTGTATGACGGGATATAGCAGTCGACACCCTTGAGCTTCTTCTCAACATCGCGCCACATGGCACCTGGTTGGCAGGTGATAGTAGCGCCGTCAGTTGTCTTCTTTACCTCACCGATATGATTGAGGTGCGGACAGACATCTATCACGATAGAGTCGGTGAGAGAGCCGCCAGAGAGGCCCGTACCAGCGGCACGTGGGGTGAGTGAGAGTGAGGTGAATCGCTTGGTCTCAGTCGCGATAATCTTGGTTGCAAGCTCCACGTCGTGAACGGTCTTTGGCTGGATGACGACCTGTGGCTTGATGAGGAAGATACTCTCGTCGGTGCTGTATTTATTGAGGACAGACTTGTCACTACTGACGCCACCTTTAAAGCCCGCTTCACGCAGTTTCTTTTCAAGGAGGAGGTGACCAAGCGGATGACGCTTAATCGCAATCTTATCCTTACCGGAGAGTGGGCGAGACGGGATGCGCGAGAGCGGGATATGCTCATGGTCGTGATCATGTGTCTCCGTCTTTTCAGATACCGCTGGCTTTACCGACTTTGCTTTTTTAGCAGCAGGTGCCTTCGTTACTTTCTTGGCTGCTTTCTTTGGAGTAGGGAGGGTGACGCGCTCTTTTTCAAGCGTCTCAAGGCTCACATAATTTTCGGCAGACACGGTCTTAGCGACTGGTGCTTTTTTTGAAGCAGCTTTTTTAGTAACGGTCGCTTTTGCGATTTTTTTCTTACTGCGAATATCGTCCACGTCGACGATAGACAAAGAACGTGATGCCATAGATACCATCAGTATAGCTCACTCACATTCCCTCTGTGTTGACTTATTTACAGGTACACAAAAAGAAAGACCCCGGCACGCGTGCGCGCCGGGGTCGGTTGTGTTAGGCGGTTTTTCGCCGCAGTTTGAAAGACGGAAGCTTGTCTTCGTTCGTGAGTCGCTCGATGACGCTCTGGTCATTTAGCATATTTTTGGGAGTGATGAAAACCTCTCCCTCTGCTTCCAGTTGGAAGAGTGTGACGGTCAGTTGTCCTTCGTGGTGTCGATTGAGTTTCTTTCGCAATGCCTCGTACGTGATTCCATCTGCGGGGATTGTTTCGAGGATGTCTTCCTTGATAGGGTTACCCACCACCATAAAGGTGGCGTCGACGCGGCGAATCTTCGTCGCGTCGACGAGCAGTGGCATGTTGGTCGTCACTGCTTCTTTCGAGCGCAGTTCACGCACCGCTTTACCAAGGCGCATCTCGTCCCAGTCAGACAAGGAGTCTTTGAGCTCCTTGTATGTCTTCTCGCCATGCCGGAGCAGGTCGCGAATCTTCTTCGCGTCTTCGGTGAGGTTTGTCATTAACGGTCTCCTTGTTGACGACGTTTCTTGTTGAGTGGGGTGACGACAGCGTGTTCGTCGACAGCCCAGATGAACGGATTTTCGGCGAAGTTGTAGTGCTCGACCTCAACCGCTTTGATGTGGAAAAGCGAGTAGAGCTTGAGGATGAGATCCTCAGCAGTCTCACCACTACCGACAAGGAGTTCTTGCCAGCTGATGCCGTGGGGTGGAATGTGCGCGAGTACATTGCCGGCCACATCAAGTGGGGTTGGTATGGTACGCGTTACAATCATCGCCATGGCGTCAGGGTGGGGCGTGAACCTCACCGCTTTCCTCTCGAGGTGCAGATTTTCGAGAATCTCGATTACCTGCACCTCGTCGTCGGTGTGTGGCAACATGCTCTCGAAGAGTTCTCCGCAGGTAATACCACCGCGAGGAATCTTCGAGAGCACGATGACGACCAGGTCGTCATACTTTGTCATGATGTCCTCCGTTAGGTGGTGATGATGCCGGCGCGACGCCGGACACCGAGTTCGGTCATGCGGCACTGACGCACGGTCGGCAACAAGAGACCGTGCGCCACCTCCAGGTGGCGCATCTCAATCTCAATGAGTCCTTTTTGCTGGAGCGAGTTGAGATGAACATCGAGTTCGATATTCGTGATCTCCTCGCTGCCGGCAACCTGGTTGTTGACCCTCGAGTGAATCGAACGGTCACCGGTAATCGGCCGCCACGTGATATCGATAGCGGTGAGCACATCATCGTCGGTGAGACGGGAGGTGGTCATCGAGTCGAAGATTGCTTTGAGAGCTCGTTTGAAGAATGTCATGGTACTGCTCCACTTTTTGGTTTTGTCCGTTTAAAAATATATCATAAATATGAAAAAAGTCAATAAAATGAACAGTTGTGATACACTACTACCAATCATATGAATCAAGCGCGTGCCCTCGATATTTTAAAGACTGGCGCTAATGTGTTCCTTACTGGTGAGCCGGGTGCTGGTAAGACCTACGTCATTAATCAGTACATTGCGTGGCTTGAAGCCTGCGGGCTCTCGGTTGCCGTTACTGCCTCGACCGGTATCGCCGCCACCCATATCGGTGGGATGACCATTCACTCCTGGAGTGGAGCTGGGGCGCGTGATACCCTCACGCAGTACGACCTCGATCAGATTGTGGCGCGGGAAGCAACGGTGAAGCGAGTGAAAAAAGCGCAGGTACTCGTCATTGACGAGATATCGATGCTTGATGGCAAGCTCCTTGATATGGTGGATGTCATCACGAGAACGATTCGCCAGCGACGTGACGCCTTCGGTGGGCTGCAGGTGGTGTTCGTTGGTGACTTCTTCCAGCTGCCGCCGGTGGCGCGGCAGGGAGATATGATGCGCTATGCCTTTGAATCGAGAGCGTGGCTCGAGGCGCGGCCGCTCGTTTGTTACCTCACCGAACAGCATCGTCAAGAAGACGAACTCCTCCTCTCGCTCCTCTCATCAATTCGGAGAAATGAAATTGAAGAGGATCACTACACCCTCCTTAATGAGCAGACTGATATTGCGTACGAGGGGATTGAGCCGACACGTCTCTATACCCACAACGCAGACGTCGACTCGGTGAATGCGGCGAAGCTCGCCGGGCTTCCTGGTCGGGCACGGACATACAGTATGGCAGGGCGGGGGAGTAAGCCAATGCTCGAGGTCTTGGTGAAGAACTGTCTCTCACCAGAGACTCTGACACTCAAGGAAGATGCAATGGTGATGTGTACGAAGAATAATTTTGAAGCTGGGTACGTGAACGGCACACTCGCGCGGGTCATCGCGTTTGATGCGGGTGGACAGCCAATTATTGAAACCACTGAAGGGCGACGGATAACGGTCGAGACAACGACATGGGACATTATTGAAGATGGGAAGATACGTGCCTCAATCGAGCAGTACCCACTCCGGCTCGCCTGGGCGATTACCGTCCATAAATCGCAAGGGATGAGTCTTGATGCGGCGGAGGTCGACCTCTCCCGGGCCTTTGTCTATGGGCAGGGATACGTGGCGCTCTCTCGCGTACGCTCACTCCAGGGGCTTAAGGTCCTTGGGATGCACCCGAATGCGCTCCAGGTCGATCCGAAGGTAGTCGAGCGTGATAAGCAGTTCCGGTCCTTTTCGGAAGAGGCTGAGGATACCTTCCTCGCGATGCCAAGTGAGCAACTCGAGGAGCTTCATGCGCAGTTTGTGAAAGGGTGTGGTGGAGCGCTCCCAACTACACCAGTACCCGAGAGCACCGGCAAGCGCACGGTCAAGGAGCGGGTCAAGAAACTGAGTACCTACGAGGAAACGAAACAGCTCTGGCTCGACGGTAAGACCATAAGTGAAATCGCCAAGGGGCGTGACCTTGGCAAAACCACCATTATTGAACATATTGAAAAGCTGGTTGAGGCGGGTGATTTAGGTCGTGAGGATTTAGAACGCGTCCTTGTAGAACTGAGGGCACCAAAAGGAGCCTATGAAGCAATCCAAAAAGCGATTGGTGAGCATGGGAGTGAAAAACTGAAGCCACTCTATGAAGCAACTGGTGAGCAGTTTGACTATGAGGTCATTCGTGTGGTCCGGGCACTGTCTCGGCTGTGATTAAGGGGATACAAGACCCCTTGCTACTGGTATACTACACCGGATACCGCGTCGCGGTTATTAGTTAATAACGTATATACTTATGAAACATTCAGTTATTGCTGCTACGGTAGCACTTACTGTAGTACTTGGTGGATTCGCTCCAGCCGTTCAGGCAGCGACCGCTACTACCTCAACCACGGTTGTGGCTCCAGGTACCGCTGAGCTCTTGTCACAGATCAAGAAGCTCCAGTCAATGCTCGAGCTCTACAAGAGTGACAGTATGAAGATGCGCGTGAAGGATGACTGCAAGACTGCAACTTCAACTGCAGCAACTGCCAGTTCATCAAACGCCACTTCATCAAAGAGTGAAAAGTGTGAGAAGCGAGAAGAGATGAAGTCAAAGATGGACGATAAGAAGAAGGAGATGAAGTCAAAGATTGAAGACCGAAAGGGTTCAAGTTCAATGTCTTCAAGTACTCGTGAGAAGAGTCGCGATAGTAAGGCAACTACTTCAAAGATGGCAATGAAGGCCAGTAAGGAAATTGCCAAGGCTGAAGCAGCACTGGCTGAGGTGAAGGCCGAGCTTGGTAGTTCAACTGAGCCTAAGGCAGCGGTAACACTCATCGGTAACGGTGACCGTAAGCTTGCAGAGGCTAAGGCTCGCTTTGCAGAGGGCAAGTTCGTAGTCGCAGCTGCGATGGCGAAGAGTGCTGAGAAGTCAGCGAAGCGCGCAGACTCACTCATCGAGGACAGTAACGATGATGATGAGGACGAAGACGATAACTAAGTAGTCATCTTCACAAAAACCACTCGCTCTGGCGGGTGGTTTTTGTGTGTATGGTAGAGTAGAGAGGTATGAAACACGTATTTCTTTGCCTTATGGCACTCCTTATCATTATGCCGAGTGTGGCGAGTGCGGATCTCGCCCCGAGCCAATTTACTATAACGCCTGGCATGACCAAAGAACAACAATTGGTTGTCTTGCGGGCGCATGTCGAGTATCTCACACAACTACTGGTAACGTTGCAGTCGCAAACGACCACTGGGTATGTCGCGACGGTTGATTATACGACTGGCACGACCACGGTGAAGCGTCAGGGGAGTGGGGCGGTAGTAGTACAGGTGCCTAGTAGCGTGGCGACCACGAGTATCGCTCGTGAGATAGCCAAGGTAACGAAGGAACGAGAATCTGAGGCGGCTACTAAATTGACCTTTGAGTATATTGGTGCTGATGTCATCACAACCTACCTGGTGAAAATTACCTCGCCATACTCGATTACCTTGGAGAAAGTACAGGCAAATGGTGTTGTCGTGTCTGATAAGGTGTCGCGTGAATCGATTGATGACCTCATTACCGGTACCTTCTTTGGCAATAAGCGCGTGTATGAGCAGGTGCTTGGGGCGTATGTGACCGATATCAAACGGAATCGGGTGGCACCCGAGCTCACTGGTATTGCAGCGACGCTCTTTGGCGTGAGCGAGAACGATGTCGCGGGTAAGCTCCAGTTTGAGGTGAAGGGGTACAAGCGCTAAATGGCCCCACGACGACAAACGACCCTCTTCGGGCGGGTATTACGACGGGTGAAGACAGTGCGAAAGGATACGAGTTATCTTCGCTATAAACCAGCCGCACGCGCGTTTATTCTTACTCTTCTTCATGAGTACGCACTCCGTGAAGGGTTTACGATAGGCCGGGTCGCGATACGTGATACGAAGCGTCGATGGGGCAGTTGCTCGGCGCGTGGGCATCTCAATTTTTCCTATAAGTTACTCTTGCTACCACCGTGTATGGCTCGCTATATCGTCGTGCATGAGCTCTGTCACCTCCGGCAACTCAATCACAGCCAACTCTTTTGGCGAGAAGTCGCTGGCATCATGCCAGACTATGCGGCGAGGATGGAGCGCTTGCGCCATCATGAGCGAACAGCAGGCACAAGTATCCGGGCATTACAGCACTGGCAGCAAATGCACGATGCCGACACTTGTTCGTGGTGCCGCTTTGACGGCGGGAGGGAGTAAACGTTCTCTGGTATACTGAAGACCTATGCGAACATTTTTAATTGCGGTATGGCTGGTTGTTGGTCTATGTTCGGTCTGGCTAACTCTACCATCAGTTGGAACGGTCACTGCGACCACGCCTGAGGCAGTCGTTGCCTCTGAGGCGGTAGCTCCCGGCACTGTGTTCATGTTTGGTCGTGATGATTGTGGCTTTTGTAAAAAGCAAAAGGAGTTTATGGAAGCAAATGGCATTCCGTATGTCTACCGCAATATTGTCAGTGATCCGAGTGCTAAGGCCGAGTGGGAAGCATTGGCTCAAAAGCATAGCCTCAGTAAAGTGACCCCAATCACCGTGGTGGGTGAGACGGTCTTCCTCGGCTTTAATAGCCCAGAGACCACTGGTAAAGCGCTCGAGGCAGCGATAGTTACCGCACAAGCTGGCACGATTGGCTCCGTGGCTGATCATCTCGCGTATGCGCCAGCGCAGTCCCCGCAGTTTGGTGGTGGGTGTTCTGAGATTGGCTGTACCGAAGCGGCGACCAGCTACGTGTTTGATTTGCCGGTCGTTGGGGTGGTTGACCTCAAGTCCTTTTCGCTCTTCACACTCTCACTTCTCCTTGGGACGGTTGATGGCTTTAATCCGTGTGCGATGTGGGTCCTCATTACCTTCCTCATGCTCCTAGCACAAGCGGGGAGTCGCAAGAAGATGCTCTTCCTCGCGGGGCTCTTTATTGCGGCAGAGGCGATTATGTACAACCTCATTCTCAATGTCTGGTACAAGACCTGGGACTTCGTGGCACTTGATACGATTGTGACGCCACTCGTAGGTATTCTGGCGCTCGGTGGCGGTACGTTCTTTTTGTACCGGTGGCGCCAGAGTAGCAAGACAGCACTCGTATGCGATATCACCGATATCGATAGTCAGGCGAAGACCATTGGTAAACTCAAAGCCGTCATTAACCAGCCGCTCACCCTCACGACCATTGGTGCGATTATTCTCATTGCCTTCTCGGTCAATGTGATTGAGTTTGCGTGCTCGATTGGTATTCCGCAGGCTTACACGAAGATACTTGACCTCAACATGCTCACGTTTGTTGAGCGTCAGTGGTATATCCTCGTGTATACCTTTGGGTATATGATTGATGACTTCATCGTCTTTGGTCTCGCGATTTGGGGCTTCTCGAAGCTTGAGGCTCATGGCGCTAAGTACGCCCGCTATTCACTTCTCATTGGTGGTATTCTGATGCTACTCTTGGGCGCGATGCTCGTGTTTTATCCAGATTTGTTAGTGTTGTAAGAAACGGATATGTCATTATTAATTATTGCGCAGTGGACGGTGATGCTCGCAGTCTCACTCTATGTGCTCATTAAGGGGGCGGATGTATTTCTTGATGGAGCGAAGCAGGTGGGACGCTCACTTGGGATGAGTACCTTTGCGATTGGTATTTTGATTGTCGGGTTTGGTACCTCACTCCCGGAGCTCGCGTCATCAGTTGCTGCGGTCTTCCAAGGGTCGACCGAGCTCGTGGCTGCCAACGTGATTGGTTCGAATATCACGAATATCCTCCTTATTATTGGTCTCGGGGCGGTGATTGCTGGGCGGATTGCCTTTAATCAAGATATCCTCAAGACAGAGCTACCACTCTTTGTCATTTCGCAGGCTATCCTCGTGGCGGTCGTGATTGATGGCGCGGTTGATAGAGTTGAAGCTGGCTTTCTCCTCGCTGTTTTTGGTGCGTACCTCTGGTACATCATGGTTGAATCAAAATCAGGTGAGAAGGAAGAGGGTGAGAGGGTTAAGATTTCACTCCCACTTGTCCTCACGATGCTTATTGGTCTCGGAGCAGTGCTCGTCGGCGCGCACTACACGGTAGAGATGGCGGTCAATATCGCGACTGCACTCGCTGTGCCAATTGGCCTTGTGTCTATCACCGCCGTGGCAGTTGGTACCTCACTCCCGGAGCTCATGGTGACGATTCAGTCGGTACGGAAGCGCGATATGGAGGTGGCAGTTGGGAACATATTTGGGTCAAATACCTTTAATGCGCTCGTCGTGATGGGTATCCCGGCCATGATCGCACCGCTCGTGGTCGACACCGTTGTCCTTGGTCTCGGGTTGTGGTACATGATCGCGGCGTCCTTAATGATTTTTGTGATTGGACTCTCGCGTCAGGTGATGCGCTGGGAAGGGCTCATGATGCTCATCTTCTTTGTCTTCTTCTTGACCAAGCTCACTGCCTTTTTGTAGGATGGGTGGATGGAACAGCCAGAACTCCTCTGTATTGATAAACCCGCGCATATGACCTCCTTTGGGGTGGTGGCGCGGGTTCGTCGTATCCTCGGAGTGAAGAAGGCGGGGCATGCTGGTACCCTTGATCCACTTGCGACTGGACTCATGATTGTGGGGGTCGGCGCTGGCACGAAGCGTCTCACTGGCCTCGTGAAGCTAGATAAAGAATACGTCGCCGAAATCCTCATCGGTCAGCGCCGGAGTACTGGTGATATGGAAGGAATGGTAGTGGAGGAGCGGGTGGTGTCTCCGTTGATACCAGAAGAGACACTCTCGTCAGTACTCGTGGGACTCCTTGGGGTGATCACCTTACCGGTCTCGGCCTATAGTGCGATTAAGATTGACGGGACACCGATGTATAAGCGAGCGCGGGCAGCCGAAGCTCGTGGTGAGGTAGTAGACCCGGTCCCGTCGCGCCTAATGCGGGTGGATGAGGTAGAGTTGCTGTCTACTGAATCACTTTCACTCGATGGTAAGACGTTTCAGGTGGCGACTGTTCGGTTTGCGGTCGGGAGTGGTACGTATATCCGCTCACTGGCTGAAGAGTTTGGTCGACGGCTTGGTTATCCGGCGACTCTCTATGGCCTCAGGCGCACACGGGTAGGGGATTATACGCTTCACGATGCGGTGACACTCGAAGTACTCGCAGCAGCGCACGGTGCGGAATTGTTTTAATACAAATATAAAAAGGCCCGAGTCGCGTGGCAGTCGCGATCTCGGAGCCGGTACGATGTACTTGCCTCAGGGCATGAGCGTACTTTGCTTGAGTAGGTACGCATCTTTCTTTTTCTTTGACACCACAATCCGCTGACGGCGGAAGTGGGGCATGAACGGCAACAGTGCCATGAGTCGATTCGTCGTCTGGTCGTCGAAGGAGAAGATACGAAGCTCGTCCTTCGACACAATGAATGACAGCTGACGGTGGAAGTGAGTCTGGAGCTCGAAGAGTTGCTCCACTGTCACTTTCCGAGCTTGTTCTTTATCGCAGACAATGGCGTTCACCTCGATTTCGCCAGCGTTCAGAACAAACGGCACGACACATGCTGCTTGGGGTACTACTACCATGGTTTTCGCCATGTATGCCTCCTGTGTTGGTCCCCCAGGTGGCACTAACACTAAATCATGAAAAATCGGTCCTGGCAAGTTAATGCCAAGACCGTGTTCATCAGGCTTCGGTCGAAACGAAGCATTTGAGGGTAAGCTTCTGTCCATCGAGGACAGCACCGACTCGGTCGGTGTTCACGAGCTTGAGGAGTGTGTCCTGTAGTCCTCGTGCTTCGTCCGGATTGTTGACCGGGTCACAGACGGTGGTCAGGTGAACCAGGTCAGAGTGAAGAGTGGGTTTGATGGTGGTGCTGATTTGCATCAGTGTTTCTCCATAGTCTCGTTTGGTGTTGAATCCTGAGGGCGGGGAATAACAGTTCCGCGCCCTCAAGCAGTGTGTTGATGCGGTCCTGGTCTTGTGGTGGCTTTGCGTTTTTGCGCTGCCACATCTTCACTGTCGACATGACACTCGAAACCAGGTTGCGAAGCTCAGGCGACCACGACATTCGCTCCATCCTCGCATCAAGAAACTTTTTCCGCGATGCGTGGTAGTTTGGCTTACTATCCAGATTCTCTTTAACTGACTGAGCCCATATCCAATCGTAATCATCATATGCACTTCTGATAATTTCGATTTGAGCTGGGTCGAAATCAGGCATCGTACGCGGTGAGTCGCGACGATGCCTGTCGATCGTGAGGAGAATGCCGTGAAGCACTACTTCGGCAGATGGCCTCATCGATATTCCTCCAAGAGAACCACGTTTTCTTTCGATAAGGCGACATCAGCCGCTTGTCTCAGCCCAGCACTTGGTTTCGGTATCTGAGCAATTCCGAAATAGATGTGCCCATCAGTTTGAATCGTGTATATACGATTCTTGTACCTGAACGATATCATGACAACCCCCTGTAACTGTCTATTGTCACTTTACCACATAAAACAAAAAAGTACATACCCATTGTATGTACTTTTGTTTCTTAGGAAGCTTCTGCCCTTCGGTCTGCTTCGGCTGCTGCATCTTCTTCGCTCTTGATAAACGCTTCGACTACTTTGCTTCGTTCGTGAGTGAGTAGGTTGGGGAATAAGTCTTCGGCAGCTAACTCAACTTCGTCTCTGGTCGGCATGCGCAGGTCGGGCAGTTCACCAATGTGTGCTCGTAATTTCATGAGAGAACTCGCAATGTCGAGTTCTGGTGCACCCTCGTACCGTTCTTTGTGTGTCATGTGTGTAAATTAAAAAAGTGATTCAACGACAGTCTTAACATCAGCACCATCGGCTTTGCCGGCGAGCTCTTTCATGACTGCGCCAACGAGGATGCCGAGCTTGCTCTTATCGGTGACCCCGAGCTCTGTCTTCTTCGCTTCTGCAATCGGGCGAATAGCCTCAATCGTCATCATGGTCGGGAGGTATGATTCAAGCACGACGAGTTCTTCTTTCTCTGGCTCAGCGAGCTCAGGGCGGTTCGCGGCCTCAAACTGAAGGATTGATTCCTTGCGCTGCTTCGCAAGACGCTTAATGACCGAGAGGACGCCCGCGTCATCGAGCATGTCTTGTGGGGTCTTGCCAGTGGCGACGAGCTCGTTCGTGCAGGCGGTCATGATGCTACGGACTGTGCGGAGCTTGACCGCATCCTTGGCCTTAAGTGCCTCTTTTAATGACTCGCGGAGTGATTCGTGTAATGACATATCGTGTTTATTTATAGGGATACTATAGCATAACGTGGCCAAAAGGTGAGGTGTGCTAGAATACTGCCATCATGGATATTGTATTGTTTGGAGTCCTTATATTACTCGTCGTCTTAATTGGTATGGTCGCGTATGCGCTCTTTTTGCGACCACAAAAGGGAAGTGAGACCCCGGAGAGTCTCCTCCTCATGCAGCAACAGATACAAGATCTCTCGCGGACTGTCCGTGAGCAGATGAGTGAGAGTACAAAGCTCGCGCAGCAGGGGAGTCAGGTGCAGTTCCGTGAGAGTCGTGAGCTCATGCAACAGATCAATCGCGATGTGAATGAACAAATTCGCGCCATTCAAGAGAGTGTGACCACGAAGCTCCTCCATGTCGAGAAAGGGGTGGCGGCCGTGGGTGAGAGTAGTAAGCAGGTATTCCAAGTTGCCGACCAACTCAAAGAGCTCCAGAATATCTTGAAGAACCCCAAGCAGCGCGGTATTCTCGGCGAGTACTATCTTGAGACAGTGCTTCAGAATGTGCTCCCGCCGGAGAGCTTTACCATGCAGTATGCGTTTGCTGATGGTGAGATAGTAGACGCGGCCGTGTTTGTAAAAGGTAAGGTGGTGCCGATAGACTCGAAGTTCTCACTTGAGAACTACAACCGCTTTGCTGAAGCAGCCGAAGGGACTGATAAGGCTAACTATGAGCGCGCCTTCCTCAATGACCTGAAGCTTCGTATCACGGAGACGGCCAAGTATATCCGCCCGACTGAGGGAACGATGGACTTTGCCTTTATGTTTATTCCGCACGAGGGTATCTACTACGACCTTTTGAGTAACCGGGTCGGGGCCGGGGAGGAGAACCTCATTCAACGGGCAGCTGGTAAGTACAAGGTGATTATTGTGTCACCGACCTCATTCCTCGCATACCTCCAGACGGTGCTTCAGGGTCTCAAAGCGATGGAGATTGAAGAGAAGGCACAGGATATTATCAAAAATGTCGAGAAGCTCCGAGGACATATAGAAAAGTACGAAGAGTACTACAACAAGCTTGGGACCACTCTCGCCACGACCGTGAACCACTATAACGCTGGCTACAAAGAGCTCGGGAAGGTTGATAAGGATATATTAAAAATTACCGGCGAAGCGGCCGGTATTGAGGTGCTTAATTTGGAAAAGCCGACGAAGGGGGATGAGTAGGGTGGTGGCGGCTCCGTAAGGAGCCGCCTAACCGTTCAGACCCCTTTGCTCTTTCTCACCCTGCGTCGCTGGCTGAAGCCGGCAAGTTTGTCGTAGCGCCGACGAAGCTTCTTTTTCTGCTTGGAACTCATTGCTCGTTTCGCCATCGCATCCTCCGTTTTGGCCAGGTGCAACCATATCGATATTGGCCTGATTAGTCAATAGCTACTTGCATTTTTCACACTTTCTAGTACAATGGCGACCACTATGGCAACAACTGCAACAAAGAACGATGCCTTCGCCGTCATCATGACTGGTGGCAAGCAGTATGTCGTATCTGCTGGTGATACCCTCGAAGTAGAGCTTCTTGGTGACCACAAGGAGGGCGACACTATCACGTTTGACACTGTCCTCATGACCGACGATGGGGCTAAGGCTAAGGTTGGTACCCCGTACACTGGTGGCAAAGTAACCGCTACCTACCTCGGCGAGACCAAGGGTCCAAAGCTTTCAATCATCCGCTTTAAGGCTAAGAGTAACCGTGATCGCAAGATTGGTCACCGCCAGCACTACGCGAAGATCAAGATTGAGACCATCTAAGTAACATCGCCCTCCATGAGAGGGCGATTTTACTTGCAATTTTTGAAAAGTGACGTATGATTTTTGTGGGGGCGTTCTAGAAGTAAGGAGATGTCGCCGTGGGCGATGGCTACTAAATCTTCTGGGGGCTCAACGATGGTCATGTATATGGCCTTGGGTCCGCGGCATTCATTTTCCGCGGGCCCTAAATTTTTATATTATGCAGTGGTATCAGCTGCTTGCCAGGCGATTTCAAATAAAAGACTCATACTCTGATTGAGTGCTCCGCCACTAATCATAATGCCCCAGATATCGTCAGGTACGAGGGATGATAAACAGACTTTGTCATCAAAGAGGTAAACATCAAACCCGAGTGGCAGGTGCGCCTTAGGGAGTGGACGTACTTCATGATGCTTCATCTGTTCACGAGCACCGGCCTTGCCACTGGTCTGATAGAGAGCACGAATCGTAATCCCTTTTTCAATACGACGCTTGGTATACGACTGACGCTCTTTTTCATCGAAGACTTTTGCAAATGCATCGTACGACGTGATGATACGAAGCTCTTTTCCGTCCATCTGGAGCACTTCTTCGCGCATTGAGATGAGGCCTTCTTTACCAATGAATTGCCGGACAGCGGGGCGAGCGCCATTTTTACTAAAGAGAGTAGTGAGCTCGGGGAGGAGGTTAGTGAGTAACTGCTGATTCTTTTCTATTTCGGCAGCTTCGGTGGCGAGGAGACGGTGGAGGTTGGTTGGTGATTCTGGGATGTAAAAACGTTTTTTACCAATGAGGACAGTAGTCATCAGCCCTTTGTCCATGAGAGCCTCAATTTGGTGATACGTGGTGGTACGGAGAATACCAGCTTCGATAGCGATCTGTTCTGCGGTTGCTTTACCGAGTGAGAGCGCAGCGTGATAGACGCGAGCCTCTTTATCATCGAGACCAAATTTGGTGAAATCAGTGTGACGAATTGACATAACAAAAGTCTACCATAAACTCAAGCATATGGCAAATAATGTTAATATTTAATGACAAATTGGACATAATAATAACAATAAATATAATATAATTTATTAAATATGCGTAAATTATGTCAAAACAAATTGACAAAAAAATGAAAAGGCATATACTGCCACCATGTACACAAAAAACAGCAGCCTTTCTAGACTGACACAAAGAATCATACACACAACTATTTTTGTTCTTTGTTTGTTCATGTTTATTCCTGCTGGTGTACAGGCTGCGCCCTCTCGTGTAGTCGTACCACCTACCTACGACTACACACCTGCGCAGGTCATAAAGCTCACGAATAACGCGCGAGTGGAAGCAAATCTTTCTAAACTAAAGTCAGACAAAAAACTTTCTTATATTGCACAAGTAAAAGCAAAGAAGATGGCAGAGACGGGGCAGTTTGCTCATGTTCTTAAAGATGGGCAGACACTCCACGACCTGCTCGTCCAAAATCAGTATGTGTATCAATATGCAGGTGAAAACCTTGCCGTACACTTTTTTGATAAACGAGAATTAGTAGATGCATGGTTAGCATCACCGATGCACCGGGCAAACATACTCAATGGTAACTTTACCCGCATCGGTATTGGTATTGCTTACGGTAGCTATCAAGACTACGATGGATGGTTTGTCGTGCAGTTGTTTGCGACCCCAATGCCACGCTAGCCGCGGTTTTTAAGGGCATTCTTGATGGTCTCTGGGTCAGCGTATTCAAGTTCACTTCCGGTTGAGAGACCGCGTCCAAGATGCGAGAGGGTGAGTACCTCGGTACCATCAGTGTTACTGACGATTGATTCGACATAGCGGGCGGTATTTTCACCATCTGGATTAATCGCAAAGGCAAGGATGAGCTCGGTGAGGCCGGCACTCAGTCTCGCTTCAATCGTGGCCTTAAGGGTGCCACCGCGGAGCTTTTTTTGGTCATCACTATGGAGGAGGGGGACCATCCCGCCAAGAACGAAGTAGAGGCCATCGTAGACGCCACTGCGCTCAATTGCAGTTACGTCACTGTCGTGCGCAACCACGAGGAGTTTCGCGTGGTCACGATTCGGATTCTGGCAAATATTGCAGAGCGTCTCGGTCCCGAGTGATTTTGAGAAAAAGCGATGACACGACGCGCACTCAGTGACACTGTGTTCGAGGTTCGTGATGAGGTTTGAAAGCTCGGCCCGGTCGGCATTGGGGAGAGTGAGAATATGAAAGGCAAAGCGCTTCGCCTGGCGACCGCCAACCCCCGGGAACTTTTCAAATTGCGCAATAAGTTTATCGAGATTCGACATGACACAATACTAGAAATCATCATTACCGCCACCGGCAAAGGTGCTCGCGTGGTGGGTGTCGAGGTTGAGGAAGCGAACATGCTTGCCATCGAAGTAGAGCTCGGTGCCACCAACGGCACCGTGACGATGCTTCTCAACGAGAATCTCAGCGATGTTAGGTCGCTCGGCGGGCTGATCCTTGTTCATCTTGTCTTCACGATGAATGAACATCACGATGTCGGCGTCCTGCTCGATAGAGCCTGAGTCACGTAGGTCTGAGAGGCGCGGCTTGCCACCACGCTGTTCCACCGCACGCGATAGCTGTGAGAGGGCGATCACTGGTACGTGGAGCTCACGGGCGAGAATCTTAAGTGAGCGCGAAATTTCGGTGACTTGCTGCACCATCGAGTCACTCGACTTAGTGGCGGTCGGGCTCATGAGCTGGAGGTAGTCAACAATAATCATATCAAGGCCATGCTCGTTCTTGAGCCGACGGGCGGCGGAGCGCATTTTCACGATATTAAGCGCTGGCTCGTCGACAATATAGATAGGGGCTGAGTCGAGCTTCGCCATCGCTTCTTGAAGGGCGGTGTACTCGTGATCGTCTTTAAGGCGACCGTTACGAAGATTCCATGAGTCAACACCAGACTCAGACGCAAGCATGCGCTCGACGAGCTGCTGTGAACTCATTTCAAGTGAGAAGATACCAACCGCAGCGTTGTGTTGGAGTGCCGAGTTACGGGCAATATCGAGTGCAAAGGTCGTCTTACCCATACCCGGACGCGCAGCAAGGATGATGAGGTCAGATTTCTGGAAGCCTCCGAGGAGGTTATCAAGACCGGTAAAGCCAGACGGTACACCACGGCGTTCATCGCGGTTGGCGCTCAGATACTCAAACTTATCCCACGCATCTTTAAGTGGTTTACCAATCTGCTCAAATTTCTGAGCGGTTGGTGCATTGGTCACCTGGTAGATAGTCTTCTCGGCTCGGTCAATGGCCTCTTCGGTATTTTCGGGGTTTTGGTATGCCATCTCCGCGATTTCATCAGACGCGTGAATGAGTCCCCGAAGAAGGGACTTCGCCTGCACGAGGTCCGCGTAATACTGCGCATTACCAGCAGCGGGTACCGTCTCGATGAGCTCCGCTATGTACGCCGCACCACCGACGCGCTCAAGTGAGTTCATCGTCGTGAGCTTGTTCGTGACTGAGACGATATCAATCGGATCGCCCTTGAGGAAGATTTGGTAGATGGCGTCGTAGATGACGCGGTGCTTATCGGCGTAGAAACTCTCTGGGAACACCGTGACCGAGATATCGTGCATCACATCAGGCTTCAGCAGGGTGGCGCCAAGGAGGGCGCGCTCAGCGTCTAAGTTGTGAGGGGCAACGCGGAGACTTTTGTTCGTGCTAGCAGAAGGTTGATTCATAGGCTGTCGTCGGCACAGTATACCGCAGCGGGGGAGTCTCGCCTAGAATGGGATAAGCTGGGGAGAAACGCGACTAGGAGGTCGTGTCGAGTTTGGTGACTTGCGGACCGGTGGAGGCATCTTTAATGCCATAGCCCTGGCGACCAAGTTCATCGCGGAGACGGTCAGACTCTTGCCAGTCTTTATTTTGACGGGCTGCTTCGCGTGCTTTAATCAGTGCGTTGATTTCAGACGGGAGCTCTTCTACGCTCATAACTCCAAGCGAGGCAAGTCCAGTATCGCGGGTGTCACGCAGACCAATATCAAGGACCGTATCCATGATCTGTAACGTGGCGCACTTCGTACCGGTGTCGAGCGTGTCGTCTTTTATTACCTCAAACATGAGCGCTATTGCGCGCGGGGTATCGAGGTCGTTATTAATAGCTGCATGGAAGCGTGCGAGGTACTCGGGTGCCGGCTTCGTGGCAGTATTCTTATAGTCTTCGTAGATATAGCGCTTGAGGCGGAAGAGCGCCTGCTTCGCACCTTTGAGGGCTTCAAGGCTAAAGTTTACTGGTGAACGGTAGTGGGCAGTGAGGAGCCAGTAGCGGTAATCGTCTCCGGTAAAGCCATGACTATGGAGCTGACGCAGTGAGATAGCGTTGCCGAGTGATTTGCCAATTTTGCCGTTATCAATCGTAATGAACTCGTTGTGAAGCCAGTAGCGGACGAACTGCTTGCCGGTCGCGCACTCACACTGTGCAATCTCCGCATTGTGGTGAGTATGGATGTGATCGATACCACCAGTGTGAATATCAATTTCTTTACCGAGGGTGGCAATGGCCATGGCCGAACACTCGATGTGCCAGCCGGGGAAGCCTTTACCCCAGCGACTATCCCATCCGAGCTCACCTTTCTTCCAAACGGCGAAGTCGGCCGGATGGTGCTTTTCTTTATTCTCTTCGACCCGGGCTCCATTTCGAAGCTCATCGAGGTTGATGTTTCCGAGACGACCATAGGCTGGATACTTTTCTATATCAAAATACACACCATCGCTCGTCTCGTAGGTATAGCCTTTTTCTTCGAGAGTTTTGATGAGGTCGATTTGCTCACGAAGATAATCACTCGCACGGGCAAAGGTGGTTGGTGCGCTGATTCGAAGATTTTTGATGTCTTCTTTGAAGGCGTCGATATAGTGGTTGGAGAGCTCGCGCATCGCTTCGAGCGTGACTGGCTTACCTTCACGCTTGAGGCCCTTCATCATCTTGTCTTCGCCAGCGTCACCATCGTCGGTGAGGTGGCCGAAGTCGGTGAGGTTAATGGTATGGTTTACCTTAAAGCCATTATAGATGAGGGTTTTCTTTAAGATATCGACAAAGACGTAGGCACGGAGATTGCCGATATGGACGTAGTCATACACAGTTGGACCACAGGAATACATGGTGACTTCCCCTGGTATCCGTGGAATGAAGTATGCGAGTTCGCGGGTCTCGGTCGAGTAGAGGATAAGGGGTGGGGTGGCAGCTTTGGTGGTGGGGGTAAACATAACGTAAACAAGATTTGGTGAATAAGTAACGGTCAAACGTTACCGACAACACCACCGCGTTGGCGTGAGAGGACAGTCATGCCATAATAGCGACATATGCATCAAGATACCACACGAGAAACACCTTACCAAGAGCCAATCACCAATCAGAGTCGGCTGGGCCGGAGTTTTTTAGCGCTTGGTTTGGCGGTAATACTTGCTGGTGGTGCGTTCTTCTCTGGCTTTCACCTTGGGGGGATGTTTGGGAACGAGGGGCAGCCAGCGTCACTCGCAAAACTCTTTGCGGCCGATGCACAGCCAGCACCAGGGGCAGATCTCCGTGAGTTCTGGCGCGTGTGGGAGCTCCTTGATCAGAAGTTTGCCGCTTCAAGTACGAGTGAACCGTTGACGACCGAACAAAAAGTGCAAGGGGCGATTGAAGGTCTCGTTCGTGCGTATGGCGACCCGTACACTACGTACTTCCCACCAAAGGATGCTGAAGCCTTCAATGAGGATATCTCAGGTAACTTTAGCGGTGTTGGTATGGAGGTTGGTATTCGTGACAATATGCTCACTATCATCTCACCACTGCCTGGTACTCCAGCTGAGCGAGCCGGGCTCATGGCTGGGGACGTGCTTGTAAAGATTAACGGTACCTCTACTGAGGGAATGGGCGTTGATGCGGCGGTACGACAGATTCGCGGTCCAGAGGGAACTGAAGTGACGCTCACCATCTTTCGTGCTGGTATGACTGAACCAACTGATATTAAAGTTGTACGTGCACAGATAGAGGTACCAACCGTAAAGACCGAAAAGCGTGATGAGGTTTTTATCATCACTCTCTACAGCTTTAATGCCCTTGCGGAGATGAAGATGCAGGAAGCACTTCGTGAGTATGTCCGCAGTGGAGCAGATAAGCTTGTTCTTGATCTTCGGGGTAATCCAGGCGGGTACCTCCAGGGTGCAGTCTCAATCGCGAGTTACTTTATGCCAGCAGGGAAGGTGGTCTTACGTGAGAACTTTGGCGACGCCCGCGAAGAGGAGGTATACCGTAGTCAGGGTCGCACCTTAAAGCAGTTTGCACCAAAGGAGATGGTAGTCCTCATCGATGGTGGCTCAGCCTCAGCCTCTGAGATTCTCGCGGGGGCACTCCAGGAACAGGGCTACGCTACCCTTGTTGGACAGGCATCGTTTGGTAAGGGGTCAGTGCAGGAGTTGGTTGATTTGCCGAGTGGTTCATCACTCAAGGTGACCATTGCGCGCTGGCTTACTCCAAATGGTCGCTCTATCTCAGAGGGCGGACTCACGCCAGATATTCTTGTTGAACGCACTATTGAAGACCGTGAAGCTGAGCGTGATCCGCAGCTCGATGCCGCTCTTCAGGTGCTCCGCGGTACCTACGTCGCGCCAGTGGCCAGTAGTACGCCAGCTCAGTAATAATCCTATAATTGCCGGGTTAGGGTAATCTGGTATGATAGGTGGGCTTTATTAATCGTATAAATCTGTCTATGAAAGTTATTCTTCTTCGTGACGTGGCTCGATTGGGTAAGCGTTCTAGCATTATTGAGGTACCAGATGGGTTTGCGCTCAACAAGCTCATCCCGCAAGGAATGGCACAGCCAGCTACACCTGAGAATGTGAAGCGAGTTCAGGCACGAGCTAAAGAGGTAGCGCTCCATTCCGAGCGTGATGCGAGCCACCTGAAGTCAGTAGCTGAGTCACTCCGCCAGTCTCCACTTAGTATCACTGCTGAAGCGAATGCTCAGGACCATCTCTTTAAGACCATTCGTCCAAGCGATATCGCTATAGCATTAAAAACCCGTGGTATAGCCCTTGAAGAGTCACATATCGTGACGCCAACGCCAATTAAGTCGCTCGGTACTCATGATATTCAGATTGTTGGCAGCGGAGTGAAGGAGGTAGTTACCATTACAATCAATCGCGCATAAGTATCGGTATGGCAAATATTAAACACATCGTCCTCATTATAGGTGTATCGCTTCTCATGGTGGCCGGACTTGCTTATTGGTCCTCAGCCAGTAAGCCAGCAGAGCTCGAGCTTGTCACGGAGCCGGGTACCCCAGAGCTCGAGGCACCGCTTGCACCAGAAGAACTCGAGGTTACTAATCCAGATAATGTAAACACTATGAATCCAGTTGCAATCCTCACTACCAATAAAGGGGTGATTGAAATCGAGCTCTACAAAGACACGATGCCAATCACAGCCGGTAACTTTGAAAAGCTTGTAAAGGAAGGTTACTACGACGGCATTAAGTTTCATCGCGTCATTGATGGCTTTATGATTCAGGGTGGTGATCCGCTCACCAAGGATGATAGTCAGATGGCACGGTGGGGCACTGGCGGTCCAGGTTACGCCATTCCAGATGAGCATATCGCTGGTCCACTCCTTACGAACGTTCGCGGCACCATCTCAATGGCGAACGCTGGTCCAAACTCAGGCGGGAGTCAATTCTTCATTAACCTTGTTGATAACACCGGTCTCGATTTTGATAAGCAGCCACTCTCATCAAAGCACCCAGTCTTTGGTCGTGTGATTAAGGGGATGGAGATTGTTGATGCAATTGGTAAGGTGCCGACTGGTCCAGCTGACCGTCCACTTGAGCCAGTTGTCATCGAGAAGGCAACTATCGTTGAGGTAGCGAGCTAACACTCGCATCACATAACAAAAACCGCGCCTAGGGCGCGGTTTTTGTATGGAGACGGAATTTATGCAGTAATGACGTCAACTGCCTTCTTGTGTACGAGCTGACCATCAAAACGGGTCTTGCGCATATCACGGAATGACACAACGCCATCAACCATTGCAAAAATGGTGTGGTCCTTTGCAATCTTCACATTCTTACCAGCTTCGATCTTACTTCCGCGCTGACGGACAATAATCTCACCAGTCTTGACTGACTGACCAGCTGCTCGCTTGACTCCCAGATATTTTGGCTGTGAGTCCTTCAGGTTTTTGGCCGATCCGGCCGATTTCTTTGTTGCCATAGGTTATACTAAATAAAACTGCAAAAATTCTTAACCCGTGGAGTATACGACATATGTACGAAAAACTCAAGCGTTTTATCGAAAATGACCATATTTTTACTAGTTTGGTCATTGTTGGTGTGGGGTTTGCCGCCTTTTTTCTGGGTCGACTGTCTGTTGGTGAGGGGATGATGATGGCGACGCAGGTCACAGATAATGCGGCGGCCGTCCGCCTTGTGACAGAACCAAAACCAGAGCCTGTGCCGACCAGTACGCCTAGTAATACCGAAACGGGCTCGGTGACGACGGGGCAGTATATTGCGTCTAAGACTGGTTCGAAGTACCACCTCACGACCTGTCCAGGTGCCAAGCAGATAAAACCAGCGAACGCCGTGTATTTTACTACCAGTGCCGACGCCGAAGCGGCTGGGTATAGCAAGGCGCTCAATTGCCCGGGGTTATAGCGTATACTAGATACGTATGTATTTTTTACGGTTACTCGGACGAGCTGCTTCACTCTGGTTCCGTCGCGATGCCGACCAGCACGCCGCAGCGCTCGCGTACTTTACGCCGTTTGCACTCACGCCACTTATTATCTTTTCAATTTCGATTGTTGGTTTTATTTTTGGTGCGGAGCGTATCATTGAGATTCTCCTCCGGTGGGGGAATCGTATAGACCCGGGGATTACTGATTTGATGTACAGCTCGGTCCAAAATTTTGATGCTATCGCGACACATTATTATTGGCCTATTATTGGAGCGGCGTTCTTGACTATCATGATCTACATCACGCTCAATAGTCTCATCGCCGGTCTCCATAAAGTTTTTGAGGTTGAGGTTGGTGGGTGGCGAAGCTATCTCTCACGACTCTGGCGGATTACGGTGTTTATCTTTGTGATTCAGTGTTACCTCGTCTTTGTGATAATTCTCGGCGAAGTAATGACCTATGTTTCAAATCTCACCGGGTGGGGAGTGTGGCTGTTTGTCTCATTCTTCATGAGCTTCCTTTCAACGATGTTGCTTCTCGCAATCGCGTACGGACTCCTCTCGCTTCGAGCGCCATCGTTTCCGGCTCGGTTTATGGGGGCGTCGGTAGCGGGTATCCTCCTTTTGTTTAGTCGTGAGCTCGTGGAGCTCCATTTTACGACTGCACCAGTTCAGACTATCTTCGGTGCGGCTGGTCTCCTTATCTCGCTTCTCGTGTGGGTGTATGTTGCTGCTGGTGTTATTCTCTATGGTGCTGCCTTTGCACGCGTCTTTGATGAAGCCCGCGGCCGCGGCAAACTTACCAATCAATTGGAGTAATCACATTATATGAATAATGAGTTGCCACAGACTGATGCAAACACATCACTCACATCCTCTCCGATAGTAAATCATCCGGATGATGCTAGAGCAGTTCCCGTTGAACCACGTCGATTTTTGACGAAGACAGGTCTTGTCATACTTTTACTTGCCAATGCCTTTTTTATAGCTCTTGTTCTCGCTTATGTTGTCTATATCACCAGTAGTCAACTCGGTTTGATGGAAGATCCTTTTTTATCGTCTGATCCAGCCGATTGGAATCTGCCAGATACAACGATCTTTGAAGATGATGTGGTGTCTATGCCGGATACACCGGTGCTCTATCCAGATAGCAATAGTTATTTGGGAATGTATGAAAATGTTGTGTCGCAGCCTGGAGTGGAGTGGTTTACACACCCACTTTTACTATCCGGTATTGACTACGCCTATCTTCTGAATAATTTCGAATATGAGCAGCTCAATTTTTATCAAATCGGAACATATAACGGTACACCAATCGTAATAGCTGATTATTCTATAACGGAAATGGGTACCGCTTATGAATATGCAATATATGTAGGTACTCCGACATCAACCGTGTATCGACTGGCTAATCACACTAGTAAAGGCTTTATCGGCCAGATGGTTGCTGATAACGAGAGAATACTTATTGATACGCAAACCGAGTTTTCTGCACTCATGTTTCGTCCCGTACTTGGTGATAGGTTGATTCCGGTAGAGGCGATATTTGCAAGTTATGGCTCTGTGCAGGGCATGTTCGCAAACTCAGAATATAGTGCTGATTATCGAGCAGCGGTCTTTCCTGAGGTGTCGCAAAACGTTGAGTATGAATTTATTGAACGCACCCCATACGGACCACTCTACCGAAAAAGTATAATCCAACCCGAGCAGGGGACTGCAATGTCAGCATTCGTCATTCGCGGGGTCGGTGGAATACAAGTAGCCTATGGGTATCGTCCGATGACATTTGTGAGTGATGATAGAGTTCCGCAGATAACCTGGAGTGATGGTACGCAGAACATGTCTCGATATCGAATGGATGGTCTTGGTAGTTGTGGTGGCGGTGGGCCAGAAGTGGCACGAGAGCGTGTTTTAGAAGAAGATTTGCAATACTCTGGAATGACTTCAGATGGTCGCGCTGTTTATTCGGTTATAAACCCCAATCATAAATTAATTGAGCGAGTGTTTGCGGTTACGAATGGTCGCGTTTATACCTATGACGAAGCAACAAGAACTACTGTCGAGCGAGAAGTGACGAGAGCTGAAATGATTGAGGCATACGGAGTTATTATTATCGAAAACGACCTCGGTGAGCAGATGATTTTCACACATGCCGATTATGGTCCGCAAGCTGAGTGTGGCAAGCCGGTCATATATTTGTATCCCGAAGCAACTACAACTGTCTCTGTTTCGCTTGATGCGTTGATTACAAAGTCTGAGCCACTCTATGATAACGGCTGGACGGTCACGGCCCACCCTGACGGATCACTTATTCATCAAGGTGTGCCTTATGAGTCATTGTATTGGGATGGGTATGGCAATGGTCAATATCCAGTATTTGATAAGGGATATGTTGTGCGCACCAGTGAGGCATTGGCGTTGATGGGCGAGCATCTGTCTCAAATGGGCTTTAATGAAAAAGAAATAGCTGACTTCAAACTGTTTTGGGTAGATCATTTGCCATTAACCCCATACACCCAATTTAGTTGGATTGGTACGAGAGGTATGAATGAGATGGCCCCACTCACTGTTTCGCCGCGACCAGATACCGTCCTTCGTGCCTTTGTTGACTTTAAGGGGCTGGAAGAGCCGATAAGTCTCCCACCACAGCAATTGAATAAAATTGAACGAAAAGGTTTTACGGTAACAGAATGGGGCGGCATTATTCGACAATAGTCTTGGCGGGAAGTTTCCTGGTGCTGCTTGCAGTGTGTATCTTGCTTTTTGTACAACACACTAAACAGCCTGCGATTGTTGGTGTGGTGGTACCGCACCATGATTTGGTGGCGCCGGTGCGTCAGTCGTATCTCAAGCAGGTTGCTGCGCTATTTCAACCATCTACAATTGTACTCGTCGCACCAAATCACTTTGATTCCGGAAGTGCTTCAATCCTTACGAGTACGAGTTCGTGGGTTACGTCTGTAGGTGTGCTCGAGGCAGATACAGTATTAATTACCTCTACTGAGGTTCCTGTGAACCACCGAGCACTCGACGGGGACCATAGTGTCACCGGATTACTGCGTGATTTAAAGTACTACTTTCCGCATGCCAAGATAGCGCCGTTCATGTTTCGGCGAGACGCCACGTATGATGAGGTAAAGATATTGGTGGATTCACTGTCATCGAGCTGTCGCGATTGTTTGGTAGTTGCATCGGTTGATTTTTCCCACACTGAATCAGCTGTGTTGTCTTCATTACATGATGAGTTCACGTTGCGTGCGCTTAATCACGCCAACGTTACAAGTTTGTACAATCTAGCTGAAGTTGATTCGCCTGAGTCGCTCGCATTTCTGGCGATGTGGGCACATATAAAGGGAAGTACAAACTTTTCTTTATTTAGTCATACGAATTCTGGATATATGACCAGTACTCAGTATGGTGAGGTGACATCACACATAATTGGTGGTTATGGTGAAGGGTTATTATCTATTCCGCACATTAATTCAGGCAAATCTCTCACGTTTATGATTGGCGGCGACGCGATGTTTAGTCGAGATGTTTCAGAGATGCATAAGGCGCGTCCATATACTGCTATCACACAATCTCTCGGAGAGCGTTTCTTTTGGGGGGTTGATGCCTCAATCGTGAATCTTGAAGGCGTCTTTACCACCACTGATGATACTTCGTTAATTGATGCGTTTCCGCCAAAACTTATTTTCCCGCAATCGTTCGTGCATGCGCTTCGATATGCACGAATACAAGGGGTGGCACATGCTAATAATCATGCGGGGGATGGTGACCGTTCTGAAACTGAACACATTGTAACTAATCACGATATTGCCTATGTGTCTGGAAATTCGGTTATGACAAGAGAAGTCGGAGAATTAAAAGTCGCATTTATATCAGGTTCACAGCTCCCTCCATTGGTATCCATCATATCGGTCATTGAAGCATATAGTCAGAGGGGATATAAAACTGTCGCCTATGTCCACTTTGGTAGCGAGTATGAAGAAGTTCCAAATGAGTCACAAATCTCTAAAGCAAAAGCGCTCATAGATGCTGGAGCTGATTTGGTTGTTGGGAGTCACCCACATGTTGTACAACCAGTTGGTGTCTATAATGGTGTACCGATTGTTTACTCGCTTGGCAATTTCTTGTTTGATCAAAATTTTAGCATTGAGGTCACTGAAGGATTGGTTCTTGGTGGTATGTTTACTGAGTCATCGGTTGAGCTATTTTTATTACCTATAAACAATTATCTAAAACCATCGCTCGATGTACGAGACATATCAATGATGACAACAGAGTGGGATGGATATATTCATCCAACTAAACAGTGGTGGTACCGGTTTCCTCTTACCAATCAATTGGAGTAATACCGTGCTCGGTGAGATACCTGTTCGTTTGTGAGAAATGACAACACCCAAAGAAGCCCCGGTGGGCAGATAGTGGGGAAGGGTGTGGGGCAGTGAGGATGAGATGCTTTGTCTCATCAATAAAGCGTCGTTTTGCTATCGCAAACGCTCCCCATAAGAGGAAGACTACTTGCTCACGCTCGTCTGAGATGGTTTTGATGACCGTGTCGGTAAACGTCTCCCAGCCAAATTGCTGGTGTGAGGCTGCCTCATGAGCGCGTACGGTCAGTGTGCTATTAAGGAGGAGGACACCTTGGTCTGCCCACGGGGTGAGGTTACCGGTGCTGTGAGTGATGTGTCCCATATCTGAGGTGATTTCTTTGTAGATGTTCTGAAGTGATGGAGGGATTTGGATACCGTCTGGTACCGAGAAGGCAAGACCGTGTGCCTGGTGTGGTCCATGATACGGATCTTGTCCAATAATGACTACCTTTACCTGTGAGAGTGGGGTGTGATCAAAGGCGGCGAATACCTGCTTTGGGTGCGGGTAGACTGTTTCAGTCTCATACGCAAAGCGGACCTGCTCAGCGAGCCGCTTAAAATACGGCTTATCAAATTCAGCTTCTAGTGCCACTTTCCAACTTGGTTCTAGGCGAACATCCATATAGTTAGTATACAAACAGAATAAAAAAGTGCCATATCCACTGACTAGCTTAGCAATCGTAATATACACTGCAGCCGTGGTAGAATTTTGATATGTGGACCGATACCCCATCTACTGTTATTGATAAAACTTTGCATGAAAAGTTGCCACCAAGACTTCGTCAAGTAACACCATTTTCAAAATATTTGGCGATGATACTGTTTATCATCATGCCTTTTGTTGGTGGATATGTAGGGTATGAGTTTGGGGCCCAACAAGACGTTCATGATATGTCATATCAGTATGCATCTTTTGATAATCCAGTTATCGAAACAAAAGATAAAGATATAGAAATAGATTTTTTATCTGAAGAGGTCATAATTGACCTTAGCCCAATAGCTTCAGGTAGTTTACGTTTTAACATCTCATCTCAGGAGCCAAACCTTAAAAATTTATTTGGTTACCATGTTGTATCTGATCCTGATGAGTTCGGTATGACCATATCCCTTCTCCGACCAGGTAGTACGTACAAGGATGAGCTTTTAAAGGTCTATCAGTTTGATGGAAGCTTGGAACTGGAGTCATTTATTGAGGAGCTAGCCTTGAACGAAATAAGTATTTCAAGTGGTGAGAGTGTAGAGGATTCAGAACGTAATCATTCAGAGTATCTCGAACGTATCCTTACAGATTTGGGTGTATCAGTAGAAACTTTGCAATTTTCAGACTACTGTAAACTCACCGAGTTGCCTGTAAACTCCTTTGGAAACAAAGTCTATCGTTTAGAGTTTGATAGTGCAAAGTTTAATAACATCAAGGTTGATTGGGTATACGTATGCGGTGTGGGTAAGTTTTTGCGGTTTGATGACATTATCGTTGCAAATTACGGCGTTCCGGTTGATGCATCTGATGCAAAGGTGATACCTTATACAGATATACAATTCATTCCATAAGTATGCTTATCATAGATATCGAAGCCTCAGGGACTGATTACCAAAAGCACTCGATTGTCTCGCTTGGGGCGATAGACTTCCATCGACCGGAACGGCAGTTCTATATGGAGTGTCGGATTTGGGATGGAGCGCATATCATGGAGGAGGCGCTTGGGGTGAATGGGTTTACTGAGGCAGAAATTACCGATGTGACGAAAGTGTCTGAGAGTGAGCTCGTCACCCAGTTCCTTGAGTGGGTGCAAATCTGTGACGATTGTACACTCACAGGGCAGAACGTCTCGTTTGACCGGGATATGCTGAAGGCCGCTGTCGCGAGAGCGGGGCAAAACTGGACTCTGCCATACCGGACTCTTGATACCCATACAATGTGCTACATGCATATGGTGAAGCGAGGGGTGACGCCACCATTTGATGAGCAACATAAGCGCACAGCACTCAATCTCGATGCCGTCCTCAATTACTGTGGCATCCCCGAGGAACCAGACCCACACAATGCGCTGACTGGCGCAAAGTGTCATGCGGAGGTGGCGAGCCGTCTCCTCTATGGGAAGCAACTTCTCCCCGAATTTTCGCAGTACCCGCTCCTGTGGTAATCAGAGCTCATGCTAGAATGTCTAGCATATGGTACGTAAGATCCTTGGACTAACGCGAGAGAAGCGCACAAAAAAAGCTGATAAAAACATCGCTCATTGCCGAGTGGTAACTGATTTACTTGATCCGAAGGGAACTGAGGGTGATGCGATTCAGTCATGGCGCGTCTTCCGCATTATGTCTGAGTTCGTCTCAGGCTTTGAGTTGCTCCGCAATCATGGACTCGCGGTTACCTTCTGGGGAAGTGCGCGCCTCGGGCCAAATGACCCGTATTACAAAATGGCCGAAGAGCTCGCAGCCAAGCTCGCAAAGAAAGGCTTCTCGGTTATCTCTGGTGGTGGCCCTGGAATTATGGAGGCCTCAAATGTCGGTGCGTTTAAGGTGGGCGGCAAGTCGGTCGGACTTAACATCCAGCTTCCGTTTGAGCAGAAACTTAATCCATACACGACCGAGTCACTCAACTTTGATTTCTTCTTTGCTCGCAAGGTTATGCTTACCTTTGCAGCTGAGGCGTACGTGTATTTCCCAGGCGGATTTGGAACGCTCGATGAATTCTTTGAAATCATCACCCTTATCCAGACGAAAAAGATTGAGCGTATCCCAGTACTCATGATCGGCAGCGATTTTTGGAACCCACTCATTGCCTGGTTTGAAAAGGATCTCCTCAAAAAACATAAGACTATCAGCAAAGAAGACCTTGAACTCTTTAAGGTATTTGATGACATTGATGAAGCATACAAGTACATCCTCAAGAACGTTGATTGCAAGAACGTAAAGCAACTCTAGTCTATGACCTACGTAGTATTTGATATTGGGGGCACCAAGACACGTGTCGGGTTTTCTAAAGACGGGAAGCGTCTTGGGCAGGTACTAAATCTCTCCACCGAAAAAGACCCAAGTGCCGGTATTGATGAGATAGTCCGCGTAATAGAAGGACATCTTGATGAGAAGCCAACAGCCATTGGTGGTGGTATTCGGGGAGTCCTCCGTGATGATCGGCTTGGGATTGACCATGATGCTATTTTGTCCGAGTGGGCGAATGTCTCGGTCGTTGATGCACTTCAAGACCACTTCAAAACAAAGGTATTCCTTGAGAACGATACGGCACTCGCTGGTCTCGGTGAGGCGGTCCATGGGGCCGGGAAGGGAATTGATATAGTGGTCTATCATACGGTTAGTACCGGTGTGGGTGGTGTAAAGATAGTGAACGGGGAGATTGACGCGGCGAGTGTCGGGTTTGAGCCTGGGCACCAGGTGCTTGATATTGATAGAACTATTCTCGGTGAGCAGGTCCAGCCGACCCTTGAGAATCTTGTCTCAGGTCGAGCGGTCGAAGAGCGGATGGGGGTAAAACCGTACGAAATCGACCAGAATGATGTCATCTGGGATGAATTAGCTGGGTATCTAGCCCAAGGGCTCCGCAATACGGCCCTCTACTGGTCGCCGGAGGCGATTATCCTTGGTGGATCGATGATGGTGGGGGACCCCAAAATACCTCTTGATTCGGTCCGGCGAGCCACTGTGGCGGTTCTTGATGGGGTGGTGCCGTGTCCGTTTATTACCACCTCAGAGCTCGGTGACGAAGCTGGCCTCCATGGGGCGCTTGTGTTTTTGCAACAAAAAATAAAAAGTGTCAAATAGCCTCGATTTTCCTCCCAATACCAAAAAATGGCTCAATTGAGCCATTTTTTAATACATTGTCTACCTTAAAATATCGCCAATACATTGACAAAATGCCTAAAATATAGTATTGTAGTAAAAATCCGCAAAAGTCTGCTACGATAGTGCGGTTGCAAGGTTCCTGCCTTGCATTTGTTAGTTAAGACAATTGGCTTATTATATCCACTGTCATCCTCGCTGTTGTAGCTGCGACGACCGCCTTTTCGGTCCCAGAGACAGCCGCGTACGGACAGATCGTTACCGATAGTCCGATTATGGAGGAGGCGAGCCTGGCTCGAAGTTCATCTGCAGGTGCAATGAATACAGAATCAATCGTTCGTTCTTACTTCAAGGACATTCCAGTAATGATTGAGATCGCCCGTTGTGAATCGACGTTTCAGCACACGTTGGCTGACGGTTCGGTTATCACGGGTCGCGTCGATGGTGCTGATACGGGGGTAATGCAAATCAACAAGCGTTACCACCAGAAGGCGGCCACCGCGATGGGTCTAAATCTCGAGGATATCTACCACAACATGGCGTATGCCCGTCATCTCTATGAGACACAGGGTACGACTCCATGGAACGCTTCGGCCCCATGTTGGTCAAAGCAGCTCGCGGTAAATATCTAAAGCTCTCCACACGAGATACCAACAAAAAGCACTCCTCACGGAGTGCTTTTTGTTTATGTCTAAAGCGTTACTTCTGGAGCTTCCAGCCGTAGCCAGCACCAAAGGCCATAACGTAGAGAAGTCCACCGACAATCGCGAGATTCTTTGCAATCGCAGTGTGATTGTCTGGATTACTAAGGTCACTGTGACCAAAGTAGGTAGCAAGGAGGGTAAAGCCGATAAGGGCGGCAGCAGCGCATCCGACGCGGTAGCCAAGGATGAGCGCGAGACCACCAAGCATCTTCACAGCAACGACGAGCCAGTATGCGAGAGCTGGGAAGGGGACCCCGACCGAATTAAAGTATCCGCCAATCATCTCAGGACCGGCCATAAACATGCCGTACCCGGTATAGAGGAAGAGAAGACCAATAAGACTGCGTCCGACAACAATGCCGTGACTCTGGAGCAGGTCGCGGTGTTTAGGTTGAAGCATCATCATAAAAATAAATTATGTATATAATGTACACTGTTATCAATCCGTATATAGTATACACCAATGGCTACCCGCTATTACCTCATGAAGAGTGAACCAAGTGAATTCTCGATAGACGACCTTGCTCGTAAGGGTGAGGCGCTGTGGGATGGTATCCGCAACTACCAGGTACGTAACCTCATCCGCGACTCGATGCGAGTGGGGGATAAGGCGCTCTTTTACCACTCCAGTTGCAAAAATGTTGGGGTGGTAGGGGAGATGGAGATAGCTGGTGCGCCAGTGCCGGACCCGACTCAGTTTGATCAAACGAGTCACTACTATGACCCGAAGTCGACGAAGGAGAATCCGCGCTGGCTTGCGATACCAGTACGGTATGTGCGGACATTACCACGGATTGTCTCGCTGTCTGAAATCAAAGCCAATAAGGACCTGAGTGGGCTCACGATACTGCGTCCTGGTAACCGTCTCTCGATTACTGAGATAACCAAAGAGGAGTATCACACACTCGTAAAAATGAAATAAGTAAACCCCGCGCAGGCCGTAGCTTGCGCGGGGTAGGGGTCAGGCGTTGACCTTGGCTTGTCCGACCTTCTTCTCGACCGGATAGGTCAATTTGAAGAGTGACACCATGGTTGAGTACCGGAGATTGACCGGCGAATCGGACTGGAAGCAGAACTCAGCAGAGGTGCCGTCGAAGAAGATGTAGATGTCACCATCTTCGGTCAGGTTCCAGCTCTGAGGGTGCTTCCGGTCATGCCAGGGACCAAGGCGACGAGGAACATGCTCTTCGCCCTGCAGGTTGTCGAGGGCGTCACGACCGTGCAGGTATGCAACGAAGGTCTCGGCGACCATCTTGGGCGTCATGTCCTGCGGGACAGGGAACGGAATGTACTGGTTTTTCACGTGTCGTTTCCTCTATAAACGTGATATGTGTCAATAATACAACATTATTGCAATATGTCTATACAGAGAAACTTCAGTATTCTTGACTTGTCATTGACATATCTACAAATCGTGCTTTTATTGTCTCATACCAGAACCTTATGCTCTTTGAAAGGATCTAACCATGTCTGATAATGATGTCCCACATCCGCTCCTGGATGGTCTCATGGGGCACCGCACCGTGGTGCTTGAGGGGAAAGTGAACGGTGAATCTATGGCAGATTTGTGGCGTCGCTTATTGACTCTGCAGCTCCAGTCGTCTGATCCCATCACGCTGCTGTTGATAGTGGTGGCGGTAGTGTTCCCGATGCACTTCGTTTGTGTGACTTGATGACCACAGTCCTCAAGGCACCCATCCACGCTTTGGTGGTTGGTATGTGTGGCTCTGCGGCTACATTTATCCTTCTCCATTGCGACAGACGTGAAGGTACACCGTACTCACGCTATGTCATTCATTCGGGGACGAAGCACAATCTCTCGATTCCTATCAACGGTAACGCTGTTCGTCATCTTGAGCAGTTGTTGTCTGAGACGAAGAGTGTCGAGGAGATGATCACAACTATGTATATGAAGAAGCTCAACAAGACCCGAGATGAGGTCGATCAACTTATCTCACGAGGTGATCAGAGCTATGACGCAGTCATGTCTCCTGCTGAAGCAATAAGTGCCGGCCTGATCACGGCTGTCTTCGATGTAAAGCTCGATATATTCAAGTAATCGAGTGGCCCCCGGTTTAAAACCCGGGGGCTTTTACTTATGCAAAAATTTGCAAAATCTCGGGTGAGAGTGGGGGAGGTGCGGGGGAGTTTGAACGTGGTTGTTTTGAGTAATTTTGCTGGTAGTAATTTGCCTCGATAATTGCGTGGTCATGTGCGTGATAGATATGTCGTAGCGATAGGGTGAGGGGTTAAAAGTGAGGCGACCGGTTTTAGGGAAAAATAAAGATTTTGTTTTTTTGGTGACGAATGAGAGTGGGGTGGCTTATATGGCGCTCTACTCCGCAATGTCGCACAATATATCTTTTACGACATACAGAATAAGGCATGGCCTTATTCTGTATGTCGGATTGGATTTGTAATGATTTGCAGGATTGGCCCTAGTCTGACTCTACACCTTCGTTTTTATCAGGATGCGCTATACGCCTCGTGGCGCTTCATCGCTCTTGCTACCCTATGTCTACTATCACAAATTTTTCACTTTGAGCCTATCGCTCGCTTCGCTCGTAAATTTTGACGTGACTCAATACTCACGTAATTGAGCTCGAGCACCGCTACGGGCATTTTGTGACGTCGTATAGAGAGCCGGTTGTTGTCTTAGGCTCACGTAGCTTATAGTCAGCGCGGTTATATAAAAACTGGCACAATAAATCAGGTAGTTGCAGTAATGACCAAGTATCTACTTACACGATAATAGGAAAATAGATTGCTTGTGTTGTTTGTTTGTCTGGCAGCGAAATGATGGTGTCCGTATCAAACGGTGCTCGAGACTACAGCGTTCTAATGTCGCACAATATTTATGTCAGTGTAAGGGAAGTCGTGTCTCCCCGTCTCAATCAATAAGACGTTATGAAAAATACATTTGTCACATCGTTTGCGGTACGTCATCTCCCTACTGAGATGCTTCTTAAGGCTGGGTACGACCCAGCAGTCTTTCTGGTACCAAGCCGTGGCATTTGTATGCGCTCATAAGCACACTCACCCATTCATAAAAATCCCTCGGCTCGTGTATCAGGTCCGAGGGATTTTATAGACGAGCATGAAGCAGTTCTTTCCATACCCTAACACGGGAGATCTACCATGACTGACCAGTCTACACCGTTTGCTGTCTTTCTTCCCTTTCCTGGTGGTGGGCTCTGTGCTCGGCCACTCGTTGAGGGTGATCTCACTGCTCGCCTCTGGCAGGCTATCAATCACCCTGATAACCGTATCTACCTCAGCCGGGTCTTCCCGCAGTCGTGGCGGGCGCAACAGGCATGGGTCGATAAGGAAGATGATGAGCGCAACATCATCTTCCTTATCAGGTACGGTGATGAGTATATCGGTACGATGGGTCTCCATCATATCGACTATATTCACGGCACGGCTACGACCGGGACGCTGATCTGGGAGGCGAAGTATCGGAATCGCGGCATTGCGCGATTGGCGAAGCTTGTACTCCTTGAGTACGCGTTCAACACGCTTAATCTGCGTCAGGTCTACTCGCAGGTGATTGCGTACAATAAACGGAGCGCAGCCTACAGTGACAAGTGTGGGTATGTGTACGTTGCCACTCTCCCGCGGCGCCTTCGTTTCGGAGAAGATCTGGTCGATGAGATCACGCTTCTGGCTGAACGTGAGACGTGGCTTCCCTGCTTTCTTTCCTTCCAGGCTGAGTATCAGGGTCATGATGGTGCGTATCGGACCAGGCGTGAGATTGTCGAGTGTGATGCCGAAGTGTACCGACAGAAGGAGAAAAAGAAGTAATGAAAAAACCGCTGGCCCCACAGGGACCAGTGGTAATTTTTTAATACGGCGGAAGGTAGTTCATTGGGTCGAGATACGCCTCGGTGGCCGCTACTGGAGTGGTCGCTGCCCCACAGCTCGTGACGGTTTTGATTTCATTAAAGGCACGGACATTCACGCCGTCTTTGGCGTACACGGTGAAGTGGAGGTGTGGTCCAGTTGAGAAGCCGGTGTTACCAACGTAGCCAATCACCTCGCCGGTGGCGACACGTTGCCCTGGAGTTACACTAATCACGTCTTGGTGGGCATAGAGTGTCGAGAGACCATTGGCGTGATCGATGAGGGTCCACTTACCCCACGAATAACAACCCGGGACCGCATCGGTGTTACCCGTAGCGCGGACAGTACCTGCGAGTGGTGCGTAAATCGCGGTCCCGCGTGGTGCGCCAAAGTCGACACCTGGGTGATATGGTCGTCCACCATAGACGCCAGCATTCCGTCTTGCAAACTCAGTACCGCCGAAGTATTGGGTAATAATTACATTCTTGAGCGGCCACTGGAAGACAGCGGTGCCAGCGGTCGGGATAGTGGTTGGATCGAGGATAAATTGCAATTTCGCCTCGTAGTCGCGCATTTCTTTGAGAATCTGCTCACGGGCAGATTGTTTGGCTTTGATGAGTTTTTGGTATTCACTCTCTTTGTTTTGGGTTGCTGCCAATAGTTGACCTCGCTCGGCACGATTGTTGGCAAGAACAGAGCTCTGATCACTGTATTGGTCTTTGAGGTCTACGAGTGCCCCTCGGCGGTCTTCAGTCTCGCCCCGCTTTTCATCAAGAACGCGCTTCAAGGAATCGAGCTCCTCGACTTTGCTGGCCATACTGCGCTGGACCTGGAGGAGTGTATCAAGGCTCGACCAGAACTCAGAGAGATGATTGTGGCGAAGCATCACTTCGATGATAGTGTCGTTTTCGGTTTTGTAGCTGCGACGAATAATCTCTGCAATGGCTGCCTTCTGAGCATTGATGTCACTTTCGGTGGCTTCGATTTCGAGGATAAGTTTACTGAGTTCGAGATCGGTGGCGTCAATCTTTTGTTCGGTGTAGCGGATATCAGCTTGGACTTTTTTGCGCTCGAGTTCGAGCTGGTTGATTGCTTTCTGGAGTGTATTCTTTTCAGCGCCTACCTTTTTGAGATCAGATTCAAATTGCTTAATCTCCTGCTCGATTTCAAGGAGGCGTTTACTACGGTCATTGATCTCCTGCTTGAGCTTATCGACTTCGCCAGACTGGGCTGATACGACCGAACTCCCCCACCAGAGACTGGGGAGGATCAGGGTTCCGATGATGAATGCAGCAATGTAACGGTGTCTAGCCATTACCTCCCATTTTAGCACAAGCGGTTTCCAATCGGGCAAGCGTGGCCTGTTGACCAATGGTGCAGGCGATGGTGAATGGGTCTGGCGACTGGGCGCGACCAGAGAGTGCGGTACGCATTGGCCAAAGGACTGCCCCCTTCCCTGCTGCTTCAGCGTATGACCAGACAGCTTCCTTGATAGTAGCTGGACTCGAAAAGTCCGCACTCTCAAGGAGTTCGATGAGCTTCCGGAGGTGTGGAATAACAGCTGTCATATCGGTCTCGTTTTTACCAAGAATGAGACTCGGTTCGTAGTCTGGGGTACTAAAGGCAAAGTCGTACTCCCCTGCTGCGACTGCGTCGGCAAATTCTTTTCGGATTGAGATACGTTCACGAATGGTCGGGATGAGTTTACGGAAGCGCTCCTCACTCCACTCAGGAAGAGACATGAGGCGCTTGGTCACTGCTGGTTGGAGATAGTCATAAAAGGCCTCGTCCGAGAGCTTCTCGAGGTACTGACGGTTGTACCAGAGGAACTTCTCACGGTTAAAGACCGCCCCACTCTTTTGGACATGTTCAATACTAAATAGCTCGCAGAGTTCCTCGAGCGTGAATAGTTCTTCGTCCGTGCCTGGATTCCAGCCAAGGAGAGCGAGGTAGTTGATGATCGCTGCATCAAGAAAGCCGTCATCTTGGTACGCGTGAATTGAGACAGCTCCATGGCGCTTTGACATCTTTGAGCGGTCTGGTGCAAGAATGAGTGGTAAGTGCGCGTAGACCGGACGGTTAAACCCGAGAGCCTCTTGGATGAGGATTTGTCGTGGTGTATTTGAGATATGGTCTTCACCACGAATGACGTGCGTGACACCCATGAGCGCATCGTCAACCACAACCGCGAAGTGGTAGAGCGCATCATCAAGTGAACGAGCGATCACAATGTCGCCAAGCTCAGTGGTGTTAAAAGTGATATCACCTCGCACGAGGTCATGGAAGGTAATGTCCTTGTTAGGGTTCTTGAGGCGGACGACCGTCACCATCTTTGTCTCATCGGCCTTACTGGGCTCTTCACTTAAGTACGCATGACCGCTCGCTATCGCCCGCTCGAGGTATTCACGGTAGACGGTACCTCGTTCAGACTGGCGGATGACACCCTCGGTGTTACTCCAGGTGATACCGAGACTGAGGAGGCCCGTGATGATTTCCTCTTCATACTCCTTGGTACTGCGGGCGCGGTCGGTGTCTTCGCTTCGGAATACCATGTTGCCACCGTACCGACGAGCAAAGAGATAATTAAAAAGCGCCGTACGGACGGTACCGATATGAAGTCGCCCGGTTGGGCTTGGTGGTATACGAGTTACCACTGGTTGGTTGTTATGATCCATGTTCAATTGCTATACCAAGGAGGATAGAAGCAACGGCTTTGGCGGCGTCAGGGGTGGCAAACGCCCGAGCAGCCCGACTCATTGCTTCGTACCGGACTGGGTCTTCCATAATAGACTGAATCTCAGATGTGAGCAAATACGGGGTCATATTACCCTCCTCGATGACAGTGGCGGCACCAGAGCGCGCATAGCTATACGCATTGGTTCGCTGATCGTGACTGACTTCCTCTGGAATTGGTATCACGATAGATGGGGTGCCGTGAAGCGCAATCTCAAAGAGCGTCGTACTGCCGGCTCTGGTGATGACGAGACTTGCTGCCTCAAAGAGAGCGGACATAGTCTCGGCGTCCATGGTGCCTTTCACGAAGTAGTGTGCGAGGAGCTCAGGCTTCTCCTTAAGGAGGGCCTGTGCCGTTTGAATCACAACGGTTTCTTCAGTTGGCCCGGTCTGGTGGAAGATGGTGTAGTACGGCAAAAGCTGAAGGAGACTGTTGAGGACCAGGTTGTTAATGCGCATCGCCCCGAGTGAGCCTCCAGTGACGAAGATGATCGGTCTCTCCTTCCCTACGCCGAGGTGTTCATGTGGGTTCGGGTGCGGGGCGACGACAGACTTACGAATCGGAATACCGACAAGAGCGGTTTTCTCTGCTGGGAAGTACGAGGCCGCACTTGCGTATGAGATACCGATATAGCGGGCAAACTTCTTTGCGAGGAGGCTTGCACGCCCCGGCTTACTATCAGACTCATGGATGACAACCGGAATACGGTAAAAGCGCGCCATGAGGAGAATTGGCACACTTGTATAGCCACCTTTACTAAAGACGACATCAGGATAGATTTTGTAGAGTTGGTACCAGGCGGTAAACATGCCCCCGATAGTACGAAAGATGTCGATGAAGTTTTGGATATCAAAGTAGCGACGCATCTTCCCAGCTGGGCATGAGACGAAGGTGATATCAAGCTCACTGAGCGCTTCTTGGTTATAGGGGACCGGCCCAAAATAGTAGAGCTCGGTCGCGTTATCCATATCGCGTATCGCTTCAGCTACCGCTATGAGCGGATAGAAGTGTCCTCCAGTCCCACCTCCGACGAGTGCGATACGTTTCATGTTCGGATTATTGTAGCATGCTAGCCTTTACTCTGGCGGTATTTTGACACATTGAGCACAATACCGACCATCGTGAGCGTCGCGAGGAGAGCCGTACCCCCATGACTAATAAACGGCAACGGGAGGCCGGACAGTGGTGCGACACCGAGCATTGCTCCGATATTGAGAAAGGCTTGGCAGACGATAAGGGTCATGAACCCGACGACGAGGAGTGTGCCAAAGAGATCGGGGGCAAGGCTCGCCATCTTATAGCCACGGAAGGTAAAGGCGAGGTAGAGTAAAATGAGTCCAACTGAACCAATAAACCCAAACTCTTCCGCATAGACTGCAAAGATTGAGTCGCCAATTGGCTCGGGCAGATATTCAAACTTCTGGATACTCTGTCCAAAGCCACGTCCAGACACCCCACCAGAACCAACAGCGATGAGCGACTGCTGAATCTGGTACCCACTACCGAGCGGGTCACTCTCTGGGTTGAGGAAGGTGGTGAGACGGTCCATGATGTACGGTCGCATCACTGCAATGAGGGCAAGGAGGAGGGCTGCCCCGACGAACATAAGAGCAACATCACGCCAGCGTCCACCGGCGACGATAAACATCGCAAGTCCAGCTGCTCCCATGATGAGGAAGGTGTCCGTGTCTGGCTGGAGGAGCATCACAATACCGACAGCCCCGACGATACCAATAAACGGTAGCGTGCCCCGCATTGTATCGGTAATCACATCGCGCATACCGGAGAGCCAAGTGGCGACATAGATGACGAAACCAATCTTTAAAAGTTCAGCTGGCTGGAGTGAAAAACCACCAATGTTAATCCAGCGGGTGGCGCCACCATGACTAACGCCCAGGCCAGGGATAAAGACTGAAAGTGTGAGTACGACGGTTGAGAGGAATATATAAAATGCATACTTACGGAGGTGTCGGTAGTGGATGCTCGACATCGCAAACATGGCAATACTGCCGCCGACTATGCCAAAGAGGAACTGGGTACCGGCAACACTGGAGAAATTGGCACCATCTCGCGCGAGGAGTCCAAGTGAGGCCGATGAGAAAATGAGGAAGCCAAAGCCAACGAGCACGACAATGAGTCCTAAGAGGACACGGTCAACAGATTTTACGCGGAGCTGTTTACTCGACATGGTTACATGATGCTTGCAAGAGCCAAGCCTAGTATTGCAGACACGATACTGATAATCCAGTAACGCATGGTGACTTTGGTGCTTGGCCACCCGATTGCTTCAAAGTGGTGATGGAGTGGTGCGATACGAAAGAACTTCTTCCCGGTCGCCTTGCGGTAGCTAATTTGAATAACGTTTGAGAGAACGGTGACAACAAGAAGAGAGCCGATAATCGGGAGAAGTGTGATACCGTGCCCGTCACCAAGCTCATCGGTCATAAAGACAATGACGGCGAGTGTGAGCGTGAGGGCCATGGTCCCGGTCTCGGTCATCCAGAAGCGGGCTGGTGGAATGTTGTACCAGAGGAAGGCGAGGATGGCACCAGCGACCGTGGCAGCAAACGCCGCAATATCAAATTGTCCCTGGACAAACGCCACACCAGCATACGAGAGGAAGATGGAGGCGAAGACGCCGCCAGAGAGACCATCAATACCATCGATTACCCCACTGGCATAGAGAGCGATGGTCAGCAAGATAAAGACTGGAATGATAAGCCATCCAATCTCAAGTGATCCGGCAAATGGAAGTCCGATAGCGGTGACACCGAGCTTCGCAAAAAACCAATACCCTATGCCGCCAGCAAGGAGGCTGATGAGGACGAGGCGAACCCGGAGACTGAGCCCTGCTCCCCCATGGACCACGTCGTAGTAGTCGTTGAGGAGTCCAACGAGCGCTCCAATCATCATTACGGCAAATGGTATCCACGTCTGTGAGCGGCTGAGGAAGAAGACGTCTTCAGCCAGTGTTCCGGGTGCAATCGTCGCTGCGAGGGTCAATATAAGAATAGTAAGCGCGACACTCCCCCAGATGACAATACCACCCATGCGCGGAGTCTTGACCTCCTCGGCCGCCTTGAGACGATTGAACTCGGTAGCTTCATGTCCACCCATAGCGGTCTTACCACCGGTCTTCTTCCACACTTTGTATTTATAGAGGACGTGGGTAATGAACGGTGTGATAAAAATACCGACAATAAACGCGAGGACGGCCGGAATGAGGATTTTGATGATTGGTGCTTCCATATGCGAATTATTCAATTGTCTTAAAGGCGTCTTGGACCGCAGCGACGAGCGCGAGGGTGTCGGTGAAGCGCTCGTCAAACGTTGAACCGAGTACGGTGATAATGATAGGTCGGTTGTAGCCAGCATCAAATGCGATAGTGAGATTGCCTTGCGCGAGGTCGGTGTAGCCAGTCTTTGAGCCGATGAGATTTGGAATCTGGCGAATAGCCGGATTCGTGTTCTCGGCCTCGTGGTAGGCGCCATCAAGATTATAGACACGCTCGCTACTCATGGTGGTGGTCTCGAGGATGTCAGGGTAATTTTTGAGGATATAGGCCATGAGGAAGCTCACATCACGAGCGCTGCCATACGCACCAGCTTCGGTGGTTGAGATATCAAGTCCGGTCGGATTCTTAAAACGCATGCTATCAAGCCGAAGTTCTTCGGCAGTAATATTCATTGCCTCGATGAAGGCTTCGTACGCACGGTCGTCACTCAGTTCCCCACCGACCCCTTCGGCGAGTGCAAAGGCGGCGTCATTTGATGAGGCGAGCATTGCGTAGTCCCGGAGTGCCTGACTCTTGAAGCGTTCACCAGCGAGGAGACCACTCGCACTCATCTGGACGGTGGCCTCATTTGAGATAGTGACGGCCTTATCGTCTGGCACCAGCTCACGTGCGACGAGCGTGGTCATGAGCTTGGCGATAGACGCGAGTGGGAGGACCTCATCAGCGTCTTTTTTATAGAGGGCACGCTCGGTCGCAACATCATAGACATAGACAGCACGGGCTTTGACTGCTGGTGCCTCGATACTATCAATCACCGCGAGGGTTGGTGAAGACGTGGTGGCGGTCTCTAGTGTCACGAGTGGTGTCTGGCTTGTGGTTCCAAATACATACGGGAAGACAACCCCACCAAGGAGGGTGCCGAGGAGGACGGTGAGGATAGCGAATTGCGCGACGGCCGGAAAGCGCGACCGAGTCGGGGTTGCGGTGGTGTCACTGGCGGTCTCGAGGATGATTGGTTCGTCGTTCATGATGTCGTGGTTGATTCGGCTTGTTCGGTTACGAAGGTTTCAAGCGCATCGGTAATACGTGCAAAATCGCTCAATTCCTCTTTACGGGTGACGCCGAGGTGGGCGTAGAGGGCTGGGGTGATTGAGAAGGTGTAGCCATTTCCCTTCTTGTCGACACTACGGGTGATGAGGCCGCGTATAAGCAGGTTGCGGAGAATGAATGATGAGTTCACACCGCGGATTCTATCAATCTCGCTCCGTGACAGCGGACCTCGGTACAGGATGATAGCAAGGGTCTCGGCTCCGGCTTTGCCGATGTCACCCTTTGTGTCATTCTTCCGGACGGCTTCGATAAATGGTGCGAGGGCTGGTGCGGTCACAAGCTCTATCTCATGCTCAGTCTCAAGGAGTCTCGTGGCGCCACTTTCGAGGCGAGCAGCGAGTGTATCAAGCGTCATGCGCAAATCTGCCTCAGAGACTGAGAACTGTTTTTGGATGTGTTCTTTCTTCAGCGGCGCTGATTTATAGAACAACAACCCCTCAAGGAGGATATCAAGCGGCATATGAAAGTAGTGTACCACAAATACTGGTGCCTTAAACGACATTTTTCACTCATTCTGCTCAGTTGACAGAGTAGTAGATATATTGCTTGACAACATTTAGTTATGTGTTACTCTGTTTAAGTTGCAGGGTAATTCCGTCCTGTATACAAAGGGAGATTCCCAGAATGAAGTTCGACACGGGTGGCCACGGCCACATGAAAACCATTGAAAAGCTTCTGGACATGAACATCGTGCTGGGCGACGCCGGCGGCCACGGGAGCGGGCACATCCTCGCGACCTGACGGGCCCCGGGCGATGATCTCAGGCTGACCTGCCCCACGCAGGAAAGCTGAGGTCGAAGGGGATTCTTGCAATTGCAGGGTCCCCTTTTCTTATTTTTATACTTGCATACATCCTCACTCCCCTGTACCCTAGCAACCGGAGAAATCAAACGAGGGGCACATGGTACCGAATATCGATAGAATCGTTTTTTCAAAGACGGCAACGCTCGAAGAAAATGCGAGTCACCTGCTCGGCGAGCTTGGGATGATGCCGGGCTATCTCGCCCGATGGCACTCAGGCTACGACGTGTTTCTGCAGAAAGTTACCTATGGGCGGAAGTCGTTATATCGCCAGCTCACGATGGCAGACGAAGCAATCTTCGTCTTCGTCCATTATCTGGCTGAACGATCAAAAGTAGGTCTTTTAAATCGTCATGGTCTCGCCGAGGCGGTTGAGAGCTATGGGGCTGAGGCGCTTTGTGACTCAGCGCACCCGTATCACCGGCACTTCACCGAACTTGGTGACGCGAATCGTCCGTATGTGAAGTTGCGTGCACACAAACCACCGGCGCGGTGGTAGCGAATATGGCCGGGTCCCCGACGGGGACCCGGCCAGCTTTTTATATTAGATGGGTTAGTAGTACCGCGGTGTCTGTTCGCCTTCGAGCTCAATTTCAATATCATCAAAGCGCTGCAATTGCCGAACGAGCACATTCCCCTGCTTCACGAGCTCAAGTATCGCGAGGAATCCGACAATCACTGTCTTGTGCTCCGTTGCCTCTTTCCGGATGTCAGAGAAACGGGCCTTGAGTTGTCGCTCGATACGAGCTTGGAGTGAGGTCATCATTTCTTCGAGGCTGATTGTCGCCTTTACCTGGACCTTCGGCTTTATTTCTTTCTTTGGGAGATTCTGGAGGACTTGCCACATAGCAGTGTGGAGTTCGGGGAGTGTACACCAGGTGTCTGGCATAAAGAGCGGATCTTTTGGTGGTACGAAGGTGCGGCTATAGAGGCGCTGTTTGCCAAATTGACTCGCGAGCACAGTACCAGCATCACGATAAATCTGGTACACACGAAGACGCTCCTCAAGGTCGTCAATGGTCGCCTCTTCTTCTTTAGTGAGCTCAAGGACCGGCAAGAGTGACTTTGATTTGATGAGGAGGAGGGTCGCTGCAAGCTGGACGAAGGCGGCGGTATTTGGAAGCGACTTCTCCTGCATCTCACTCACCTGCTTGATGTATTCGTCCGTGACGGCCGCGAGCGAGATGTCGTTGATGAGAAGCTTCCGCTTTTCACACAGTTCAATCAAAAGCTCGAGCGGTCCTTCAAAGGTTTCCGTTTTTATTGAAAAGTCGAGTGTGACTGTCCCTGGTGGCATGTACACACATCATATCACGTGCCTAGTCCGTGGAGTCTAGTACGTCTCGAGGAATTGTACGAGGAGTCGGACCGGTTCACCGGTTGAACCCTTAGCGAGCTTATCGCTCTGGATACTCTCCATACGAGGAGCGATATCGAGATGTGCCCACGGTACGCCCTTTGGTGCGAAGTGAGATAAGAAGATGCCACCTTCGATACAACCACCGTACTTACTAAAGCTGGTTGCGATGTTGCTAATATCAGCCCGAGCACTCTTCAGGCTCTGCTTGTACTCGTCCCAAAGTGGCAGTGGCCAGACGAGATCGCCACTCCGTTCACCTAACGTACGAAGGGTATTGGTGAGTGCTTCGTCATTACTCATAAGTGCGCTCGCCTGCTGACCGAGGGCGACTACCGCTGCCCCGGTGAGGGTGGCGACGTCGATGATAGCGCCCGGCTTAAAGCGGGCACTGTATGAGAGGGCGTCTGCGAGCGCGAGACGACCCTCGGCATCGGTGTGGAGGATTTCGACAGTTGTGCCATTATGGGCGGTGACGATATCGCCAGCGCGCATACTGGTACTTGAGATAGCGTTCTCAGCCGCCGGGATGAGCGCCACGATATCTTTCTTAAGACCGAGCTTCGCAGCAGCCACAATCGCGGCCATGACTGCACTGCCACCAGACATATCCATGTGCATGTCGTGCATGTGACCAGCTGGCTTCACATTGAGGCCGCCGGTGTCGTACGTAATACCTTTACCAATGAGGACGAGTGGTGAAGCAAGCTTCGCTCCCTTCTTGCTCTTGCCACGGTAGGTCATGATGATGAACTGCTCCTCGTGGTGTGAACCCTTCCCGACCGCATGGAGGAGATTAAGCTTCTCTTTTTTAATAGCAGCTCGATTGAGGACAGTTATTTCAATTGGTGTCCCTTTTGCGAGGGTAACCGCGGTTGTAGCGAGGACCTTGGGCGTGAGGTCGTCTCCATGGGTGTTCGCGATATCGCGTGCTTTATTGGTCATCGTGGCGACAATTTCGCCACGTTTATGTCCACGGGTGTGAGCGGTGTGAGTCTCGGCAATAACCGCAATGTCACGCACACCACGGTAGTCTTTTTGCTTTGATTTATAGACAGTGAACTCGTAATTGGCGAGGATGAGGTTCTCAACCAGGGTGCTCATTATCCACTCGTGGCCAAGGCTCTCCAGTTGTGGAAATGGGAGGGTCTGCCAGTCGATGATGATTTTTTCGATGCGATGCCCTTTGGCTGCTTGGATAATCGAGCGAACGATAGTGCGGAACGTGCGTGGCGTGACTTCGCTCCACTTCCCTACTCCCATCCGGTACGATACCGACCCGTCCACAGCTTCGATGAGGCGATGGTGACTCTGGGGTTCTTCAGTGAGGATAATACGGCAGTAGTCTGTGGCTTTCTTCGGTAGTGTCGGTGAGACGGTAATTTTCGGTGTCATATAGTGTGAGTATAGCAAAGTGTAAATCACCCGGCTGGCACGGTGGCTGGTCGGGTGATTTCTAAATTAGGCGAGGTCGGCTTCGTCGCTCTGGGTACTGCTTGTAAAGACGTCAATACGATTGATGTCTCGTGGGAAGAGAGTCGCTTCCTTGACGTTATCAAGTCCACAAAACTTCTGGGTAAGACGCTCAAGCCCCATCCCCCAGCCGCCGTGTGGTGGAATACCGTACTTGAACGCCTGGAGGTAGAATCCAAACTTATCCGGATCAAGTCCCTTCATCTTGATACGCTCGATGAGGTTCTCGTAGTGGTGGACACGCTGCCCGCCGGTCGTAATCTCTACCCCGCGGAAGAGGAGGTCAAAACTCTTCGTGAAGCCGAGGTCGTTCTCATCTTCGTAGGTGTAGAACGGACGCTTTGAGACCGGGTAGTGTGTGATGAAGATGTAGTCACTACCGAGCTCTTCCCTAGCGTACTCACAGAGCCAGCGCTCATCTTCTGGTTCGAGGTCTGGTTCGTTCGTCTTGTCGACACCAGTCTTCTCTTTGATGAGGGCCTGTGCTTCGCGGAGCTTCATGAACGGGAAGATATCGCCGGTTGCTGGCACCTTTGGTAGCTCGATACCAAGGGTGACGAACTCAGGGGTACAAGTCGCCTCGAGGTGGCTCCGGAGGTGACGCATGAGTCCGGTCAATATCTTCATGAGGTCGTGGTGGTCATCAATAAATCCTACCTCGGCATCGAGTGACGTGTACTCACTGAGGTGGCGAGTCGTTGCACTCTTCTCGGCCCGGAAGGCGGTGGCGAAAGTAAAGACGCGTTCAAGAGAGCCAACGAGAATCTGCTTGTAGAACTGCGGACTTGAGGCGAGGTAGGCGGTCGTGTTCCGGAAGTATGGGACCTTAAAGACGGTAGCTCCACCCTCAGCGTCGCCACCTACGAGCTTCGGCGCTTGGAACTCAGTGAAGCCCTGGCTGCGCAAAAACTCTGCGTAGCCACGAGTGATTTCGCTCTGAATCTTAAAGACTGCCCGGTCACGCTTACTCTTTAGGGTGTACGGACGGTTGTCAAGACGTACCTCAATTCCGTAGTCACTATCAATCTCAAATGGGAGTGATTCCGCCTTATTGAGTATCTCGATACCGGTAATCTCAAGTTCGATATCACCGTTCTGGACTTTATCGTTAATCATCTTCTCTGGACGAGCATTCACAATACCCGTGACCGCAACCGCTGATTCTGTACTTGCCTCTTTGGCTATTTCGAGTACCTCCGGCTTTCCAAAGACAACGCCTTGGATAATGCCACTGCGGTCACGAAAATCAAAGAAGGCCATTTTCCCTTGGTCGCGACGGACATCAACAATGGCTTTGATAAGAATTGTCTCGCCGGTATGAGCACGAAGCTCTGAAATAAGTGTTCGTTCCATAATGATACGTCTGGAGAAGCAAAAATCGCCCCTCCACAAATATTAGTTTGTAATACTTGTGCAGGGGCGATTACAATCGTGTGATTGCGGTATCGCGGTGCCACCCTACTTTTTTCTCATTAATTTCCTCCGTGCCTCGGTGGGTGTCAGTCACGTCATTGGCGTTTTTAAAGTATGCCAGAATAGATATGGCTGTCAATTACGGAAGGGGCGGACACGGATGATTTGTTCGTCTTCGTTAAATGAGATAACGACACCACTCGTGGCATATTCTTCGGCGATCTCGTTGTATAGATCGAGGGTGATGGGCGAAGACTCGTCGCATAAGATGAGCAAGCTCTCATTAAACTTTTGAACCTCGACATCATGGCCAAGGTTTGCGATGTGGTGAGCAATTTTATGAGTCACTTCAGCCAGCGGCTTCAGTACCCCATCTGCTTCAAAGTCACTGAGCTGTGGTGGCTTCTCTGGCATATTTACGAGAGGTTGATACCAATCGCGTCGCGGACGCGGTTGAGGACTGGTGTGGAGACGGCTTTGGCTCGCATGAGTCCGTCGGCAAGTACAGCGTCCACATCAGCATCGGTGATAGCGGCTCGGCGTTCACGCATTGGGCTGAGGGTTGCGTCAATATCTTCCGCGAGTGCGTCTTTGAGTGCCTTGTACTTGCCTCTGTGTTCCTCGTAGAGGGGCACGAGCTCTGCTTCGCTCTTGAAGAGTTTATGGATAGCATATACATGCTCAGGGCGTTCCCCACTGCTATCGGTGACGATACTCATGACTGCTTTTTGGATGTCTTCACGAGTCCCAAAGAGTGGGATGGTGTTCTTATAGCTTTTACTCATCTTCGTACCATCGGTCCCCGGTACCACCCCTACCCCATCGATAATGACGGTTTCTGGTTCCTTGAGGAGGTGTTCGTTGTTGTATGCGAGGTTCACCTTACGAATCGCCTCGCGCGTGTACTCGAGGTGCTGGCGCTGATCTTCACCGACCGGTACCACGTCTGTATCATAGAGCGCGATATCGGCTGCCTGAAGCATCGGATAGGTAAAGAGGCCGGCGTTTGGCTCAATCCCCTTCGCGACTTTGTCCTTATACGCGTGGGCTTGCATGAGGAATGGGACAGTCACCATACAATTAAATATCCAACCAAGCTCCATGTGATCTTGGTTATCAGACTGACGGAAGATAACCGCTTGCTTTGGATCCACCCCGACGGCGAGGTAGTCACGCACAACATTGCGGATATTTTGCCGGAGCACTTCTGGATCACGGACCGAGGTGAGGGCGTGGTAGTCTGCGACCATGAGGAAGCTCTCGTACTCCTCGTACATATCAACAAACGGCTTCAGTGCCCCAAAATAGTTACCAATATGGAGGTCTCCCGAAGACTGCAGTCCAGTCAAAAGTCGCTTTTTCATAATTGTATCATAGCATTTTTTGGCAAGTGCACTAGCCTCTCGGAATTGTAAAGCACATGTGAGATACTTACCTAAAATGCAACAGACGCTACTTATCATTCCAGGATTCGATGAATCCACTTCAGATGAGCCATATCAAAAAGTTATTAAATTGCTAGACGCTTTATAAGTTTTTGGTTATCGAGATATAGCTAGAAAACTTGTTAACTATATTTCCAGCTTCAGTCTTATTCATGTTGGTTCTGAGTGAAAGTTCCCAGTCTAGTTCATGAATTGTTATCACTAACATTTTTACAACAGTAACAACTTCGCTTGTAGTTAGAATTTTACTTAATTCAGCACTATCTTCGTTATCCTTAGAAACTAAAAACCTTTTTTCAATATCTTCGATTTGTTTTTCCCCATTTGGACCAAAGATAGTTTCAAAGTCAGTACCAAGTTTGTACCCTCTGAGAATTTCATTGCAACAATTCAAGCAAAATATAATTTCTTTTTGGTCGAGTTTCATACAAGATTTGTATACATTACAGTACAATACAATACAATAACCTTAAACACTGTCTGGTCTTCTCTAAGATTTATTGATTAGATAATATCCTTCCAATCTTTAGTCTGCATACGGTGCTCCCAATAAGGTCCGCCGTTCCAAATGTCCTCACCAATCTGGTCAATAATCTGCATATCTTCAGGTGTAAGCACGATCTTATCCGCCTTCACCTTCGCAACAAAATCATGAAATGTTAATTCCATTTCACCATAATCAATGTGAGATAAACTCGAAAATACCCCAGTCTCTTTGTAGTTTGCTTCGTCTGGAAGGTATTTGAGATATATTTCTCTTAGTAACTTTTCATAATCAATATGGTCCATGGTTGTAAGATTTATATTGGGTAACTCGATATGGTGCGGTTGTTGAGATATAGCCAGAAAACTTGTTAACTATATTTCCAATATCAATGTTGTACGATGTAACTAGAGTAACGACTTTTGTCATACACGAATCATACTCGTCTGCGGGCGCGCCGGATCGTATCAGTTCCCGGGGATCATAATATACAAGCATTTTTTTAATTGACTCTTCAAGTGTAGTCATGCTTATTTTATTCAGTAATTCAATAACTTTTGGGATGCGGGGTCAAACACAGTTTTAACTTTACTGTCTTAACAGAGTGAATTAAATTACTCAATTTTAATGCTGAGCATTTTGCAAATGCCAAGTTGTTCCATAGCCTCATTCCATGAAAAACCTGTTAAGGTTTGGTATTCGATTTCCTCAGCAATTGCGCAGCTTATTGCAAAAGCATCAGTTAAGAGAATGTAGTCATTTTGACTTAACTCTTGACCATGATTTAGTTTTTCAATCACGAGATTGAGTTCGGTCAGATTGATCTGTTTTTCTAACTTATCTAAACCGAACGCTTGTAAAGGGATGTTAAGTGTTGAGATTATAATTTTTTTGTTAGTTTTTGCCATAATTCAGACTGAGTAATTTATGATGTCTACATCATCACCTCATACTCATCAGCTGGCAGATCTCGTTTAAGTAAAGGGAGTAACTCATACTTAGCTCTCCCCTCGCTGTCTACTGCGAGCTGTTCCAGAGTATCCTTTGCTAACGGAAGCTCTGTAATATACCAGTTAGGTTCGTGCTCAATTACCTTGAATGTGCATCGGTCGTACTCTTGAAGTTGTGGAGTGTAGCGTCCATCAAATCGAATGAGGCGTCGCTTATCAGACGCATTGTCGTATGGAGGCTTGCCGATTACGTCGTACCAATATTTCGTACTCATAGAGTATCGATGGTAGAAGTTGCTGTTCCATAAAC
>JACCDG010794067.1_pt1 | contig 119895 bp, 131 predicted proteins | sample 7442471 | NCBI WGS metagenome assembly JACCDG01 (sample SAMN15323444, study PRJNA562643) | freshwater metagenome | isolation source: river surface water | place: USA:Blue River Watershed | collected 2017-08-17
AGCCTTCCAGGCCTTGACCAGCGACACGTCGGACACCAGCGAACGCTCCATCACATACTGCTCGCCGTCGAACACGCGTACTTCCTTGCCGTCGGCGACGATGGTGCCCACGCCGGTCTTGGTGTAGAAGGCCGGAATGCCGGCGCCGCCGGCGCGCAGCTTTTCGGCCAGAGTGCCTTGCGGCGTGAATTCCAGCTCGAGCTCGCCGGCCAGGTACTGGCGCTCGAACTCCTTGTTCTCGCCGACGTAGGACGAGACCATTTTCTTGATCTGGCGCGTGGTCAGCAGCTGGCCGAGGCCGAAGCCGTCGACACCGGCGTTGTTCGAGATCGCGGTCAGGCCCTTGACGCCCGAATCGCGCAGCGCGGCGATCAGGGCCTCGGGGATGCCGCACAGGCCAAAGCCGCCGACCGCAATGGTCTGGCCATCCCTGACTACGCCTGCCAGCGCGCTGGCTGCGTCCGGATACACTTTTTTCATGAGTCTCCTCGGTTAAACTGTCGGCAGATTCTGCCCAGCGGGCAAGGATAAGAGCGAAAAACGCGCCCCGCAATACCGTAAAAGTACGAGCAGCCGTCCGCAGCAGCGGGCCTTGAGACAGATCCCAGACATCCCCCTGACCGCATGAGCCAGGCCAAGCCTGCCCTTTCGGGCGTTGATTTCGAGAGCATCTTTCGCCACGCGCCGGTCGGCCTGTGCGTGTCGCAGCAGCGCGTGATCACGGCCTGCAACGAGGCGCTGGCCGGGATCTTCGGCTATGAGACTGACCAGCTGTGTGGACAGTCGTTTTCCATCCTTTACCCGTCGGCCGACGAATTCGAGCGCACCGGCGCGCGGATTGCGCCGATCCTGAACCGACAGGGCCACTATTCCGACGAGCGCATCATGAAGCGCGCCAGCGGCGAGCTGTTCTGGTGCCATGTGACCGGCCGCTCGCTGGAACGGGGCGACCCGCATGCATCGGGCATCTGGACTTTTGAGGACCTCGCCAGCCGCCGCCCTGTGACAGCTGAACTCAGCGCGCGCGAACGAGAAGTGGCGGCGCTGCTGGTCGAAGGCCTGACGAGCAAGGAGATCGGCCGCCAGCTGGACCTGAGCCCACGCACGGTGGAGATGCACCGCGCGCGGCTGATGAAAAAGTTTTCGGCGGGGACGGCGGGCGAACTGGTGAACCGTCTGCTGGGTGGCCAGCTGGGTTGAAAGATGTCTGAAGCGATCAGCAGATCGCTTGCAGGCCCTTGTCGCGGATGACGTTCAGCAGGCGCAGTGCGGGTCCGCCCGGCTGCTTGATGCCGCGCTCCCAGTCCGACACCAGATTTTTCGACACATTGAGATAACGCGCGAAGACGGGCTGCGATACGTTCTCGCGGGCGCGCAATGCCTTGATTTCTTCGGCCGGCATGGGGAGGACGGGCGCAAGGCAGGCCTCATCGAAGTCGCGCATGGTCTGCTTGTCGACCAGGCCGAGCTCGTGCAAGCCCTCTGCAGTTTCATGCAGGGATGCCAGTGCTGCCGAACGATATCGCTGCTTCATTTCCTCATCTCCCCGAAACCACCGTGTGCCGGTGCCGTGACGGCGCCTGATAGCGGTCACATCGACCTGCCTCCCCCCACGATTGGGCGAGCCCGGACAAAATATCACACCTTGTATTACATATCGTTGTATTTGAGTGTTTCTGCGGCATCTGCCCACCCTGGCGTTTGCCGTTTGTCAGAAATTCGCATATATTTTCTTACATGAGCAAGCCAACCAAGACCGCCGAGCTGATTCGCCAGCGCATACAGGCGACGCCGATCGGGAAGCCTTTCACACCGACGGCGTTCCTGGAGGCTGGCACGCGTGCGTCGGTCGACCAGACCCTCTCCCGCCTCGTCAAAGCAGGTTCGATTGAACGCGTTGCTCGTGGCGTCTTCGTGCGTCCGGAAGTCAGCCGTTTTGTTGGCAAGGTCATGCCCGAGCCACTGAAAGTGGCCGAGACTGTCGCCAGGACTTCAGGCGCAGTCGTCCAGATTCACGGCGCCGAGGCGGCGCATCGCCTTGGGTTGAGCACCCAGGTTCCGACCCAGTCGGTCTTCGCGACATCCGGTCCATCGAAACGCATCCGCGTGGGCAAGCTGGAGATTCGCCTGCAGCATGTCAGCCAGCGCAAATTGGCCCTGGCAGGCAGGCCCGCCGGGCTCGCACTTGCGGCGATGTGGTATCTCGGTAAAACGGAAGTAACACCCGAGCTCATCGAAAAAATTCGACGCAAGCTGGGATCGACCGAATTCGACGTATTGAAGTCAGCCACCAGTGCGATGCCCGCGTGGATGAGTGATGCCATCTTCCGGAACGAGCGGATGGCCGCCCATGCCTGAGTCCTTCCTGCATCTGGAAGCGCAAGAGCAGTCGCAAATTTATCGGGCACTGGCACCCGAACTAGCGCGCTCACCTGTCGTGCTGGAAAAAGATGTCTGGGTCTGCTGGGTACTGCAGACCCTGTTCACTCTGCCCGACCGGCTCCCGATGGCATTCAAGGGCGGCACCTCGCTCTCCAAAGTGTTCAACGTCATTGCGCGCTTCTCCGAAGACGTGGACATCACGCTTGACTACCGTGGATTGGACAGCTCCTTCAACCCGTTCGCCGAAGGCGTGACACGCACTCAGCTAAAGCAATTCAGCGAAGATCTCAAAGCCTTCGTGCGCGACCATGTCCACCATGTCGTCACGCCGCATTTTCAGAGGACGATAGCCGCCGAGTTCGACGCCCGCGCCTTTCGGCTTGAAGTCAGCGATGATGGTGAGCAGCTGCGAGTGCACTACCCGACCGTACTGGGAACGTCGCGGAATTACGTGAGCAGCAGCGTCCTGATCGAATTTGGTGGTCGCAACATTACCGAGCCCAACCAAGACCACGGGGTGCAACCTGACATTGCGGCACACGTGTCTGAGCTCGATTTCCCGGGCTCGACTGTGAATGTACTGTCACCGGAACGTACCTTCTGGGAAAAGGCGACGCTGATGCACGTCGAATGTCAGCGCAACGAATTCCGCGCAAGTGCCGAGCGCCTGTCACGGCACTGGTACGATTTAGCCATGCTGGCCGACCATGAGTGCGGTCGAACCGCTGCAGCCAATCGTCCCTTGCTCGCCGATGTCATCAGGCACAAAAAAGCTTTTTACAACGCGAGTTACGCGAACTACGACGCATGCCTGATTGGCGAGCTCAGGCTGATCCCGGAAGATGGCGTACTGGCAGCGCTGCGCAATGACTTTCAACGCATGATCGAGGCAGGCATGTTCATTGGAAAACCGCCTGAATTCGCCATGATCGTCGATCGCTTGCGGGCACTGGAAAATGCAATCAATCAGAAAGCACACCCGACGATGAGTCGTTGAACCACTGACTGCCCCCTGCTTCTGCACCAGCACCATGCGGGCTACTCTCAGCCTCCAGGTACCGGCGTCACCAGTTTGATACGCATGTCGTCCGGCAAAGGCTGCGATTTCTCGATGCGCTGGTCGACCCAGACCACCTTGGAGCCGCCTTCGGCACTGATGACCTCCGGCGCATCGACACGATGGATCTCATGCAAGGTCTGGAAGCTGGAACGACCGAAATCGCCGACGAAGGTCGTGACCTCGATGTCGCCCGGATAGCGCAGCTGCTTCAGGAAGGTGCAGTGCGCATTGATGATCACGGGACCCACGCCGACCGGGTCCGGCGGGCAGCCAAGTGCTTCGAACCACGCAATGCGTGCCTGCTCAAGATAGCGGAAGTACACCGTATTGTTCACATGCCCCATTGCATCCATGTCGCCCCAGCGGAGCGGCATCTGAATGCGATGCACGAGCACGAAATGGTCGGGAATGGCCATCGTCAGTTTGGCTCAGTGTCAACGCGCCGCTGCGAAGCAGCGGCGCGGCTATTGCGGGATAAGGGTCAACGGCAAGATCGCGATCAGAACGCGGCCATGCCGTCGTCCGCCGTCATGATCGCGCCATTGATGAAGCGCGACTCATCCGACGACAGCAACAGCAGCAGGCCATCGAGGTCTTCCGGCTTGCCGACGCGTTTGCGCGGCAGCACGTCGATCAGCTTCTTACCGCCTTCGCTGGCGAAGTAGTCGCGGTTGATCTCGGTCTCGATGTAGCCCGGGCAGATCGCGTTGACGTTGATGCCGTAACGGCCCCACTCCAGCGCCATCGCCTTCGTCATCTGCACGGCAGCAGCTTTGCTCATGCAATAGACACCAATCTGCGACAGCACGCGCAGGCCGGCGACGGAAGCGATATTGATGATGCGGAACTGGCGCGACGGTTCAGCCTTGGAGCGCAGGATCATGCGCTTGGCCACTTCCTGGGCGACGAAGAAGCCCCCCTTGGTATTGGTATCGAACACGAAGTCATAGTCTTCCGGCGTCACGTCGACCAGCTTGCCGGTGGTCGACACACCCGAGTTGTTGACCAGGATGTCGATCGGGCCGGCTTCGGTTTCTGCATGCGCGATCGCGGCCTTGATGCTGGCGTGATCGGTCACATCCAGCGTCACCAGTCGCGCAGCGCCGCCGGCGGACTCGATCTCGGCGCGCAATTCCTTCAGGCGATCGGTGCGGCGCGCAGCCAGCACCACGGTCGCGCCCGCATCGGCGAGCACCTTGGCGAAGCGCGCCCCCAGACCGCTGGACGCGCCGGTGACCAGCGCCACCTTGCCTTTGAAATTCACTTCAATTCCCACAAAGCCTCCCTTAAACCGCCAGTGTCAAAATATGATCGCTATCATTACATGAAAGAGGCCTTTCCTGCCTGAGCCGGCCCGCCCCTGCGCTGCACCGGCGGGCCCGCAGTCCGTGCCGACTGGCGCTGGCCGCCAAAATCCCCGACAATCCGGGCAACCCGATCCGATGCCGCCCCGGAACGATGTCGCAAATCGATACCGAACGTACAGGCCACACGACAACAATGACAAGCCCCAGCCAGAACCCAGCATTCCTCGAACAATACGGTCCGCGCGAAGCGATGGACTATGACATCGTCATCATTGGCGCCGGCCCGGCCGGCCTGTCGGCCGCGATCCGCCTCAAGCAGCTGGCCAATGAAAAGGGCCAGGAGATCAACGTCTGCGTGCTCGAAAAAGGCAGCGAGCCCGGCGCGCACATCCTTTCGGGCGCCGTGATGGACCCGCGCGCGATGACGGAGCTGTTCCCGGACTGGAGAGAACAAGGCGCGCCGCTGAACACCGCGGTCTCGGAAGATCGTTTCATGTTCCTGACCGAGACCGGCGCCGTCACGACGCCGAACTGGATGCTGCCGAACTGCTTCCAGAACCATGGCAGCTACGTCGTCTCGCTCGGCAATGTGGTCCGCTGGCTGGCGCAGCAGGCCGAAGGCCTTGGCGTCGAGATCTTCCCCGGCTTCGCCGCGGCGGAAGTCCTGTATGACGAGCAAGGCAAGGTCGCTGGCGTCGCCACCGGCAACATGGGCGTCGACAAGAACGGCGAGCCGACTTCCGAATTCCAGCTCGGCATGGAGTTGCGCGCCAAGTACACGCTGTTTGCCGAAGGCGCGCGCGGCCACCTCGGCAAGCAGCTTATCGCCAACTACAAGCTCGACGCCGGCAAGGACCCGCAGGTGTACGGCATCGGCATCAAGGAACTGTGGGAAATCGATCCGGCCAAACATCAGCCGGGCCTCGTGATCCACACCGCCGGCTGGCCGCTGGATGCCGAGACCTATGGCGGCTCCTTCCTGTACCACCTCGAGAACAACCAGGTCGCGGTCGGCTACGTGGTCGGCCTGTCGTATTCGAATCCTTACCTGTCGCCGTTCGAAGAATTCCAGCGCTACAAGACGCATCCGTCGATTCGCAGCTTCTTCGAAGGCGGCAAGCGCCTGTCGTATGGCGCGCGTGCCATCACCGCCGGCGGCCTGCAGTCGCTGCCGAAGCTGGCCTTCCCGGGCGGTGCGCTGATCGGCTGCGACGCGGGCATGCTCAATGCGAGCCGCATCAAGGGCAGCCATGCAGCAATGAAGTCCGGCATGATGGCTGCCGAAGCCGCGTTCGAGGCTGTCGGCGCCGGTCGCGCGCAGGATGAACTGGCTGCGTATGAAAAGGCCTTCGAAGCCTCGTGGCTGCGCGAAGAACTGCATGTGGCGCGCAACTTCAAACCGTGGATGAGCAAGGGCCTGTACCTCGGCACGCTGATGGTCGGCATCGATCAGGTGCTCTTCCGTGGCAAGGCGCCGTGGACGCTGCATCACACGCATGCCGACCATGAATGCCTGAAGCCGGCTGCCGAGTGCGAACCCATCCTGTATCCGAAGCCGGACAATGTGCTGACCTTCTATCGCCTGTCGTCGGTGTTCATCTCCAACACCAACCACACCGAGCATCAGCCCGCGCACCTGACGCTGAAGAACGCCGACGTGCCGGTCGAACTGAACCTCGCGAAGTATGCAGGCCCCGAGTCGCGCTACTGCCCGGCCGGCGTGTATGAATTCGTCGACGACGGCGGCAAGGAACGGTTGCAGATCAATGCGCAGAACTGCGTGCATTGCAAGACCTGCGACATCAAGGACCCGACGCAAAACATCGTCTGGGTCACGCCGGAAGGCGGCGGCGGCCCGAACTATCCGAACATGTGATGGGTACCACCGGCGCAGGCGGTAAGCAGGACACGGACGCTGCGTCGGACAATGGCGGCCCCGTCCGCCCTGTCGGCACCGATACTGGCGCCGGCGCCGGTGCTGAAAACATGGGCAATTCGGGCAGCACGCAAGAACGTCCGTCGTCGGTCAGCCTCGCCACTGCGTTCTGGTACTGGCTGAAGCTGGGCTTCCTCAGCTTTGGCGGCCCCACCGGCCAGATCGCGCTGATGCACACCGACCTGGTCGAAAACAAGCGCTGGATCTCCGAGCATCGCTTCCTGCATGCGCTGAACTACTGCATGGTGCTGCCCGGCCCGGAAGCGATGCAGCTGGCGACCTACATCGGCTGGCTGATGCACAGGACAGCCGGCGGCATCATCGCCGGCGCGCTGTTCGTGCTGCCTTCGCTGCTGATCCTCATACTCCTTTCCTGGATCTACCTTGCCTTCGGCGACGTGCCGGTGGTGGCCGGCGTCCTGTACGGCATCAAGCCGGCGGTGGTCGCCATCGTGCTGGCGGCGGCCGTGCGCATTGGCAGCCGCAGCCTGAAGAACCACTGGCTGCTGCTGATTGCAGTGGCTTCCTTCTTGCTGATCACGCTGCCGCAGCTGCCCTTCCCTCTCATTATCGGCATCGCCGCATTGGCCGGCGCCATCGGCGGCAAGCTCGCGCCCGCCCTCTTCGTGCCAGGCGGCGGCCATGGCGCCGGCCAGGCCAGCTACGGCCCGGCGCTGATCGACGACGACACCCCGCCACCTGCCCATGCGGCCTTCAGCGGGTCGCGCCTGCTGCGCACTGCCGCCATCGGCACCGCGATCGCGCTGCTGTCGCTGGCGTTGCTGGCGCTGGCGCTGGGCGAGCACAATCCGCTGGTGCAAATGGGCTGGTTCTTCACCAAGGCCGCGCTGCTGACCTTTGGCGGCGCCTATGCGGTGCTGCCCTATGTGTATCAGGGCGCGGTCGAGCACTACGGCTGGCTGACCGGCCCGCAAATGATCGATGGCCTGGCGCTGGGCGAGACCACCCCCGGCCCGCTGATCATGATCGTCAGCTTCGTCGGTTTCGTCGGCGGCTGGAGCAAGGAAGTGTTCGGGCCGATGGCGCTGTTCTGGTCCGGCTGCGCCGGCGCCGTGGTGGCCAGTTTCTTTACCTTCCTGCCATCTTTCGTCTTCATTCTGGCCGGCGGCCCGCTGGTCGAAGCCAGCCGCGGCGACATCCGGCTGACCGCGCCGCTGACGGCGATTACCGCGGCCGTGGTGGGCGTCATCGTCAGCCTGGCCGCGTTCTTCGCGATGCATGTGTTCCACCTCGAACAGGCGCCCACACGCTGGGACTGGATCGCGATGGCCCTCACCGCCGTTGCCGCGGTGGCGCTGATGCGTTACAAGGTCGGCACCATACGCCTGATCGCCGCCTGTGCCATTGTTGGCCTCGTGGTATCTTATCTTCCTCTGAAAACCCCGAATTGAGCAGGGCCTCGGGACTCGACACATCGCACGCTCGTGTTCGCGCCCCCTGTGCAGCAACCATGACCGAACGCATCATCCCCGTCGCCGACCTGCGCTACCTGCAAGCCGTCCCGCATATTCCCGATACGCTGCTGCCGGCCACCGGCCTGCTGTCGGACAAGCTCGGCCGGCCGTTGCGCGACTTGCGCATCTCGGTCACGGACCGCTGCAATTTCCGCTGCGTGTACTGCATGCCGAAGGAAATCTTCGACAAGGATTACCAGTTCCTGCCGCATGGCCTGCTGCTGTCCTTCGAAGAGATCACGCGCGTGGCGAAGATTTTCGTCGCCCACGGCGTCGAGAAGCTGCGCCTGACCGGCGGCGAGCCGCTGCTGCGCAAGCACATCGAGACCCTGATCGAGATGCTGTCCGCGCTGAAGACGCCCGAGGGCAAGCCGCTCGACCTGACGATGACGACCAACGGCTCGCTGCTGGCGAAAAAGGCGCAGGCCCTGAAGGACGCCGGCCTGCAGCGCGTGACCGTGTCGCTCGATTCGCTCGACGAGACCACCTTCCGCAAGATGAACGACGTCGACTTCCCGGTCGCCGATGTGCTGCACGGGATTGAGGTCGCGCATAAAGTGGGACTGGGCCCGATCAAGGTCAACATGGTGGTCAAGAAAGGCGTGAACGACCAGGAGATCGTGCCGATGGCACGCCACTTCAAGGGCACGCCGGTGATCCTGCGCTTCATCGAATACATGGATGTCGGCGCGTCGAACGGCTGGAAGATGGACGAAGTCGTGCCGTCGGCCGAAGTCGTGCGCCGTATCAGCGAGCACTTGCCGCTGGAAGAAGTCGAGCCGAACTACACCGGCGAAACCGCCGAGCGCTGGCGCTACAAGGATGGCAGCGGCGAAGTCGGCGTGATCTCCAGCGTCACGCAAGCCTTCTGCAGCGACTGCAACCGCGCGCGCCTGTCGACCGAGGGCAAGCTGTTCACCTGCCTGTTCGCCACCGGCGGCCATGACCTGCGCGCGCTGCTGCGCGGCGGCCACAGCGACGAACAGATCACGGCGGCGATTTCGCACCTGTGGGGGCTGCGTGACGATCGTTATTCCGAACTGCGTACCGCCAATACCGATGGACTGGAGCGGCCGGTGCGCAAGGTCGAGATGTCGTATATCGGCGGATGACCCGGGACTCCCTGCAAGCCAGCGCCAGCAGTGTCGCGGGTTACGACCCCGACCACCTGCCCGTTCCGCTCGCGCAGCAACTGGTGCGCAACGCGGTCACCCCGATCACCGACACCGAAGTCCTTCCGCTGAAGCAGGCGCTGGGCCGCATCCTCGCGGTCGATCTGGTGTCGCCGATCGCCGTTCCCTCGCATGACAATTCGGCGATGGATGGCTATGCGCTGCGCGGCAGCGACTTGTCGGCATCGGCGGTAACCCTGAAGGTCGTCGGGAAGGCTTTCGCCGGCCATCCTTACCCGAACGACGTGCAACCCGGCCAATGCGTGCGCATCATGACCGGCGCCGTGATACCGCGCGGTTGCGACAGCGTGATCCCGCATGAACTGGCCGTCGACGCCAGCGATGGCGCAGTCACCATCCCCCCCGGCCGCATCCGTGCCGGCGACAACCGACGCCTGGCCGGTGAAGATCTGCCGGCCAGCTCCATCGCCTTGCCGCAGGGACGAACGCTGACGCCATCCGACATCGGCCTCATCGCGTCGCTCGGCATCGGCGAAGTGACCGTCATGCGCAAGCTGCGCGTCGCCTTCTTCTCTACCGGCGATGAACTGCGCTCGATCGGTCAGCCGCTGGAAGAAGGCTGCGTGTACGACAGCAACCGCTACACCCTGCACGGCATGTTGCTGCGCGCCGGCTTCGAGCCGATCGACATGGGCGTGGTGCGCGACGACCCGCCATCACTGGAGGCGGCGCTGCGCGAAGGCTGCCGCATCGCCGATGCGATCATCACCACCGGCGGCGTGTCGGCCGGCGATGCCGATTTCACGCGCGAGATGATGGCGCGCCTCGGCGAAGTGCTGTTCTGGAAGATAGCGATGCGCCCCGGGCGTCCGATGGCCTTCGGCCGCATTGCCTGCGACGGCAATCCGGCGATGCTGTTCGGCCTGCCCGGCAATCCGGTGGCGGTGATGGCGAGCTTCTATTTCTTTGCGCGCGATGCGCTGGCGCTGATGGCCGGCGCGACGCCGCACCCGCTGCTGACGATGCGCCTGCCCTGTGCCGAGGCGATACGCAAGAAACCGGGCCGCACGGAATTCCAGCGCGGGATCGTGTCCCTCGATGACTCGGGGCGGCAAGTGGTGCGCATCACCGGCGCGCAAGGCTCAGGCATCCTCAGTTCCATGTCCGAAGCCAACGGCATGATCATGCTGCACCACGAACACGGTGACTTGCCGGCAGGCTCGCTGGTCGACGTGCTGCCCTTCGAAGGCCTGATCTGACGGCCAGCGCCACATGGCCTGTCCGCAGGCAGGCTCCAGAGAACGTTGTTTCCCCCGACTGACGATCAGTCCGGCTTGTTCCTCATCCAGTCCGCCGTCCTGAAGAAGGCATTCAGCAGGACGTCCTGCTTCGGTTCGTCAAAGCCCATGTCGCGCATGGCCAGTACCATGCAGGTCAGCCATTCGTCACGCGCCTTTGAACCGATCGCAAACGGCAGGTGGCGCGCGCGCAGGAAGGCATTGCCGTAGCGCGGCGTGTACAGGTCCGGGCCACCTGTCCAGCCGGACAGGAAGTGATACAGCTTGTCGCGTGAACCGTCGAGCGTGGGCGGATGCATTGCGCGCAATTCGGCGAACTCCGGCTCCAGGTCCATCAGGTCATAAAAGCGATCGACCAGCTCGCGCAGCTTGTGATCGCCGCCGACCAACTGGTACAGCGTTGTTTCATTCGTTTCCATGCATTGATGATAGCGCATACCGATCCATGACTCCGGTCATAAGCCCGCTCGCCTGCACCGGTCACGCTCACGCGTTGCGTGCAGCGAGCATCGCGGCCGATTGAGCGGACGCAACCGGCCGCACTTCCCGATTTTCGCTGCAGTCCAAGCCCTTGCAGCGCGCAGCTTCGCTTGCGCGCGACGACTTGCATCTTCACGATGAAGGCCTGCCGCGACCATGCACGACCTGATCGCCACACCATCGCCACCTGCGCTGCACATCAAGGATGTGTTCGATCGCCTGTTTGCGCTTGCGGTGCTCGTATTGCTGTCGCCCTTGCTATTGTCGCTGGCGCTGGCGATCAGGGCCACCTCGCCGGGCCCGGTGCTGTTCAGGCAGCTGCGGCTCGGCCTCGACGGCCGGCCCTTCCATGTCTACAAATTCCGCAGCATGCGCATGCATCGCGAAGCGGATGGCCAGCTCACGCAAGCCACCCGCGGCGATCCGCGCATCACGCCGCTCGGGCATTTCATGCGCCGCACCAGCCTCGACGAATTGCCGCAATTCCTGAACGTGCTGCGCGGCGACATGTCCGTCGTCGGCCCGCGCCCGCATGCACTGGTGCACAACGACATCTACCGTCAGAGACTGGCGCAGTACATGCTGAGGCACAGCGTCAAGCCCGGCATCACGGGCTGGGCGCAGATCCACGGCCTGCGCGGCGAAACCGACACCGACGACAAGATGGCGCGCCGGCTCGAACATGACCTGCATTACATACGCCACTGGTCGTTCTGGCTGGACATCAAGATCGTCTGCTGGACCGCGATCCATGGCTGGACCCACCGCAATGCGTACTGAGCGCAATGCACGCTGAATCGCGCGGCAACTGCGCACGACAACCGCATTGGCGGCCTGCCTGGCTGTGCGCGCTGGCCATCTTCTTTGTCGCGATGATTGCGCTCGGCAGCGTGCCGGGCCAGGCACAGGCGCTGTCGGATCGTTACGGCGACAAGCTGCTGCACACCCTGGCCTACGGCTTCATGACCCTGCTCTGCCACCGGGCATTGCTGGCCCCGCCCCGGCTGCGCCTGCTGGTAACGATCGCCGCGATCGCGTTGCTTGGCCTGCTCGATGAAAGCCTGCAATCGCTTCTGCCCTATCGCAACGCTTCGGCATCGGACTGGTGCTTTGATATCGGGGCCGCCACCATCGTGGCCGCGCTACTGGCATTGCATGCCCATTTCTTCCAGGCTGGCCGCCCCCATGCGTAAAAAAATCAGCAAGGCTGTCTTTCCTGTCGCAGGCCTGGGAACCCGCTTCCTGCCGGCGACGAAGGCACAGCCGAAGGAAATGCTGCCCATCGTCGACAAGCCGCTGGTGCAGTATGCGGTCGAGGAAGCCATCGCAGCCGGCATCACCGAACTGATCTTCGTCACCGGCCGCAACAAGCGCGCAATCGAAGATCATTTCGACAAGGCTTATGAACTCGAAGCCGAGCTGCAGGCAAGGCACAAGGACGCATTGCTGCAAGCGATACGCCAGATCAAGCCGGACAAGGTGCAGTGCTTCTACGTGCGGCAGGCCGAGGCACTCGGACTAGGCCACGCCGTGATGTGCGCGGAACGGCTGGTGCAGGACGAACCATTCGCCGTGCTGCTGGCCGATGACCTGATCGAAGCCGGCGTGCCGGTACTGCGCCAGATGGCCGACCTGCATGCGCACTACGGCACCAGCCTGGTCGGCGTCGAAACCATACCGGTCGAACAAAGCCGCGCGTACGGCATTGTCGAAGGCCACCCGGTGGCAGACCGGCTGCTGAAGCTGCGTGGCATCGTCGAAAAGCCGGCACCCGAAGATGCACCGTCCAACATGGGCGTGGTCGGCCGTTACATCCTGACGCCGGCGATCTTCCGTCACTTGCATGAACTCGAGCCCGGCGCCGGCGGCGAATTACAGCTTACCGATGCGATTGCGCAGCTGATGAAATCCGAGGCGCTGCTGTCTTACCAGTTCATCGGCAAGCGCTATGACTGCGGCAGCAAGCAAGGCTACCTGCAGGCGACCGTCGAGTTCGCGTTGCGTCATCCGGAAGTCAGCGATGAATTCCGCGGCTTCCTGCGCCGGCTGCCGCTGCATGATCCCGTGGACGCGCGCGAAGCCATGCCCGCGGCGGTCGTCGAGGCGGTTGTCGAGACGGTCCCCAGGCCTGTCGTCCAGGCCAGGCCCGGATTGACCGCCACCCATCTCTCGCATGAGGTACACGAGATGCATGGCGGGCACGGGATGCCTGCAGCGCGAGATCCGCGCGTTGCCCGTCACTGAACCTGACCGCGCCCGCCCATGATGGGACAGACCCTGCTCGTCACCGGCGCGACCGGCTATATCGGTTCGCACACCTGCGTCTGCCTGCTGCAGGCCGGCTGGCGCGTGGTCGCCATCGACAACTTCAGCAACAGCTCGCCGGCCGTAGTGTCACGCATCGAGCAGCTGGCCGACCGCGAGATGCGCTTCCATGCGCTGGATGTGCGTGACCATGGCGCGCTGCTGCGGATGCTGCAACAGGAAGCGGTGTCGGCGGTGATCCACTTTGCCGGTCTGAAGGCCGTCGCCGAATCGGTGGCGCAGCCTCTCGACTATGTGGACAACAACGTCTGCGGCAGCGTTTCGCTGCTGCGTGCGCTGCACCTGTCGGGTGTGCGCAAGCTGGTGTTCAGTTCGTCGGCCACCGTCTATGGCGACCCGTCGAGCGTGCCGATCGCCGAGTCCGCACCGCTGTCCGTCACCAATCCTTATGGCCGCAGCAAGCTGATGGTCGAGCAAGTGCTGTCCGACCTCGCACAATCGGACCCGGAATGGCGGGTTGCAACGCTGCGTTACTTCAACCCGGCCGGCGCGCATGACAGCGGCCTGCTCGGCGAAGACCCGCGTGGTACGCCAAACAACCTGATGCCCTGCATTGCGCAAGTCGCCGTCGGCCGCCGGCCGTCGCTGTCCGTGTTTGGCGATGACTGGCCTACGCCCGATGGCACCGGCGTACGCGACTACATCCATGTGATGGATCTGGCGCAGGGCCATCTGGCGGCGCTCGAACGCCTGTACGCGCAAGCGGACAGCTTCACGGTCAACCTTGGCACCGGGCATGGTGTCAGCGTGCTGCAGGCGGTGGCGGCGTTCGAGCGCGCCTGCGGCCGCAGCATTCCTTTGCGCATGGCCGAACGCCGTGCCGGCGACGTCGCCAGTTGTTATGCATCTCCGGCACGCGCGCAGGAATTGCTGGGCTGGCGCGCGCAGCGTTCGCTGGACGACATGTGCGCAGACCACTGGCGCTGGCAGCGCAGGCATCCGCACGGCTACGCCGGGCCTTGACCCGTCTTTGACCCGCTTTTGACCCGCCTTTGACCAATTCGCACTCGCCGGCATCGGCATGAGCGCGCGCAAATGGCGGCGATGGCCGCTGGCGACAATGGATGCGCTCTTTCACTGGCCGCCGATTCACACGATACAGGACGCCGACAGACCCGACCGATGATTCCTACCGAACCCTTGCATGCCTGTACAGGCCGCATTGCCCTCGTGACCGGCATCACCGGTCAGGACGGCGCCTATCTGGCCGAATTGCTGCTCGCCAAAGGCTATGAAGTGCATGGCATCAAGCGCCGTGGCTCGCAATTGAATACCGCGCGCATCGACCACTTGTACCAGGACCCGCACGAAGCGGGCCGTCGCTTCATCCTGCACCACGGCGACATGACAGACACTGCATCGCTGATCCGCGTGATCCAGCAGGTGCAGCCGCAAGAGGTCTACAACCTGGCTGCACAGAGCCATGTGGCGGTGTCATTCGAAGAACCCGAATACACCGCCAATTCGGATGCGCTGGGCACGCTGCGCTTGCTGGAGGCCATTCGCATCCTCGGGATGGAAGGCCATGCGCGGTTCTACCAAGCCTCCACCTCCGAGTTGTACGGCAAGGTGCAGGAAACGCCGCAGCGGGAAAGCACGCCCTTCTATCCGCGCAGTCCGTACGGAGCCGCCAAGCTGTATGCGTACTGGATCACGGTCAATTACCGCGAGGCGTATGGCATGCATGCCAGCAATGGCATCCTGTTCAATCATGAATCTCCGTTGCGCGGCGAAACCTTCGTCACGCGCAAGATCACGCGCGCGCTGGCGCGCATCGCACTCGGCCAGCAGGAATGCCTGTACCTCGGCAATTTGTCATCGCAGCGCGACTGGGGCCATGCGCGCGACTATGTGCAAATGCAATGGCTGATGCTGCAGCAATCCACGCCGGACGATTACGTGATCGCCACTGGCCGCCAGGCCAGCGTGCGCGACTTCGTGAACCTGGCGGCGCAGAACCTGGGCATGCAACTGGACTGGCGCGGATTCGGCGTGGCCGAAGTGGCCGTGGTGGATGACACCGGCCCCCATGATGGCGTGACGCCGGGCCAGGTCATCGTGCGTGTCGATCCGCGCTACTTCCGGCCCGCCGAGGTCGACACGCTGCTTGGCGACGCCGGCAAGGCGCACAAGCGGCTGGGATGGCAGCCCGTCACCACGCTGGCCGAACTGGTGGCCGAGATGGTGGACGCCGACCTCGCCGCCGCGCGCAAGTACGCGCTGGTGCGCGACCACGGCTACCGGGCCCATGCACATCATGAATAAGCGCAGCGTGGAACGCATCTTCGTCGCCGGGCATCGCGGCATGGTCGGCGGCGCGCTGGTGCGAGCGCTGCGCGAGCGCGGCGAATGCCAGCTGGTGCTGCGCAGCCATGACGAACTGGACCTGGCCGACGCGGCGCAAGTCGACCAGTTCTTTTCGCAAAATGCCATCGACACCGTCTACCTCGCTGCGGCACGCGTCGGCGGCATCCATGCCAACAACAGCTATCCGGCCGAATTCATCCAGCAGAACCTGATGATCGCCGCCAACGTGATCCATGGCGCGTGGAAATACCGGGCCGAGCAACTGCTGTACCTCGGCTCTTCCTGCATCTACCCGCGCGCCGCGCCGCAGCCCATGCGTGAAGACTACCTGCTGGGCGGGCCGCTGGAGCCGACCAACGAGCCCTATGCCATCGCCAAGATCGCCGGCATCAAGATGTGCGAGAGCTACAACCGCCAGTTCGGCACCGACTTCCGCTGCATCATGCCGGCCAACCTGTACGGCCCCGGCGACAACTTCCACCTGCAAGACAGCCATGTGGTGCCCGGCCTGATACGACGCTGCCACGACGCGCTGCTGGCCGGTGCGCCCGAGCTCAGCATCTGGGGCAGCGGCCAGGCCTTGCGCGAATTCCTGCATGTGGACGACCTCGCCGATGCCTGCGTGCTGGTCATGCAGCAGCCACGCTCGGCCATCGCTGCACTGGTCTCGCCACAGTGCTCGCACCTGAACTGCGGCAGTGGCGAAGAAGTACGCATCGCCACGCTGGCGACGATGGTGGCCGACGCCGTCGGCTATGCAGGCCAGCTCGCATTCGATCGCAGCAAGCCCGACGGCGCGCCGCGCAAGCTGATCGACTCGACCCGGCTGCGCAGCCTCGGCTGGACGCCGCGCGTCGCGCTGCGCGACGGCCTGCAGCGCACGGTGCGCCATTTCCTTGCGATGCAGGGCGCCGATCACGCCAACCTCGCCAACCGCGGCAAGGACGAGCGTCCGCGCCTGCGCAGCTGAACCGGCAGGCATCGTCGATGCGCATGCTCGCCTGGATCGCACTGGCCTTCGTTGCGCTGCTGGCGCTGTTCTCGTCATCGACCTGGGGACAGCTGCAGGAAGAGAACACGCTGTATGCACGCGGCACCGGATGGTTCTACTTCTCGCTGATCAACCTCGCGTTGTGGCTGGCGGCGGGCGCGGCCGTGCTGCGCATCCTTGCCAGCCGGCCGCTTTACGGCGCGCCCACGCCGGCATCGCCCTTCCCCGTCTTCCTTGGCGCTTTCGGCTTCCTGCTGTTCGCGCATGTGGTCATCGGCCTGTCGACCGGGCAGGCGCTGCTGGCCATCCTGTCTTACACCGGATTGCTGAACGTGCTGAACATGGCGCTGTTCTCGCTGCTGCTGCTGGCAGCGCTGGCCGACGAGGCCGGGCGTCGCCGGCTGCTGGCGACCCTGGTCGCTCTGGCCACGCTGCGGGCCATCTTCGGCCTCGTGCGTTATGCATGGTTCGGCGGCGACAGCGCCAACCCTTACCGCAACTTCGAAGGCCTGGACATCCGGCTGGTCTATTTCGACATCGGCGACAACTACGTCGCCGCGCTGGCCGCGTTCTGCATCGCCTGGCTGCTGCTGATGCCCGGCGTGCGCCTGACGCTGTGGCGGCGCAGCTGGCTGCTGGCCCTGCTGGCGCTGGAAGTGGCGACGGTCGCGCTGTCATTCCGGCGCTCGTCGCTGCTGGGACTGGTGCTGATGTGCGCGGTGCTGCTGTGGCAGCTGCCATGGCAACGCCGGCTGGCATTCGGCGGCCTCGGCACGCTGGCGCTCATCGCGGCAGCCACGGTGTTGATGCGCGAACGCTTGCAGGCGAACGCAGCGACGATGCCCGGCGGCGGCTTCGTGGCGTCGCTGCTGTACGACGTCGGCCCGCAGCGCGCGACCGAGGTCAGCCGCTTCTATGAACTGGAAGCGGCAGCCCACAGCCTGCAGGGCAGCTGGCTGTTCGGCCTCGGTAGCTGGGGCAGCTTTCGCGGCAACGAGGACGTGCTCGACTACCACTTCGGCAAGTTCGACTTCGTGCACAGCGGCTTCGGCCATCTGGTGCTGAAGTCCGGCATCGCCGGCTTGCTGCTGTTTGTCGCGCTGCTGGGCGCGGTCGTCATCCACTACGTGCGCACCCGGCCTGCGCTGCGAGGCAACAGCGCGCTGCTCGCCGACGCCGGCATCGCCAGCCTGCTGTTCTGGCTGCCGACGCTGCTGGTCGGCACGCCCGTGATCGAGTTCCGCACGATGCTGCTGCTGGGGCTGACGCTGGCGATGCCCTATCTGGCAGCCCGGCCATCTGCAAGGCCATGGCTCCCGCTGTACGGATCGCCCGCAGCAGGGCACGCAGCACCGAAAGCGAGGCCGCATGCTGCTCCGTAACTCAGCCTGGAATTTCGCCGGACTGGCGCTGCCGGCGCTGGTGGCGCTGGGCACCGTGCCGTGGCTGATCCATGGCCTCGGGCTGGAGGGCTTCGGCATCGTCACGCTGATCACGTCCATCGTCGGCTACTTCGGCATCCTCGACATCAACCTGTCAGCCGGCGCCATCAAGTACCTGGCCGAGCATCAGGCCACCGGCGACCAGCGCCGCTTTGCGCAGACCTTCTGGTTCGGCCTGTTGTTCCATGCGGCGCTGGGACTGGTCGGCGGCTTGCTGCTGGCCGGCTTCGCCGGCACCATCCTCGACCGCTTCTTCCCGGTGTCCGCCGCGTTGCGCGCCGACGCGCAGCACGCACTGCAGCTGGCGGCGCTCGGCTTCGCGCTGTCGCAAATGCTCGGCTACCTGCTGGCCGTGCCGCAAGCCTTGCAGCGTTATGACCTGTCGGCTCGCGGCGAAGCGGCCTTCGGCATCCTGGTCAATGTGGTCTCGGCCATTGTTGCCTGCAGCGGCGGCGGCATCGCCGGCGTGGTGCTGGCACGTGTCGCGGTGTCGGCCGCGAACGTACTGTGGCTGGGCTGGCAGCTGTCACGCTTGCAGGCGCAACTGCAGGTGCCGCTGTCGCCCAGCATGCCGACCCGCGACGTGTGTGTGGCCCTGATGCGCTTCTCGGGCCACAGCTATTTGTCGCGGCTGGCGGCGATGCTGCACCAGCATGCGGACAAGCTCATCATCGGCGCGCTGGCCGGGCCGGTCGCGCTGGCCTTCTATACGGTGCCGGTGCAACTGGCCGGACGCATCCTCGGCCTCACCTACCGTCTGGCGAGCGTCATCTATCCGCGTGCGTCCGAACTGGCGGCGACCGGGCAGCACGCGCAATTGCAAAGCCTGTACCTCGATGCGACGCGGCTGCTGACTTACCTGAACTTCGCGGTGCTGGCCGTGATCGCGCTGGCCGGCGCGGCCTTTCTTGAGCGCTGGGTCGGCGCCGAATTCGTCGCGGCCGGCTATCCGGTGCTGCTGCTGGTGACGCTGGCCCTGCTCGCCGATTCGCTGACGACGCTGCCTTCGCTGGTCAACGACGGGCTCGGCCATCCGCAAGTGTCGGGACGCTTCGCGCTGGGGCGCGGGCTGGCCGGCGTGCCGCTGGTATGCGCGGGCACGCTGGCAGGCGGCATCGTGGGCGCAGCCCTCGCGCACTTGCTGGCTTCGCTGGTGATGAGCGCATGGTTTCTGGCATGGGTGCACGGACGCACGGTCCCGGTCGCGCTGGCGCGCGTGGCGTCGCAGTGCTGGCGTCCCGGCCTGCTGGCGGGCGTCTGTACGTCACTGGCCGTGCTACCGCTGAAGTGGCTGATCGCGCAGCACCTGCCGGGACTGCCCGGGCTGCTGGCCTTGCTGGCCGTATCGGGCACCGCGTTGATGCTGGCCGGAATGGCCGTCGTGCTGAATGCCGGCGAACGGACGATGCTGAGGGAAAAGCTGTCGGCCGGGCTGGCGATGAAGCTGTCGCCGGTGAAGGCGCGGCGGCTGCGCCATGCGGCCCGCACGCGCTGACGCAAGGGCCACCAAAAGGGGAAAGAAAGACCATCATGCGCATCCTGCTCGTCAGCGAAGACTTGCCATCGCCGGCCATGGGCGGCCTCGCCCGCCATGTGCTGCTGCTGGCCCGGGCGCTGAAGGCCGACGGCCACCAGGTCGACCTGATGGGCAATGATGATGTCGGCACCAACGATGCGGGTGCCGAATTCGATTTCGACGGTCGCTTCTTCGGCGACCTCCATGGCCAGTTTGCGGGCTGGAAGGAAATCCGCCTCGGTGTCTTCCTGCCGCCCAAGCGCAGCGTGCTCGCCCGTCGCTTCGCCAGCGCGATCCTGCGTCGTGCCGCGAACTACGATGCGATCCACTACCACGGTCACCTGCCCAACATCGCGAGCTACATACCGGCCCGCATCAACTTCATCCAGACGCGGCATGACCAGGGCAGCGAATGCCTGGTCCACACACGCTACAAGCGCGGCGCCATCTGCAATGACATGGCGCCGCAAGCCTGCGCGGAATGCCGCACCTGGACGCCCAACCTGCTGCAACAGACCGTGTCGGCCTGGGCCGTCACTCGCTTTCGCAACGAAGTTCGCTGCGGCTTCGAACGGCACAAGACCGTGTTCGTGTCCGACTTCCTGCAACAGAACCTGGCACGCTGCTTCGGCCGCCGCCGCTGGGGCGTCACGCTGCACAACTTCGTCGATACCGAGGCGCTGCACGGGCACGCGTCAACAGCGCCGTCGCCACCGGCAGCGCTGCGCATCTTCATCGCTGCCAAACTGTATCCGGCCAAGGGCGTCGAGCGCTTCCTCGAGACCCTGCTCTCGCGCGCGCCGGCCACGGTACTCGAGCGGCTGCAAATCGAAGTCGCCGGCGACGGCCAGGATGAAATCCGCATGCGGAATCATTTCCCCGGCGTGTACTTCCATGGCTGGCAGGATGCAGCCGAGACCCTGCGGCTGGCCGCCCATGCGCATGCGCTGGTGGTGCCGTCGGTCTGCGAAGAAGCGTGCCCGTCGACGGTGCTCGAAGGCCTCGCGCTGGGCAAGACCGTGTTTGCGCTGCGGCTGGGCGGAACCCCCGAACTGGCGATCTATGCGCAGGGCCCCGACCAGCTGCGATTGCACCCGACGATGGAATCACTGGTCGATGCGCTGCTGGCCTTCCACCCACGCCCGGATTACATGGCTGCGCCAACGCACCGGGCCGACCCGGCACAGGGCGCCGGCCAGCTGCTCGCGCTCTACCGTTTGCCGGCCGGCGCGACGGGCCTGCAATGAAAGCGGCCATGGCCAACGTGCCACGCTTCTCCGTCATCACCTGCACGCTCAACAGCCTGCCCTGGCTGGATGCATGCATCGCATCCGTGCTCAGGCAGCGTGATGCGTCGTACGAACTGGTGTTCGTCGATGGCGGCTCGACCGATGGCAGCCTCGAACGCATCAGCACGCTCGGGGACGGCAAGCATCCGCTGACCGTGCTGCGCGACGTCGGCGGCGGCGTCGCGCCGGCCATGAATGCAGGACTGGCCGTGGCCCGCGGCCACATCGTCGCCCACCTGCACGCCGATGACTTTTACCTGCACGACGACGTGCTGGCGACCGTCGCGCAAGCCTTCGATACCAGCGGCTGCCGCTGGCTGTTTGGCCGCACGCTGCGTGCCATCGGCGACCGACTGGAGCCGGAAGGCTGGCAGGCGCCGCTCTACAGCCGGGCCCGCCTGCTGCGCGGGAATTTCATCCCGCATCCGGCCACCTTCGTCGAACGGCAGCTGATGCTGGACGCCGGCGGCTTCGATCCGCAATGGCGCTATGCGATGGATTACGACTTGTGGCTGCGCCTGTCACCCATGGCCGAGCCCTTGCAACTGGCGCTGCCGCTGGCAGCTTTCCGCGAGCACGCGGGCAGCCTGTCGACACGCGAGCGCCGGCGCGCCATGCGCGAAGACCTGCGTGTGCGCCTCGCACATACCGGGCCGAACCCGGCAGTGCGCCTGGCGCATGTGGCGCGCCACGTCGCGCGCCATGTGGTGCGCGACGGCCTGCGCCGCTGGCGCGCGCAACTGAACCAAGAAGGAGGCTTGCATGCGTGAATTTTCCCTGGTGCTGGCGACGGTCGGCCGCACGGTCGAACTGAACCGCCTGTTCGACTCGCTGCTGGTGCAGACCTTCCACGATTTCGAAGTGATCGTCGTCGACCAGAACCGGGACGACCGGCTGCAGCCCGTGCTGCACCGCGCGCGCTGCCTGGGACTGGCGCTGCGCCACTTGCGGCATTACCCACCCAACCTGGCACTGGCGCGCAATGCGGGCATCGCCATCGCCGGCGGCAGCTGGCTCGGCTTTCCGGACGACGACTGCTGGTACGAACCGCATACGCTGGAACGCGTGATCCTGCGCAGCCGCCGGCGCGACCGGCCGCACGGCGTCGTGGTGCGCTGGGTCGAGCAGCAGGACCCGTCGCCGCCGGGCCTGCTAAGCTGGCCGCGCTCGGCACGCTTTCGCGATTTCCCGGTGTCGTCGATCACCTTGTTCCTGCAGCGCGAGCTGGCGGCCCGCATCGGCGGTTTTGACGGCAGGCTCGGTGTGGGCCAGTGGTTCGGCGCCGGCGAAGAAACCGACCTCGTGCTGCGCGCTTTGCGCGACGGCGCCGTGATCGCGCATGAGCCGACGGCCACAGTCCACCATCGGGTCGATCCGCCGCCTCGCATCGACAGCAGGATCGCACGCCGTTCGGCGCGCCAGCGCGCACGCGGCACTGGCGCGATGTACGCCAAGCACCAGTTGCCGGCCTGGGTCATCATGCGCGGCCTGCTGTCGCCGCTGGCGCGGCCGCTGGCTCGCGGCGCGCTGCGCGAACTTGCGCACGGCCTGGCCATCACGCGCGGCCGCTTCGACGGCTGGCTGCGCTGGCGCGTGCTGCATGCGCGCAGCGAACGGCACGCATCGCCGCTGTCCGCAGGCGACGGTCCGCAGCAAGCGATGAATGCGGAGGCCCGCTGATGCGCGCCGTGCTGGTCACCAACCTGCCGCCGCCCTATCGGGTGCCGGTCTTCAACCGGCTCGCCTGTCATCCATGGCTGGATTTCCAGGCCGTGTTCTGCTCGACGCGCGAACCGAACCGCGCCTGGGACTTGCCGCAAATGGAATTCATCCACCACTCGCTGCGCGAGTGCTACCTGACCGTGCGTGGCCGCTACATCCATCACAACCCGGACATACTGCCATTGCTACAGCGACTGCAGCCTGAAGTGGTGATCACAGACGGCTTCAACCCGACCCACTTGTACGCATTCGGCTGGGCACGCTGGCGGCAGCGCGCCCATGTCGTGATGACCGATGGCACCGATCAGTCCGAGCGCGGACTGACCTTGCTGCACCAGCTGGCCAGGCGCGTGGTGTTGCGGCGCTCGCAGGCTTTCATCGCCGCCAGCGAAGGCGGGCAGCGCCTGTTCCGCGCCTATGGCGTCGATCCGGCACGCTGCACCTACTCATGGCTGTGCGTCGACAATGCCGCATTCGCGCCGCCCGCCGGCGTCGAGCGGTCCTATGACCTGATGTTCTGCGGCCGCCTCGAGCCGGCCAAGGATCCGCTGTTTGCACTGGCGGTGGCGCGCGCGACGGCACGCCGGCTCGGGCGGCGCGTGCGCCTGCTGGTGGTCGGCGCCGGCAGCCTCGAAGGCAGGTTGCTGGAGGCTGCGCGTGCGGCCGTCAACGCTGTCGACCTGCGCTTCCATGGCTTTGCGTCGCAGGCGGAGCTGCCGGCGCTGTACCAGTCGGCACGCGTCTTCCTGTTTCCCACGCATGGCGATGCGTGGGGCATCGTCGCCAACGAAGCCTGCGCTGCCGGCCTGCCGGTGCTGGTGACGCCGCAGGCCGGCGTGGCCGGCGAACTGGTGATCGAGGGGCGCAACGGCCATGTGCGTGAACCGGACGTCAACGAATGGGCCGGCTGCGCCGCGCGCCTGCTGGGCGATGAAGGTCGGTGGCGGGCCTGTAGCCGCCATGGCCTGCAGCGCGTGCAGCGCTATGCGTTCGACAGCGCAGCGCAGGGCATCGTCGATGCCTGTCGCATCGCTGCCGGTGTCAATGGCATGGCCCCGCACGAGCTACGGGCATCGGCCCCGGCCCGGCAGGCGCGATCGAAACCGCGCCCGACCCTGCCGCCGGACATCCTGCCTGCGCGGCAAGTCCGTGCATCCCATCCTTCGCCGCATGCGGCCCGATCGGGCCCGCATGACAGCGAACGCAGCTGCTCATGAACGCGCTGCGCTTCACGCTGTCGGTGGACGACGGGCATCCGCTGGACCTGCGGATGGCCGAGCTGCTGGATCGCCATGAACTACCCGCCACCTTCTATGTGCCGATGGCCAATTGCGAAGGCTTGCCGGTCATGACGGTGCCGCAGTTGCGCACGCTGGCGTCACGCTTTGAAATCGGTTCGCACACGGCCGAGCATCGCTTCCTCGTGCAGCTGAGCCGTCCGGCAGCCTGGCGGCAAGTCCGCGATGGCAAGGCTGCACTGGAAGACGCGCTGGGTCGGCCGGTACACGGCTTTTGCTATCCCGGCGGGCACTATCGGCGCGAACATGTGTCGCTGGTGCGCGCGGCCGGCTTCACCCATGCACGCACCACGCAGAACCTGCGCACCGATCCCGGGCCGGCGTTCCAGATGCCGACCACATTGCAGTTCTACCCGCACCCGCGCAGCGTATTGATCAGGAACTTCCTGTCGCAGCGGCACTGGCAGCTGAGGCGGCCTGCGCTGACCACTGCGCTGGCCGAACATGACTGGCTGGGCCGCCTGTATGCACTGTTCTCGCATGCGAGCCGCCATGGTTCGGTCTTCCACCTGTGGCTGCATACCATCGACATCGACGGCTTGCGGCTATGGCAGGTGCTGGATGACTTCCTTGCCTGCGTCGCGCGTCGCGTGCCGCGTGCGCAGCGCGTCACCAACGGGCAGCTGCACCGGGGGGAGCCGGGCGCGATCTGAAGGCGCACGCATGCCGCGCCTGTGCCGACGCCGGATGCACGCGCGCCGCACCTTTCGTCGCACCTTTCACCGCACCCTTCAACGGTCCCTGCGTCGATCCGTTCGCCGCGCCGGTACGCCCGGCTTCACGCTGGCCGGAGGGCTGGCGCTCGCCTTTCCACACCATCAGGAAATAGTGCGACTTGAAGCCGGCCAGCCGCACATGGCCGAGCTTCCAGGCGGGCCGGCCCGGCAACACGTCGACCATGGTCTTGATGGCCATCGCATCCAGCAATGCGACTTCGCGCTCCGGCCGCAACCAGCGCGCCAGCGGATGCCAGCGGTTGGCGGTGGACACAAAGATGCCGCGCCGCGCGACGCGCAGCAATTCGCGCAGCAGCCTCACCTGCCGTTCATGGCTGCCGCAGGTTTCTATCAGCTCGTGGCAGGCGACCCAGTCGAACGCATTGTCGTCATACGGCAGCCGCGCGTGCGCGCGCAATGGCAACTCATCGAGGGTCTCGAGTTCCATCCTGCTCTGCGCCGGATCGTCGCCGGCAAATTCGTTGAAGGCCTCCTTGAGGCGATGCCTGCATTGCTGCAGCGCGCGCGTGATCAGGTCCATCACCCTCCCGGGATCCTCATCGTCTGGAAGGATTGATCTTGCCGCGCGCACGCCGTTCGCGCCTTGCGTGCGCTCAGCACGCGAACCGCGGCGCTGCGTTCCAATCAAGGGATGAAGCACGCACCCAACGCCGCCTCCCGGCCCGATGCAGTCCGACTGTTTGGCGCACGCATCGATGCGCTGTCCTGGGAGCTGGCGCTAGGCCGCATCCTGCGCTGGGCCGACGCGCGCGAATCGCGTATGGTCTGCCTCTGCAATGTGCATTCGCTGGTGTCGGCCGGCGCGGATGCGGGCCTGCGCAATGCACTGCAAGGCTCGGACATGAATGCGCCCGATGGCGCACCGGTCGCCTGGATGATGCGCCGGCTGGGCTGGCCCGAACAGCAACGGTTGCCGGGACCCGACCTGATGGAAAAGCTGCTGGTCGAAGCGGCGCGGCTGCGGCTGCCGGTCTTCCTGCTGGGCGCCACCGGACCGACGCTGGCGCTGCTGGCCGAACGGCTGCGCGCAACGCTGCCGGCACTGCCGCTGGCGGGCACGCTGTCACCGCCGTTCAGGCCGCTGGATGACGACGACAATGCATTGATCGCCGCCAGCATCACTGCCTCCGGTGCAAGCCTGGTGCTGGTCGGCCTCGGCTGTCCGAAGCAGGAAAAATGGATGGCCGCGCAACGCGGTCGCATTCCGGCGGTAATGGTCGGCGTGGGCGCGGCCTTCGACTACCACGCGGGCACGTTGAGCCGCGCACCTGCCAGCTGGCAGCGCAACGGCTTCGAATGGTTGTACCGGCTGCTGCGCGAACCCGTGCGGCTGGCCGGCCGCTACTTGCTGACCAACACCCTATTCCTGCTCGCGCTGCCGTATGAATGGTGGCGAAGGCCGCGTACCTGAAGCGCGCAAAGTGCCCACATCGCCAGCGCCGAACCACTGCCGCCACTGGCCGGGGCTGACCAGGCCGCGTCCCTCGACCTCGGCCATCGCGGTCGGCAGCGGCGCATAGACATTGCGCTCGAAGTCCGCAAAGCGTGCCACGTGCGCGCCGCCATGCCGGCTCCAGAGCCGGAATACCGGCACCGCCGCGGCGCCGCTGAAACGATTGCCTGTCACGCGGTTGGTCTCGATAGCGGCAAAGTCGGCGGTCTCGTTGAACAGGATGTGCTCGCGCCGGCTGTCATCGAATCGATTGCCTTCGATGCGATTGCGAAAGCCGTTGTGCAACTGCATGCCGGAAGGATTGCGGGACAAATCGTTATCCTGCACCAGCACATCGTTGGCGAAGTCGTCGAGGTAGATCCCGTAGGCGGTGCTGCCGCCAAGCGCGCGCACCTCGTTGCGGGCGATGACCACGTCCAGCGGCGCCCGGTCGCGCGCAAAGGTATAGATGCCGCCGCAATCGGACAGGCGCAGGCAGGCGCGCTCGACGACATTGCCGGTGACCCGCGCATGGCGGAACACGCGGATGCCGATGTAGCCAGCGTCGGTAATGCGGTTGTTGCGTATGGTTTGCCCGCTGGCCAGCTCGAACACGATCGCACCGCGCGAACGCCTGGGCATGCCGAGCATGCCGGCGTTGGCGATGCGGGAGTCGATGATGCTGACGTCGCTCGCGTCGTCGTTGGCGCGTATGCCGTGCCTGACCGTGCCGTCGACCTGCACGCGGACAATGCCGGTACCGGAGCCGGCGACGATGGCGGCCTCGATACAGTTGACGATGCGGGCGTCGCTGACCTGCATGCGCTGGCTACCGGCGCCATTGATGCCGATGCTGGCCGCGCGCACCACGATGCCGGCGATGCGAATGTCTTGCGCATCATTGGCAGCGATCGCCGGTGCCGCCGTCGACGCGCGGATGCGCGCACCGGGCGCCTCGCCTTGCGGCAGCCGCAGCGCCAGCACGCCATCTTGCCAGGCCCATTCACCGGGCAAGTCCATCATCCAGCGCTTGCCCTCGACATAGAACTCGGTCTCCGGTAACAGGCCGAAGCCTTCGTCATCGCCGGGCACCAGCACCATCGCGTCATCGGCGACGCGTGCGATCCGTCTTTCCTGGATTAGCCAGTCGGCCGCACGCCAGACCAGCGTTGCACCCGCCAGGTCCGTCGACGGCAGCGTGGCGCGCAAGCGCCCGGCGCTGACGCGCACGCCCTTGAGCCAATGGGACGGCGAATTCGGGTGATGCGCCAGCGGCAGGTACCGCCCGTCGAGTTCCAGCAAGGCCGGCGCATAGGGCATGTCGGTGATCCAGGTGCCGGACTCTTTCGGATCGCGCCGCCAGTGCTCGACCGGCCTGGCCGGCGTGACCACGGCCGAGCCGCATTCGCCGACCGTCTTGACGGTGACGTTGCGACGACGCTCGAGGTCCAACGTTCCCGTATAGGTTCGGCCGCATTCGAGTTCTATCGTGTCACCGTCATGCACATTGGCCGGCAGCGGCAGCTCGGAAAGTGTTGCGGTCGATGCAGCTGCTGCTTGCGGCAAATCGTTACGTGCATCGCTGCGCGTTCGCGCAGAGGCATCGTCGGCAATCAGCATCGCCAGCAAAAACGCGCACGGCAATAACGCATGCGATACCCGCCCCCCGCCTGCGTCAGGCACGACATCCGGAATGTGTGCCGCCTTGCATGCACGATCAGCTTCCATCGCTTGCCCTCCCCGTCGTGCAGCGATGATGCGCGCCTGCGGTGACGGCGCCTTGGCGATCCGCAAAAAAAAGCCAGCACGAAGCTGGCTTGAAAAACCACCCGCGCGAGCGGGTGGTTCGTGCTGACTGTTGACGTCATATCCGGAATCGGCGCGATCAGCCCTGTTTCCAGGCGCGCACGTAGTTGATCTCGTAAGAGTTGCTGCTGCCGGTCGGGGTGGTGCTGTCCGGCTGGCCGCTGGCGCTGCCGTACCAGAGGTCGAGCATGATGTACATCGGATCACCCATGGTGACGTTCAGCGTGTAGACCTCGCGACCATCGAAGTAGAAGGTCTGGCGGGTCGGCTCCCACTTGATCGCATACTTGTGGAAGCCTGCCGACAGGTCGACCGTGGCCATGGTCTTGGTGCCTGCAAGGCGACCGGCATCCAGCCAGATGGTCGATGCGTACGCAGTCGGATGCAGGTTCGCATCAGACCAGCCAGTAGCAGGACCGCCACCTGCATAGGCTTCCATGATGTCGATCTCGGGGCGACGGGTTCCGATGTGGTTGAACAACCAGAATGCGGGCCAGGTGCCTTTGCCGATCGGCAGCTTCGCTTCGACTTCGAAGAAGCCGTAGGTCTGGTAGTACTTGCCGTCGGTGTCGATGGTACGGTTGAAGAACTTGCCGTTGGCATCGCGCGCCGGCCAGATCTTCAGGCTGCCGTTGGAGACGGCGTAGTTCTTGGTCGCGCTGCCGGCCTCATACCAGATCGCGTCGTTCCACTTCGCGGTATTCCACGCGTTGAACTCTTCCTGGAAGGTCATGGTCCACGCGGTGCCCGTCTGACCGTACGGCGTCGGTGCTGCTGTCGTGGTGCCGGTCGTGGTGCCGGTCGTGGTGCCGGTCGTAGTGCCGGTCGTGGTGCCGGTCGTGGTGCCGGTCGTGGTGCCAGTCGTATTGCCAGTTGCGGCACCCGTCGTCGTCGTACCCGTAGTCGTCGCGGTGGTGGTCGAACCGGTTGTCGTCGACGGCGACGTGCTGACCGTCGTGGTCTGCGTCGAGCCGTTGGCGAGCTTGGTGGTTGCGGTTGCCGAAGTCAGGTTGCCGCTGGAATCGATAGAGTACTGAGCAGAGCCAGTGCCACCACCGCAGGCCGCGAGAAGAACTGACACACTGGTCGCTGCCGACAGCGACAGTGCGCGGATTGCTTTGCTGTTGAATGACACGTTGATCATCAAGAATTTCTCCCTCTGGTTGAATTGATCTCAAGCGAGATCGCTTGCAAATGCCTGTGTCAGAGCATTGCCTTTGAAGAAGAGTTCCAGCTGGAAAGAAAAAATATTTTCGTGTGGAAAAATTATTGGCGAATCTGTATCGGCACCGATGGCTTGTCATCGGCACCTCGCCTTGAAGCTGTGTCATCACTGCACGATGTCTTCGGCGCGATTGCGCGCGATGGTCGGCGTCGCGCCGATCGTCGGTATATGCATCAGGGAAGCGGACGCCCGCAAACGCGGATCGTCAGGAGGAAGTGCGGTCGGACGAGGTGCGGCTCAGGCAGCTGCTTGTGTGAACGCTGAGAGATCGGCCAGCGGCAGCGTCGCATCACAGCGCAGCTGCTCGCGCAAATGATCAGCGAGCCGCAAGGCCAATGCGGTGATCGTGATGGTCGGGAAGTTCGCGCCAGCGGTCGGGAAGACCGAGCTGCCGGCGATATAGAAGTTGCTCATGCCATGCACGCGGCAATCGGCATCCACCACGCCCATGCGTTCATCCGCATGCATGCGCGTGGTGCCCATGTGATGCCAGGTGCCTTCGCGCTCCCAGCTATCCGGCCAGCCTTCGGCAAACATCGAAGGACCGGCATCGACCTCGGCCACATCGGCCATGCGCAATTCCTGAGCCACCAGCGCCAGCGTCCGGTCCGCCGTGTAGCGCGACAAGGGATCGACGCGCCAGTCGACCTCGACGCGCGGCAACCCGAGCGCATCGCGCTTCGTCGCCGACAAGGTAATGCGACTGTCGGGATCGGGCACCGGTTCGACGATGACCTGGAAGCTGACGCTGCGGATCAGGAAGCGCGGGTGGAAGAGCCGCGTGAAGCCATACAGGAAGGTGTTGACGGGATCGCCCAGCATCGTGCGTGCTTCATCGCGCCAATACCAGCCCGGCTGATCCTTGTGCAGCAACGCCTGCTTGCAACGGAACAGCGACTTTGCGCCCGCACTGCCCTCGCCCGGAAATTCGGAGCAGAAGCACAAGCGCGCATTGAGCACGCGCTCGCTGGCCATCGCTTCGGGAGTCAGTGCAAATTGTGCGGCAATGTGCTGGCCATGGGCTTTCACTGCGCGACTCTGGTAGTTGTACTTGATGTCATACAGCTTGTTGCGCGACCAGCCCGGCGCAAAGCGCACGCTACCGGCCTGCATGCGTGGATGGTCCATGAAATAGCGACCAACCAGGTCGCGCCGATTGCCGATGCCGCAACCCATCTGCTGGTTCGACGCCAGCAACAGCCGTGCATTCTCGATGCCGCCGGTGGCCAGCACGAACAGGCGCGCCGCCACTGTCATGGACTTGCCGTCGAGGGTCTGCACGCGGACCTGGCTGATGCGGGTGCAGGCGCGATCGGGCAACAGCGCAGTCACGTTCGCATGCAGGAAGATGCGCACGTGGGCCGCCCGCTGCAGCGCCTTGCGGTAATGGCGGCCGAAGCGCACCGGCGGGCTGAATTGAGAGATCGTGTCGCGCACGCGGCCGCTGGCCAACGGGATGCGGCGCACATCGTCGCGGGCGATGGCCTGCTCCCAGAATGCCGGATCGAAGTTCGGCGGCCCCAGTTGCAAGACTGCATGCGCACGTTCGTAATACGGCATCAGATGGTCGAGCCCGAAAGGCCAGCCACTGTGCGGGATCCAGTCACGACGCTCGAAATCCCACGGATCGAGCGGACGGCTCCAGCCGCCCCAGCAATTGCTGCTGCCACCGAGGAAGCGCGCGCGACAGCCATCGGCAAATTCGTACGGAATCCCGGTGGCCGCGCCACGGCACAGGTCGCGCGTCGCGTCATCGGGTTCGAAGCCGCCGCTCTCCAGCACGCAAGTGTCGATGCCGTGGGCTTCGAATTCGCGCGCGATCGTCAGGCCGGCAACGCCGCCGCCGATGATGCAAACCGTGACAACCAGTGCACGGCCATCATTGACCTGGCGCGTATCAATGAACATGGGCCGCATCCCCGACCTGCCTGGACTGCATCGCCAGCCGCGTCATGCGGCGTTCCCGCAGCGCAGCCTTCAGCCCCAGCCATTGCTGCCGCAAGAACATCAGCGGATGGCGGCACGCGGCAACGCGGCTGCGCCACAGGAGCGCGTGCTCAAGCACATGGCGCTGCCCGCCCAGCCTCGCCTTGTAGTCATACCAACCCCACAGGAAATGAAAGCGGTGCATGCGCTGCGCGATCGCTGCCTCGATGCACAGCACGCAGCACACGTAGCCGAGGCGAAGTTCGTCGAAGGCGGGGTCGTGGGCAATCACATGCATGTACACATCGTTGCCGGCCAGCGTGCACAACAAGCCGGCCCGCATGCGACCGTCCACCTCGATGGTGGCCAGCTGCCCGCGCTCGCGCATCAACGCACAGAGTCGGCGCTCCTCGGGCGCGTCCATGCCATAGGTGCGGCCCTTCGCACGCATCCGGGCGCGACTCATCTGCAGCACCGCTCGCACCTGGCGCTCGTTGATGTCGGCATCATGGAACAGGCGAAAGCGCAGCGACGGCTCGCTGCGCTGCGCGCGGCGCAGGCATTGGCGCAATTTTTCGCGAGTGCGTGCCGACAGGCTCGCATGCCAGGCATCGACGCTGGCTGGCAGCTCCAGCACGAAATCTTCGGAGACGGATGCGCGCTGCCACGGATGGCGCAGCGCTTGCGCGGCGTGGCCGGGATCACATGTCCTTTGTTTGTCTTCGGCTTCGCCGTCGTCGTCACCTTCGTCACCTTCGCCGGCGTCCGCGGCGGCCAGATCATCGTCGCGATTGCCGCGCGCTTCCCCGGTCAAAGCGTCGTCGATGTCCGCTGCCGGAAATCCGGGCCGGCCAGTGCCCTGCTGCTCGCGTGTCGCCGGCAACCGCAACGCTTCATCGAGCAGGTGCAGTGCATGGAGCTCGATCACGTCCAGCTCGCGATAGCGGGCAAACACGGCATCGGCAAATTGTTCGACGGCACCCAGCGATTCGGACGCCACTTCATTGATCACGCGCGCCTTGCGCCCTTGACGCCGGAACAGCCACAGTCCCGCAATCCGGCCGTGGCTTCGCAGCACCCAGGCCTCGATGTCGCTGCTAAGCGTGCCATGGATGCGCAGGTGGGGTTCGGTGCAAAAGATGCTCTGGCTGCGCTTTTCCAGCGCCGGCCACAGATAACCGGGCAAGGGCCAGCGGTGGAATTCCGACGACAGCCCCGGGTCGACCGGAACGCTGTCGGGCAAGGCATGGTCCTGCATGCCGGGCTGCCGCTCAAGTCGCTGAAGGAACGGTGCGCTGCGCATCGGTCGTGTACCCCAGTTGACGTAATTTGCCGTAGCCATAGCGGCCGCCATACGCATATCGGCCCGGTCGCGGGATGATGTCGTTGAACAGCACGCCGCGTGCCGACAGGCCGGCACGCGCCAGCCGCTTCATCGATTCGGCAATCTCGCCGGGCCGTGTGATGCCCGATCGCGTGGCCAGGAAGATCGTTCCCGCATGCGCGCCGATGACCAGGCTGTCGGCCACTGCCAGCAATGGCGCGGCATCGATGAGCACCACGTCGTACTGCGGTTCGAGCTCGGCCAGCAGCGCGGCCAGCGCCGGCCGCAACAGCAGCTCGGACGGATTGGGCGGCAGGCTGCCCGTGGCGATGAAGTCCAGGTGTTCGAGCACGCTGTGCCGCACCAGCCCGGACGCGGGCGCGCCAGCGAGAATGTCAGACAGGCCGCCGCCGCGCGGCGCATGGAAGTAACGGTGCAGCTGGCCGTCGCGCAGGTCGCCGTCGATCAGCAGCACGCGCCGGCCGCTGGCCGCGATGATGGATGCCAGGTTGACCGACACGAAGGATTTGCCCATGCCTTCGGTCGGCCCGGTGATGAGCACCACCCGATTGCTCGCATGCGTGAGGCAGACTTGCAGCGCGGTGCGGAAGTTGCGCAAGCCTTCGACGGCAATGTCCATGCTCGACACGCGCGCCAGCAATGGCAGCCGCGTCGGGTCGCGCGTGCTCTCGGCCAGCGTCTGCTGCATCGCGCTGTGCGGGATGCTGGCATACACGGGCAGGCCGAAGCCGCGCTCGATGTCTTCGGGGTCGTCGATCGCCGTCTGCAGCGAGCGGCGCAGGAAGGCGGCCAGCACGCCGAGGAAAAGGCCGGCGAACGCCGACGCGCCGATGATGCGCGGCCGGTTCGGCGTCAAGGGGTCGTCCGGCTTTTCCGGCGCATCGACCAGCCGCACATTGCTGGTCTTGCCGACCGTGATCAGCTGCAGCTGCTGCGCCGACGACAGCAAGGCGCCATACAGTTCATTGTTGACCTTCACGTCGCGCGCGAGCTTGACCATCTCCTGCTCGAGCACCGGCAGTTCGCGCAGCTGGCTCGCTGCTTCGCGCAGCTCGCGATTCACGTCGCGCAGCTGGTCGTCGATCGCGATCACGGCCGGATGGCTGCTGGTGTAGCGCGACAGCAGTTCAAGACGCTTTTGCTCGAGCTCTACCTTGCGCGTGCGCACCGCCGCCGAGCGCTGCAGGTTGATCTTGCCTTCTTCACCGATGTCGACTGTGCCATGCAGGTTGCGGAACTGGTTGTAGCGCGCCTCGGCCTGTTCGAGTTGCTGCTTGAGCTCGGGCAGGCGCTGGTTCAGCCAGGCGAGCGATTTGTCAGCCTCTTCTGTACGGCGCGCGCTGTTCTGCGCCATGTACTCCTGCCCTATGCCGGACAACAGACGGTAGACGCCGTCGGCTGTCGCGCCCTTCAGCGTGGCCAGCACCACGCCGGACTGTTTGCCGACTTCGGCCACGTCAAGCGATTTCTGCACCGCTTCGATGGCTGACAACCGCGAGCTGCGCACCAGCGTGAAGCGCGCACCCGGTGCCGCCCGCAGCGAATCCACTTTCAACAGCACTGGGCCGTAACGGGTCGGTTCGTTGGTCTGAGTGCCAAGGCTGCCCTCGAACCACAGGCCGGACTCGGGCTCGGATACCAGATAGCGGCCGTGACGCATGGCGGTCAGCGTGAATTCGCGGTTTTCCAGCATCTCGGGCACGCTGAATTCGCCGACCACGATGCGCTCGTCGCCCCACGCATAGCCGCCCAGCCCCTGCAATGCCGGCATCCAGGTGTCGAGCCTGCCGGAAGCGGCCCAGCTGCCCAGCAGCGGGAAGCGCAGCGGGCGCGCATCGATGTAGAGCTTCTGGCGATCGATGGCCCGTGCCACGACCAGTCGCGAACGCAGCAGCTCGACCTCGGCCGCCGCCGGGGTCTTGTAGTCGAACATGGAGCCGGCCTCACCAAGGATGTTCTTCGGCTCGCGCTGTCCCTTCTCTTCCACGTGCACCATCAGGCTCGCTTCGTACACGGGCTTCGCAAAGAACGCATACAGGATGCCGGCCGCCAGCACGGCGAGCGCAACCCAGCACACCAGCCAGCGGTGTTCGGACAAGGTCTGCACGTAAGAGCGCAAGTCGGTCTCGCCGTCGTCGGACAGGAAGACCGGCGGATCGGCCTGGTAGGCGAGCTGCGGGGGCGTGGTGGAAATCAAGACCGGGGATCCTCGTCAGGATGTCAGGACAAAGCGGATGAACGCATAGCCAGCGGCCTGTCCGTCTCGGGCAGCCATGTCGGCAGCCGGGCCTGCACCGCCCGCCGTATCGCCGCGTAGCATTGCTCGAAGGCGACGCGCGACTGGCCGTGCGGGTCGGGGATGTCGGCGCCGCAGGGGTCGCCGAGGCGCGCGATCTTGCGCGCATGGCGCGGGTGCACTCGCCGCAGCCACGCGGCCTGCGCCGCTTCCATCGTGTACACGAGCCCGGCCTCGGCCAGCATCCAGCCGGCCAGCCGGCGCGAGCGATGCGCTGCGATGTCGATGCCGGCCTCGCGCATCAGCGCCACGGCCATAGGATCGGCCGGCGCACCATCGAGCGCGCACAGCCCGGCAGAAAAAAGCCCGTGCGACGGCAGCCATGCCCTCATCAAGCCTTCAGCCATCGGGCTGCGGCAGAGGTTGCCGGTGCAGAGCAAGAGGATGTGGGTGCGCACGTCAGTCGGTGGCTCAGTGATTTGGCGTCGTGGCGATGACGGCGGTTGGCAGCGCGCCCGGGATCATCGCGCTGATCGTGCGGTTCCAGTTGGTCAGCGGCGTGGCCGCGACATAGACGACATCCTTGGGGTTGAGTTCGAAGCCTTCGGCCATGGCCAGTGCGCCCGGCGCATTTGCGTCAAGCTGGTAGACGACGGATGCATCCTGCGTGCGGCGCACCACATAGACCTGACGCGCATCGCCGGTGACAGGGTTGATGCCCCCGGCCTCGCCCAGCGCCTCGTTCAGCGTCAGCCGGCCATTGCGCATCGGCAGCGCGCGTGGCGCGGTGACTTCGCCGGAGATGAAGATCTTGCTTTCCTCGCGCGACGGCACGCGCACCACGTCACCGTGCGCGAGGACGACGGCGGAAGGATTGACACCGCGCTGCACCAGCTGTGGCAGGTTCACCTGATAGGTCCGGCCGTCGCGGCTGACCATGATGCGGCTCTGGTCGGCGGTCGGGTTCATGCCGCCGGCGCGATTGATGGCTTCGGTCAGCGTCATGGCGATGTCATTGATGGGCTGCACGCCGGGCGCCTTCACTTCGCCGTCGACATAGACGCGCTTGCTGCGGTAATTGAGCACGCGCAGCGTGAGCTTGGGCTGCTTCAGGTAGCGCGACAGGCGCTGCGTGAGCAAGGCATGCACTTCGCCGCTGGTCATGCCGGCCACCTTCAGCTTGCCGGCATAGGGAAACTCGAGCATGCCGTCCTGGTCGACCTCGAAGCCCGAGCTGGGCTGCAAGGGGCTGCCGGCAATGCCGGCACCGGCGCCGCCGGCCACCGGCACCGCGGGCAACATCGACGCCGACAATTCGGGATGGTCCCAGACCACGATCTGCAGCACGTCGCCGGCCTCGACGCGGTAGGGCTGCGCCGGCAGCATCAGCGCGCTGATGTCTTCGGACACGCGCCGCTCGCGTGCAGCGCGCTCGTGCTGCACCAGATGCGCCGTGATCAGCTGTATCTCGGACTGTTTCGCTGCGGCGCTATCGGCCGGCGAACCGCCGGCGGGCGCCTTCGCCCGTCCGAACTGCATGCCCGGCGCCATGCTGGTACAAGCGGCGAGGAACGCGACCAGCACGCAGGTGGCCAGCCCTGATAAACAGGCCCTCAAACAGGCCGTCCCGGCAATCACTTTACGGCTGCCGCGCATCGCCCCACCCCCACCTGCACGAATTCATCGAGTGGAGGAATGTACGTGGGCGGCATCACGCCGCCGTTGATGCGGGTCAGCCTTCCCGCAGTGTCAGCATGGGCGGCCTCGACAAGACGTTGCGCAAGCCGGCCCAGCCACCGGCCATCGCGCAGGCGATTCCGATCGACATGCCCACGAACCACAAAGATGGCGAGTAGACCCAGTCGAACTCGAACACCTGTCGCGCCAGCACCCACCCGACCAGCGATGCGCCGGTGGCGGCAAGCAAGCCCGCACAGCTGCCGACCAGCACGCATTCCAGCCATTGCGCGTGCGACAGCTGCGCGCGCGTGGCACCGAGCGCGCGCAGCAGGCCGGCTTCGTGCATGCGCTCCTGCTGCGACACCAGCATCGCAGCAGCCAGCACCATCACGCCGGCCGCCAGCGTGAACAGGAACAGGAATTCGACCGCGCCAACCACTTGCGCAATCACCTGCTGCACCTGCGCGAGCATGCTGCCGACGTCGACAATGGTCAGGTTCGGATAGTCGCGCATCAGCGAATTCACCAGTTGCCGGTCCGATGACGGCAGGTGGAAGGCGGTGATCCAGGTCGCGGGCAAGGCCTGCGCGGCAGACGGGCTCAGGATCACGAAGAAATTGACGCGCATCGAACTCCAGTCGAGTTTGCGCAGGCTGGTGATGGTCGCATCGACAGGCACGCCGGCGACGTCGAATCGCAAGCGGTCGCCGAGCTTCAGGCCCAGCGTCTTGGCAAGCCCCTGCTCCACCGACGCTTCGGCCCGCGCGCTGCCATCGAACCATGTTCCTTCGACGACCGTGTTCTGCAGCGGCAGCGCTGCCATCGTCGACAGATTGAATTCGCGCTCGACCAGGCGCTGCGCGCGGTCTTCTGCATAGCTCTCCGGGCCGACGGTGCGGCCGTCGACCTGCACCAGCCGGCCGCGGATCATCGGGTACAGCGCCGCCTCGCGGATGCCGGCCTGCTGCAACGTGGCGGCGATCGGTTCGCGCTGTTCCGGCTGGATGTTGATCATGAACTGGTTTGGCGCGTCCGGTGGCGTGGCCTTGTGCCATGCGGACAGCAGGTCTTCGCGCACCAGCGTCAACAGCAACAGTGCCATCAGGCCCAGCGACAGCGCCACGATCTGCAAGGTGCTGGCCGCAGGACGGCGCCGCAGTGACGTTTGCGCAAAGTGCCATGCGGCCATGCCCGTGGCACCCACGATGCGCTGCAAGGCCGGGACCGGCTTCAGCCATTGCAGCGCACACAGCACCAGCCACGCCGCCAGCGCGGACACGCCCAGCGCCAGCAGGAAACCGCCAGCCGTCAGCAGGCCCAGCTTCATGTCGCGCGCCTGCCAGACCAGCAGCAGGATGAAGCACCCGAGCGCCAGCAGGTAGCCGCCCAGCGTGAAGGCTTTGGGCGCCAGCAGTTCGCGCCGGATCACGCGGTTGTGCGGCACATTGCGCAATTGCAGGATGGGCGGCATCGCAAAACCGAGCAGCAGCAACAGGCCGGTCAGCACACCTTGCAGCGCCGGCATCGCGCCGGGTGGCGGCAGCTCGGTGGTCAGCAGCGATCCCAGCCATTGCAGCAACAGGTAATGCGCACCAAAGCCCAGCGCTGCGCCAAGCAAGCCGCCGGCAATGCCTACCAGCACAAACTCGATCACATACAAGCGCGTCACGTCGGCTTGCGTCAGGCCGAGGCAACGTAGCATCGCGCAGGCATCGACATGACGCTGCATGAAGCGGCGCGCGGCCATCGCGATCGCAAGCGCTGCCAGCATCGCCGTCAGCAAGCCGACCAGCGACAGGAACTGGCGCGCGCGGTCGAGCGTCGTGCGCATCTCGGGGCGGCCCGATTCCAGCGACTCGACTTGCACTCCGCGCACGCCATCGCGCTTGACTGTGCTGTCCAGCCAGCGCTGGTAAGCGGCGACCGTTGTGGCTTCTCCAGCCAGCTGGGTACGGTAGGTGACGCGCGCGCCCTGGCCCGTGAGCCCGGTCGATGGCAGCTCGGCCAGTGCAATCATCACGCGCGGCGCGAAGTTCATGAAACCGGCGCCCCGGTCTTTTTCATCGGTGATGGCGGCGGCGATGCGGAAGCTGCGCGCCCCCAGCTGCAACGAGTCACCTTCATGCACGCCGCGGGTGGCCATGAAGGCCGGGTCGACCCAGGCGGTGCCGGCAGCCGGCGCGCCTTGTGCCTGGTGCGGCCGGCCTGCCTCGCTCAGCATCACGGCGCCGCGCAACGGATAGCCGGACGACACGGCCTTGACGGCCACCAGGCGCGAATCGGCTGCATCGCCGCGGCCGGTCGTGGCCATGCTCGCAAAGACCACGGTGTCGGCAATGCGCAAACCGCGGCGCGTGGCTTCACTGCGCCATTCGGACTGCAACGGATAATCGCTGCGCACGATCAGGTCGCCACCGAGCAGTTGCGCGGCATCGCGCTCCAGTGCGGCATTCATGCGACCGACGAAAAACCCGACCGCCGACAGCGCCGCCACGGCGATCGCCAATGCGGCCACCAGCAGCCTCAGCTCGCCGGCGCGCCAGTCACGCTGCGTCATTCGCAAAGCGTGCAGTGCGATGGCTGTGATGCCCGCGCGAGCACGGTGCGCTGCGTTGTCCATGCAATCTCCCTGTTCCGGCTGCCTGCGCTGCAAAACGTGCAAGCAGGTGCTGCAGGCGATTGTATGTGAGACGCCCGGCTTTCAGTGACGGCGGCAGTCGTGCTCAGGTGCGTCGATGCCCGGGTGCGTCGGTGCTTGAGTGCATCGATGGATCGACACTTGGGTGCCTGGATGCATCGGTGGATCGATACCTCGGTGTCGGCGCAGCGGTCGCTTCACATGGACGTGCCCCGCAAGCCATCCTGGTGCGTATGCTCGAAATTTTCCTGGCAAGGGGCGCAGCGTTCGGCGGACGGCAAGGCCTGCAGCCGTTCGAAGGGAATCGGATAGCCACAGGAAATGCATTCGCCATAGGTGCCGTTGTCCATCTTCTTGCGCGCCAGCTCGACTGCACGCAGTTCATGCATGTCACGCAATACGGCCGCATTGCCGAGATCGATCGACAGGTTGGCGAATGACTGGTCGCCCGGATCAGGCACTTCGCTGGCCAGCTGGATATAGTCGTCCTGAAGCGTGACCTCGCGCTTGATGTCGTCGCGCAAGGCGCGCTCCCGGTCCGCAAGCGCGGTATACAGGCGGGTCTTCTGTTGCTGGTTCAGGCTGTCCATGGCTTCCTCTTTCGTGGTCTTGGAATGTGCGCTGACTCAGTAGGATTGTGCGGCCGGGGCCAGTACTGCATTTGAGCTAAGACAAGCGCAACCGTTCGCTGCCCGCCCTGACGATAAATGCTCGATAGACAACTTCTCGTTCGAATAGCGTTACAAATTTTTAAACAAAAACTAGCGAATTCACAGAGACTCGCAAGCGGTTGATTTGTCTCAAGCAAGGCACTCTGGACTTCAAAAGGATTCCCGCTAGACTGCCGTTTCTGAAGAATAAGTATCTTGCAGACGGCCACCTTCCAGAGCACCGCGATGAATTCAGACGAACTTGAACTGATTGCCAGCGAACCCATCCAGGGCATGGATGAAATGATGGAAGATTTCGTCCACTCGTCCGCACGCAGTGGCAACAGCCCGCGCGAGATGTACCTGATGCGCGAGACCATGCACAGCCTGTTGCGCCTGGCCCAATCCAAGCAGCTGCTCGAAATCCGCCGCAGCGTCGACAAGCTGGTGCCGGTATCGATGCGCCCCGCATGCAAGCGACGCCGCGCCGCGCGTGACCCGGCACCGGGCCAGACGCAATTCGTGTTTGGACGCGATACCTGACAGCGGCTTGCCCTCGGGGGCAGCTTGGCTAGTCGCCCCTGAATTTATAATTGGCGGATGGCAAGGCCCCCTACCCGACGCGTCATTACCATCCACGACGAACGAGAATCCGTCCGCCATGCGCGCGGACTGGTCAGCGTCATCGATGACGACCAGGCGATCCGCGACGCCGTCAGCTCGTTGCTCGGCCTCGAAGGCTATGCGACCGAGACCTTCGACTCGGCGACCCAATTCCTCGATGTGCTGGAACGCTGCGAACCCGTCTTCGCGGGGCCGCAATGCATACTGCTGGACGTGAAAATGCCGGGGCTGACCGGCCTCGAACTGCAGCGTCGACTGATCGAACAATCCGATACCGTCCCCATCGTCTTCATGAGCGGAGGCAGCGGTGCACGCGAAGCCGTGCAGGCATTGAAAAACGGCGCACAGGATTTCCTGGTCAAGCCGTTCGACGAAGAGACTTTGCTGGCGGCAGTCAGCGCGGCACTCGACAAACACCGCGCCAATGCACAGCATGATGCGCAAGACCATGATGCCGCCGCCCGCATCGCAAGCCTGACCGAACGTGAAGTGCAGATCGCGAAGATGGTGTCGTCCGGCATGCTGAACCGCGACATTGCCGACAAACTCGGCATTGCGGTCCGTACCGTCAAGCTGCATCGCATGCACATGATGCGCAAGCTGGATGTCGCCAATGTGATCGAACTGGCACGTATCGCGGAACGCATCGTCTGACGTTCCCGCCCCGCAGCACGCCATGGCTGCGACCGCTTTACACACCCTACCCATTCCCTACATTTCATTGCCCCCAGGGACAATAGAATTAGTTTCTGCATAGATATATTGTCAGTCGCATCGCGCCTGTCTTGCGCCCGGAAGCGTCATCCGCTGCCGGGCCGGCAGAGCTCCGGCGGTGCATGCATGCCCGCCGTACCGAACGAAGACTGGAGATATGACGCATGGATACGCAGGTTTTTGAAGCAAAATCCCCGGCCGCACTGAACGTCGGCCTGGTGCGCGACAGTTCCGGCTCCTTGGCGGAGATTTCGCGGAAATGGCTGGCGGACATCCGCCCGGAAGCCTTCGCCGAATGCCACGAATACCTGTCGGCAGTTCGCCTTGCCCGTCACATGAGCAAGATCGACGTCTGCCGCGCCAGCCAGCTCAATGGCGACCCGGCCAGCGGCGTATCGCTGCCGACGGTGTCCAAGATCGAGAGCGGCGCCTATGGCGAGCCCGGCTTCCGTACCATGGTGCGACTGGCCCGCGGCTATGGCATTCCGCTGTCCAGCCTCGAGCGCTTTTTCGTCTGAACGCAGCGACGCGGTTCGACCGTCGCGCCACGCCTCCTTCTGCGCCCGGACTGAATCGCCCGCCCGTCCGTCGCATTGGCCCCCACGCCCCTTTGGCCCCCTCGCCCTCCGTCATGACCACAACGACAGCGCTTGATGCCTTTGTCATCGATGGCGCGACCTTGCGACAGGCGCGCGAGGCGCGCAACCTCAGCGTGGCCGAAGTCGCTGCCTTGTGCACCCTGTCGCGCGAGCAGGTGCAGCACATTGAAGACGGTGGCCAGCGTCCTTTCTACACGCCGGCCCACAAGCTGCTCGCAGTCCGCAAGTACGCCGGCGCCATGAACATTCCGTTCGACGACATCGTGACCGGCCAGGGCGCGAGCGAAACGATGCCCGTGCCCGATGGCGCGCCCGCCTCGCTGATGGTGCACGGCGAACGTGAGGAAGCGACAGACCTGCGGCTGGCTGCCGTCGAACGCAATGCCGAGACGCGCCGCATGATCCTGATCGGCGTGGTGACGGCCACCATCCTGCTGGCCGTCTACGCGAAGATGCGCAGCGCGCCGGACAACCCGCCGACAGCCGGGCAACCCGTCCTGTCGAACGTGGCCACCGAGACCCGGTCGAACGCCGACGACGCCTTGCGTGAACAGGCAAGCAAAGCCCCGGCCGCAGCGCCGGCGACCGTGGCATCCGCCAACCTCCCTGCAGCGACGTCAAGCGCTCCGGCTGCCACAAAGCCGACGGCTACCGCCGCTGCTGCTGACAAGGTTGCTGCACCCGTCGCCTCCGGGCCCGCCGAAGCGACGGCCAAACCGGCCACGGCAAGCGTCGCACCCGCGGCACCTGCGACACCTGCGACACCGATTCCTGCACCGGCGGCCCTCGCCGATGCCAAAGCAAGCGCCAAAGCGGGCGCCGCTGAGCCTTGCGCCAGCGCCAGCGCCGTCGGCACCGACATGAAGACCTGGACCCCGACCTACCAGCGCAAGGCCGACACCCGCCTGTTCTTCGTGAGCACGAAAGAGACGACGGTCTGCGTCCGCGATGCAACCGGAAAAGCGGCACTGCTGACCCTCAAGGCGCGCACCGGCCAGGCCTACAGCGGCAAACCGCCGTACGTCGTGCAGTCACCCCAGCTGTCCGAAATCGACATCTACCTGCAAGGCATGCGCGCACGCGTGCCGCCGCAAACGCCGGCGCTGCGGCTGCACGTGACCCCGGTCAGCGCCCCTGACGCCGGCTGACCCTTTCCCTGCCGACGGTTCGGCATACATCACCGGCCACCGGCCAGCTTCCCCCGAAGCCCACCCTTGGCGCGGATCGAACGCTATTGCGGCGCAATAGCCTGACGCATTTTTCGTTCGATAACAGGCGCTCATCACCTATGTGCATGCCTCGCTATGGCATCGCAGCAACGATATTGATTGACTGAACAAGTTGACCGAACAGATCATTGCTCAACGATCAATCGTGCTTTTATAGAAAAAAACCCGCTCCAAATTTCTCGGAACACAATGCGATGTGAGATGCCGCCACAGAGCCGGCACTCGCCCCTGCTTCAGTGCAATACCCAACCAGGAGGAGACCATGAAGCAATCCCCGAGGCTGCACGCATGCCACGCCCAGCCGATGAACGGCTGGCGCACGCTGGCGAACCTGCCTGCAGCATTGCCCGCATCGCTTTCCGCGGCCCTGCTCGCCTTCGGCCTGTCGGCCCCGGCACAAGCACAGGAAATCAAGGTCGGCATCGTCAGCTTCCTGTCCGGGCAGGCAGCTGACAGCTTTGGCGTACCGGCGGTCAACGGCGCAAAATCGCTGATCGAGGCCTTCAACAATGGCAGCGCGCCCGCCCCGTACAACAAGAAGGGCTTCGGCGGCCTGAAGATCGTGCCGGTCTTTGTCGACGAAAACGGCGGCGCGACCAAGCAGGTGCAGGAACTGCGCAACCTGTATGACCGCGAGAACGTCGATGTCGTGGTCGGCTACGTCAGCTCGGGCGACTGCCTCGCGGTGTCGCCGGTGGCCGAAGAAATGAAGAAGCTGCTGGTGCTGTATGACTGCGGCACACCGCGCATTTTCGAAGAAGCGAAATACAACTACGTGTTCCGCACCGCGTCGCATGGCGCGATGGACAACGTCGCGGCCGCGCGCTACCTGAAGGCACACGGCTCCAAGGTCGAGACCATCAACCTGATCAACCAGGACTATGCATGGGGCCATGACTCGATCAAGGACTTCACGCTTTCGATGGCCAACATCTTCCCGAACGCGAAGGTGCAGGCCGACCAGCGTCCCAAGTTCGGCGCAGGCCAGTACGGCACCGAAATTTCGCAACTGATGAGCAAGCCGGCCGACGTCACGCACTCCAGCATGTGGGGCGGCGACTTGCAGGCGATGATCCTGCAAGCCGCGCCACGCGGCCTGTTCAAGAAATCGCAAGTCGTGCTGACGGCCGCCGACCATGTGCTGGTCCCGCTCGGCGACAAGATGCCCGACGGCGTGATCCTCGGCGCACGTGGCGCCTACGGCATGCTGGCGCCGAAGTCCGCGCTCAATGACTGGTGGTGGAACCTGTACCAGCAACAATGGGGCGTCTACCCGGTGCAGGCACCGTACCGCATGGCGCAATCGCTGATGGCCCTGAAGCTCGCCGTTGAAAAAGCGATGGCAGCCAATGGCGGCAAGAAGCCGACCACCGAGCAGATCGCCGCCGCCCTCACCGGCCTCGAATGGGATGCACCCGGCGGCCGCATCCGGATGGCGCTCGGCGACGGCCATCAGGCGATACAGCCGACAGCGATCGGGCGTACCAAATGGGATGCAGGCAAGAAGCTGGTGGTGATGGAAGACATCCAGCGCTTCGCCGCTGAATGCGTGAACCCGCCGCCGAACATGAAGGCAGAAGACTGGATGAAAGCCGGCTTCCCGGGAGCGAAATGCAACTGAGCACCATCCTGATCGATGGCCTGACCTATGCGTCCTGGCTGTTCATCGTGGCCCTCGGCCTGACGCTGGTGTTCGGCGTGCTGAAGATCCTCAATGTCGCGCATGGCAGTTTCTATGCGCTCGGCGCGTATGCGGCGGCCAGCCTTGTGGGCTGGTTCGCCAGCCTGAAATTTGCGCCGGAATTGTCGATCATAGCGATGCTGCTGGCGGCCGCTGCCGTAGCTGCGCTGGTCGCGCCGCTATGCGAGCGCGGCCTGTTGCGCGCATTCTACGGGCGCGATGAAGTGCTGCTGGTGCTGGTCACCTTCGCACTGTTCCTGATCCTCGAAGATGCGACCAAGCTGATCTGGGGCGTCAACCCACTGTACGTGTCCGAGCCCTATATGCTGTTCGGTAATGTGGACATCGGCGAGCTGTCCTATGTCGGCTACGACTTCGTGCTGGTCGGGGTCGCGGCTGTGGTTGGCCTGCTGACCTGGTGGTGCCTGAACCGCACGCGCACCGGCAAGATCGTGCTGGCCGTGATCCACAGCGAAGAAGTCGCCGCCAGCATGGGCGTGAACGTCTCGCGCGTGTATTCGATGGCCTTCGGCGCCGGCATCTTCCTCGCCGCGCTCGGCGGGGCGCTGACGGCGCCGATGATCTCGGTGCAGCCGGGCGTATCGGTCGGCGTGATCATCATTTCATTTGCGGTCGTCATCATCGGCGGCCTCGGCAGCATTCCGGGCGCTGCGATCGGCGCGCTGATCGTCGGCATCACGCGTTCCGCCGCAGTGCACCTGATGCCGTCGGCCGAACTGTTTTCCGTGTATCTGGTCATGGCCGTGGTGCTGATGTTCCGGCCCGAAGGCCTGTTCCAGCGCGCACAGGCAAGGAAAATCTGAAATGCGCCACCTGTCCTCTACACCGCGCATTTTGCTGGCCGGCTTGCTTGCGCTGGCCCTGCTGCTGCTCGTCGGGGCCGCAATGCCGAAATGGCTGCTGTTCCTGACGACGATGGCCGCGGCCAATGGCCTCGTCTCGCTCGGCATCGTGTTGCTGATGCGCAGCGGCGTCGTGTCGTTCGGCCAGGGGCTGGTGTTTGCGATCGGCGGCTATGCCGCAGCGCTGGCCTTCGGCAAGCTGGGCATCAGCGATGCGCTGCTGCTGGCACTGGCCGGCGGCGCACTGTCGGCGCTGGTCGCCGCGCCTTTCGCGTGGCCAATCGCACGCTACCGCGGCATCTTCTTCGCGATGCTGTCGCTGGCGCTGTCGATGGTGCTGTACGGCCTGCTGGTGAAATCCGAGGCAATGGGCGGTTCCGATGGCTTCAACATGGGACGCCCCACCCTATTCGGCATGCAGGCCAGCGGCGAACTGTCCGGCCAGCTGATTTATGCGGTCACGGTGGCGCTGGCCACGGTCGCTGCGACGCTGGCGCGCATCTACTGCGCTTCCACGCGCGGCCTGGTCGCGCTGGCCGCGCGCGACAATGAAATTCGCGTCGAATACCTCGGCTCGTCGGTGCAGGATCTGATCGCCGCCAATTTCGTGATCGCAGCCTTCCTCGGCGGCATGGGCGGCGCACTGTCGGTGATGGCACTCGGCCACGTCGAACCCGAATTCGCCTACTGGACCCGTTCGGGAGACTTCGTGTTCGTCGCCATCCTGTCCGGCCATCACAGCATGCTGGCCGTGTTCGTCGCTTCCACGCTGCTGGAGATCGTGCGCTCGTTTTCCAGCGCCTATTTCCCGAATACCTGGCAGCTGGCGCTGGGCGTCTTCCTGCTGGCGGTGATCCGCTTCCTGCCGAACGGCATCGGCTCGCTGTGGCTGCGCCCGCGTCGCATCGACCAGATCAATCACGCCGATGCGCAAGCCGGAACTGCCGCAGCCGAAAAAGGAGCCGGCGCATGACGCATTTCGATCTCGCGATCTCCGCGCGAGGCATCAATAGGCGCTTCGGCGCCGTGGTGGCGGCCGCCGACATCTCGCTCGATGTCCCGGTCGGGCAAAAGCTATCGCTAATCGGCAGCAACGGCGCCGGCAAAACCACGTTCGTGAACATGATCACCGGGTACATACGACCCGATGAAGGCCAGATCCTGCTGCATGGCGAGAACATCGCCGGCCTGCCGCCGCGCGAGATCGCGCAGCGCGGCATCGCCCGCTCGTTCCAGATACCGCAGCTGTACAAGGAGCTGACCGTCACCGACAACATGCTGGTGGCGATCGCGTCGCAAGCCGGCAAGCTGTCGTTCTGGAAGCCGGCCCGCAACGCCGACGCGCTGGCGCGCGCCGACGAACTGCTGCAGCGCTTCGAACTGGCCGCGCATGCGCAGCGCAAGGTGGCCGAACTGCCGGGTGGCGTGCGCAAGCTGCTCGACATCGCGATGGCGCTCACCCACCAGCCGCGCGTGTTGCTGCTCGACGAGCCGACCTCCGGCGTTTCAGCCGATGAGAAATTCCCGATGATGGAGACCGTGATGCGCGCGCTGTCGCATGAAGCGATGACGGTGCTGTTCGTCGAACATGACATGGACATCGTCGAACGCTTTTCCGACCGCGTCGCGGCCTTCTATAGCGGCCGCATCATCGCCGACGGCCATCCGGACGAAGTGCTCGCGCATCCCGACGTGCAGCGCCACGTGACCGGGGAAACCAGGGAGCCTGCCAGCCATGCTTGAGCTCGCTGCCATCGATGTCTCCATCCAGTCGGTGCAGGTGCTGCGCGGACTGTCGCTGTCGGTCCGCGAAGGGAAGATGATCGGGCTGATCGGCCGCAACGGCGCCGGCAAGTCCACCACACTGCGCGCCATCATGGGTCACCTGCCGCTGACGGCGGGCAGCCTGCGCTTCGAAGGCAAGGACCTGTCACGCATGCCGCGCCACCTGCGTGCGGCGCTCGGCATCGGCTACATGCCGGAAGACCGCGGGCTGGTGCCTGAACTGACGGTGGAAGAAAACATCCTCGTGCCGCTGTGGGCGGCCAAGCTGCGCAATACGGCGCCGCGTCTTGAATTCATCTACGACGTGCTGCCCGAACTGAAGGAGATGCGCGAGCGTCGTGCGCTGCTCCTGTCCGGCGGCCAGCAGAAGCTGGTGGCACTGGCGCGCGCGCTGTCCATCGGGCACAAGCTGCTGCTGCTCGACGAACCTTTCGAAGGCGTCGCACCGGCGCTGTCGGCGCGGCTGTCGGAAGTGATCGCCGGCCTGCGAGGCAGCGACCTGTCTGTCGTGATCGCCCAGTCCGATCTCAACCATTCACGCAACCTGCTCGACGAGGAAATCCTGATCGAGCGCGGTGCCAATGCGAAATGACCGGGCGCTGCCGCGTGGCGCAACGTGCCACACCCCCGGCCCAACCCCCATGCTGAAATGATTCGCTGGCAAGACCATGTAACGCTTCCCGCGATGCGTGAAGAGATCCATTTCGGACGCCACCTGCGCTGCTTCGTCGAGCGGCCGCCGTCCGTCTACGCGATGCTGTCGCGCATCGCATCACTGGCACCGGACAGCGAAGCCATCAGCTGCGAAGGCAAGCGCCTGACTTACGGCCAGCTGGCCGACGAAGTCGATCGCCTCGCTGCCGGCTTTGCCGCCGAAGGCCTGCGCCAGGGCGAGCGCGTGGTGATGTTCCTGTCGAATCGTCCCGAGTTCGTCAGCGTGCTGTTCGCGCTGCAGAAGCTGGGCGTGATTGCAGTGCCGGTCGGCGTGCGGGAACAGGGGCCGGGCCTGGCTTACATCGTCAGGCAGTGCGGCGCCGCCGGCATCGTCTATGACGACGCACTCGAAGACCGCATTCCCGACGCCAGCGCCGCGCCCTGCCTGCGGGTGCGCCAGCCTGCAGGCAGCCTGTATGAACTCGCGCGCGGCAGTGGCCACGGGGTGCCCATGGCGCGCGTCAGCGAAGACGATTGCGCGTGCATCCTCTACACCTCGGGCACCACCGGCCATCCCAAGGGGGCGATGCTGACCCACCTTAACATCGCGCATTCGGTGGTCCATTACGAAGTCGCGCTGAAGCTCACGCATGACGATCGCGCAGCGCTGGCCGTGCCGGCCAGCCACGTGACCGGGCTCATCGCCCTGATCGCGGCGATCGTGCATGTCGGCGGCACGCTGGTGATCGTGCCCGAGTTCAAGGCGGCGGCCTTCGTGCAGTTGGCGGCGGACGAGCGCATCACCTACTCGCTGATGGTGCCGGCGATGTACCAGCTGTGTCTGCTGCAGCCCGCCTTCACGCAACTCGACCTGTCGGCCTGGCGCGTCGGCGGCTATGGCGGCGCCCCAATGCCGGTGCCGACCGTGCAGGCGCTGGCGCAGGCCGTGCCGGGACTGACGCTGGTGAACTGCTATGGCTCGACCGAGACCACGTCACCGGCCACCATCATGCCACTCGGATTGTCGGCGATCCATAACGACGCCGTCGGCATCGCGGTGCCCTGCGCCGACATCCGCGTAATGGACGACGAAGGCAACGAAGTCCCGGCCGGCCATTCCGGTGAATTGTGGATAGGCGGCGCGATGGTCGTGCCCGGCTACTGGGACAACCCGGAAGCGACGGCCAGGGGCTTCGCCGACGGCCGCTGGCGTTCCGGTGACCTCGGCTCGGTCGATGCAGAGGGACTGGTGCGCATCTTCGACCGCATCAAGGACATGATCAACCGCGGCGGCTTCAAGATCTATTCGGTCGAGGTCGAGAACGTGCTGATGAGCGTGCCCGGCGTGGTCGAGGCCGCCGTCGTCGGCCACCCCTGCCCGGTGCTGGGCGAGCGCGTGCATGCCTATTTGTACGCGCCGCAGGCAAGCACCGATGCAAAGGCCGTGCAGGCGTACTGTGCGCAAAGGCTGGCTGACTACAAGGTGCCCGAGCATGTCGTGTTCGTCGACGCGCCGCTGCCGCGCAACGCGAACGGCAAGCTGCTCAAACGGGCGCTGCGGCAGCCCGGTTAAGCACGACTTTCCTGATGCCGCGAAGCGAGGCTGCGATGAACTTCCTGCTGGCGCGCATCAATCACGAAACCAATACCTTCTCGCCGCTGCGCACCGTACTGGACGATTTCGAGCCGCTGTATGGCGAGGCCGCGCTGGCAGACCAGCGCCCTGCGCGCACCGCGCTCGGGGCTTTCATCCGGGCCGTGGAAGCGGTGCCCGGCGCGCACTTGCTGACGCCAGTATCGGCGACGGCCAACCCCGGCGGCACGGTCACCGATGACGCCTGCCGGCCTTTGTGCCGCTGCGTGCTCGACGCGGCCACGCCCGGCCTGACCGCCATCCTGCTCGACCTGCACGGCGCGATGGTCAGCGAAAGCGAGCCGGATGTCGAAGGCTGGCTACTGGCCGAACTGCGCCGCAAGCTCCCGGGCGTGACGATCGCCGTCGCGCTCGATTTGCATGGCAATGTCACGCAGCGCATGGTGGACAACGCCGACATCATCGTCGGCTTCAAGACGTATCCGCATGTCGACATGGCCGAGACCGGCGAGCATGTGGCACGCCTGCTGCTCGACCGGGTCGCCGGGCGCAGCCGCCCGGTCACGCGCTGGCGCCAGTTGCCGCTGCTGTCGCACACGCTGCGCAGCGCCACCTCCGAAGGCGCGATGCGGCGTGCGGTGGCGGCAGCGCGTGCGGCAGAACAAATGCCGGGCGTACTGGCCGCCACCGTGATGGCAGGCTTTTCGCTGGCCGACATGCCCGATGCCGGCATGTCGGTCGTGGTCACTGCCGACGGCGACCCAGCGCTCGCGCAGAAGGTGGCGGACCGCATCGCCGGCCAGCTGTGGGAGGACCGCGAAGGCTTCGTCTATCGCAGCGAGCCAACCGCGCAATCCATCGCGCGTGCCGCAGCGCTGGCGCGGATGCCGGGCAGCGGGCCGGTGCTGCTGCTCGACCACAGCGACAATGTGATGTCAGGTGGTACTTGCGACACCATGGACGTGCTGCAGGCGGCGCTGGATGCCGGCCTGTCCGGCATCGTCGCCGGGCCGTTGTGCGACCCGCAGGCCGTGACAGCGTTGTGGGACCAAAGCCCGGGGGAACCGGTCACTGTCGATGTCGGCAATCGCGTAGCGCTCAACGCACTCGGCATGCACAAGACGCCGCTCGCCTGTCAGGGCCGCGTGCTGGCGCGCAGCGAAGGCGCGTTCACGGTTACCGGTCCGATCTATACCGGCCAGCGTCTGGCGATGGGAAGGACTGTGCTGTTCGATATCGGTCCCGCGCGGCTGGTGATCACCGAGCGTCGTACCGAACCCTATGACCCGGGTGTATTCCGCTGTGTCGGCATCGATCCGGCGGAACAGGCGTTCCTTCTGCTGAAGTCGCGCATGTACTGCCGTCCCGTATTCGGGCCGATCGCGCGCGGCCTCGTCGAATGCGATGCGGACCGGGGCGGGCCGACCAGTTCGAATTACGCGCTGTTCCCGTTCCGGCACTTGCGGCGGCCGTTGTGGCCGCTGGATCCTGCCACGATTTTCCAACCGCAGCCGGAATGAAGACTGCGATCGGCATGCGCGGCATGCGCGCCGTCGCTGCTCGCGGTGCGCCGGCTAGCCGTCGTCAGGCTGTCCGCCGTCAGGTGCTCGCAACGGCCAGCGGCAAAGCATTACGCCCGGCATAGCTGGCACTGCTGCCCAACGCTTCTTCGATGCGCAGCAACTCGTTCCATTTCGCCATGCGCTCGGAACGCGCAAAGGAACCGACCTTCAGCTGTCCGGCATTCCAGCCGACCGACAGGTGGGAGATCATGACGTCCTCCGTCTCGCCCGAGCGTGCCGATACGATGGTGCCCATGCCATGGCGCCGGGCGGCCTGCAGTGCGGCCAGCGTTTCGCTGATGGTGCCGGCCTGGTTGGGCTTGATCAGCACCGCATTGCACGCACGGTCGCTGGCGGCGGCATCGACGCGCGCGGCGTTGGTGACGAGGTAATCGTCGCCGATCACCTGCACGCGATCGCCGACAGCGGCGGTGAAAGCGATCATGCCTTCGCGGTCATCTTCGGCAACCGGGTCTTCGATCGACAGGATGGGATAACGCCCGACCCATGCCAGCAGCACCGCGATCCACTCGTCGGTCGTGTAGGTCGTTCCGGACAGGCCGGGACGATAGAGGCCGTCACGCCCGAATTCCGACGCCGCGATATCGAGCGAGATCACGACCTCGCCATGACGATAGCCCGCCTTGTCGATCGCGCGCGCCAGCATTTCCAGTGCATGTTCGTTGCTGTCGAAGTTGGGCCACCAGCCGCCCTCGTCGGCGACGCCGGCGCGCCGGCCGGCTTCATCCATCAGCTTGCCGGCGGCACGGTAGACATCGCCGACCATCGCCAGCGCCTCGTCGATGCAGGACGCACCGACCGGCATCACCAGCAAGTCCTGGATGTCGATGCGACGCTGCGCATGGGCGCCACCACCGAAAATCTGGATTTCCGGCAGCGGCATGCTGACCGGCGCGCCGCCGGCCAGATAGCGCCACAAGGGCTGGCCGCTGGCCCTTGCTGCCGCGTCGAGCACGGCCATCGAGGTGGCGATCAAGGCATTGCCACCCAGCCGCGATTTGTTCGGCGTGCCGTCCAGCTGTACCAGCAAGTCATCGATGCCCTGCTGCTGCAGCACGTCCATCCCGACCAGCGCCGGCGCGATCTCGCGCGCGATGCCGTCCAGTGCGCGCTGCACGCCAAAGCCGTCACAGGCCTGGCCGCCGTCGCGCAGCTCGACGGCTTCATGGCTGCCGGTCGATGCGCCCGCCGGCGCAATGCCGCGCCCGCAGATGCCGCCATCAAGGCACACGTCGACTTCGACGGTGGGTCGGCCACGCGAGTCCCAGATGCGTCGTGCGCGAAGTTGGCGGATCAGTGTTTGCATGGTGCGGGTCTCGTCAGAAGATGAAAAGTTAAGCGGGATGCATGGATCAATGCATGGGCACAGCTGGCGCCAGTCGCTCGGTGCTGCCGTTCAGGTCAGCATCGCTTGCCAGTCATTGCGCATCGCGGCCAGCGTGCGATCGCTGGCAAGCAGCCAGCGCCGCGCAAATTGCCGTTGCATTGCGCGTTCGGGTTCACCGAGGTATTCGAGCGGCGACTTGCCGTCGACACGCGCCAGCAGGATCGCCGCCAGCAGCAGCGCGATGCGGGCAGCGATTGCATCGCGCGCCTCCCAGCGCACGCCATCCAGATAGGCTTGGCAGAACGCGTCCCAGGCCGCGAGATAGTGCGCGCGGTGCGCCGGTTGCCACAGGCACTTGGCCAGCAGGTGGCACAGGCAGAAGGCGGCGTCGAAGGCCGGGTCGCCGTACCACGCGCATTCGGCATCAAGGATCACCGGGCCGGCCGGACCCGCGAGGATGTTTTTCGGGCTGATGTCGCCATGGACCAGCGCCAGCTTGCGCGCCGCGGTGTCGGACGACAGCTGCAGCAGCACTGGCGCGCAATCAGGATGGGCACGGGCGGCGGCGCCGAAATACGGATCGAGCCTGAGCTCGAAGAAATTGCGATCGGTCGCGAAGCGCTCGGCCAGCACGGGATTGCCGGCGGTGCCGGCGTGGATGGCCGCCACGAGTGTCGCCACCTGCGCAGCGGTCGCGACATCGGCGCAGCCATCGCGCAACTGCGCCTTCCACACCGGGTAGTCCTGCGGCGGCAGCCAGCTCATCGCAAAGCAGTACGTCCCGGCGTCCTCGGCCAGCAGCGCAGGAACGGCCTGTGGCCAGCGTGCCGAAACCTCGCGCAGCCAGGCCACTTCGGCATGGCTGCGGTCCTGCGGCGCCAGCCATTCGGAGGCGACCTTCAGCGCCGGCAAGGCCTGCTTCACGCATAGCGGGCCGCGCTGCGTGTCGACGCGCACGATCAGGGAGGAAACGCCGCCGCTCAATGGGGTGACCACCGGCGTTTCATCGGCGTCGATGAGACCCATGTGCCGCAACGCGGACAAGACAACGGCGGTTTCGCAGGATGTACCGGAGGTGCTCACGCTGGACGGGCTGGCGGCGCATTTGCGCCTGATGTTGACCAGCCTCGCACTATACCGGAGCCGCTCAGCGCTACCCGCATCAGGACGAGCCCGCGGCACAAGACCGCCTCAGGGCCGCTGCCGCACGGCATCAGGGACGCTTGAGCCGCACCAGCGTGCGCGGCACCGGCTCGAACAGCGGATGGCCTTGCAAGAGCGGCGTCAGCGCACTGGCAGGCATTGGGCGCGAGATCAGGTAACCCTGCACCTCGTCCGAGCCGAACTGGCGCAGCCGCTCCAGCTGCTCGGCAGTCTCCACGCCCTCGGCGACGATCACGATGCCCAGCGCCTGCCCGATCGAATGGATGGCGCTACACAATGCGTCGCCTTTCAAGTCCTCGCCCAGCGTGTGCACGAAGGACTGGTCGATCTTGAGCACATCCACCGCGAGTCGCCGCAAGCGCGACAGCGATGAGTGGCCGGTGCCGAAATCATCGATCTCGATCCGGATGCCAAGGTCATGCAGTTTCGCCAGCTCTGCGGTCAGCGCATCGTCGTCGCGACCGATCGCCGTTTCAGTCAGTTCGAGTGCAATGTGGTCCGTGGTCAGGCCATGGCGCGCAAGGCAATCAGTAAGATAGTCGCGGAAGCGCTCGCTGCGCACCTGCAGTTCGGAGACATTGAAGGAGACGCGCTGGCAATCCAGCCCTTGGTCCAGCCAGGCGCGAATCTGGCGACACAGCAGCTCGAACGACCACTCGCCGACCTCGATGATGAGGCCGCGCTCCTCTGCCAGCGGAATGAACTCGCTCGGCAATACCAATCCGTTTTCCGGATGCTGCCAGCGCAGCAGCGATTCGAGGCCGGTCAACTTTCCGGTGTAGGCATCGACACGCGGCTGGTAATGCAGCTGCAGCTGGTAGGTGCCGACCGCCTTCTGCAAGTCCTGCTGCAGCTGGACGCGACGTTGCAGGTCGTTGGCATGCTCGGCCGAGAACACCCGGTACTGTGCCTTGCCGGCGGACTTGGCCGAATACATGGCGATGTCCGCATATTGCAGCAGCACCTGCGGGTCCGACGTATGGTCGGGGAAAATGGCAATCCCGACCGACGCCGTCACCGAGAACGCGCCCCAGGGCGCCGTCTGGTTCAGGCGATTGATGGCGGCCACGACGCGCGCCGCCCTGTCCTCCACGTCGCGCGCATGGTCGATGTCCTCGACCACCACGGTGAATTCGTCGCCGCCCAGCCGCACCACGGTGTCGTACAGCCGCACGGTCGCCTTCAGGCAGGCGGTGACGTCGATCAGGACCCGGTCGCCGGCCTCGTGGCCGAGGGTGTCATTGACGATCTTGAAGTTGTCGAGGTCGATGAACAGCAGCGCCACCTTGCGCTTGCCCTCGCTGCTGGCGCGCAGGATGGATGGCAAGTGATCGACCAGCCAGCGCCGGTTGGGCAGGCCCGTCAGCGCGTCGGTGACAGCCATGTTCGCCAGCGCTTCCTGCTGGCTGCGCGATTCGGTGACGTCGCGCACGATGACGGCAATGCCGGCCTCGGTCTTGACGCCACGTCGCTGCACCCATCCGGCCGTCGCCACGCCGGACTGCTTGCGATCGTGCCAGCCGATCTCGACCTCGTCCTCGACCAGACCTTCGGTCAGGATGCGCAACAGGAAGTCATGCATGCGCGCCCTGTCCTCTTCGCCCATCAACTCGCCGATCGTGCGGCCCAGCATGTCATCGCGCTTCAGGTGCAAGCGCCTTGCTGCCTGTTCGTTGCAGTCTTCGACCACGAAGTCACGCACCACGCCGTGCTCGCTGTACAGCGGCCGCACCATGTACAGCGCCTCGATCGAGCCGTCGACCGCCTGCCGGAACGATTCCTGGATTGAACGCTGCTTCACGCGGCTGCGTTGGCGGCGCCATTGCAGGGATGCGCCCAGCACCACACTGATGGCCAGCAGGGCGCTAAGCGCCGCTGCCCCCAGCGTTTCAACGTGGTCTTGCGATCGGTGCTGGTCCAGCACGACGTGTTCAGGAACGATGGCCAGCACGACCAGTGGATAGCGGTCGACGTGCTGCCAGCCAATGAACCGTGCCTGGCCATCGGCAAAGGCGCTGCCCGGCACGAGCTCGCCGCCATTGCTGACGACGCCGACATTCAGGTGATCTGGCAAGCGCATGGCCGGCGCGCCCGGCATCGCGCCGCTCGCATGCAGGTCGATCCCATCCAGCGTACGCAGCGACAGCAGGGTTGCAAAGCGCAGGTTGACCTGCACCTCGTTGGCCGCCAGGTCGGCTGCCGTCATCTCGATCACGACGGCACCACCGAACTGGCCATCGCGACGATCGATGCGGCGCGAAAACGCAATCAGCTTGAGACTTCCCTGCGCCGTGCTGGCCATGCCCTGGTCAATCCGCATGCGCAGGCCAGGTTCACTCGCAAGCCCCTGCAGGTAGAGCGTTGGCGACAAGCGTCCGCCCGCGCCCGGCGTGGCCGGTTTTCCCTCGGCATCGACGACGAACACCCGTGCCGCCTTCCCGCTCAGGACGCTCTTCGCGTAGACGTCAAAACGGTTGATGTCCTGCCCGCGCTCCAGCTCGTCCTTGAGCAACAGCAGCAGGTTGTCTGCATCGCGAACGGTTTCGCCGATCTCGCCCGCGACCTGGGATGCCTCGCTGCTCAGGGAATCAATGGCGCGCCAGCGGAAACGCTCTTCGCGTTCGTCGATCTGGTGCAGGGCAATGCCCCAGATCGCGATCAGGATGACCAGCAAGGCCCCGCCCCAGCTGCCCAGGATCCGCAGGATTGCGGACGATTGCCATCGATTTATAGCCTGCTTAGCCATCGCTTGTCAGAGGTACCGCAGGACGAGTTGATCTGGGGAAATTCTATATCAACATGATTTTAAAAACTATAAGCCTGCCGGACACATCTTTGCTGCACACGCGCATGACTGGATCACCGGCCGCACCCGCCATCGGCAACGTCAGCGCTGGAACAACAGGACCAGCATCGCCCCAACCAACGCCGCCGAGGCCCAAAGCACGGCGGTGGCACCCGGCATGCGCAAGTTGGCGGCAGCAGCGCGCGCCACAGCGACCGGCGGCTTTTTCTTGCGGCGCTCGCGCCCGTTCCAGGGTTTGGGGCCAGGCGGGGCGGCTGGCCGCGATGCCGGCTCCGACTCGGCACGCGCGATCCACGCGTCATGCTTGCGTCGGCGTTCGTGGTCGGACAGCACCTCATATGCCGAATTGATCAGCTGGAAGGTCTGTGTCGCCTTGGCGCTGCCACCATGGCGGTCAGGATGGAATTTGTGGCTCAGCGTCTTGTACGCCGCGCGTATCACTTCCGGTGGTGCGTCTCGCGCCACCTTCAGGTTGTCGTAATGGGTGTGAACTTGCTTCATCGCCGGGCCCCGGTTGCCTTTGCATGCACAGTACGACTGTTGTAACTTTGGTAACTTGAGAGAAATCAATGCCCGGTTTTTTTTCTGCCCAACAGAAACTATTTCCAGAGGTCACGAACAAAGGGGTATTCCCTGCAGCAAGCTTCCTTCGTGCCCATGTCCCTGACGTCGACCGTTACCGTTGCCGCCCCGCTCACCCCGCCCGCCGCTGTTCTTCCCTGTTCTTCCCTGCGCCATCTGGCCTTGCCGGCAAGCTTTGCCTGGTACGGTCTGCTGATGGGTTCATGGTCCGGCCGTCTGCCGGCGATCAAGCAGGGCCTGCATCTGACGCACTCGCAGCTGGCGATGGTCTTGCTGTGCTCCGGCATTGGCGCGGTGCTGTCCCCGCAGCTGTCGTCACGACTGCTGGCACGCATTGGCAGCCTGCACACCATGCGCATAGCCGGCCTGGCGTTACTGGTCGTGCTGATGGCCGCTGCGGCGGCGCCGTCACTGCCGCTGCTGATGGCTGCCGTGCTTGCGCTCGGCGTCACCTCGAGCGTTTTTGACGTCGCGATAAATGGTCTCGCGACCCACCACGAAGCCCTGCAGCGCAAGCCGATGATGTCGCGGCTGCACGCCTGCGCCTGTGCCGGCGGCCTGGGCGGCGTCACGCTGGGCAGCGTGATGGCGTCGATGCAGGTCACGGCCCTCCAGCATGTCAGCCTGATTGCGCTGCCGCTGTGCGCATTGTTGTGGCTGTGCCTGCAAGGCCTGGCACATGCCTGCTCGGGCGAGCCCGTGCGCATCGCTCAGGGTGTCGCACCCGAGGCCGGCCCTGCCTTTGCGCTGCCACGCGGCCGACTGGCCTTGCTGGGTGTGCTCGGCCTGCTTTGCGCGATCGCCGAAGGCAGCGTTGGCAGCTGGAGCGCCCTGTTCATGAAGGAGCAATTCGGTGCATCGGATGCGATGGCGCCGCTGTCGTTGTCGGCGTTCACGATGATGATGCTGGTGTCGCGCTGCTTCGGTGACCAGATGAAGGCACGCCATGGCGCCCGCGCACTGGTTGGCGCCGGATCGGCAACGGCGGCCTTTGGTTTGGGGATTGCCGTATTCGCTCCGGGCGCACTCATCGCGCTGGCCGGCTTTGCACTGGCCGGCCTCGGGCTGGCGCTGGTCTTCCCCTTCGTCTACAGCGCCGCCGGCAAGGAAAGCAAGCTGGCGCTGGCCGGGGTGGCCACGATGGCTTATGCGGGCAGCCTGATGGGGCCGCCGCTGATGGGCTCGGTCGCCGAAGGACTGGGACTGCAAGCGGCGATCGCCTGCATTGCGCTGTTGGCTGCTGCGATGGCCGTCGTGGCCCGCCGCACATGCCTGCTGTAATGACCAGCGCCGGCCTTCAATGCACGGCCAATTCAACGGTGCTTACGGGCGCGATGGCTGCCGCGGCTTTTCGATGCGGGTGATGCCGCCGGCACTCGCCGGCGGGTCGCTGGCCGGAAAGCTCAGGTCGATCGCATCATCCAACAGCGCTTGCAGTTTTTCGTCCGGGTCGCTTGAATCCAGATGGCGTGCCATCAGGTCGCGTGCGGACGCATCTCCCGGCGTCACATCCTTGGGCGTCACCGACAGCGGGTTATCGCCGGGCGACACTGGCAACTCATCCTCGGCATCGGCAGGCTGACTGGCAAGCGGTGTCGCAGGATGCTTGGCCGGTGCGTGCAGCCCCGGGAGCTTGTTGGGATCGGGCGTGGGTGACATCGCTGTTCTCCGGTTGAATGAGTGTCGGCACAGCGGCCATCCCGCTTTGCCTGCCATTCATCATCGGATATCCACAGCCGCAAAAAAGTTTCGTGACAGAGAACCTGACCTGCATCACGTTTTCATCCTGGCCGGGCCACCCATGCCGGCGCTTCATGCAAAAGCGCTCCGGGCTGGTGGCCCCAGTCACACTCAGGCCAGCGCGCTGCGATCCACGTCGGCGATGTCGGGCACGCCGAGCAAGGCCAGCGTCAGGTCGATTTCCTGCTGCAGCATCGCAATCGCACGCTCGACGCCCGCTTGCCCGCCGGATGCCAGCCCGTACAGGCCGGCACGGCCAACGATACAGGCCGTAGCGCCCAATGCCCGTGCTTTCACGACGTCGCTGCCGCGCCGGATGCCGCCATCCATCAGCACGGGCACCCGGCCGCCGATCGCATTCGCGACTGCCGGCAGCGCGGCAATGCCCGACTGCACCTGGTCAAGCTGGCGGCCGCCGTGGTTGGAGACGATCACGGCATCGGCACCATGCTCGACCGCACGCACGGCATCATCGGCCCGCAGCAAGCCCTTGATGGCCAGCCGGCCCTTCCATTCGCTGCGGATCCACTCCAGGTCTTTCCAGCTGACCGTGGGATCGAAGTTCTTGCCGACCTGCTCGGCGAGCGTCATCAGCTTGCGCGGCGCACCGTTCGGATCATCGAGATTGCCGAAGGTAAAACGCGGCGCATTCGCCATTCGCCAGAGCCAGCCAATGCGGCGCGCGTAATCAAAGAGATTGGACAGGCCCATGCGCGGCGGCAGCGTGAAACCGGTGCGCACATCGCGCTCGCGCGCGCCGGGCAATGGCAGGTCCACCGTCAACACCAGCACCGGACAACCAGCGTCTTGCGCACGCTGTAGCAACGAACGCGTGAGGCCGCGGTCTTTCTGCACGTAGAGCTGGAACCAGTGGTTGCGGCGGCCCCGGCTGGCCACCTGTTCGATGGTGGCATTCGACGTCGTGGACTGGCAAAAACCGATGCCGCGTGCTTCAGTTGCGCGCGCCAGGCACAGGTCCCCTTCGGGCCACAGCAAGCCGGCAATGCCGGTCGGGCCAAACACCATCGGCGACGCCAGCGACTGGCCGAGCAATTCAATCGACTGCCGGCGTGCCCCCACATCCACCAGCATGCGCGGTGCAAAACGCAGCAGCGAAAAATCATCAACGTTGTCACGCAAGGTCACTTCATCATGCGCGCCACCATCAATGAAGCCGAATACCGAGCGCGGCAAATTGCGGCGCGCAATCTCCCTGAGGTCGGCAATGTTGACTGCCTGGCCGAGTTTCATCAGATGTCTCCCCGAATTCTTGTTATGGGCCGAAGCAGACCGGACGGGCGTACGCGGTCTGGGCCGGAATGTCTTTCCGGCCGCCATCTTACAGAAGATCGACGTGGGGAATCGCGCAGTGAAGCTACGTGACGAGCGATGCGACTCAGGCAGGCCCGACCGAAATTTGCACGGGCTCGTGATGCGGCTGCGGGTCTTCGCCGGTCTCATCGAGATGACGCGCACGCCGCGGCAATTGCTCTTCCCTGGTGGGCGGCAAATCCGACCAGGTCTGCTCTTCTATGACGTTATGAAACTGGCTGCCATCCATCGCATGCACGGGTTTCGACGCTTCAGATTGCGGGAACACCGATGCCGCTGATACACCGCCCATGGTTGGCGGCAAGGCTGAAGACCCTGAAGCCATATTGGTCTTTGATGGCGTTTGGAGAGGATGTAGATTCGTGCCCATGATATTCGACCTCTTGACGATTGATGAACATCAAATTGAACGGATTTGTCGACCCCTGATCTCATCCATCTTAGTAGGTTTTGAGATATTTCCTACATCTCCAGAAAATTCAATTTGTCGATCTCAAATCATCCACCATTCAATGCCCGCCCCACCCGCCATGGACATCAGCGTTCATCCAGTCCGCCCTTCCCCTGAATCGAATGAACTCAGTCGAGTCTTCGAAGATCGTTCGGTGACTCTCGGATCGGGCCCCGCCAGCAATTCGGTGCCGGACATCCTGCATGCGATACGACAGCACCTGAAGATGGAGGTGGCTTTCGTTTCCGAGTTCATCGATGGCCAGCGTGTCTTCCGCTACGTCGACTCGTCGTGGACCAAGAGTCCGGTGCATGTCGGCGAAGGTGGCCCGCTGGACGAATCGTATTGCCAGCGCGTGGTCGACGGACGCCTGCCGGAACTGATCAACGATGCGCAATCCAATCCGGTGGCGGCCGAGCTGCCAGCCACGTTTGCGATTCCGGTCGGAGCGCACATGAGCGTACCCATCCACCTGTCGGACGGCTCGGTGTATGGCACCTTCTGCTGCTTCAGCCGCAGCGCCGACATCAGCCTGAACCTGCGCGACTTATCGCTGATGAAGGTCTTCGCCGACCTGGCCGGCAAGATGATCGACCGCGAACGGCTCAGCATCATCAATCGTCACGACAGCCTCGAGCGCGTGCGCCGCGTGCTCAACAGCGACGCGATCCATATCGTCTACCAGCCCATCTTCGACCTGAGCCGCGCGGCCATCGCCGGCTTCGAAGCGCTGGCGCGATTTTCCGCAACCCCGGCGCGCAGTCCCGACTTGTGGTTCAACGAGGCTCATAGCGTCGGTCTCGGCATCGACCTCGAGCTCAAGGCCATACAACTGGCACTGGTGGTGATGCCACAGTTGTGCGAAGGGCTGGACCTGTCGATCAATGCGTCGCCGGAGACCATCCTCGACCCCGCATTCGAGGCGCTGTTGTCGACCTTGCCCGATGTCGAGCATCTGGTGCTGGAAATTACCGAGCACGCCGCCGTCGAAAAATATGAAGAGATAGCGCAACGGCTCAAGCCCTACCGCGACCGCGGGCTGCAACTGGCCGTTGACGATGCGGGTGCGGGCTATGCCAGCTTCCGGCACATCCTGAATCTCGAACCCGACCGGATCAAGCTCGACATGAGCCTGACGCGCGACATTGATGTCGACCCCGCACGCCGCGCATTGGCGGCGGCGCTGATCCATTTTTCAGCCGATACCGGCAGCAAGCTGGTCGCTGAAGGCGTGGAAACTGCCGCTGAAGCGGCGGCGCTGATCGAGCTGGGTGTCGAAAAGGCGCAAGGCTACTTCCTGGGCCGGCCAACGACGCTGTCCGGGTTGCAGCACCTGGGATGCCTGCGGCCGGGGATAGTCACCAGCGGCATCGCCGACCAGCGGGGAACCGCCTAGCCGGCCTGAGTGAGGCCGGCCAGGATCATCGCTATCCAGTCAGCAGTTGCCCTTCTTGCGCTGGCCGGGCGGGCAATGGCCGGGACCTTCGTCGCCGTGGCCATGGCTGCGTCCGCCATGCCAGCCGCCGGGACGGAATTCCCAACCGCGCGGACTCTCCACCCACTGCGGTTGCGCATACACATAACCGGGACGCTCGCGCTCCCAGCGACCCGGGACCCAAACGTACGCATTGCCATTCCAGCCCCAGAAACCCTGCAGCCACACATAGGCCGGGCGCGGGGGTGGCATGGGCTCATAGCGCACGGGCGGCGGGGGATTGCCCGACGAAATCGTCACGCCCCAGCTGATATTGGCCTCGGCATGGGCAAGACCAACGCCGGCCAACAGGGAAAGCAGCACTGCGGAATACAAGACCTGTTTGCGCATGATGTCCTCTTTGATTGATGATCGAACAACAGCCCACAAGTTACCCGCAGAAAAACGTCGTGGCTTGATGCATTACAAACGTCAACAAAGTTGTCACGAAGAATTGGAGTACGGAAACATCCGGAAGTTCCCGGACATTTCTGTCATGTAACAACGTGCTGCGAAAGATGGTTAGCGTTCGCGATCTGGCCACGAGAGGACAGGCATTGAAGCCCGACGTGCAAAGGCGCGACTGCGCCGGGTGGCACAACGGCTCGGCGCACTACGGACGATTCAGGGAAAGTCAGGGCTCGATCAGCCCGTGGCGGACAGCGATCAGGGTCAGTTCTGATTGATTGGCGACGCCCAGCTTTTGCTTGATGTTGTACAGGTGGGTGCCCACGGTGCGGGGGGAAAGGTTGAGCGCATCGGCAATCTGGTTGACCGACACCCCCTTGGCCAGCTGGATGAAGACGCCGAATTCCCGTTCGGACAAGATCTCGATCGGGCTCTTTTCGCCATTGAATTCTTCCAGCGCCATCCGCTGCGACAGGTGGCTGTCGATATACATGCGGCGCTCATTGACCTGCCGGATCGCATGGATCAGTTCATCCGGCGCACTGCGTTTGGACAGGTAACCGAGCGCACCCGCCTTCAGCATGTAGCGCACATAGCTCGGGTCTTCGTGCGACGACAGGCCGAGGACGCGTGCCATCTTGTCGCGCGCGATGATGCGGCGCGTGGCCTCGACACCCATCGTGCCGCCCAGCGATATGTCCATCACGATCACGTCGGGCTTCGCCACCGGGATCTGCTGGTAGGCAGCGTCGGCCGACTCGGCCTCGGCCACGACACGGATGTCTTCGGTCGCCTCCAGCAGCATGCGGAATCCGAAACGGACCACCGCATGGTCGTCGACCAGCATCACATTGATGTTCTTTTTCATGCCTTGCTGCCTTCCGGCCTTCCCTGGTGATTACTGCTGCAATGGCAAGACGACCCGTACTTCCAGCCCGCCCTCTTCGCCTTTGCGGAAATCGACGCTGCCGTGATGGGACTCGGCACGTTCCTGCATCCCCCGAACACCGTAATGCCCCTCCCGCACCACCGTTGATGCGCCGATGCCATTATCCGCGATCACGAGCGTCAGCGTATCGCCTTGCACCGCAATGTTCACCTGCGCATGGCTGGCGCCTGCATGCCTGACCACATTCGTCACGGCCTCCTGCACGATGCGGTAGGCCGTCAGTTCCAGCGCATCGTCCAGCGTAGGCAGCACATCGGCCACGGCCAGCTCGAAGCGGATGGCGGGATTCTTCGATTGCGTATCGGTCAGCAAGTCGCGCACGGCATCGACCAGGCCCATGCCCTCGAGCTGTATCGGGCGCAGGCGCGGGATCATTCTGTGCATCGCGTCCGAGGTCATGCCGGCGGTATCGAACAGCATTTGCGCATGGCGCTCCAGCGCACCGCCGACGACATCGGGGTGCTGCATCATCGACTTGGCGATGCTGCGGATCGCCGTCAGCGACTGTCCCAGTTCATCGTGCAGTTCACGCGCCAGCGCTGCACGTTCTTCTTCGATGCGCGCATGCAGCAGCTGGGTGAACTCGCGCTGTGCATCCAATCTTGCCTGCGCCTCGGCGCTCGCCTGGCGCGCGAGGATGCTGTCCTCGACGGCTTGGGCCATGCTGTTGAAAGCACGTCCCATCTGCCCCGCTTCCTTGCCCGGCAGCGGCGGCAAGCGCACCTCGTGACTGCCCTGCTCCATCTCGCGCAGGCCGCTTTCGATCTTCTCCAGCGGCGCCAGCCAGCGCCCGACCAGCCAGAAGATGGCCAGGTCTGCCAGCACGAACAGAGTCAACTGGGCCAGCAGGATGTCACGCAGGTTGTCCCAGCCGTCGAGGATGGCGCGGGTCGAGTTGGTCGAGATCACCAGCTTTGCGTCTTCCAGCTCCACCACGCGCTGCACCGGGCGCGGCGCCACCAGCCGCGCATACCACTCCGGCGCATAGCGGCCGGCCTTGTAGGTCGAAGGCGGCGACTGGTACAACAAGGTGCCGCCCTTGTCGAACAGCTCGATGTCGTTGGCGCGCACCCGTCCCGTCGCATGCAGGAAATGCACGAGCTCCGGCAAGTCCTCGCTGGCGTAAAAATTCCCGATCCGGCCCAGCAGCTGGGCCGCAATGCGCCCGGACGCTTCCATTTCCTCCCCCACCCCGTTGCGGGTGGCCGCGATCTCGACGGCGATCAGCACTGCGAACACGATGATCGTGATCACGGAAAAAATCAGGTTGATCTTGAGGCGCAGGCTCAGGCCCTGGCGGCGACCTGCGTCGGGTCCGCCGTTGGCGCTGTCGTCAGACTGGGCAGTGCTCTGATTCATGGTCGATTGGATGGCTCAGGAAAGGCGCGCTGCCAGCCGGGCTGCGGCCAGCGCATCATAGCAGCCACAAACATTCCCGCAGCGCAGCACAACTCACCCTGATGTGTGCAGGGATTTGGTTCATGAATTTACTTAGTCCCAATTACGTGAACAGCCGATGCGAGCGCCGGGCCATTGGGGGAAGATTCACTACGCCGAACGGAATCCCGAGCGGCAATTGCAAAACCAACTTTTATTCAGGAGATCACCATGGCATGGACCACCCCGGCAGCGACTGACCTGCGTTTCGGTTTCGAAATCACGATGTACATCGCAAACCGCTAATTCTTCAGTCCGGCATGCCGACCCCTGGGTTGGCTGCAACGACAGAATTTGAAAAGGCGACCTTCGGGTCGCCTTTTTATTGCCCACCCCATTGCCACAAAGGCAATTGTCGCAAGGCGAAGCCGATAGATTCTACTAATCGATTGATGAATTTTTCCAATAAGAAAGCAATTTAATGAATTTCATTATTCGCCATAGCAACGGCTTCCCGTACCCTGCACGACTTTCAAACCAAGTAACGCCTGCGCAACGAAATGATGAAAACAAATAAAACCACCCTGGCCCTGATGATTGCCAGCTGCTTTGGCAGTGGCTCGGTAATGGCGGACGAGACGCAAGGAACCACCAAGATTTTGTCGCCGGTCGTTGTGACCGCGACGCGCATCGAGCAGGACAGCTTTGATTTGCCGATGGCGATCGACAAGGTCGAGAAGCAAACGATCCAGGATGCCCAACTGCGGATGACTTTGTCGGAAAGCCTCGCCCGCATCCCTGGCGTTACTGCACCAAACCGCAACCTGATGTCCAGCGACCCGCAGATTTCGTCGCGTGGATTCGGTTCGCGCTCTACTTTCGGCACGCGTGGCATTCGCGTGTATGTGGATGGCATTCCGATTTCCAACCCGGATGGGCTGGGCAATCCTGGCAATATTGACCTCGGCATCGTCGACAACATCGAAGTCATGCGAGGCCCGTTCTCCGCCTTGTACGGTAACTCGTCCGGCGGCGTGATCCAGATGTTCACTGAAAAATCCCCGTCGACGCCGCAGTTGAAATTCGACGGCTACCAGGGCAGTTTCAATACCCACCGCAGCGAAATCCAGGCAGCTGGCACGCAACAAGGCGTGGAATACCTGCTTGACTATTCCGACTTCAACTCCAACGGCTACCGCCAGCAAAGCCGCAGCACCAAAGCGCAAAGCACCGCCAAGCTGGGATTCAATGTTTCGGACGACACCAAGCTGACCACGCTGATCAATTGGTTCGACCAATTCGCGCAAGATCCGGGCGGCCTCACTGCGGCGCAAGTCCAGGCTAACCCTGCGCAAGCGACGCCCAATAACATCATCCAGAATGCTCGCGTATACCGTGGCAACAAACAGATCGGCTTCAATCTGGAAAAACGCCTGAACGCAGACAATGCGATCAACTTCATTACGTATGCGGGCGATCGTTATACTTACAGCTACATTGCGACCGGCTCCGGAGCCAATGCGTGGCGTAATAGTCGTATTGATCGGACGTTCTACGGCGCCGAAGCACGCTGGACGAACAGCGGCCAACTCTTGGATCGTGCCTATACATTGACTGGCGGACTGGCTGTCGGTCAAATGAACGATGACCGTCTCGACGTCACTGGTGCAGGCGTCCTGCGACGCGACGAGCTTCAGCAAGCAAACAATGTCGACCAATTCGTGCAAGGCCTGTGGTCGGCAGCGGATCGCTGGGACCTGCATGCAGGCATGCGCCATGTCCGCGTCAATCAAAAAGTGAGTGACTACCTGACGTCGCCGACCGATGGCTCAGGCAAGGTTACTTATGACAAGACGACGCCGGTAGCAGGCTTCGTATTCAAAGCGACCCCTACTTTGAATTTCTATGCCAACGTCGGCAAAGGTTTCGAGACGCCGACCATGATCGAAGTGTCGTTCTCCGACATCAGCGGCAACGGTCCCAACTTCAACCTGAAGCCGAGCACCAACACCAGCATCGAACTCGGTTCGAAGTGGATGGTGTCGGACGCAACCCGACTGAATGTTGCGCTGTTCGACATTTCGGCTGAAAACGAACTCGTCATCTCGGCCAGCAATTCGACCTACACGGTATACCAGAACGCGGCAAAGACCAAGCGCCAGGGCGTCGAGATGTCGGCCGACACCCGCTTCACGTCTGATCTATCGGGCTTCCTCGCCTACAGCTACATGGATGCCACGTTCGACCAAACCTACACGGCGAACGGCAACACGATCGACAAGGGCAATGTGATCCCGGGCACATATCGCCAGCAAATTTACGGCGAACTCGCATGGAAGCAGCAGCCGATCGGCTTGCAGACGGCGATCGAGGCACGCTACAACAGCAAGGTGTACGCAACCGACACCAATACCATTTCGAACGATGCGTACACCATCATCAATCTTCGTGCGAGCCTGCAGCAGACCTTTGGTCAATGGAAGCTCACGGAGTACGCGCGCATCGAAAACCTGCTCGACAAGACCTATGTGGGCGCCGTGCGTGTCAACGACACGAACACGCGGTATTACGAGCCGGCGCCGGGTCGCAACTACATCGTCGGCGTCAGAGCCAACTATGCATTCTGATCCGAGACTTCTCTGATAAGACCGGGCCCGCGCATTGCGCGGGCCTTTTTTATTTCAGGAGTAGCCCGACCGTGCAAACCCTTGATATACGACGCCAGTGCGCATGCCGTGCATATTCGGAGCGGATCTTTCATCAAGACTGACACCGATCCAGAACGCCCGAATGCCCGGGCCAACTCGTGATGGCTACAATGGCGACTGTTCCAACCCCGACCACCCCATGGCACATATCCATCCCCAAGGCTGGCGTGAAATGGCCGTCACCGGCGCGGCCCAGCGCGAGATCGAAACCCTGGCCCTGCTCGCGACCGCACTCCCGGACACCTACACCGTCTTCCATGGCGTGCACTGGACGAATGTCGAGCGCGGCTTCTCGGCCTATGGGGAAATCGATTTCATCATACTGGCACCCGATGGGCGCCTGCTGCTGATCGAGCAGAAGTCCGGCTTCCTGACCGAGACCGACGATGGCCTCGCCAAGCGCTACGCCGGCCAGGAAAAGCCGAAGCTGGTTAAGAACCAGATCCTGCGCACGGTCTCGGCCTTGCAGACCGGATTCCGTGGCGATGGCACCCCGCTTGGCATCGACTACCTGCTCTATTGCCCGGACTATCACGTCAGGCGCGTCGAGGCTGCAGGCATCGACCCGCAACGCATCGTCGACGCCAGCCGTCGTGACCGGCTTCCCGAAATCATCCGGCAGGTACTGCCCGCGGCCGAAGGCGAACACGAGCCAGTACCGCAACGCGAGCGCGTGCTGCGCTTCCTCAACAATGTGCTGCAACTGGTACCGGATCCGAGCACCATGATTGGCCAGGCCAGCGCACTCGTGACCCGGCTGTCGGGCGGGCTCGCGACTTGGGCAAGGCAGCTGGAGTTCAGCCCGTTCCGCCTGCGTGTCGCAGGTACCGCGGGCAGTGGCAAGACCCAGCTGGCGCTGGCCGAGTTCCAGTCCGCGCTCGCGGCTGGCAAAGTGCCGCTGTATGTCTGCTACAACCGCCCGCTGGCCGACCATGTGCGCAAGCTGCTGCCGGAAGGCGGGCGCGTTTGCAGCTTCCACCAGCTGTGCGATGTGTTCGCACGCGAGTCGGGCCTCACGCCTGACTACCGGGATCCGAACATCTGGCGCCAGCTCGAACAAAGGCTGGCCGAGGCAGACCTGCCGCCGGGCTGGCAATTCGATGTGCTGGTCGTCGACGAAGGACAGGACTTTTCTTCTGCCTGGCGCGATGCACTGCTGAGGCTGCTGCGGCCGGATGCGCGCGTGATCTGGCTCGAAGACCCGATGCAGAACCTGTACGGTCGCGAGCCGGTGTCCCTGCCGGGCTGGGTCACGCTGCATGCCGACACGAACTACCGCAGCCCGCGGCAAGTGGTGGACCTGCTGCTGTCGCTGGCGCCGGGCGGCACGCAAATCACGGCATCGAGTCCTTTTTCCGGCGCCGACATCGACGTGCTGACCTGGCCGGAAGGCGACGGCGCGCAAATGCTGGCGCAGACCCGCAATGCGATCAAAAAATGCCTGGGTGCCGGGTTCTCGCGAAACGACATGGCCCTCGTCAGCTTCCGCGGCCGCGAGCAGTCCGCACTGCTGCACCTCGATGCGCTGGGCCAGCACACGTTGAATTCCTTCGATGGCAGCTACGACCTGTTCGGCAACCCGGTCTTCCGCGAAGGCGAACTGCTGGCCGAATCGGTCTACCGCTTCAAGGGGCAATCGGCACCGGCCGTGATTTTCACCGAGATCGATTTCGAGACGCTCGATGACAAGAGCTTCCGCAAGCTCTTCGTCGGCATGACCCGCGCCCGGCTGAAACTGGTGCTCGTGATGTCGGACCGGGCGGCCCGCTTCCTGATCGACAAGCTACCCTGACGGCGCCTTGTCGGCGCCGGCAACGGTTGCCTTGCCGCAAATCGCGAGCATCGGCGCGCTAACGAATTTCAGGGCTTCATTTCGATTGACTTAATGAATGCGAATTATTATCATTTGAATTAACTCACCTCACATCCCATCGACCCAGACCCACGGAGCCCCGATGAAACGCCTTCTCGCCACCGCCCTGCTGGCCCTGTCGCCGCTGGTGAGCTTTGCAGCCGATAACGAAATTGCAATCACGATCAAGGACCACAAGTTCACGCCTTCCGAGGTGCGCGTGCCTGCCGGCCAAAAGGTGAAGCTCGTCATCGAAAACCAGGACGCGACCCCGGAAGAATTCGAGAGCCACGAACTGAACCGCGAAAAGATCATCGCGCCGCGTTCGAAGGCCTCGGTCTGGATCGGTCCGCTCAAGCCGGGCAAGTATCCGTTCATGGGCGAGTTCAACCAGTCGACCGCGCAAGGGGTCGTGATCGCGGAGTAAGCCTCATGTTCGGGCCTGCCATCATCATCTTCCGTGAAACGATCGAAGCCGCGCTGGTGATCAGCATCGTCGCGGCCGCCACGCGCTCGGTCAGCCGCCGGACGCTGTGGATCGTGCTCGGCGTGTTCGCAGGCCTGCTCGGCTCGGGCGTACTGGCGGCCCTGACCGAGACCCTTGCCGACCTTGCCGACGGTACCGGCACCGAGCTCTTCAACGCTGCCGTGCTGGGCGTGGCCGTGCTGATGCTGGGCTGGCACCATGTGTGGATGTCGTCGCACGGCGCCGAACTGGCGCGCGATGCGAAGCGCGTCGGCATCGATGTCAGCGAAGGCGCAAAAGGTCTGTCGGCGATCGCGATCCTGATAGCGCTGACCGTGCTGCGTGAAGGCGCCGAAAGCGTGCTCTTCCTGCATGGGATGGCCAGCGGCGGCAATGCCAGCATGGCCGATGTTGCCGGCGGCGGCGCGCTCGGCCTGCTAGGCGGTGCGACGCTGGGTGTCGTGATGTACTTCGGCCTGATGCGCATCCCGCTCAAATGGTTCTTCAGCGTGACCGGCTGGCTGATCGTGCTGCTGGCCGCCGGCCTCGCCGGGCAGATGGCGCGTTTCCTCATACAGGCAGACTGGCTGCCCTCGCTGGTGGCGCCGCTGTGGGACACCTCGGCCATCCTCACCAGCGACTCACTGGCAGGCCGCATCTTGCATGCGATGGTTGGTTACGAGCCCAATCCCAGTGGCATGCAGATGCTGTTCTATGTCGTCACGCTGGCATTGATCCTATTCGTTGCGAGCGTCGTCAAACGCCAGCACCTGGCGCAACAAAGGCCCGCCTGAAGTTGATTTGCAAGAGCACGACACCACGACACGCCATGCAACAACAAGCACCGCAGCATCCGAAAAACCAATATCGACAAGGCTGTCCGGGATGAAGAACATCATGATCGCCAGCACGGCGGCGCTGGCAAGCTTTGCCAACCTCGCCCATGCGGGCCCCGATGAGTACATCTTTCCGGCCCGCGTCGAAGCGGGCGAGCGCGAGATTGACTTGAAATTCGGTTCGCGCAGCATGAAAGACCGCACGCAAAACAAATCGGCCGGTTCGATCGGGCTGGGCATCGGCGTCAACGATTTCTGGTTTACCGAGGTCTACCTGAAGTACGCGCGCGACCGCGGCAGCGCGACGGAGTTCGATGCGATCGAATGGGAAAACCGCTTCCAGCTCACGGAGACCGGCAAGTACCCGGTCGACGTCGGCTTCCTGTTCGAGGCCGAACGACCGCAAGACCGCTCCGAAGGCTATGAATTCAAGTTCGGCCCGCTGTTCCAGGCCGACCTCGGCAAGACCGCGTGGAACGCCAATTTCCTGTTGCAGCGCAATTACAGGGCCTATACGCCCAGCGGTACGCAGGCCTACTATCAGGTGCAGGGCCGTTACCTGTGGTCGCGCGAATTCTCGTTCGGCTTCCAGGGCTTCGGCGACCTCGGCAAGCTCGATTCGATCGCCCCGTCGTCCCTGCAAGGCCATCGCTACGGGCCCGCGGTTTACGGCAAGATCCCGCTCGACGGCAAGCAGTACATCAAGTACAACGCCGCGTACCTGATCGGCAAAACCCGCATCGATGGCGACAGCTATGTCGGAAACACCTTCCGCATGCAGATCGAATACGAATTCTGATTTCTTGTACTGCCCATGAGCCTTCCAGCGCCCCGAACTCCGGGGCGTTTTTTTTCGCGTCGGGCCTCGCCTTCCTTTGCCGCCCTTGCGAGTAAAATCCGGGGCAACAACATCCCGAACATCCCACAGGAGCTCGTGCCATGTCCCTGCGTCCCGAACAGGCCTCGCGCCGTACATTCCTCAAGCACTCTGCAGCCGTCAGCGGCGCCTTCGTGCTCGGCATCCAGCCCGGCGCATCGGCACTGGCGGCCGATGCGCCCGAGGTCACGCACTGGGTCGTGATCAAGCCGGATGACAGCGTCATCATCCGCATCGCGCGCTCCGAGCTTGGCCAGGGCAGCTTCACCGGCCTGGCGCAGCTGGTCGCCGAAGAACTGGAATGCGACTGGAGCAAGGTCCGCCCCGAATACGCAGATGTCAACGAGCACATGCGCCGCAAGAAGATCTGGAAGGACATGTCGACCGGTGGCAGCCGCGGCATCCGCGACTCGCACGAGTACGTGCGCAAGGGCGGTGCCGCCGCGCGCGAGATGCTGGTGGCCGCAGCTGCACAGCTGTGGAAAGTGCCGGCGTCCGAATGCAGCGCCAAGAACAGCGTGGTCTCGCACCCGTCAGGAAAATCGGCGCGCTATGGCGAACTGGCGGCCATCGCCGGCACAATGCCGATGCCCGAAAACCCGGCGCTGAAAGATCCTAAAGACTGGAAAATTGCCGGCACCTCCCCGGCCCGCTTCGACATCCCGGCCAAGGTGAATGGCTCGCAAGTCTATGCCGCCGACGTGCGCCTGCCCGGCATGCTGCATGCATCGATCTTCCAGACGCCGGTGTTCGGCGGCTTCCTGAAGAGCTATGACGACAGCGCGGCCAGGGCCATGCCGGGCGTGAAGCACGTGATCGCCAGCGAAGAGTGGATCGCCGTCGTCGCCACCAACTGGTGGCTTGCCAACAAGGCGCTGAAGACCATCAAGGTCGAATGGGACAACGGCAACAAGGGCAAGGTCTCCAGCCAGTCCATTCAGGAATATTTGCGCGAGGGCCTGGCGATGGACAATGCGCCGCTGGCACGCAAGGACGGCGACGCCGCCAAAGCGCTGGCCGGCGCGCACAAGGTGATCGAAGCCGAATACACCACCGGCTTCATGAACCATGCGACGATGGAACCGCAGACCGCAACGGCCTTCTACAGCGCCGACAAGCTAGAGGTCTGGGTCGGCACGCAGAATGGCGAGGCCTCGGCTGCGGCCGCATCCGAAGTATCGGGCCTGCCGCTGGAAAAGGTTTACATCCACAAGATGCATGCAGGTGGCGGCTTCGGCCGTCGCGGCCCGCATCAGGATTACACCAAACAAGCGGTGAAGATCGCCAAGGCACTGCCCGGCACGCCGGTGCGCCTGCAATGGTCGCGTGAAGAAGACATGCGCCAGGGCCGCTACCGACCGGTGTCGCTGGTGAAGTTGCGCGGCGGTCTCGACAAGGACGGCAAATGGACCGGCTGGCAGGTTCGGCAGTCAGACCAGTCGATCGCGATCACGGTCTACCCGCACTTCGTGAAGGATGGAATCGACCAGATCAACACGCGCGTGTTCCGCGACAACCCGTACAAGGTGCCCAACTTCACCAACGAATACGTGATGCGCGAAGTGCACGTGCCGCCGGGCTTCTGGCGCGCGGTTGCGCATACCAACAACCCCTTCTATCGCGAATGCTTCATCGACGAGCTCGCGCATGCGGCCGGCAAGGACCCTTACCAGTTCCGTCGTCCGCTCCTCGAAGGAACCAAAGACCTGGCGGTACTCGACGCCGCTGCCATGGCGATCGGCTGGGACAAGCCGCCGCGCAAGGGTGTTCATCGCGGCATCGCCGTCGTCGACTCCTACGGCAGCTTCACGGCGGCGGCCGTCGAGCTGTCGGTCGACAAGGACAAGGCGGTCAGGGTGCATCGCGTCGCGGTGGCGATCGACAGCGGACACGTCGTGCATCCGGATGCGGTGAAAGCGCAAATCGAAGGCGGCGTGATCTGGGGACTGTCGGCGATCATGGCCGAAGAAATCACGATCGAGAACGGCGCCGTCAAACAGGGCAATTTCAATGACTACCCGCTGGCTCGCATCGGCGTAGCGCCTGAAGTGATACCTGTGCTGATGCCCAGTGGCGGCTTCTGGGGCGGCGTCGGCGAGCCGCCGATCGGCGGCGTGATTCCCGCGATGGCCAATGCATTGTTCAGCGCCACCGGCGAGCGCATCCGTTCGCTGCCGCTGAAACACCACGGCTTCCGCTACAAGGCCTGATTCCTTCGCACTCGCTGCGAAGGCGGCAGCCCGATGAAACCAGCCTCGCCCGGATGACCGCGGCGAGGCTTTTTTCAACGCATTATCGGAACGAGCCGTTCCACTGGACCGACAGCAGGTCGGCGCCGTTATCCCATTTGCCGATCACGGCGCCGCCGCTCGACACCGCACGCTGCGTGGTCGCATTGGTGAAGAAGATGTGCGCATAGCCGATGTCGATGGAATTCTGGCGATCGATCATGTACTTGCCGCCAAACGCCAGCCAGATGCGGTCCGAGTCCGGCAGGGTCATGGTGCGGTCGGCCGGTGACTTCACCGGCGTCTGGTCCCAGGCTGTGCCGACGCGGATCTTCCACGCATCGTTGTACTGGTAATTTGCACCCAGCCCGACGCGCACCGTGTCCCGGAAGTTGTAGCTCAGGGACGCAAGCGTTGCCCCGCTGGCCTTGCTGATGACATCGATGTTATTGATCACGCTCCAGCCAGTCCAGCTGATATCGGCCAGCAGCTCGGTCTTCGGATCCAGCATGCGCGACAGCGCAATCGATGCATTGGCCGGCGTCGTCAACCTGGCCGTGGCCAGGAAGTCCGTGGTCGGCGTGGCGCTGATGTCGAGGTGTCCGTCGAGCTTGAACTTCAGTTCGGACCGGTAAGTCAATGCCACGCGGGTGGCGGCATCCGGCTGAAACAGGACACCGAGGTTATAGCCGAATGCCGAGTCATCGCCCTTGATCTCGGCACTGGCATTGGGCGCCAGCGGATAGCCTTGCCTGAACGTCGTTTCATTGGTCGCGTAGTTGACGCCGACACCCAGCGACAGCATGTCATTGACACGGTATGCGACCGAAGGATTGACGTTGACCTGAGTGATGTTCGCGTAATAACCGGAATTGCGACCGACGAAATCGTAGCCGTAATCCGTCTTGTTGCCGAAAGTCGGCGAGATGCCCAGTCCAAGCCGCAGCGACGGGTCGACCGCATAGGACCAGTAGATCGCCGGTATCAGCGTGGTGGCGCCCGCGTCCTTGCCGTTGGAGGTCGTCGGCGGGTTGGTCACGTTCGTGGTCCCGGTGTTGGTGAACTTCACCGAACGATCAAGCAGGGTTCCGGCGACTGCAAAGCTGTGCCCGGTGGGCAGCATTGTCATTCCGGCCGGATTGAAGAAGATCGTGCCGGCGTCTTCGGCAGCGGCTGCCGCACCGGCAAACGCATTGCCATTGCCGGACCCGGTCTGGTTCTGCAACTGGAAGCCGGCCGCCCCTGCGCTGCCGGCAATCACGGCGCCGATGGCACCGGCCATCAAGGCTATTCGGGATCGTTTCATCATCGCCCTCCTCCTGTCATGTACATGGCCTTTACGGATGTCGCCACTGCGCTTGCCTGGCCACCTGAGGTTCCCAATCTGACAATGTTATTTATATACCAATTTGAACGCGCACGACTGTGTCAAATTCCTGTCGGTTCTTGCCACCTGTAAAATGCCGTCCGGTATAAATAAACTCAGAAAATCCCGGGATCGCCATGGTTCCGCCAGCACCGGCCCTTTGATGGACGTCTGGCTGGCTGTGCCACGGGTCAAAACCAATCTATAAATTCGAGCGATATGCACTCTTCTGTACAGCAAGCCCCGTGGCAGGTCTCCATCGAAAAGATCATCGCCCTTCCCGCCGTCCAGGCCACGCTGGTAGCCCTGATCCTGCTCAACGCAGCGATCCTCGGCATGCAGACCAGCCATACCGTCGTGGAGATGTTCGGGCACACCTTGCACACCATTGATGAAGTCATCCTCGGCATCTTCATCATCGAGCTCGCGTCGCTGATGGCGGCGCGCGGTCTCGGCTTCTTCCGCGACCCGTGGTGTGTGTTTGACTTCCTGGTGATTGCCATTGCACTGGTGCCGGCGACCGGCAGCCTGTCGGTGCTGCGTGCGCTGCGCGTATTGCGGGTGCTGCGCCTCGTGAACAAGGTCGAGAGCATGCGCAAGGTCGTCGCCGGCCTGCTGCACTCGCTGCCCAGCCTGGGCTCGGTATTCGGGCTGGTGGTCGTGGTGTTCTATGTGTTCTCCGTGATCGCCACCGACATGTTCGGCCCTGCCTTCCCGCTGCTGTTCGGCGACCTCGGCACTACCGCCTTCACGCTGTTTCAGGTGATGACCCTCGAGAGCTGGTCCGAAGGCGTGGCGCGACCGGTGATGGAGTTGTTCCCCAACTCGTGGGTGTTCTTCGTGCTCTTCATCCTGATCGCGACGTTTGTGATCATCAACCTGTTCATCGCCGTGATCGTCGATTCGATCGGTACGATCAAGCCGATGACCCATTCGGAAGACCCTGTCGCGGCCGAGATCCGCAAGCTGCGCGAGGAAATCGTCGAACTGCGCCACGAGCTGGAACGCAAATAGTGACAGGTGGTACCCGTAGCCGACCGCGCTGCATGCCCGGCGGCCAGCTGCAATCGTGGTGATCGCTGGCTACAATGGCAGGCAGTCGCCGCGCAAATGAGAAAGCGACCAACCTGCTGCCTGCCCCACAACGCAGCCACGACGGAAGCGCCGGAACATGCTGATCAATAGCACCGTCTACGAGAACGGCCATCTGGTCGAAAGGCTTGAGCCGAGGGACATCAGCGACAACCTGGACCAGCCCGGGCGCTTCGTCTGGGTTGCCCTGCTCGACCCGACCGAAGCCGAGCTCGACCACATGCAGGAAGAGTTCGGGTTGCACCCGCTGGCGATCGAGGATGCACGGCACGGCCACCAACGTCCCAAGCTCGAGGAATACGGCGACACCCTGTTCTCGGCCATACACCTGCTGGAACTCGATGGCGACGAGATTCGGGTCGGCGAGTTCGACATCTTTGTCCATCCGCACTTCGTCCTGTCGATCCGCAGCAAGTCCCGGCTGTCTTTCGTAAACGTGCGCGCCCGATGCGAACGCGAGCCCGAACTGCTGACGCATGGCCCGGGCTTCGTGTTCTATGCGCTCCTTGACCATGTGGTCGACAGCTACTTCCATATGGTCGAGCATCTGGAGTCGGAGCTGGAAGAGATCGAGTCCACGATCTTTGCGAAGGGCGCTGCGCGCCGCAACATCGAGCGCCTGTATGCATTGAAGCGCAAGAGCACCATCGTGCGCCACGCGGCGCAGCCGATGCTGGAATTCGTGGGCAAGCTGCATGGCGGCCGGGTGCCGCCGGTGTGCCAGCAATCGCAGGATTACTTCCGCGACGTCAGCGACCATCTGGCGCGCATCGCGATGGCGATCGAGAGCGTGCGCGACGCGATCTCCACGGCCATCGAGGTCAATTTGTCGATGGTCGCCATCGAGGATACCGACATCACCAAGAAGCTCGCGGCCTGGGCCTCGATTTTCGCGGCATCGACCGCACTGGCCGGCATCTGGGGCATGAACTTCGAAGTGATGCCCGAACTGAAGTGGCGCTGGGGCTATCCAGCGGCGCTGGCGGTGATCACCGGAGTGTCGGTGCTGTTGTTCAGGCGCTTCCGCAAGGCAGGCTGGCTCTGAAAACAGAAACAAACAGGAAAGGAAAAAGGAAAAGGGCCGATGTCTTATCGACATCGGCCCTTTTCTTTTACTGCTAATAATGGCGCGGCTGGCAGGAATCGAACCCACGACCCCTTGGTTCGTAGGGAATAGTTCCTAGCGGCAAAACCCGCATGAATGCTTCGTTTTGAGCCAAAAACTGTCTCATTGCCGCATGGAAACACGCTTGCAAGTGCTTGATTATTTTGATGTTACTTTTGGGCAATGAGACAGCTAATCGTGACTAAACTTGCAATTCTTTGTTGTAGATTTATTTTTGATTGCTAGGAGAATTTGCGAAAGCTGGCTAAAAGATTTATAGTCAACTCATAGCGTCATAGCGCCCAGATGTTCGGCAGTCCGGCTCCGGCTGGGGATTGGTCACTGGGAGACCTTCCTGATGCTTACGCCCTGCCTTAACGGCGGGGCGTTTTTGTTTGCGGCTTGATCGCAGGAATGACATCATCAGCGTACACCGCTCCACTTGAGTCGCTTCGGATAGGGATTCTGACTGAGTACGAAGTTCCTCTAGTTGGATCAACAAATTGATTGGTCAGAGCAGGTCGCCCCAATCTGTCCACCGTCACAGTTGCCTCGTCTGCGGCTCCATTCTCCAGCCATTTCACATAGTCGCTACTGCTGAACCCATCTTTTAGCACCCGGCTTTCATAGCCATGCTTGGGCTTTAAATCAATCGCGCCAGGAACAGGGTATTGCTTGCCCCACTGCTGAGAAAAAGCGCCTTCTAAGCCATTCTGCTGCGACGGAGTTAACTCAATAGCCTTGTGCAGGGTCTTTGCTGTAGGGCCGGATTTCTCATAGCCTTGCAGTAATTGGACTAAATAGTTTTTGCTTTTTTGGTTCAGCACACTGGGCAATGGCGTTAAGCCCATTACTTTCTGGAAATAATCAGTGTTATACACCCCATTTTTCAAATTACCCAATGGCGAATAAGCTTTTTCTTCTTCAGGGCTGGGCAAATAGTGTTTCGCGGCTTGCGATAGCCATGCACTAGGGTCTTCAACAAGTAGATTGATGCTGTTTTTTGCGCCATCCGCTGCGGAATTTATTTTCCCCATCAGCGCGTTCACCAGCGAATTTCTGTCTGCCATGTTGTTTCCTTACGCTATCTGCATTTCAGCCAGAATCTTGTCGTACAGCGCCTGGCGCTTGTCCAACCCGATATAGCCGCCATTGATTTTTTTGGTCATGCCCTTGATGTTGCCTGCATCGGCATAGCTGGCAAGGTTGTTGATCTTCCAGAACCACCCGGCAGAGCGAGCGGCATTTAGCGGCTCGAGCAGCAGGTCAGGATGGTTGACCAAATCCAGATTCAGCGCCTCGCCGCAGCGCCGGTAGTTGTCTTTGCCGGTTAGCTGCTTGGCTCCCCTGCCCCTGAATTTCCAGCCCTCGCCAGATTCCGCAGGACCGTTACCCATCCGACTGCTATAGACCAGATTGGCAATCAGTTCTGGCTTGCCAGCGATTGACTGTGCCAACTTTGTCGGGATCAGGATGCCCTTGTCGCCGCGCTTTGGCTTCTTATCCTTGCCTAGCTCTGCGAATCGGTTCGGCCAGCAGGCGGCTAGCGTTGCTGCCTTGTAGTTCAGGTTTTCAGACAACAGCTTGTAGCCGCCAGATTCATGAGAGGTCTGCGCCAAGAACGAGGCCACGCGCTGCGGCGTGTTGATCTCAAATTCTTGGCAAGTGTGGGTAATCGGCTGGAGCCACTTGTCGGCATCCTTGATACCTGCCGCAGCCAACAGCGAGGCTGTCGGAGTCATTTGCCAGCCTCCTGCATCTGCTTGGTCGTGTCCTCTTGGCTCTTGTTGGAAGACCCGTACCAGAAGCGAATCAGGCTGTTAATGGCCGTGCCGATCAGGAAACCGAGGATGATGTTGATGAAGTCCCGGTTGTGGTTATCCACAGGAAGGAAGGACACCATGAAGAAGTAGGCAAAGCTAACAATCGTGATGAACCAGCCGTATAGGTACACATGGCGGCGCACCACTGGATCAGTCGAATTCATCGCTGCCATCTGCATATCGGTCGCCCGTTGCGCCGATTTCTCATCCAGTTCTGCCATGAACTCAGCATGGCGATTGGCTTCCTCTTGCAGCTTGGCGTTGTACTCCGGCGTGGCCTCGCCTTCGGGCTTCAGTTCCATGCCCAATTTCTCCTGCACGGCATCCACCCCTTTCTCAATCACCTGATCAGCGACCTTGTGCATCCCGTTGTTGATGAGGTTCGCCACAATACCGGCTACGATTGGCAGCATCATTACTCCTGTTGTTTCAATTCTTGGATGATCTGGCGGCGTAGTTCCTTCATCTTGCGAACCTCAACGACCGCTGCATTGGTGGCGTGATACATATCGGCGTACATGAAGCCAAGCACAGGCATGGCAATGAAAAACGTGATCAGTACAGCCATGACCGTGATGATCAAATACCAAGGAGTAGCGTCGCGCTGTTCTTTACCAGCACCATCAGCCACACTGCCCACAGAAGGATAAAGACCACCGCTCCAACCCACATTGCCTGGGCCTTTCGTTCCTCCAGTTGTCTTTTTCGTCGCCATTGTTCAGCCTGTACGCGCCTGTTTTCAACTTGCTGGGCTACTTCTTGTTCAGCAACGATGGTCTGCCACATATCTTCAAATTTCGACCACAGCGCACCTAGTTCTGGCGGCGCTTGATACACCATCATTTCCCGAAGCTCTGCAAACATGGCATCCAGACGCGCCCGGATAAGAACGCGCTTCAATGCCCTGCGACCAATGGATTCATCGCCCTTGTAGAGCGTCTTGGCTTGAGCTTCTTCGGTGATGAACAACTTTCCGATGGCGTCATAAGAATCCATCAGCACCCCTAGTTGCTCACCAATCTGCGTGAACACATCATTGGGGTCAGCCTTGGCGATTTCCTGCACTCGCCTGACTTCTTCGTTGTACTGGTGCTTTTGCTCGACTGTCGGGCTTACCAACTTCCCGAACTGAGCTTTGAGGTCTTTGAGAACATCGTTGACATCGCCAGCCGCGCCTTTGATGTCCTTGTATAGCTGGCAGCCTTTTTTGACGGCGGCTACCGCAGCATTCGCCGCCGCAAGCAGGGTGAGCGGGTCAATGGCTTACCCCTTGGGGATGTTGCCTGTGCCGCCTAGCCACATCAGCGCGAACAAAGCCACGCCGCCAACGATCCAGAAGATGCGCTTAACCACGCTGCGACCAACTTCTTCGTAGATTTTTTTGAAGGCTACCTCTGCGGCACGTTCAGCAATTGCCTCAATCTGGGCGTCGGTGAGTTCGACTTGCTTGGCGTCCATCATGTGTCACTCGTAGAGGATGTTGATGGAGCCACCGTCGAATGTGTTGGTTCCTGTCCGTGTAATTGAGACAGTAGTCAACGCAGACAACAAAGTTTTTGAGCCGCCGCCTATGCTAAGTAAGTTTGCGTCGCATTTACCTGCGTAACTTGCCACCCACAAATTTGAACCGATAAGTGTCAATTGCATAGATCCACTAAAAGCAAAAGCCGCAATGGCTATGCGGATTACCATGCCGTTTGTAACTGACGTAGTCGCAGTCGCGGCAGATGAAAAAGTGCCACCGGTGGATATATAACCCGTAATGTCTAGGCCGCCGGACGTTCCAAGCTGCACCAAAAAGTTGTCAGTTCCAGACAAAGAAACTTCGTTAAACACAACCGTCACACGCTTTGCCCACGAAGGGATGCCGGCAAAGTCAATGCTCGTACCGCTGGTGGAGTTCTGCGCTGTGCCAAGCGTCAGCGCACCAGTTTGCGTCTGACCTCCCGGCATCGTCAGACCTGAGTTCCCATCAATTACCATCGTCATTTATTGCTCCTTACGCCCAAGTGCCAACGCTGACATCTGCGCCAGCAGTGCCAATCGGGTAGATCAAGAAATACGAACCTGCCGCGGTTGTGTAAGCGCCACCAGGTGCTGCCGACAATGTGTATTGCGGAATCAGCGTACCGCCAGCATTGACAGAAATCGTGCCTTTCAGCGAATACGATAGGAATCGCGTTGCAGAGGTTGACGAGCCATTGCTAAAGGTCGTGTTTGCGGCGGTTTGGATGTACTCACCAACGGTTCCAACACTGTCATTCGTGAGCGATGTACTTCCAGCCGTCAGAAGACCGGAATAGGCAATATTGTTCAGGGTTGCTGTGCCACCGAATCCAATGCCTACTGAGTGACCCGTCACACCAGCCGATTTGCTGATTGCGAACACTGCCTCAAACGCGTATACCGTTCCTGCGGAAAGCGTGACTCCTTTGCCGATGATGTTTTGTGCTGTTGATACATTTGCGCCAACCAGATCGGTGTTCAGGCGGTAGAACTGGGCAGCAGGCATCACACCACGCTCCAGCCCGTTCGGCGTGAACGTAGCAACCGGAGATGCGTACTCCATCTGCCCGGTCACAGCAGGCGTGGTCTGAGGTGCAGAGGCTAAAGTAATCACAGCCATTATTTGACCTCCACGGTGATGGCTCGCAGTTCATCCAGCGACTGTGCGCTGTCTGCCAGTTGGGTGATGTCGCGCAGGCGATTCTTCTCGGTGACGATGGCGGTCAGGTCTGCGCTGGTTTCCAAAGCGCGTTGGAAGGCAACGTCCTGCGCTGCCAGCAACGGAGCGCGTTCAGCACGAAGGCGATTCTTGGTCAGCGCCTTGGCTTTTTCCAGATTGACCGACACTACGCCGCCCTTTAACTGCCAGGCGTCAAAGAAATCGTTGTGATCATTCGGCAGTATTTCCGCATCGACCACAATCGCATCTGCGGGGCAATGTTTTAGGCATTCTTCAATCGAAATATCTGCGGCTGGAGTACCAACGGACACATTCCCGTTCTTGTTTTCCCAAATGATTACTTTCATTTCCACCTCTTACCTAAAAACTGCCGCGCACACAGGTGCATAGTTGGTAGCCGCAAACGCACTATTTCTAGTGAAAATCGTGAACTGCGTAGATGTCCTAGCAGTTGAGTCGGTTGTGGTTGCAGCCCCATTGCTGCCGGTTACAAGCGAATACTTTGTGTCAGTAATTCCGGCATTTGCAGACATGGTTACGTCGTAAGTTCCGGTGGCAGAACGTGTAACCAAAGTGACGTTGAACGATCCAATGATTGTTGCAGGTGTCGTTGTGCCGTCAAAATTTACCCATGCTTTGCATAGCTGACCGACTTCATTCCCGCTGCTGTCGCGGATGACGGGCGGTGTCGTTAATGCGCCTGAACGAATCTCGTCAAGACTGATAGAACCAAGAGCCATTGCTACTCCTTAAAGAATGACGAGTCGCGAGCCGCTGGGAACGGTAATGGCGACAATTGAGCTAATCGTTGTGCTTCCGACTGTTTGCGATGCGCTGACCGTATAAGTACCAGTGCCACCAGTGCCAGAGCCGAATGCCGTGATGGTCGTGCCAGCCGTGACGCCAGAACCGGTGATGGTTGAGCCAATCGACAACAGGCCAGCAGAGACTGCGGAGATTGTCAGCGTGGTTCCAGAGATGCTGCCCGTGCCTTGGAAGCCGACCGTCAGCGGCCCAGTTACCGAGGCATTCTTGTTGGCGCTAAGTGTGTAGCTCTGGGTAACGTACTTGCTGTTCTCAATGAACACCTGGTCGCCGCCGCCACCTGTCGCACCACCACCCACCGATGACCACGATGAGCCGCTGTAGCCCTCAAATTGGTTGACCGTGGAGTTGAAACGGATGTGACCCTTGATAGGGTTAGAAGGACGCTGGGCGCTCGTACCCACTGGCAGGCCAATACCATCTGTGCTGGTGTAGGCGTAGTTCCCGTTATAGAACGAGACATCTGGCAGCGCCGAATAATCGCCACGAATCAGGCCGATGTTCACCGTGGTCAGGCCAGCGTCCAACACGCTAGTGCCGTCCATCTGCACCGTGACCGTGGTGACAGTTGAGTAAGCAGAAGCAGTGATCGTGCCGTATACCTGCCCGATGGAGGTCGTGAACTGGCAGCGGCGACCGGCGTGGAATTCGGCAGTCTGGTTGCCAACGATGGAAAACGATGAGGCGCTGACGTACGTCGGCGTCAGGCCGGAGTTGATCCACTGGGTGGTTGAGGTCAGCGAGGTGTCATTGACGCCAGCAACGTAGTCCTGCGTCTTCTGCACGACATCCGCTGCATTGGCTAGCACCAGCTTGTACTGTGCGCCGGTCGCCAGCCAAATCTGCCCGTTGGTTGGGAATCCAAGCGAATTGAGAATAATCGGATTGGTCTGCGCGACCGTGCCGGTCTGGTCGGTGTAGGTGTTGGTGGTCGTGCTGGTTCCGGCGAGGTAGGTGTAGATTTTCCAACCAACGGCAGGATTGCCTGAGCTATCAACAATCTGATTGTTGAAGACAGGACTGAGTTTGACAGCGGGCATAGAGGCTCCGTTAGTTCTGTATTACGACGATGCGAAACACTTGCGAGGCAGGGTCAATTGCCCCAGCGGTGAAGTTTTTTGCGTACACGGTGACGGCATCCCTGCCGGTTACAACGCCAGTGAAGATCAGCCCAGTCACATCAGCGGTCGGCGTCACCAACACGGCATCGCCACTGCGAGCGCCCGTCACGGTCTGGCTGCTGCTTTGCTGGCTGTAGGCTGCGACCGATGCGAAATCGATGGTCTTGGTGACGTTGAACGCCTTAGTCCAGCCAAGGCACAAGAAAATCTGCTGGAACCAGTTCTGCCAAGCAGGCGTGAACGTGGCAGCGCCACCAGCCTCATCCAGCGGAAGCGGCTCCTTGAGCGGCGGCTGGTTGTTCACTGGCGAGCCTCAGCATCAAGCGAAGCGCCCGTGATCACGACCTTTACCGGGTCGGTAATACGCAGCTTGAATACCCAATCCCTCGCTGCCCCCAGACGCCGCCAGATGGCGCGGGTCAGGAACGTGCCAACCTTGCCCATTGATGTCCACAGTTCATTCGACCAGGTGTGGCCGTTGTCCTTGGAGAACTGAAGCATCGCCTGCGGAGCCAACGTATCCGACAAACCGACACCCGTCTCAAAGTCAACTTGCAGCTTGTGGACGGCCACATACTGATAGTTTTGGAAGTAGTGGCGAGTGCGGATTTCGCGGGCGATGTTTGTGCCGTTGTCGGTGTAGGTGTCAGCCGACAGTAGATAGATGTTGCCGTTGCTGTAGTCGCTGACGTAGTTGAGGCCAAGGTAGTTGGCGTGGATTTCAGCGCGATGGCGAGCGCCGCCCGACTCGAGTTCGCTCCATAGGTCGGTGGAAGCGTCGTACAGCCACGACTTACCGGCAGTCGGGAAATTGATCTGATACATCGGGTGACCGCCCAGCATATAGCTGAAACCCGTGGCATCCGTGACGGCTGCATAGTTGTTGATCAGGTAGTCCACCTCTGGGCTGCTGATCTTCTTCATTGCGTGACCGGCAACGATCATCACCTGCACCTGCCCCATCTTGTTGCGGAAGAGGCCAGCAAGCGCATCGTTGTACTTGGTCAGCGACCACGGAGCCACTAACCCGAATTCAGCCGTTGCGCCTCGGATTGCAGAAAACGGGAAATCGGCGGCTCCGCTATTGCCCCAGAATTCGACCGTCTCGTTGCCGCAGATGACCAGTTCGCCGTGATCAGCAATGACGCGCTGAACATTGTCGGGGTTGGATTCAGCCGAGGCGAAGTCCAGCGCATTCCACGTTGTCCCGTTGTAGTTGCCGGAAATCTGGAACTGCTGGGAGTTGTAGAAGGAGGCGATGAAATAGCTGTCTTGGAACGTCACGCTGACCGGATTGGTGAACAGGCCGGAGGTGACGGTCGCAAAGGTGCTGGTTGCTACGGTGAAACAGTAGAGCTTGCTGCCATCAGTCAGGACGATCTGCGAGCCGTTGTAGGCCAAATCCACGCGACCGGTGGAGGTAGCAAGCGTCCCGAGGTAGGTTTTTGCGCCGACATTGTTGATGCGCCATAACGTGCCGACATGGACAACGTATAGGAAATCCCCTACCGGCAACATCCCGCGAATCGGCGTTTCGCCCATGCTTGCAAACAAAGCAAGACCGGGCGTACCATAGAACGTCACCCCTCCTTTGTCGCCATTGGCTTCGGCGTACAGGTTCAGGTGGCGCTGGGCAGTAGCGGTGCTACTCTTGCCCTGCTGGCCTGTACCAAAGAGTGGAACGATCATCTAAGCCTCAATAAAAAAAGCCACCCGTGGGTGGCTCACCAGCGAGAATGCCGGATGGATGACAAGACGCTGCGATTAATGCTGACGCCCGTTTTTGCGATGGGCTTCGCCTACCTCTATGACCTAGCGGGAAAAGCTTGGGCCGAACGCCGAAACCGCCGCCGGAGCCAGGAAGTTCACGACCCGCTGCTGCTGGGCAGGAGTGATGAACGGGCTGCTCAGAGTCGTGACCGGGACGGTAGCGTTTAGCGCCTTGCTGACCTGATTGCCGCTAATCAGCGCCTGTGCGGGCTGGACAACGGCCACTTTGCCGAACGGTACTTTCTCTGCCGTCTTCATCAGCAGGTTGAACAATTGCGATGCGGTATTGGAGCGGTTGATCGTGTTGCCAGCCGGTGAGGCTTGGTTATACGAAGCAACACGGCCCACCTGGCGCAGCTTGGCAATTTCGTCATCACTGAACAGCAGCTTGAGCTTTTGCTCAGGAATCGCCCCCAGCGCCCGGTTGTAGCCTGACTGACTGAAGGTCGCCGTCTCATCCGCTGCGCCATTGAGCGCCTTGGCCTTCAGGTGCTGAAGCATCTGCGAACGCATCGCCTGAAGTGCTTCCGGCGAGTTCTCGAGCGCCTTGATGGTGGTCTTCAAGTCCTGCACAGGCGCATTCAGAACGTGCTTGTCGAAGAACTTATCGACAGGCATCTCGTCCTCAATAGCCTGCAAAGCCGGGGAAGTCTTGACCTTCTCACGCAAGGCGCGATGGGCAGAACGGGCCGCGCCAAAGGCATCCACCACATCCTTGCCAAATTGCCCGGATGCCGGAGCTTCTTCCAATGCATCGCGCATAATGCCGACCGCTGCCTTGACGTTGCCGTCCTTGGCATTGCGGCTGGCCGTTGCGAGCATTGTCCTCAACTGCTCTGCCGTCGAAATATTGAGCGGAATCTTGCCCTGAGAAATGTCGTTCAGCATCGTGCGGAACTCATCGGGCAGAAATGCCCCCTTCATCTCTCGGTCAAGCGTAGTGATGGCCTTGTCGGCAAAAGCACGATGATCCAGCGGGATTTCGCCACCATTGAGCGACCTAGCGCGGTCATAAAGCGCCGTGACCTTCTGCTTCTGGCCGTCCAGCATCGACTTGCCCGCATTGAACATCGTCTCGCCAGTCGCGTAGCCGCCTTTTGCAGCGGCAGCTCCAGCGTCATTCATTGCTGTGATCAAGGCTTTGTTGTTCTGAATGTCGGCTTCGACCAGATCACGCCCAGCATTACCGATACCCTTGAGCGTGTGTTCCTTGCTCAGTTGCTCAGGATCGAGCGTGATTTTTCCCAGCGTAGGCTTGCCGCCCACCGCGAGGAAATCGGTCTTGCGGCGCAGGGCTTCGGCTGAGAGAGTGCCGCCAACCTTGATGGCATCCTCAACTTCGCCCAACAACTGGCCTTTGACAGCCGTGGTTAGCTTGTTGAAATCAATGCCGCTCTGCGCCAACTGAGTGGTCAGGTAGTTCGTGGCTTGGCTGCGGAGATCGCCTGTAAATTGCGCGACCTTGTTGACGCCAGTCTGCACCAGCTTATTGATGCCATTGGACGCAAGGCCAACCACGCTATTGACAAACGGCGGGGCCATCACGCCAACAGTGCCGCCGGTTACCGCCTGGTTGAACTTCTCGTCCCAGTAATCCTTGTTCGGATCAGTGACCGGCGTCAGCAAGCCAAGACCTGCGCCGCTGCCGAAATTGCGAGCGCCATTCACCAACATACCGTAGCCCGTGGGATGCTGACCGGTTTGGATGGCGTTTTTCATCATTGGGGCAGTTGCGGCTGCATTACCGATCAGACGCCCCCAATCGAAACCCGCCTTGCCGTCATTGTTTCGCACACGGCTCTGTTCATACCGCTGCTCACCAGCAGCGATGTTCTGATCGACATTCTTGACAGACTGATTGGAGAACAGCGACGGCGAGACAGCGTTGGCTGTATGGGCGAACAATTGCGCTGCGCCGACTGCCGGATCAACAGCGCCCTTGACCATCGGGCCGACATACGGAGTCCCTTGGACGGCATCCATCGCGGCCTCCCCCTTGCCGCGCCACGTAGTCGGAGGCGAAGTGTACGGAATGGTGTTGTCAGGAGCCGCTGCGGCAGAAAACGATTTCTGGAACTCAGCCAGTGCTTGTTCAGGCGTGGAATCGGCAGGACCAGTAATACGGAAAGTGCGACCGTCGGGTGCAGTGATGTCGTAGGTCTTATCGCTCATCATCGTACCTCTTCAATTTTCCACGGATTGGGGATAGATGAGCGAGTTGGAGCTGCGGCAGGAGCCGACGCTGGGGAGCCATTAGCAGAGAATGCGGCTTTCCCAGCATTGCGCTTCAAGCCTTCAACGGCGATCTGGCGGTTGCGCGATTTCTGGGCAATCACTTCAGGAGAATCACCCGGTTGCGGGAAATACTGCTTTTTCGCATTGTCGAATTCAGACGGCGCGATAGACGCACCCGATTCTTGACGCAGCACGGCGTTGATGAAGTCGCGCTGTGCCTGCTCTGCCTGCTGCGTTTTTGGGCTGAGTCTTTTGTTCGCGCCCATCTCCAATGCGCCGCCAATACCCCAAACGCCACCGGCGCCCTGCTTGACGTTGATGCCAAATGGCGAGTACTCGCCGTTGAGGCTTTCCAGAACGCGATTAGCCTCTTCGGCTCGAGCGCCAAAGATGCCAGACTTGCCTTGGAATTCAGTGGGCGGGCCGCTATCCTTCACTTTCGGATCGCCGGGGCCACCAGGAATGGCCTCAAGCGTTCCATTCCCAGCCCAGCGGTAGCCCTGCGGCGGCTTGCCTCCGTTGGCGATCTCAGCCATCTTCGCGTTGTAGTTCAGCATCTCACCCGGTGTGGCCGATTTCTTGATGCGACCAACCTCAGTGCGAACGCCATTTTCAACCTTGTAGGTAATGATCTGTTTGCCATCGTCCGTGTTCTGGAAGGTGGCTTGCTGTGGCGCGGCGGTCTTCTCAATCTCACCAATCTGAGTCGGCGCTTGTCCCGGCAGTTGCTGGAAGCGGACGATCTTGCCACCGGTATCCACGGTCGAAAATGTCGGCAACTGCTTATCAATCTCAAGCACCTGATTGCGAGCGTTCTCAAGGAATGGACGTAACTGTGCCGGGTCAGCAGGAACGCGAGACATCGCATCTACAGCCTGCTCCGAACTCATGTGGCCATTGTTGACCAGCGTCTGCATCGCTCCAGCCACATCATCATGGGTGACCTGCGGCTTGAGAAGCAACGAACCAAGCACTTGCCCACGGGCCTTAATGGATTCGCGGGTGCGAGCAAGCTCAGAATCTTTGACCTTGGCTTTGTCGGCGTCAATTTTTGCGCGGGTTCCCTCTTGCTCTAATTGCGCCTTGTCAAAAGCCTGCAACTGACTAACCAGCCCACGCTGCAACATTCCGGTACGGTATCTGGCTGGGTCAATCGCGCCTTTTTGCTGGTCAAACGAGGCGCGGGCAATTTCCGCTAACGCATTTTGATCATCCAGCGCTTTTTGATGCGCTTGGATGTTCATGTCAGCCAGTGCATTTTGCGCTTGCGCCCCTTTTATCTGATACGCCTGTGCTAAGGCGTTCATTGGATTTTCAATCTGGACAGGGCGATACTGGAGCACAATGGAGCTATCGAGTGCCATAACGTCGCCTCAATTAAGGAATAATGTTCGGGTCTGCAACGCCCGAAGAAACAGGCGTTGCAATAGCGTTATTGCCGCCGAACTTGTTATTCATCAGTGCATTCATCATGCTCTGATTTTGGTTGTAATTGATGTACTGACCGACCGCATTGCCGGTTGCATTGGCAGCACCAATATAACCAGCAGCGCGGGAATTCGCCGCGCCCATCAAGTTATTGCTTGCGTTGTTGGCATACGCTTGGCCTGCCGCTGCGATCTGGTTGTTTGCGGTCTGCCCAACCCCAGCCATCGACGCCTGACGATTGAAGCGCGTGGTGCGGTCGTTGTTGAAGCGGTTGTAGGATTTGTCCCATTCGCCGGAGCCGTAATCTTGGTTGTAGCGGATCAACGCCTTTAATGTGGCTCCTGACAATTGGCCACTGCCAGCGGATGCACTTCGATTGATTGCCTGCTCGCCCTGATCTAGCCGGAACTGATAGCCTGGGTCTTTCTGGAAATCGGCGAGCGTAAAGTCACGGTTAAAGTCGCCGCCAGGCTGCAACCCGGTCCGCATCGTCCCCAGTGCCTCATAGCCTGCCTCACGGTATGGCTTTTGGTCTTTGCGCGTAGTGTCGTACTGATACTTTTGCAGCGCGTTGGAATCCCTGGCAGCGGCAGCCTGCTTATCTGCCGCATTCATGGATGCGGCAGTACCCAGCACCGCTGTACCAGCGGCAACCCATCCCATTGACATAGTTATGCTCCCTCAATCGCCAGCGGCTTGTCAGCAGCGATCTGGCATAAATCCGCGTGTGTTTCGCAAGTCAGCAGCGATTCCAGCTTGCTGACATCTTTTTCATCTGTCCTGAACACGTTGGTAAAAACCGTGTCTTCATTGGCGTAGCCGACTTTCTGGATACCTGCTGGAGAAACCAGCGTGAAACCTGCCTTGACTCGCTTCGCCCCCGTCTCTGTCAGGATGGCGATGTCACCGCGCTCCACGACATTCAGGCACTCCAGCCGGTGAATTTTCCCGACCAAAAGTGTCCCTTTTGGGATGAACATTCGCCGGATGTAGATGCCATCCATGAACTCATGCTCAACGGGCGGCTCCGTCTTTCCATCGTCCAGCGCCAACATTGCCAGACCCAGATCAGTAATTTTTTGGCGCACGACTTTAGCGGGCTCGGTAGGCTGTCCAAATTCAATGCCCCCATCCTGCGCCTGCACCAGCATCCCCTGCACTGGCAAGACAACCTCACCTACCGCCAGTGTCAGGTCTGGCGATGCGACCTCAGAACCCGGCTTTACTGCCAGATCAGTTGTCGGCATAAATGTTGTAGTCGGTGTTGTGGCGCGGGAGTGCGTCCGACAGCGCCATGATCACTGGCGAGAAGTTCGTGCGCTTCAATTTCGCCTTCGCTTCGTTTGCCATCTCAATGACCAGGCCATTGTTCACGCCGTATTCCGGCATCATTTCGACCGCCAATGCATACCGCATCGCCTTGGAATAACCTGGCGGGAAGTTCACTGTGTCGGTCAGGCTGGTGAAGCTGGTGAATGGCTTCAGCGTATTGAAGAAGATGCTATTGCCGGAGACGTTCGGTACGCACCACAGGTAGACCGTGTTTTGTGGAAAACCTGTGTTGACGTAGATCGCGCTGGGGATGTTGGTCAGCGTGGACTTGAGTGGAATCTCACTGTACTCACGCTGCGTCAGGATTTGCAGCGGGTAGTCAACATCGTTCCAACGCACCCATGCGTCATTGATGGTAGTTGGTCGAGTCGTATCGAAATCGCCGCTCGGCCCCATCGTGTACGTCCCAACACCCGCCAGCAGCGGGAAAGACTCCGTGGTGCTTGAATAGACCATCAGAGTCTCATTCGCCCAGCCTTCCAGCACATCATTGAGCGAGTCCAGCGCGTCTTGCGCGGTCGCGGCATCCGGCGTCTCGCCCACGCCAAGGACGTTGATCGACCTCAGAGCGCGGGTGATGATGTCATAGGCAGTGGTCATGCAGCCTCCTTGGGCGGTCGACCACGACGCTTCGGCGCTTCAGCCGGTGCGCTTTCTTCTTGAGACTCATTGAGCATTCGATAGCCCTTTTCCCGCCACGCCTTCTCTTCTTCGGCGTCTTGGACGATACGATGCTCGCCCTCAGCGTCAGTCAGATAAAGGCTTTTCGGGTATTCGTGGAACATGGAGAACCTCAAGAAGAAAACCCCCCTGCTTGTGACAGGGGGTAAACCGAAGGAGGTTTAGTTGCTCAGGATACGAGCCGCCAGTTGAGCGCGGATCGTTTTGTAGCCGTACAGGACATCAAGGCGGCACGGCATCGTGTCAGTACCGATGGCGTACTGGCGAACGATACGCATCGACACGCCGTCCAGCACTTCGCGAGCGGCGAAGTCCACACCCTGCGGCAGCACCAGGTCGGCGGTAGCGAAGGTGAAGGCGTCCTTGTGGTACACCAGCGACGGCTTGTAGACCTGCGAAGCGCCGCCAACCTTGGTGACTGCGCCGCCGTTGGTCGGGGAAGCCGACACGTTCTGAGCGCCGCCCGAGGTGACGATAGCCGGGGACACAGCGAGGTTGCCTGCGCCGCCAGCATAATCAGCGGTGATCACGAACTGCTGGAGCGATCCGGTGTCAGCCTTGGTTTCAGGATGAACACGGTTGCAACCAGCGAAGGTGACGATGTCGCCGCGCTTGAACGTGGTGGAGCCAGTGTTCACAGCGATGGACGAGCCGGTCTGCGAAGCGCCGTTGACCAGATAGCCGGTGGTCGATGCCGCCGTACCGGTGGTCGAAGTACCCAGCAAGGTGTTCTCGTAGAAGTCGTAGCCAGCGGTACGACCCATTGCGCCATCACGGTACTGCGACTTGATGGCGTCGGAGTCTTGGAACAGACCCTTGAGCGAATCAACCAGATCGACGTTGTCCTGCGTGTTCAGCAGGGCGGTACGCTGATCATCCATCGGCGCGAGGTTATCGTTCAGGACCTTACGACCAGTAAGCACTTTGTTCAGCGAGATGGCCGAACCGATGTTGTTGACGCCGTTGTAAACGTCCAGAGCCATCGACAGCGCGTCGGCTTCGATGTTCGCAGCCAGAACCGACATTGCCGGTTGCAGGATGCGCTGCGAGAAGTCATCCAGCGAGAGGGTCAGTTCTGCCGAGGTGAATGACAGGTCAACGCCCTTCTGGGTGGCGACTTGCAGGGTCGTGCTGGTTTCGGTGGTGTCCTGTGCCGACAGCGAAGCGCCGGTACGGACGGTGTACTGGTTCGGCAGGCGAATCTTCAGCGAGTCACCGATTTTCGCGCCAGACTTAGCGAACGAATCATCGTACTGGCGGTTGATCGTTCCGATGAAGTTGAGTTTCTGGTGGAGGATTCGCAGTGCTTCGCGAGTCACCATAGTCGGGGTAAGAATCGAGTTTGCCATTTATGGCCTCCTAAAATAAAAAACCCGCCGAAATGGCGGGCTGGATCGGGTTGGCAGCGGTTAGCGGCTGCGGAGTTGCTTGTTCCGCATCCTCACCCACTCTTCGGCAGACAGGTCATCCGAAAGACCTTGCGCCTGCTTCCCGCCACCAGAGAGCGGCTGAATGGGCTTGGGTGCGGCAGATTTGGTTACGGTGGCAGTGGAGAGCTTCGCTTCCAGCTTGCCGATTTCGGCTGCTTGCCGTGCGGGCGGCAGGTTGGCAATTCTTTGTGCTTCCTGTGGGCTTGAATTCAGCGCCAGCACAATCTTCGCGCCCATGTCGGATTCCAGAATGGCCTCGGCCATCACCTGGGTCACCACCACGTTTGCTGCAAAATCGTCCCGGTCAAAATCCCCCAACTCCTCAGCTTGAGCCAGTAACGACTCTCGCTTTTCGGCGATGGTGGCTTGCTGCTTTTGCTGCTCGGCTGCTTTGTAAGCAGATTCGCGCTGTTGCAGCTTCCAGTCCGTCAGTGCTTCCACAAAGTCCTCAGCCGTCGCATAGTCCGACTGCTGTGGCCTGCCATCTGCCTCCCGTTGCTGCGATTGCGGCGCTTGCTGCTGGGAGATCATGCGCTCCAGCAGGTCGGCGCGAGCCTTCGCCTCGTACTTCTCACGGGTCAGCCTGTCGATTCGCTTTTGCACGCCTTTGGGGACGCGCTCCGAGGAATCATCGTCAGTCTTTTCCGGGGCCGGTTCCGGTTGCTCGGCATTCTCGACTTGTTCAGCAGGCGCTTCCGCAGTCGGCACGGTTTCTGGCACTTCTACTACTTGGTTTTCTTCGGTCATGGATCAATCCAAGGACGGGACAGGGGGAAGCGCCCCAGACGCATAAAAAAACCCGCTTACATCGCGGGTCGGGTGAATTCGTTTGGCTCTTCCGGCAGTTCCGGCTCTGGCTGCTGGTAGACCATCTGCGGCACTTCAGCAGCTTCTGCTTCCGGCGATTCCTGCATCGGCTCGGCTTGCTCGAGTTCCGGCGGCTCCTGCATCAGATGGTCTAGGTGGCCAGCATTTCGCATGATGTCCACCAGCATGGTCTTGACCTCGGCGATATCTCCCACTAGATCAGGAGCGCCCTGCGCTTGCATTTTCAGCGCAGCGTCAGCCTCCACCTTTAGGCGTTGCGTCTCGGCGTTGTAGGCATCAATGTCCAGCTTGCGACGTTCAATCTCCTTGGACTCCAGTTCCTCGGACATCTGCTCAACGGTCTTATCCAGCGCCTGGATGAGCTTCTCGTGCTGCTCCATCTGCTGCTGAACCTGCGGCGGCAATTGCGGCTGGCCTTGCTTGTCATCCTTCAGTTGAGGCGGCAGCGATTTCTCAATGCGCTTGGCAAGCTCTTCTGCGCCCGGCCAGTCCATCGCCTTGACGATGATGTCGCCAGCAATGCCCATCAACTGCGGAGCCGATTGCAGCATCTGCATCATCGAAGCAGCCGCTTCTTCACGCTTGGTGTTATAGGACGGTCCAGCCGACACCACCACATCGTACTCACCAACGCGAAGGTCATAGATGCGCTGGATCGCCTGACCCAGCTCATCCTTGTCCACCACCGGCTGATTGACCGCCTTCATGTCTTCCTTGCCATCCTCACCAAGGATGCGAAGGATGCGCGGCGTGTCGTAAATCTTGGGGATCAGGTCAACAAGGATGCGACCGCACTGGCGAATCGACTTGGTCATATTGTCGATGAAGTGGAACGTGGCGGTGTCGCCCTCACGCTGTCGGGCAAGGATCGCCCTGCCCGACTGCTCATTCGACTTCATGCCAAGGCTGGACTCGTAGATGCCCGTGGTGGACATCAGGTCAGACTGGGCATTGGCTGCGCCTTGCTGGACGCCAGTCGGGACCGAAGCAAAGCCCTGACGTTGCGGCGCACCGACGGCCTGACCGGCAATCGTGGTCGGCTTGTATGGGAGGTAAGCGTAGTTGGCCGTGTTCGCCATCGCCCACACATCCTCATAGCCCTCAATCTGGCCTTCCGCAACGATAAACGGTGCTTTCGGCTGGAGCGCCAGCAGTTCCGTCTCAGTCGAGCGGTAGTAGTTCAGCATCCGCTGCGGGTCTTTTGCAAAGCGGATCAGCGACAGCAGCGAACGCTTGCCATCAATCTCAATGGCATCGCCGTAGACTGGGATGACCGGGATGAAGCGCCCTGCCCAGTCGCCCTTGTCCAGCACCGAATGCCCGCCAAGCTTCGCCCACTTGACCTGCTTGACCTCAGTCGGGCGCTTGTCCATGATGACTTCCACGGAGCCACGCGCCTTGTACTCATCCTCGAGCATGGTCGATCCGTTAGCCAGCAGCACCAGCGTCTTCTTGACCTTGATCGAGTACCAGTATTCAGCCAGGCGCACCGTGTCATCGGTAATCCAGCGCTCGTTGTCGCCGTTGGCAGTCGGCCAGCCTTCGGACTTGCCGGGGTAAAGCTTCTCAAATGCCTCTTTCGGCATTTCCTCGGTCACGAAGCAATATTCCCAATCGCTGCCATCCGGCTCGCGTGAGTCCGGGTCGGGATACACCGTCAGCGGGTTGGGAATCTGCTTGATCAGAATGTCCTGATCGAAGGTGTACTCATTGCAGTAATCCGTCACCACCCGGTAGTAGCCGAAGCCACCCGCCACCGAATAGAAGAAGGCGTTGTCGTAGGCGATGTCGGCGGCACTGTTGGACTCAATGTGGCGCACCAAGCCAGTCAGCACCTCGGCAGTCTGCACATCAGCCTTGTCATCAACCGGGCGAACCTTGACGCTCGGTCGGTTCTGGCGCTGGTCATTGGTGACTTGGCGCACGAACTGCGGCATCCGGTTGACCGTCAGGCAGGCGCGGTCTTGCAGTTCGCGGTCGCGCTTGACCTTGTCAGGCCACTGCTCTCCTGCGTAGAAATTCAGGTCATCGATGAAGTTCTGGCGGTTCTCCCGCTCTGCCGTGGACGCTTTTCCAAAGCGCTTTTGGGCTTCCTTCAGGAGTTCATCATCAGTCATCGTCTGTCCTTATGCGCCCATCCACCCGCCGTTGCCGTACATGGACGGCTTTGGCTTGATGGTGGTCGGCTTGCTTGCGTGTCGCGCCGCCTCGCAGGCATAGCGAAGCGCATCGATCACATGGTTGTCTTTGTCCTCCAACAGGGGAAGAACTTGACCCGTCAGCGGGTCGGTCTTGTACTTGTAGAGCGTCAGTTCGTCGATCAGGTGCGAGCAGCGCGGATGCACCACGATGTCAAAGCTCTTTAAGAACTCAACGCCCTCTTCCAGCGACTTCGGACCTTTGATTGCGCCATTGATCTTTGGGTAGCCGTGCCGCTGCATATAGCTGATCGTCTCTGGTCTGGCAGAGTCAGCCGTGATGAACCACTTGCGCGACTCCGGCACACGGTCAAACAGATCAGGCAACTGGTCAATCTCGCAGCCGACCATGTACGCCTCAAAGTCCACATACAGGCGCTTGCCGTCGATGTGACAGCGCACCAGCACCGATGGATCGACTGCAAAGCCCCAGTCAGCGCCGAACCGGAAGATCGCGCCTGATGGCGCTTCAAATTCCTCAATCACCCAGTTCTTGAAAACGCGAGCCTCTGAGTTCTGCTGGTACTTGCCCAGCCAGATATGCGCGAACTTGTCCGGGTCGCGTCGGCGGTCGTACTCGAGTTCAGCCTTCAGCACATCCGGCAACCAAGGGTTGTCTTGGAAGTTCGCCTCAACCACTACGGCATCCGGCGGCGGTGAATCCCCACGCAGCAGCGTATCCACTGGATCGGTCGCCAAATTCGGATTCCAGCTAAACAGCAGCTCTGACCCCGGCTTGCGAATGGTCGGGCGTAGCAGGTCAAGGCTGCGCTGGCTCAAAGACTGAGCCTCTTCCACCCAGGCGATGTCGTAGCCTTCCAGCGACTTGATGCTGTCAGCCGTATGGTTCTGCATCCCCATAAAGATGATCTGCCCGCCGTTCTTCGCCAGAATCCGCGCTTCCTGCACGGTGAAGTAATGGCCGACGCCAAGCGCCTCAATCTTCAGCTCAATCAGCTTCTTGACCGACTGGTTCAGGCTCTTCTGGATTTCGCGGATGCAGACCACATCGGTCTTTTGCATCAGGCAGCGCTCTACGATGTACTCAGCAAACGCATGAGACTTGCCGGAGCCTCGCCCGCCATACGCGCCCTTGTAGCGGGTAGGCTGGAGTAGCGGGACAAACCAGCTCGGCGTCTGAATCTTCAGAACGCTCACGCGACCTCGGCGACCACGCCTTCAATCACTAGCGACTGCCTAGACTCGTTCGGCAATACGACCACGCGCTCAATGCGCTGAACTACGATCTCGCCATTCGCGCCTGTGCCTTGCACTTGGAGCGGCAGCACCTTGCCCAGCAGCGCCATGAACGCCTGCGGATGACTCTCTGCCTTGTCTGCCAGATACTCAACGCCGCCCGCTCTATCCAGCGCGTCAAGGATCATCTGCTTCACTTCAATGGTCATTTTGTTGGGCGTACCCTTTGGCCGACCAGGACTGACAGGCATGACCTTTTTCTGCCTTACTTTTACGTCATCCATTGCCAAACCTCTAACATCGCCTTGAGCGAAGATGGAACAGGCAGAGCCGCTGCCAGTCGGTACAAATAAAAAAGCCCGCAGGGAAAGCGGGCAACTCCGATCACGGAGTGGAGAGTTCGTGCGTGTTGGCGCTGCAAACAAAAAAGCCCCGCATCAGCGAGGCTCAAAAATTTAGGGCGCACCTGTCCCCGCGCTTATTGTGGTGCAACTTTGAGCCAACTCTCAATCATTATTTTAATTATCAATTAAGCAAATAATTAAGGAGCGTTCTTCTCTCGCAGCTTGGCTTCGATGGCGCGTTCATAATCGTATCCGCTGGATTCACCGCAAAGCGCATAAACCTTGTCTATTTCCTCATCCGTCAGCCCCTGCCATTCGCGCTGTACGGGGGCGGTGTAGAGTGGAACGATGTTTTCAGCGAAACGGTCATACTCGGTGGTTATGCCAAACAACCTCCACTTTGAGTCTCTAAACGCAAACGCCACCGGCTTCGGTTCAGGCTGTGATGTAAGGACTGCTCTTTCTATTTTTCGAATGTCTTTCTCGTACTTGGCAGTCCACGCTTCTCTGAGCCGCCTTTCCTTTTCGTACATATCTTTCCAGTCAACGCTGGGTTCAGGCTGCGCAAGTCGGGCGCGGAGGGTTTCGATTACGTTTTCATGCCGTACTGTTCTGTCCATCTTCCAGACAGATTGCAACGCATTCAGCACCTGCTGCGCTTCCTCGCGGGTTAGTGTGATGGTCATTTTGCTTCCTCTAATCGTTTGCATTTCGGCGCATCGTATTCAAGTTTCCACATACCTTCGCTTCGATAATAAATGCGGCCTTCAATGCAGTTTCTTTCGAGGCCGTCACACCCAGCCAGCGCAACAACAAGCAAAAGTATCATCCTCATTGTTGTTCTCCTGTAGCTTTGGCGATGGCGGTATCAATGAAGTCAAACAAAGTTTCATAGTCAGATACCCACAAGGTGTCGTTGATTGCGCCGCGGTCATCTTCTTTTTCAAACGCAACCTTTATGGCTTTGAGCGTCCGAACCAACTCAGCATTCACCTCATGCAAGCGGCGTAGTTCGGCGGCAGCTTCGTCTAGCTGGTCAAAACGAATGTTTTCCGTAGTCATTGAATCAAGCGCATCAGCCAGCCGCAGGGATTCGGGTTGTTTGTCAATCATGATTGCCTCCTTGTGCGGATAGCGGTAGATATATTCTTTGCTGTAATCGAATTATCAGCGTAATAATCCGACACCTTCGCGCATTCCTCGCGCTCTTCTGTTTTCGCTGCTGCTGCGACTAGGGCTGCGAAGCGTTCAAGTTCGCCCCATTCCATTTCTGTGCCGTCCTGCCAGCACACCATGTCTTGCCCGCAAACCTCTCGCGCCATGCGGATGATGTCATCGCGGGTCATGTGTTCTTTTCCTTGAGCTTGGCCTCGATCAATTGACCGAACTCACCAGGGCTATTGGCTGCAAGCCATAACGCCTTACGCTCTGCGCTAGTCAGGCTTTTCCACTGGGTGGACTCCAACTTTCCATGCAACTCATCGCGCTGGAATTTTATGCACTCAGGATGGTGGCAGTAATAGCTGCATAAATGGATGTCGATCATTGGCACTCCCTTAGAACAAATTCATTTGACCTAGCCCAGCCTGGCGCATGAGCCGGTAATACAAAGGACCAACCCGGTACCCGTGGAAGCAGTCGTTCTCATCCTTCCAGACCCCCGGAAGGACGTTTCGCAATCCGCGCAAATAGAACATCGACTGATGTCCGTCTTTGACAGCCTCACCGTCTGTCATTCCATAACGCATCAGTTGCCACTGGTCTTCAACGACCCGTACCAGCTTCATGCAGTAGCTGTAGGGGCCGACTGGCCGAATGAATGCGCCGATCGGGTGGCTATTCATCATCGCCACCCATGACCATCGTCAGCCAGATCGCCATTCCAGTCAGTAGAACCATCCCGCCTGCTGCCATCAGCAGGATTCCGGCAAACATAGGGATCATGCTGCCCTCCGGTACAGTTCGTTCATCAGCTTGGCAACATCACACGTTTTACCGCTCTGGTTCCGGTAGATGCTCGCGGTCTTGTGTTCGGCGCAGCCTTGGCAGACCCAGCGCCGTCCGGTGTTCGTGCGCTTGGTCAGGCCACCGGCTTCTGGCTTCGTAGCCTGGCAGCTTGTACAGAATCGCGTAGTCAAGCGGCCTCCTTCACAAAAACGCCTTCTGGCGTCAGGTAGCCCTTGCGATCCTTGATTTCTTCATAGGCCGCTGCCAGACACTCCTTTAAATCAAGGTCTTCCAGCGCCGCCACGTTGATCAAGCACACCAGCACATCGCCCAGCGCGTCAATCGTTGCTGCCTTGTCCTGCTTGTTCAGCGCCGATGCCAGTTCGCCCATTTCTTCCACTGCCTTCATGAACTGCTTGGTGCTGGTGCTGTTCTGGATGATTCCCCGATCCTCCGACCAGCGGATCACTTTCAGTTCGATGTCGTTCCAACTCATTCTTCTTCTCCTTGTTGAATATACGGTCCCAGTTCGCGTCATAGGCTAGGCGGTCAGGTATCGGGCGCGGTGTACTCCCCTTCCCGCTCACAGCAGCCCTTTCATCACGAACTTCACACGCAAACTGACCTTGGCATCATCAAACGTGGTCGGCGTGGAGAATCGCCACACAGCCTGCCCAAGCCGGTAGTGGCGAAGGATGGCGTCTCGGAAGCGCGGCTCGAGGCTGTCAAAGGCAGCGTTGATGCGGTCCATGCGCTCGGCATCCGCAGAATTCGCCATTTCCTCAAAGTCCTTGCACCAACTTGCGATGAACGTGCTGGATTTCGGCGGGAAACCGTTCGCCATCGGATCAGGGCGGCGCATCCAGTCAGCCCACAGGTCCAGCAGCAGTTCCACCTGATCGGGAGATTTGCCCTCAGCGTTGAATCTCACGGTCTTTGCCGGGTCGCCGTAATACCGCTGCGGCTTTGCGCTGGATGGCTCGTCGGTCAGTCTGCCGCCGACCAGATGTAGCGCCCGAACGTCGATTTCATCTGCCATTGATGTGACTCCGAAGTGCGATGATTGCTTGCTCAATGCTGTTGACTGTCTCAACTTGCCCCCTCCAATTTTTGTGCCACGCCATTTGATCTGGCGTGAGTTTTTGGTCGCTAGGCTTTTTACTCCCGTCTTTGACTTCAATTAAGAGGTTCTTCCCGGCCATACCGACCAACAAATCCGGCACCCCCTGCCCAACGGTATGAAGCGGCTGGACACTGCATCCGATCTCCCGCAGTGCCGCGACAATCACCGCCTGGTTGGCATCAGCCCGCGCCGCCCTCATCGTTAACCCTTCAACCGATGGACGTGGACGCCAGTAATCCCGCTGGGGAGCTGGACATCAGGCGCCTCGCCAAGGAATTTGGTCGTGCGAGCGCCAGTTGCCTGCGCGTACTGAACCTCGACCTTTGCCGTATTGATGATCACTTGGCTGACCTCTGAAATGGCTTTGGCTCGGTCGATGTCCATCGGGTTACTTTTGTCCTGAAGCGCCGACAGGGTGTCAAACAGGTGCTGGCGAAGCGTCTCGATGTTATTTTTCATATTGATTTCTCCGGTTGATTTGTCTATTTATTGCGCCGCGCAGTTGGACCAGCTCTGCCAACTCTTTGGGTAGCCGATGCACTGAGTTGCGCCTCATGTTCTCGGCGTAGCTGATGCACTCCACCTTCTCCAACGTGATTTCTTCCAGCTTGTTAGTGCGAGTTCCTCGTTTGAACACCACGATGTGACCGGCTGGCACTGGACCGTTTGCAGCAACCCAAACAAGTTCATGGACGCCACGCCAGCGCTTGCTGTTGTTTCCTTGAAGCTCAGTCACTTTTTTCTGAAGGGTTCCATCTTTAGTGATACGCAACGTGCCAAGTGGTTGGGTCTGTGCTGGCTTTGCACCAGGCTTGAATCGGGTTTCTGATGATTTGCCACCAGCTTGAAATGGCAATCCCTTGTTCCACGGCTCATGGCCCTTCTTGAACCAAAATTCAGCGCCTTTACGTGTCCCTTGTCGGAAGCAGCCCGCCTCCTTGCTCGACAAAAATGCTGCCGATTTCCTCAACCCGAGCTGAGCAGCCTTGGAGTAAATGGATTTGACTGTGCATCCCATCTCAGCGGCCACCACCTCAGTTTTCACATCGGGATAACGAGCCGCGAGCGTGGAAACCGCTTCATCCGTCCATTTAAATCGTGTTCGCTTTTCAGTCATCGCCAATCTCCCTTCTCTCCCCGATTCCCCATCTCCCACTGCCGTCTACAGTCCTTCTTCAACCTCTCCCATCTGCCCCTGCTTTTGTCCTGCACAAAATTCATGTATTCGGTAGCTTTCCTTGGGTGCTTGGCGGTTATTTGCAGAACGAATCGAACCTCGCACTGGTGGCGATACTCCTCCCCCTTGGTATCAATCACGCCAGCGAGTAACGCGCCACCTTAACGGCGTGGCCTTGGCGGTTCTGGACCGAAACCATGCGGCTGATGATGTTGTGGCCGCTGGATTTCAGATCGTTGATGCGCGATGCCAAGCGCATGATTCCGAATCGATTCTGCGCTTCTAATGCCGTGATGGAGCCGCCGCTTTTCAGCACCTCAAGGATTTGCTCGTTCTGGGTCTTGTTCATGCTGCCTCCGCTTTTTGAGCCAATGCTTCCTTTGCAAAGCGAACCGAAATAGCAGGCATCTGCTCACCGCTCGCCACACGCTGGAGGATTCGCTTCGCCCACAGCTTGTAATCCGCTTTGGCGTTGCCGCTCATGTCCTTCAAGCCATCCAGTACCTTGGCAGCAGCAGCGCGGTCTGTTTCGCGCCTGGTGGGCGCTGGCAGAGACAGGACAGGCGCTGGAATAGCAGCCCATGCACCCTTGCTGATTTCGGCTTGCAGCACCCGATCCCAGCGGTCGCGGATATTGGAATATGTGCTGGCCTTCAGGTCGTGAGCGCCAATGGCAACCGATGCCCAAAAGATCGCCGGATGCGACCACTTGCCCATCTCCCCACGCTCTCGCACCGCCACGTTTTGCACGGCTTCGTAGTACGCAGCCAGCGCGTCAACTGGCGGGCGGCAGAGCTTCAGGAATTCCGGCAGAGTCGGGCAGAACGTCTGACTGTCCAGCGCATCAACGCCGCGCTTGAGTTCAGCCGCAGTCAAACCGGCGAGCTTTGTAGCCCAATGGGCTTGCAGCTTGGACGGCTCTACGCCAACCCATTGATCGATGAACCGCTTGCCGAAGGTGGCGAGCATCACATCGAAAATCCGCTCTACCCATGCTTGCGGCAGAGGTTCAGTTGAGGTCAATGAGGTCGGGAGTCGGTCGTTCACGGTTTCGTCCGGTCAGGGCGTCTGCAAAGGATTGGCGTTGGTCTGCTGCGGTCTGGTAGCTCTTGGGCGGCGAGCGTTCGTTTCGCACCCAGTTGCGCCAGGTGGCATCCCAATCGGTCTTCCTGCCCTTCGCGCCCGGCTGGGCGATCCAGTAATCGCGGAACCTCACCGACACCTCGGAGTGCTTCAAGTCGGGACGGTTGAGCTTGCAAAACAGGACTTGCTCATCCGTTGGCGACCAATCAGCAGGCAAGCGCGTAGCGCGTTGCTCTCTCTCTTTCTTCTCTTGGTTATTGGTTATTGGTTCTTGGTTATTGGTTGGGATCTGATTCGCATCTGATTTCAGATCTGATGTCGTATCTGATTTCAGATCTGATTTCAGAGCCGGTTCATATCGCTTGTCGCTCCAGCGTCGATTGTTGGCAGTCTTTGCACGATCAGCCTTGGCCTTGTACGCAGCGATCTCTTCGTCGCAGCGCTTGTGACGGTAGCCGTCATCAGACGCTTGAAAGAAGTCGCCAAGAACCGTCTTGACCTCGTCAACGTGGTCGCGCATACCAATCCTGCGAGCGGCTTCCTCCACATCCAGCGGGATAGGCATCTCGCGGGTGTAGTAAAGGTCAATCAGGCGGCGATACGCGAGGTCTTCCAGCAACGTGAGATGGCGGGTATCAACGGCGTAGTCGCCGACATGGAACGAGTAGTAGTTCATTTGACCCTCAGAATCCCCTGCTCGAGCGCCGCCAGCAGGGTGCGCTCAAAGCCGCGCTGCCAATAGCTGCGCTTCGTGTCGTAGTCCAGCCGGTGGCCTTGATCCAGTTCGCGATGGCAAGCGTCACAAGCCCATGCGGTAAAGATGTCGTGCGCCTTCAATGCGCCACCCTTGCCGTGGGTGTACTGGTTGGAGTGAGCAGCAACCACGGTTTCAGGATTGCCATTGCAGATGCCTTCGATCTGCACCTGGCAGTCCTGTCCTTGGGCAGAGCGCAGGTAGTCAGCGCAGCGCCAGTTCACTTGAGATACCCCGCGCCAGACAGCGTGAAGGTGCGCTCATTGACTTTGTCCAGCGTGGATTCGCGGCGCATGGAGCGGTTGTGGAGACGCGACAGGTCCAGCGGCTTCCAAGTCACAGTGCGAGACTCAGCGATCGATGTCTTGACCTCGTTACCCAGCAGCTTTGCGCGGGTCTTGGGCAGCAGCGTGTAAACGCCGCTCTCTGGTTCGTAGTCGAGAAAGCCTTCGCGAGCCAAGTCCCACAGGTTCTCTCGCACGCGGCGGCGATCAACACCAAAGGAGCCGACTTCGGCAATTAGAACGTCCAAGGTCATAGGGCGGTCAATGAACGCCTCAAGGATTTGGTATCTACGGGATGTCGGGAGCGGGAGCTTCATTTGGAAGCCCCACGCATAAAGAGCTGCGGGTAAGCGACCTTGATGGATGCTGGAATGCCGCGAGAAATCCAGTTTTGTACACGCTGGACTCCACCAATACGGTTAAAGCCAAGCATTTGCGCCACTTTTGTCGGGCCGCCAAGCCGACAGATCAGTGCGCGGTCAATTTCAATTTGGCGGTTGCTTTTGATTCCCATGAGCAACATTACACACTATGTTTAATCCGGCGTCAACATATTGTGTAACAACGCTCTGTTTAATTGGGCAACAATGTTGGGATGACCGAACAAATGGATCGACTGTACGAAGTAGCCAAGGAAAAGGCTGGCATCACTACGCCCAGCGAATTGGCGCGGGTACTCAACGTATCCCAGCAGTCGGTAAATAATTGGGAAAAGCGCGGAATTTCACGCCAAGGGCTACTGCTTGCCCAAGAGCATTTCGGCGTGTCTGCGTTATGGATTGAGCGGGGGATTGGAGAGCGCGATCAGGTGATTGCTGCCAATGAAAACGAATCCCCCCCGCCAGGCTATTTAGCTACAGATGAACTGACTGAATTGCTGACTTTGTTCGGAGGCTGCGACGAAGCTGGCAGAGCCTCCATCTTGGCTGTTGCTCGCGCCCAGTTTGATGAAACCAAGCTCACCCGTGCCGCGAACAAGCGTAAGCGTGGGACCTGATCTGGTTCGCTGAATCACGACTTTTGGTGCGGCTTCCAGCATCTTTATTGCTACCCGCCTATCCCTCTCCCCCACAGAGCGGAACAATTGCAGCAGCGTTTCTTCTTCTTTGCTGATCAACAAGTGCAGTGCCTCCAATAACCTGCCGTGGTTCAAGCGTCTTGCCTAGCGGGGAACGGCTAAATAGCTGTATGAACGTACAGTATAAATCGTTCTTTTGCTGACCGGTAATTTTTGCGAATTTACATATCAATAAAAGAACTTTTGCACCACGATGCAAACGCCCACGCTTATCGAATTACAATCAAACCCCAAGTGCGTTAGGGTTGATATTTATATCCTATAAAGTTTCTCGAGCGCAAGAATTCTTCGCAAAATGATCGCACTAGTGCGACTATTTTGATACCACATCTCCCTCTATGATCGGCGCATGAAAGACATCGTGCCGTTTTATGTGCGCCTGCCAGCAGAGCTGCGAGCCAAGCTAGATGAGGCATCAAAAGTCAATTTTCGATCCGTCAATTCGGAAGTGACTGCGCGACTGGAGGAGTCTTTCAGCCCATCGCGTCAGTCATTGATGGCCTACGACGCTGCCGATCTGGTTGGCGAGTTGATGCGCCGCTACCCGCCTGGGGAGATCATGATCAGGATCGGGAAAGAGCTTAGTTGATCCGTTGTATCCTTCTCCACCCATTGTTGTGTCAAGTTGCGCCAGCCGATTTTTGGTCTATACTCGGGACGCTATGTTGATCTTAAATCCAGCTGATTCGCCCAAAAAAGCCTTCCGGAACGGGTTCTGGAAAGGGCTTGGCGCACCGCTATTGATCTTCAGCAACTTTGAAGCCCCACCACTGCCAAAGATCAAATTCATAGAACTCCCAAAAGCCAGCGCCAGCTCGTCCATGAAAAGGGATTGGCTGATGATTGGTGGCGACATCCGGAGTGCGTCTGCGAAATATGGCAAGGCACAAAAAATCTCAAAATAAGCCTGCGGCCCGATCAGCGGGCAACCAAGTTACTCATCCGACCCCAACAGCGCGTGTCACACATCAAGTGACTCAGACTTTTGAAGGGCCGGTCCCGCCGCCCGCAATCCTAAGTCAGTACGACGCTGTAGTTCCAGGCGCAGCAGCTCGCATTCTTGCAATGGCAGAGGCTGAAGCTCAGCATCGCCGCGAGTAGGAAGTTGAGGCGATGAATGCGAACATTGAATCTCAGCGCCTCCAGCTTGAGTTAGCTAAAGCTCAGAATGATGCGGTATTCCAAAGCGATCGCATAGGGCAAATATTTGGGTTCATCGCCAGCGCGGTCGCGATCTCAGGAGCAATTTACCTAGGGATCAATGACCATGTAGTCGTTGCCTCAGCATTGGCAGCACTTCCACTAGCGGGGATCATCCGCGCTTTTAGGGACAAAAGCCATGGCGAGAAAAATCCCTCTTGAGCATCCCGGCACGATCCTGCTTGAAGATTGGCTCAAGCCGCTGGGCATCATCCAGTACGCACTAGCCAAGGCTATTGATGTACCGCCCCGCCGGATCAATGAGATCGTCAAAGGGCTGCGCGGCATCAGCGTTGATACTGCACTGCGCCTGGCGGCTTTCTTCGGCACGGACGCAGAGAGTTGGGTCAATTTGCAGTCGCACTACGACACCGAACTTGCCCGTGATGCGATGGCTGGCACGATCGCCCGCATTCGCCGGTTTGAGGATTCACACGCCTGAATGGCGGCAATAAAAAACCCTCCGCTAGGGGAGGGTTCAAAATTGCTTGTTACCTTCTTATGCGGAAGGTGGCGGCAAAGCTTGACCAACTACAGCAGCTATCGCCTTTGAAGCAATCGCCGCTGGAATTTTGCCTTGCGCGGTCTGGTTCTTGATGTACTTCGGGAACTTTTCCTGACGGTATTCCTGCTGGAACCACTCGCGGAAAACTGCCAAGCATGAGTTTGGGTAAGCCCATGCCTCCTGCGGATTTGATTGGGATTGCGGGTAATACTCTGGGTAATTGTGATCGTACCGAACACGATCCCCAAACTTCTGATTCAGGTTGTGTTCGACCCAGTATGAAGCCCATGTCTTGCCAACAGATAGATCAGGAATCACTTTGTCGCTGATCGTCATAGAGGCGCGAATCATCGTAACGATCAAGCCAGCCACTTCCTGAAAAACGCTGAAATGCCCCGGCGGCACGGAGTTCATATTGAGGTCTACCCGATCATGGAAATGCCGCCAGTTGTCGAGCATTGCCAGTTCGGGTGAGTACCCAACGGCCGCATAAACGAACGACCTGAAAGTAACTTTTGCCAGCGAACGGAAAGCCCGCTGCGCTTCAGCACGTTTCTCATCTGCTACGAAAGCGTAGTATTCCAAGATTGCCAAGCATACAGGCTCAGTGTACGCATTGATCACAACGCCGTTCAGTTCAGATTTTAGGAAAAGCGAACCCTCCCGATGCCCAGCTTGGTCCAGAAGTTGTGCAATCGTTTTGCCGCGCGGCTTTAGTCGCTCATCATCCCAACCGCTGGCAAGTCGGTTAAGAACTTTGCGATCAATCCCGCACATCCGCGCCAAGCCGCTTTCGGTAAGGTACGGCAGACCATTGTCTAGTACGCCCATCTCGACGCCATCAATCTCGATCTGTTTCTCAATGTGAAACAATTCGCCTTGGGATTGGGGTGGGACTAAACTGACGTTTTTTTGTGTCAAGTCATTGTTTTTAAATGACTTATGGGCGGGACTAACTTGATTCTTTTTTTCTGACATAAAGGTTTGTCCTTTGTGATGTCAGCGCGGAAACGCAAGGCGTCACGATGAAGTTGCGCTGCGGCTTCTTGATCGTAAACAAACAGGCTAAAATTTCTTTACCGGAAGGTAATCCTGACCCTATAATTTCCACGCTTGTTACTGAAAACGCGACAGTCAGTCTTTTGAGAGGGATAGACTGCCGCTACGAAGCAAACACGGAAGCCCGCTACGTCACCAGATGTAGTGGGTTTTTTTGTTTGCTGTTGGATATTCTACTGCCCTTTTCACATTTCCCCGAAGAACGTGAGGGCAATAGCGTCAGGAATAATTCTTTCGCGCTGGCTTGCTTGGGGTCACAACAACCCATCGTGCCAGATCGCCCGACCCACGATCTTCACCCGCGCATCGTCCGGCAGAATCTTGTCAGTCTGTTACAACGCAAATTTGTCGACTACCCAGCCAACTAACCAAGCAAACGCGCCCATGAAGGCGCAAATTCCGAATACTGCAAAGCCATCGGAAAGCGATTTTGAGATAGTGGTGGCCACCCCTCCAATCATCCCGCCAGCTACCCAAGCGTAGCCACCAAAGCGAAAAATTTTCGCAATTGCTTGCAACCCATCTTTGACCGCCATCTTCCTCTCCAGATAGTTTTCTTGACTATAGCAGAGGCGAAATATGGCCCTGTCGCACAAAAGTTGCCAGAACCAAACCATTTCCCAACCAAAGCAACGCCAATTAAACGCATTGTGTAATTTATCGCCCTAAATTACACATTTTGTTTGACACAAAATTAAACATATTGTTTAATCACTCCCAAGCACCAACCACTTGGGAGGGACAAATGTACGAATACGAATTGGCGCAGGACGAAATCCTCGCTCAGCTCAAGCAAGACCCCGAATTCTTCTGCGAAGACGAAACCGCAGACAGCACCCATTTCTGGAAGCTGATGCAACTCGCCGCCAAGAAGGATAAGGCTGGTGTGAATGCGTACCTGTCCGGCCTGATTGAGGAAATGATCCTCGAGCGCACGGCTGAGTACGAAGAAAAGTACGCCGAATACACAGTGGCCGATGAATACGCAGAAATGCGTGCCGACCGTGATCGGGAGGAACGCTGATGCGCCGACTCTTTGCCCCCGACGATTGGCTTGCTCGTCACCCTCGCCTCTTGGCGGCTCTCCTGTTCATTGCCTACATCTTGGCTTGCAGCGTGGAGAACTGGTGATGGCGCACATCTACGACCCCGAATTCAAGTACACGCCCGCCCAGAAAACGGATGTGAAAAAGACCTTCGCTCGCATACGCCGCGAGCAGGAAGCCAAGAAAGCCGAAGCAGAGAAAAAGCAACCCGGCCAAAACCGACTCAGGAGAATTTCATGACACCGCACCTTGTCGCTGCTGCCCGTGAAGCGGGCTTTGCTGAACCAAAGTTTGAGGGCGAGTTCCGCTGCTCTTACGACACGCTGGAGCGTTTCACCGAAATGATGACCGCCGACCTGATCCGCGCCCTCACTGACCTTGAGCGCGAGGCTGACCGCAGCTTGGATATGCGCCCGGAGTTCCGTGTCGCCATCGCCAATGCTTACAACGCCCTGCGCCGTGCCGGAGCATGACATGACGCGCATGAACATCCTGCTCGCCCGTTATCGGCTGTACCGCAATCACTCGCTGCCCCGCCTGCTGGCTATCAAGCTGGCATGGCGTCAAAAATAAAACCACCAGGAGAGAACCATGAGCGTCTACAAAAAGCTGCAAGAAGCGCGAATCAAACTTCAAAACACCGAACTGAAAAAGTCCGGCAACAACAAGTTCGCCGGGTACAGCTACTTTGAGCTGGGCGACTTCCTGCCCGCGATACAGCAGATTTTCAGCGAACTGGGTCTGTGCGGCATCGTGTCATTCACCCACGAACTCGCGATGCTCAAGATCGTTGATGTCGAATCCAACGGCGAAGTTGTCTTCACCTCGCCGATGGCAGAGGCCAGCCTGAAAGGATGCCACCCGATTCAGAATTTGGGCGCAGTCGAAACCTATCAGCGCCGCTACCTGTGGGTCACAGCAATGGAAATTGTTGAGCATGACGCGCTGGACGCGACCACCGGCAAAGAAGAAAAGCCGAAGAAGGCGACACACCGCCCGACCGATGGCGCACTGGACGCGCTGGATGAGCGCCGTCGCCGCCAGGCAGAAAAGCTCGCCGCAGCAATTCAGGCGCAATTCGATGCGGGCAACGAATGGAGCGCGTGGGAGCAGTGGGACCTGCGCGACAAGGATTTGTTTGATGTGGATGGCAGCACCGCTGTGTGGGACCAACTGGACAGCAAGTGCCGCTCCTACCTCAAGCAAATGAAGGCATCGGCAATGGCCGAGCCAGTTGAAGCGTAATCCACAAGGAAATAGAAATGACTCAATACGACAACACGAACCGGGGCGTTTTGTTCAAGAACGACCGTCGCGAGCAGGACAGCCATCCGCACTATCGCGGCTCCATCAATGTGGGCGGCGAGGAGTTCTGGCTGTCAGCGTGGCTCAAGGAATCCGAGAAAGGCAAGTTCATGAGCTTGTCGGTCAAGCCGAAAGACGAGGCTCCGAAGCAAGCAGCGCCGAAAAAGGCTGCTGCCAAGTCAGAAGTGCCGAACGACGAAATCCCTTTTGCTGACCCATACAAGGGTCGCAAGGCTAACGCAATTTAACGGCAGAGGCAGTCATGGCGAATCCAGTCGAAATACTGCTTAAAAACGGCATGACTGCGCTTGTTGATCCTGAAGATTTTGAATCTTTGTCGCAATTTGTTTGGTACGCAGTTTCTTCCAGAGGAACGCATTACGCCAAGCGCGGGAAAAACACTCGAATGCATAGAGAAATTTTAGGACTTACGGACTCATCTTTAATCGTTGACCACATCAACGGAAACGGGCTTGACAACCGCAAATGCAATCTCAGGGTTGTCGATGTGAAGACCAATGTGCAAAACCGACAAAGGTCTAAGGCAGGAAACAAATGCCCCGGCGTGTTTCAAGAAAATGGCAAATGGCGGACGCAGGTAACTATTGACTACAAAAAACACTACCTCGGTAGTTTTTTCAATGAGGATGATGCGATTGCTGCTGTTAACAAGTTTCGGGCAAAACACGGAAGACCAGAAGTAATCGTCTGAGCAGACGCAGCGAGTACCCCACCCTTTGATTGGAGCAGCAATGCGGAAAGTCTTCTTCCTTGAACATGACATCGCCCGACAGGGAGCCATCCGTGCCATTCAGGATGCCCCGGCTGGGATGATGGTCACGATTCAAGAGAAGACCCGCACATTGGACCAGAACGCCCTCCTGTGGCCTCTGCTTTCTGCCGTGTCAAACCAAGTGGTATGGCACGGCACAAAGCTCAGCCCCGACCAGTGGAAAGACGTATTTTCAGCAGCACTTAAAAAACAGACGGTAGTACCCGGCATTGATGGTGGCTTCGTAGTCTGCGGCCAGCGCACCAGCCGGATGCCCAAGTCTGAGTTCTCAGAATTGCTGGAGTTGATCTATGCGTTCGGTGCGGAGCGTGGCGTGACGTTTGATGATGAGCGGCGAATAAAACAATCGGAGAGTTCACATGAAAAATACCAACGAGGTTATTGACAAGCTGCGCTTCGGCGGCAAATCGGGACAAATGACAGTTCTGACGCCAGCCGAGGCGCAGGCTGTGTATGACCACATTGAGCAGTTAGAAGTCAGAGCAGAAACCAAGCAGATGAAGTTCATGGCGATCTGCGATCAGACCTACCAAATGGTGAAGATGAACCGTGAACTGCGCCGCCAGTTGGATGAGATGAGCAATGACCCGCAAGCGTGAAATTCTGGGCGCGGAGCAGGACGCAGACCGCGAGTATGAGCGCGGATATGCCGATGGCGTGGCAGCACTGGCGCAGCACTACAACCAAGCGAAAGCGCAAAACCTGATGCTGCAAAAAGAGATTCAACGACTACAGCGAAACCAAGCGGGAGAAAAATCATGTTCCTGACCACTGAGGAACTGCGGGAGCTAACCGGGCGCAGCCAAGCGCGGGCGCAAATCGCAGCACTCAACATGATGGGGATTGACCATCGGATGCGCCCGGATGGCAAGGTCGTGGTCTTGCGGGACCATGTCGCCAAAGTGCTGGGGGGCGCAGAGACAAAGCCGAAGCGCACCGAACCGAATTGGGCCGCCATCAATGCCTAAGAAGCGCAATGCCGAAAATGCCGGATTGCCCGCCAGGTGGGCAAAAAAGCATGGCGCGTATTACTTCCGAGTCCCCAAAGGGCTGGAGTCCTACTGGGATGGGAAGGGCTGGTTTCGGCTAGGGACAACGCTGACAGAAGCCTATCGAGCATGGGCTGAACGAGCCGAGCGCACCGACAGGATGTACACGGTGGGGCAGCTACTGGACCGTTATGTGATGGAGGTCGTGCCGACCAAAGAGCCCGCCACGCAGGCGTACAACAAGATTGCCATTCCTAACTTGCGGTCAGTCTTTGGCAACCTGCCGCTGGCAGACATCACACCGCAGATGATCTACAAGTATGTGGACAAGCGCAGCGTCAAGACCCGCAACGCCAATGGCAGGCTGGTTGGCGGGAAGGTCGCTGCCATGCGGGAGGCTGAGGTTTTGAGCCACGCCTATACCAAGGCCGTGGAGTGGGGAGAGATTGCCCGCCACCCGTTCAAGAATGAAGTGCGGATGAAGAACCCAAAGCCAAGGGATCGGTATGTGCAGGATTGGGAAATTGAGGAATGCCTGAACCTGGACTCCAAGCGCAAGGCAGGGTCGGTCTTGGCGATTCAGGCGTACATCCGGCTGAAGATCATGACCGGCATGGATACCAAGACGCTACTGACCCTGACAGTGTCCGACATGACCGAGGACGGCATCCAGATTGCTCGTAGCAAGGTCGCCAAGTCCTCTGGCAAGCAGACCATCTACCTGTGGACACCTGAGCTGAGGCAGGCCGTGGAAGACGCCAAAGCCGCCCGCCCGACTATCTCCCCTTACCTGTTTTGCAACCGGGATGGAAAAGGCTACTACGATGAAGCCACCGCCCGGTATGACGGCTGGGACTCGATGTGGGGGCGCTTCATGGATCGGGTGCTGACGGAAACCAAGGTCAGGGAGCGCTTCACGGCGCACGACTTGCGAGCCAAGGCAGCGTCGGATGCGACCAGCGAGGAAGAGGCGAGGAAGTTGCTGAGCCATGCCAGCGTGGAGACTACCCGGCGCATTTACCGGCGCAAAGCGGAGCGGGTGACGCCGGTTGCGCTGCCTAAAAAATCAGCAGGAAACGGCGCTGAATGAGACAGTTGGGGTGCAATGAGACAAACAAAGAAAAACGGGCTACGCCTTGAGAGCGTAACCCGTTGATCTTACTGCTAATAATGGCGCGGCTGGCAGGAATCGAACCCACGACCCCTTGGTTCGTAGCCAAGTACTCTATCCAGCTGAGCTACAGCCGCGAAGAAAAAGATTATAGCAGGGTTCTTTCGATTTGGGGAAGCGTTATTTCAATCGCCATGCTGATCCCCGAAATTTTATTGTGGCTGACGCTTGGGCCGATGGTAAACATCATGTCCGGCTTCGTGGATTTGCTGGCGCAGTTCTCGTCGCTCTTCAGGCGACAGTCGCGGCGGCGGGCGATTGCCCTGCTCTTCCCGACGTGCTTCATCGCGGCGGCCGTCATCACGCCGCTCGCCCTGTGCCACGTCCTGGCGCGACTTGCCCTCGCCCCGCCCCTGAGGCGGTTCGGCCTGCGCCGGTCCCAGTGCAAGGAGCAGCGCGATAAAGCTCAGCCAGGTGGTCAGGCACTTCATTGTTGACGTCTCGGATGGATCTCGGTCGGTTCTCGGTGGCCTCGTTAGGCAAGGCCCATGGACGATAGTGTACTTTCGTTCCCTGTCCCCAGACGGAAAAGCCGGCCCCGAAGTTTGTAAAGCTTTGTAATACCCACTATCCGCCGATGGAGGAAACAGGGGGATGGACGTTAACATACGACCATGAGCCCGACAAACGCCACCAAGCCCGTACCGTCCAAGCGCACCCCGGGAGCGCAGGCCAAGCTGCTGGTCGTCGACGATGATGCGCGCCTGCGCGACCTGCTGCGCCGCTTCTTCGGCGACAACGGCTATGCGGTACAGGTCGCTGCCAGCGCGGTCGAGATGAACCGGCTCTGGATACGCGAGCGCTTTGACCTGCTGGTGCTGGACCTGATGCTGCCCGGTGAAGACGGGATGTCGATCTGCCAGCGCCTGCGTGGCGGCGGCGACCAGACGCCCATCATCATGCTGACTGCCAAGGGTGAAGATGCAGACCGCATCGCCGGTCTCGAGCTCGGCGCCGACGACTATCTGGCCAAGCCCTTCAATCCACGCGAGCTGCTGGCGCGCGTGTCGGCCGTGCTGCGACGCGCGATGCCGGACGATATCCCGGCCGCTCCGTCCGACCACCCGGAAAGCTATGTGTTCGGCGAGTTCGAGTTCGACCTCGAGAAGCGCACGCTGCTGAAGAAAGGCGAGCCGATGCCGCTGACCAGCGGCGAATTCTCGGTGCTGAAGGTACTGGCCCGTCACGCGCGCCAGCCACTGTCGCGCGAAAAGCTGATGGAGCTGGCGCGCGGCCGTGAATACGAAGTGTTCGACCGCAGCCTCGACGTGCAGATCTCCCGCCTGCGCAAGCTGATCGAACCCGATCCATCCACCCCACGCTTCATCCAGACTGTCTGGGGACTCGGCTATGTCTTCATCCCTGATGGCACCAAGTCCTGACGCCGGCGCCGGCACGGCCGATCCGCGTGTTGCCGAGACACGCATGCCGCAACGCCTGCTCTGGCTGAAGAGCGGGCTGTTCTGGCGCACCTTTTTCCTGCTGGCCTTCCTGATCGCGGCCAGCATGGGCGCCTGGGTCGCCAGCTTCCGCGTGGTCGAGCGCACGCCGCGCGGCGAACAGATCGCCGCGCAAGTGGTGTCGATCGTCACCATCACGCGCGCGGCGCTGATGCACTCGGCGCCGATGCTGCGCCGTGAACTGTTGTTCGAACTGGCCAGCAGCCAGGGCATTCGCGTCTATCCGAAAGAGCTCGACGATGAAATCGAACCACTGCCGGACCGCGCGCTGATCAAGGTCGTCGAGGACAACGTCCGCGCCAGGCTGGGCGCCAATACCGAATTCGCAGGGGCAGTGAATGAAATCCCGGGCTTCTGGGTCAGCTTCTACATCGACGACGATGATTACTGGCTGATGCTGGAGCGCGAGCGCATCGAGCGCGCATCCGGCATACAGTGGATAGGCTGGGGCGGCGTCACGCTGCTGCTGTCGCTGGTGGGCGCGGTCTTCATCAGCCGCCTGATCAACCAGCCGCTGGCGCGCCTGTCGGCTGCGGCGCGCGCCATCGCCCGCGGCAAGGCACCGGCGCCGCTGCCCGAGAAAGGCCCGGCTGAAATCCGTGAGGCCAACCAGAGCTTCAACCAGATGGTGCACGACCTGCAGCAGGTCGAATCGGACCGCGCCGTGATTTTGGCAGGCATCTCGCATGACTTGCGCACGCCGATTGCGCGCATGCTGCTGGAAGTCGAGATGGCCAGCCTGCCGGACGATGCGCGCCACGGCATGCAATCGGACCTCGCGCAGATGGAAGCGATCATCAGGCAATTCCTCGACTATGCACGACCGGCCGAAACGAGCCAGTACGCCAGCATCGACCTGTCCGCATTGCTGTCGCGGGTCGTACGCGACGCCGGGCGCTCGACTGAATTGTGGGTACACGGCGAGATCGCACCCGGCTTGCAGGTGCGCGGCAATGCGACCGAATTGTCACGCGTGGTCGAGAACTTGATTGAGAACGCGCGTCGCTATGGCAAGACCGAAGGCAAGCCCGTCAGCGAACTGTCGGTGTCGGCGCGTACCGACGGCCATGAGGTCCTGATCGAAATCGCCGACCGTGGCCCCGGCCTGCCGCCAGACCAGATCGCCAATCTGCTGCGCCCGTTCACCCGCCTCGATACTGCGCGCAGCCAGGCCAATGGCGCCGGACTGGGACTGGCCATCGTCGACCGCATCGTGCACCGACATGAAGGACGACTGGAAATCAAAAACCGCGAGGGTGGCGGTCTCGCGGTCAGGGTCTGGCTAAAGGCCCACTAAAGGCCAACTAAAAGCCAACCCAGTTTCAATTGCGGGTCAGCTGCGGGTCAACCTCGTCTCAGCTGAGGTCTTCCAGCAATGCGGCGAGCGTCTCCTGTGGCAGTTCCTCGACATGCGCCGGATAGTTCGGATGATCGCAGCCGATCATCATTTGCGCACCGCCCTTGAGCGCCGCTTTCATCGCGGGTGCCAGTTCGAAGCGCACGAAGTGCACGGCTGAGGTCTTTTCGTCGTTCTCCCGATCGAGATCTTCGTCGGCGATCGCATAGACGCGATCCTGTCCTTCAACCTGGATGAACAAGCGATCCTCGACGCCGATCAGCTTGGCCAGCGCCACCTTGCGGTCGGCCACGTTCACATACTCGATCAGCATCGTCGCCTTGAAGTTGCTGCCGTCCGGGCACAAGGGGTTGTATGCATCAAGTTCGGACTGGATGCCGTCTTCTTCGAAAATCTTTTCGATGCGCAGCATCTCCTGCACCTGATAGCGCAGGGTCATCTCGTCCTCGAACAGCAGCGTCACATGGTTGCCGAGGTGGACGGTGCGGTGCTTCTTGTGCTCGATCACCTGCCGGCGAAACTCGGGGCGCTGTTTTGCGTACGTCTCGAGGGTCATCAGGCTGTCGCGGGAAATCACCATCGCTTGCTCCTTGCTGTTCCGTCGTCGTCAAATGCCGTAAGCCTTGCGTACCAGCGTCAACGGGTGCGCCATCTCGGCCTGCTTCAAACCGTTCACTTCCATGCCCTGCGCAATGTGGTGGCCGGCCAGCTGGCAGTCGGATGAAATGTAGTTCGGCGCATCATTGGCCATCGCCTTGAACACCGGCTTGCCGATCTTCATCGCGTTCGCATGGAATTCCTTCTTCACGCCATAGGTGCCGGCATGGCCCGAGCAGCGCTCGACGACGTTGAGTTTGGTGTTTGGCACCAGTTGCAGCATGTCGGCGGTCTTGCGGCCCACGTTCTGCACGCGCGAGTGGCAGGGGATGTGATACGACACCTGTCCGAGCTCGTGCCTGAAATCCGTCTTCAGCAAGCCGTCGCGATTGCGCGCGACCAGGTACTCGAAAGGATCCCACATCGCCTCCTTCACCAATTGCGTATCGGCGCAGTCGGGGAACATCAAAGGCAGTTCCTGCTTGTACATCAGCGTGCAGGACGGGATCGGCGTCAGGATCGCATAGCCCTCCTTCGCCAGTTTCGCCAGGTGCGGAATATTGATCGCCTTCTTTTCCGCCACGCCCTGCAGGTCGCCCTGCTCCAGCTTGGGCATGCCGCAGCAGGCTTCCTTGTCGACCATCACGTAAGGGATTTCGTTGTGGTCGAGGATGGCCAGCAAGTCATGCCCGATGCCGGGCTCGTTGTAGTTCACGTAGCAGGTCGAATAGATCGCGACCTTGCCCGGCGTGTTCTTGCCATCCTTCACCGAATGCTGGCGCGACTTCGCCGCGCCATCGCGGAATCTGGTGGTCGCGAATTCGGGCAGCCAGGCATCTTTGTCGACACCCAACACGTTCTCGACCACGGCACGCGTGACCTTGGCCCGGTTCACCGCATTGACTGCCTGTGTGACGATGGGAATGCCGGCAAACATGCCAAGCCCATCGGTATTGGAGAGGAACTTGTCGCGCGCCGCGACGTCGCCTTTCCTGAACTTGACCGCCTTCGCGCGCAGCATCAGGTGCGGGAAATCGAGGTTCCATTCGTGCGGCGGCGTGTACGGACACTTGGTCATGTAGCAGAGGTCGCACAGGTAGCACTGGTCGACCACCTTCATGTAATCCTTTTTGTCGACGCCGTCGACTTCCATCGTGTCGGATTCGTCGACCAGGTCGAACAGCGTCGGGAAGGACTGGCACAGCGACACACATCGTCGACAGCCATGGCAGATGTCGAAGACGCGCTCGAGTTCCTTGTTCAGCGATGTCTCGTCATAGAAGTCATCGTTCAGCCAGTCCAGCGGGTGCCGGGTCGGCGCTTCCAGATTGCCTTCACGTGCCATGGTGCGATCCTTGGTCTGTGTTGGTAGTTGATGGTGCTGTTGGTGCTCGTCGGTTTGCGGGGGCGGTCATACCTTGTTGTGGGCAGCGCTGCGGGGAGAAGGACAACGCTGCGCACAACCCTCTCGCCAGAGAGGGAGGTCGGACGGCATCGCCTGTCTGGCCGATGCCGGTCGGAGGCCAACCTTAATCGACCAGCACGTCCAGCGCCTTTTGATAGCGGTTGGCATGCGAACGCTCGGCCTTGGCCAGCGTCTCGAACCAGTCGGCGATCTCGTCGAAGCCTTCGTCGCGTGCGGTCTTTGCCATGCCCGGGTACATGTCGGTGTACTCGTGGGTCTCGCCGGCGACGGCAGCCATCAGGTTCTGGCGCGACGAACCGATTGGCAGGCCGGTGGCGGGGTCACCGCACTGCTCGAGGTATTCGAGGTGGCCGTGCGCATGGCCAGTCTCGCCTTCGGCGGTGGAGCGGAACAGCGCGGCGACATCGTTCTGGCCTTCGATGTCGGCCTTGTTCGCGAAATACAGGTAACGTCGATTGGCCTGCGATTCGCCGGCGAAGGCGTCCTTCAGGTTCTGTTCGGTCTTGGAGCCTTTGAGCTTGGACATCTGCATCTCCTCGTTGTAATCACATGAAGACTATGCGCCGCTACTCCCTCGCAGACGATGGCGGCAACGACGCACGACCACGACTGAAAACTGACGGGCTTGTCGAAGTTTCCAATTCCTGATTCTGGAGCCGCCCCCGATGAAGCTCAAATTGACTAATGCAATACCATCGATTGAGAATTTCAATCGATTGTTGGAAATTGCTTTATGAGAACTATTGCGAGATTGCGAACAGCAGCACCACCGCCTGCGCAGCGATCCCCTCTTCTCGCCCTTCCCAGCCAAGGCGCTCATTGGTCTTGGCTTTCAGGTTGATTTGGCCGGCATCGATGTCGAGCTCGCTTGCGATGTTGGCAATCATGGCCGGCAGGTGCGGGGCCATCTTCGGCGCCTGTGCGATGACGGTGGCGTCGATGTTGCCAATGCCGTAGCCGGCTTCACGCACGCGCCGTCCCGCTTCGCGCAGCAGCACGCGCGAGTCGGCGCCACGAAAACGCTCGTCGGTATCCGGAAAATGCTTGCCAATGTCACCCAGCGCCGCGGCGCCGAACAAGGCATCCGTGATTGCATGCAGCAAGGCATCGGCATCCGAATGGCCAAGCAGGCCGGCGCGATGCGGAATGGTGACGCCGCCGAGGATCAGCGGTCGTCCCGGCACGAGGGCGTGGCAGTCATAGCCCTGGCCGATGCGAAATGGCGGCTTCATGAGTGTCCTTGTTGTTCTTCTAGCGAGGCTGTTCGGTCAGGTAGCGTTCGGCCACCTGCATGTCTTCGGGCAGCGTCACCTTGAAATTGCGCGCGCTGCCTTCGACCAGTTTCGGGTGCAGGCCCAGCGCCTCGATCGCGCTGGCCTCGTCGGTGATGTCGTTCACGCTGCGCAAGGCCTCGAGCAGCTGCTGGTGCCGGAACATCTGCGGCGTCTGCGCTGCCCACAACAGGTCGCGTGCGACCGTCTGTTCCGAACGACCGTGGCCATTGCTGCGCTTGATGGTGTCGACCACCGGCATCGCCAGCAAGCCGCCGACGGCGTCATCCTTCACGAACAGGACCAGCTTGTCGATCAGCTCGATCGTCAGTCCCGGCCGGGCCGCGTCATGCACCAGCACCCAGTCATTGGCATCGATCTGGTCGGCCATTGCGGCCAGTCCATTGGTGACCGAAGCCTGCCGGGTCGCGCCGCCGCAGCGCAGGATCGTGGTGCGCGGCAGGGTCGGCAAGTCATCGATATAGGCATCGTCGGCGCTGACCACCACATACACATGGTCGATCTGTGGCGAGGCAACGAAGGTTTCCATGACATGCAGCAGCATGGCCTTGCCAGCCAGCTTTGCATACTGCTTGGGCACGGCGGCGCCCATGCGCGCACCGACGCCGGCCGCTGGTATCAGCGCAACATAGGAGGGAAAGCTCATGACGGGCTGCTCATTTATAATCGCGGTTTGTCCGCAGATGCCATTGTAGCCTTCTGACTGCCCGATTCAGGGCGATACGGGCAAGTCGCCGGATCCCGTCCGGCGCCCCGAGAATTTCTTTATGGTCCCGACCTCGTCCAATCCCCATCTGAAGCTGCCCAAGCCCGGCAACCGCTATGTACTGCCCGCGCTGCATGGTGCCGCCGAATCGATGGTGCTCGCGCAGGGCGCGCAGGACTTGAAGACCGAAGGCCGGATGCTGGTGGTCGTCGTGGCCGATGCGCCCGCCGCGCAACGGCTGCTGACCGAGCTCGGATGGTTCGGCAAGCAAGCCGGTGGCGAACTGCGTTGCCACCTGCTGCCCGATTGGGAAACCCTGCCCTACGACGCCTTCTCGCCGCATCAGGACCTGGTGTCCGAGCGACTGGCCACGTTGCACGAAATCCAATCGGGACAGTGCGACGTGCTGATCGTTCCTGCCACCACGGCGCTGGTGCGCATGGGCCCGCCCTCCTTCCTCGCCGGCTATACCTTCTTCTTCAAGCAGGGCGAGAAGCTGGATGAGGCGCAACTGAAGTCGCAGCTGACGCTGGCCGGCTATGC
>JACCDG011861274.1_pt1 | contig 119867 bp, 121 predicted proteins | sample 7442471 | NCBI WGS metagenome assembly JACCDG01 (sample SAMN15323444, study PRJNA562643) | freshwater metagenome | isolation source: river surface water | place: USA:Blue River Watershed | collected 2017-08-17
TACAACAACATCTGCTACAACTACTAACTTCTTCGCTACTTTAGCTACATTCGGTTCAGCTACTTCTACTAATATCGGTATAACAGGTGGAGCAACATTCGCTAATGCTACTTCTACTAACTTCTTCTCTACTACCGCTAACTTAGGATCTTCGCTATTTATTAACGGAACACAAATAGTAGACTCCTCACGTAATCTTTCTAACATAGGAACTATCTCTTCTGGTGCTATTTCAGGAGGACTTTATAATGGTCAAGATATATCTTCAACCGCTAACTTCACTGGATCACTTACTGTTGCAACAGCCTTTAATGCAACAGGTGGTAAAACAACTCTTGCTAACGCATCCACTACTGCTCTTACTGTATCTGGACAAACTGTACTTGCAACCACTACCATATCTAGACTTACATTATCAGGTAATCTACTTGACTCCACCAACGCCCCAGGAACTCTTGGTCAACTACTCTGGTCTACCGGTACCTCTACACTCTGGGTATCTACATCTACACTAGGTATAGGTTCATCACTAACAGGAGGTTCTCTAGGATTCGCTACACGCTGGTTATCTGCTACTACACTTGGGACATCATCACTATTAGACAATGGAACAGTAGCTGGTATTAATGCAACTTCATCTTCTTACTCATTTAATGTACAAGGAAGAGTAGGGGTTAATCCATTTAATGTGGCTTCGTCAACAGGCACTTCACTATTCTCAATTCTCACGAATGGAAATGTTGGAGTGGGAACATCTACTCCATCCGCTAAGTTTTCTATTCAGTCATCATTTGGAAACACAGCAGCATTATTCGAAGTAGCGTCTACCACATCATCTGGATTCGCCACTTCTTCATTATTCAATGTATTAGCAAATGGATACGTTGGAATAGATATTTCTAATCCTTCAGAAAAGCTTAGTATTGGCCCAAGCAATGCAATCAGTACCGCAAGAAAGGTTTTGGCTTTTGAAATTGGCGGTTGGTCTAACCCAACCTCGCCGAATACTAAGAGTGATGGAGATAAAATTATATTTTCTAACATTTCAAATCTTGAAAAAATTGTAATAGGAACCGATGTAAATAATTCAATGTGGTTTCAAACACACGGATCTTCAGCAGGTTATCGTTTCTTAACAGGCGCTTCAGGTGGCGCTGCAGTTGCAACAGAGAAATTTTCGATATTAAATAATGGGAATGTTGGTGTCGGCTCCTCTACACCAGGATATTTATTAAGCGTTGCTGGAACATTTGGTGTAACAGGAACTTCAACTGTAGCAACAACCACAATTTCTACTCTTACAGTCACAGGTCAAACAACACTTGGTAATGCATCAACTACTAACTTCTCAGCACTAAATGCATCTACCACTAACAGTACAAGTACCAATCTTTTTGCAACAAATGCATCTACTACGTATCTGTTATCTCTTAATGCCACTACTACAAAACTCTATGTCGGTACTGGGGGTATATTCTCAAATGGTAGTGTTTCTATTGTCGGAACCGCTGGAACTGAGGCTGCATTCTCTGTCGCATCTTCCTCTCTAGTTAATATGTTCGTTGTTGCCTTTAATGGATTCGTAGGAATAGGTGGTACAACAACACCAAGTAGAATGCTTACCGTTGTTGACCCGAATAGTACGCCACAATTACGTCTATCAAATGCTACCACTTCTTGGACTGACATAACTGTTGATAATACTGGTGATTTGCTGTTCAAAACTTCTGGTGGAGATATTAGAATGAGAAGTGAAAACTTGTTTGTTTGTGATAACGATGGATGTCCTGGATGGACAACTGGAACAGCAACAACATCCGCTGCTGGAAATGTGTTTGTTGAAAATGCAACAGTATTTTCAAACGGTTTCCAGATTACTGCTGGCACAACAACTGCTAATACTCTTGAAATGCGTGACCATACTGGGGCAGTAGTTATTATCTTCGACGAAGCACCGTAAAATGCAAATTTTCAATTTTCAATTACCAATTTTCAAATATAAATACAATATAATTTTCAATTTTTAGCTCTCAATTTTTAAAAAGTGAAGTAAATTCCAATTTATAAAATAATACAATGAAAGATAATATCAAAGCAGGTAAGTATAATTTAGAGGAACGCACTGCAGTTTTTGGAGAAAGAGTTATTTTTTTGTGTAAGACATTAAAACAAGACACTGTTTCAATTCCTTTAATTTCACAAATTGTTCGTTCGTCGACTAGTGTTGGGGCTAATTATATGGAGGCAAATGGCTCAGAATCAGTAAAAGACTTTATTCATAAAATATCATTATGTAAAAAGGAGGCTAACGAGACAAAGTACTGGTTGCGTATACTTACTTCTTGTTTTCCTTCGAAGAAGGAAGAGTTGCTTATTCTTTGGAATGAGTCACATGAGTTAACTTTAATATTCCAGAAAATAGTAGCTAATTCACGTCAAAAACAAATGAAAATTGAGAAATGAAAATTAAAAATTATGCTATCCTCCTTATTTTACTTAAAAATTGAAAATTAGAAATTGAAAATTATGCTATCATAGTCCTATGTTCAACGAACTCATACATTTAAAATCTCTTATAATAAAATGGTTTGTTGTGTTTATTATTTCCGCTTTGTTTTTCTTCTTATTTGGTTTTGGTAATGAATATTTTTTGAATACAAATATTATTTTACCTAGCATTACAACAACATCTTTTGCTGTTTTGTTTTTCGATATGATACAGACAGATTTGCTTCCTGCACATGTATTGTTGGTAGCGAATGGTCCATTGTCCGCATTTAATTCTCAGACGTTAATAGCATTACTTATGGCTTTTGTTATTACTCTGCCACTATTTTTTTATAACATTGCAAAGTTCATCCTCCCAGCGCTTTTTTATAATGAAAGAAAAATAATTATTTCTGTTTTAATACCAACAATATTATTATTTTTTATAGGAATGTATTTTGCATATAGTTTTGTTATACCCCCATCTTTTACATTTCTTTTTGATTATGCAGCAAAAGCAGGAATAACTTCACTATTTTCGATTGAAGATTTCGTATCGACAGTAATACTTTTTATGGTATCTGTTGGAGTCATGTTTACACTTCCTGTTTTTATTGTGATTTTGAGTCTTATCGGTATTATTCCGGTATCAATTTGGAAGAAGAATTGGCGCTATGCACAGTTCTCCTTCCTTGTATTCTCTGCTATAATTACACCAGATGGAAGTGGTGTCAGTATGGTTATTTTGACTCTTCCACTTATGTGTTTATATTTTGCTGGAGTGTGGGTTGCGGGTATTGTTTCCGTTTAAAATACAATAGACAATTATAAAATAATTTATACACTACTATGTTTGGACTAGGACTACCAGAATTGATTATCATAGCACTTGCTTTCGGAATACTATTTTTTGGCGGAAAGAAAATGACGGAGTTCGCTCAGTCAATGGGAAGGTTTACTGGTGAGTTTAAGAAGGGTAAAAAGGATATAGAGCGTGAACTAAAGAACTCCGAAGAAGAAGTTACTTCAAAAAAAAATAAAACAGTTTAGTTATATTGAATTTGCACACTTTTATCTTTTCTGTGAGTACTTTTAAGGTATAATATATATAAATGGAACATCTACAAAAAAATAAAATTCCAATAAAAGATATAAGACATAGATTGCAAACTAGTAATAACCAAGTTGTAGAATCTTCTGATATAGAGAATGACACAATTGCTAGTGGTGATTTAGATACTGATATTGAAATTATTCAAGATGTAGACATGAAGGAAATGGTTGATATTGTAGCCAACAGGCGTAAATTACTTAAGTATGCATTTTTTGGAACTGGAATATTTGTGCTTGGAAAAATTTTTGGACCAAGTATTAATATTTTTGGTGAGGACACTAAGATAACTGATTTTAAAAATTTCCGCGTTATTGAGTCTAAGCTCGGGCTTCAATTTTTTGATAAATTTGGAAATGAGATATTGGTGTTGGATAAGGATAGTTAGAGGTAAATAAAATTTTCAATTTATAATTTTCAATTCTCACTTTTTTAATTTATAAATAAATGGTAAAAATTTCTGCAAATAGATTAGACATGGAGACAAAGCGTCTAGAAAGGGCCCAATTAAAAAACTGTACAGAGACAATTGTTTCAGTCACCGCATCTTCCACTACAACATTGGACATATCTTCCGGGAATGTTTTTAATATTTCTCAAGCGGTTAATATAACCACGTTAACAATTAGTAATATTCCAACAACAGGGCAGTCTTGCAGTATCACAATTATACGTAATAAAGATTCAACTGCTACAGCACGTACAATTACCTGGCCTGCATCATTCAAGTGGGCAGAAAATACAGAACCAACACTGGGTCAAACCGCAGATTCTGTAGATATTATAAATGCTATGACTATAGACGGAGGTGTTACGTGGATAGCCTTTGGGTCTGGGTCGCTCGTGATTCCACCTCCAAAAGAACTCTGGTCTTGGGGAAATAATATTTTTGGTCAACTTGGTCTCGGTAACGTCACCTATTATTCTTCACCAAAACAAGTAGGAGCTATCACTACGTGGTTAAATATATCATTAGGTGTCGCAAAGCACTCCCTTGCCCTTAAATCTGACGGAACCCTTTGGTCTTGGGGGCATAATGGGCAAGCTCAGCTAGGTTTAACTAATAATGCTCATAGATCCTCTCCGAATCAAGTAGGAGCACTAACTACATGGTCATCTTGTGCAAATGGATATTTTTCCTCCTTCGCTATTAAATCTGACGGGACCCTTTGGTCTTGGGGATATAACGATAAAGGTCAACTCGGCCTTGGAAACATCATTGATTATTCCTCACCAAAACAAGTTGGAGCACTCACTACTTGGTCAAAAATCTCGAATGGGTCTTACTGTTCATTCGCTATTAAATCTGACGGAACTCTATGGTCTTGGGGGCATAACGACAATGGACAACTTGGCCTCGGAAGCGTCATCAATTATTCCTCCCCAAAACAAGTAGGAGCACTCACTACGTGGTTGTCTGTTGCAGCTGGAAATCGTCACACCATAGCACTTAAATCTGACGGAACCCTTTGGTCTTGGGGGCAGAATTCCTTCGGTCAACTCGGTCACGGAAACATCATCAATTATTCCTCCCCAAAACAAGTAGGGTCTTTAACAGATTGGTCAAGCGTTACAAGTGGATTTAATCATTGCTCTGCCATTAAATCAGATGGTACTTTGTGGGCTTTTGGACGTAACCAACATGGTCAACTCGGTCTCGGTAACACCACCTATTACTCCTCCCCAAAACAAGTAGGAGCTCTCACTACTTGGTCAAATATAAAAGGTGGAGGTTTTCATTCCGTTTCCCTTAAGTCTGATGGAACACTGTGGACTTGGGGGTGGAATTCTAAGGGTCAACTCGGTCACGGAAACATCGCCAATTATTCCTCCCCAAAACAAGTTGGAGCGCTCACTACGTGGTTATCTATTGTAGGTGGTTATTATCATACTATCGGATTAGTGGAGTTGGGGGAATAACCTTTATGGTCAACTTGGCCACTCCAACCTAACTTATTACTCGTCACCTAAACAAGTAGGAGCACTCACTAATTGGTTAAATGTTGCTGGTGGTTATTTTCATATACTAGATTTACTTGGATAGAAGAGGTAATCTTGTGATGGAATTTGTGGTAAGGTAGTAATTGAAGGCAATCATGAATCCAATTTCTAATAGAAATTAGTGAGTATAATAATTTTTTATAAAATGGTAGAATGGGGTATTCGAGATAAATATTAAATGAAACAGTATTTAATACTAAAAATAAAATAATTTTCATTTCTCAATTTTCAAATAAAAATAAAGCAAACATTTTCCGTATAGTGATCAAACTTTAATAGTATGAAAAAACCAAAGACAAAAACCAAAGTAAAATCAAACAAAGATTTGAAAAATAAAAAATCATCTGTAAACATGAAGAAAACACTTCATTTTTTGTCTGGTATTCCTCGGTCTGGTTCAACGGTACTCGCAGCTATTCTTAATCAGAACCCAATGACTCATGTGAGTACAACCTCAGGCCTGGTTCATGCATTAGATGGTATGGCTAATACTTGGGCAAGTGCAGGACTACTTAACGCAAATGATCCAGAACGTATAAAACTCGCCGTAACTATGCGTGGGGCGATAGATGCATTTTATGAAGATACTGATAAACCAGTAATTATAGACAAGTCTCGTGGATGGCCAATTGACCAAATCATGCAAGCGATGACATCCGTGCTTGATAGACCCCCACGAATCATCGCAACAGTACGTTCCGTTCCTGATTGTGCAGCGTCATTTGTGAGAGTTGCAAAACCAAACGACCTTGATGAGTTTATTTATTCTGGCCAACTTATGGACCATTTGAAAGCTGCATACATCTCACTTCAAAATGGATATAGATATGCACCAGAGAATTTTCTTTTTGTTGAATATGATGATTTGATATCAAATCCAAAAAAAGAATTAGAACGTATACATGAATTTTTGGACCTTCCACCTTTCAAGTATAATTTTAATAAAATTGATGGGTCTACCGTAAAAGAAGATGATGAAAATTTGCATGGTTATGCTAATATGCACACCGTTCAAAAAAAATTAGAGAGACAACATAATGAGAATCCAAAAGATTTACTAAAACATCATTACTCATCATTTTGTCAGCCAGAATTTTGGCTAGATAGACCGCGCACAATTCCTGAGTTACATCCACTTGATTTGCAGTTATCGGCATCTACAACTGGGGACTTTGTAGAAGGTTGGCGCCTTGCACAAGAATTGGAGGTCACTGAACCCAGTAATCACAGAGCAGCCTACAATCGCGGTTTTTATTTATTAAGACAAGGTCAAATTCAAAAAGGGTATCAATTATTAGATAGAGGGCGTATTGCTGGAGTATTCGGTGATAGTAGGCCAGATACACCTGTGTCGCCGTGGGATGGCAAGAGCAAAGGAATTGTTTTACTTTATCTTGAAGGGGGGTTAGGAGACCAAATTCACCAGGTCAGATATGCCAAAAATATTAGAGACAAAGGCTGTAAAGTAATTGTTTCTTGTACTGGGCAACTAGCATCACTTTTTATTGATGTAGAGGGAGTTTCCGCAGTAGTGCAACATGATGCAGTTTTTGGGATTTATCATGATTATTGGGTAGCAGGAATGTCAGTAGTTGTACCGCTTGGCTTTGAGATGGAAGATTTGAATGGTGCCCCATATATTTCAAAACCAAAATCAATAAAAGGAAAAAAGAAGCGTATTGGATTAAGATGGCAAGGGAATTCTAGATTTGAGCATGAGCATCATAAAAGATTCCCATATCAGCTTATGTTCGAAGCTGTAAAAAATGGAGTAAAAAGTAAAGATGTAGAATTCATTAGTCTGCAACGTGACGAAGGGGAAGAATATTGTCCAGATTGGGTCAAAAAAGTACCACTTAATTCATGGGAAGATACCAGAAATGCTATCGCCTCATGTGACTTAGTTATTTCCTCATGTACTTCTGTAAGTCATCTTTCAGCTTCTATGGGGGTAGAGACATGGGTCATAACTCCAGTAATGCCATATTTCTTATATGCATTAGACGGTGAAAAAACACCTTATTACAATTCCATGAAGTTATTCCGCCAAGAAGTTTTTGGAGATTGGATTGCTCCATTTAAGAAAATCACAAAAGAATTATCTGTACAGTTCAAAAACAAAAAGAAAAGTAAATAATAAATAGTTGAGTGTAAAAAAGAAAAACATGGTAGTAAAAAACAAAAAGAAAAGTATGAATTTGCTTTCAAAAAATAATCATTCAAGTTCAAAAATTCTAAAGCTTAATTTGGGTTGTGGGTATAACAAATTAGATGGTTATATAAATGTTGATATTGATAAGAAATGTAAACCAGATGTTATTACTGATTTAGAGAAGAAGTTACCTTTCAAAGATAGTTCTGTTGATGAGATAATTATGTTTCATGTATTGGAACACTTAGGTCAAGATACCAAGACCTATTTGAATATTTGGAAAGAATTTTATCGTATTTTGAAAGATCAAGGGGTAATCAAAATCACCGTACCTCACTATCAACATGAAAATTTTCACCATGACCCGACACATGTTAGGAAGGTTACACCAATTGGAATTGATATGTTTAGTCAGGAGAGAAACATGTATACTATACAAACAAAAGGAAATGAAACAACATTAGGGTTACAATGTGGTGTTGATATTGGAGTAACCGAAGTTGGGTATGACTTGATGCCAAATTTTGAAAAGGAAATGAAAGGAAAGTCACAGTCATATATACAACACGAAATTAGTATACGTAATAACGTTTGTTATCAAATACAGATTCATGCAAAAGCACATAAACCAGCAAGAGGATTGAAATATATAAAATAATTTTCAAATATGAAAAAAATGCCCACAAAATCAAATAAAATGGACTCATTAAATTTTTCCTATGATGTAAAAATACGTAAGGTTTATATTATAAGAATTAAAGGGAATAAGACGTCAGAAACTTTAGCAAAGAGATGTTCCGATTCTTGTTTAAATGTAAATATGGCCTATGAATACTGGGATGCATATGATGGCCAAGGAGAAGGAGTAGTTCATCCCAAAAATATGCATCCATTTATGAAAATGGTTAAATTAACTGATCATTTTTTAACCAAAGCTGAAATTGCCTGCGCACTTTCCCATATTAGTCTTTGGGTGAAATGTGTAGAAGATGATCAACCGCTGGTGGTATTGGAGCATGACGCTGTCATGGTTAATCATTACAAAGAACACACCATGTTTAATAGTATTGATTATCTTGGCTGTACAGAGCAAGTGAACAAAAAATGGGGAGTACACCCAACACCACCACATGGAACAGATGGTCATAATTATCATTTTCTTTGTAGGGCGCACGCATATTCAATTGACCCTGCGGTTGCAAAGAACATGTTGGCATATGTTTTGCAATACGGCATATGTACTTCATTAGATAGAATGTTAAGAGCAGATATCTTTCCAATTCATCAAATGGGTGTATATGCTTATGATGGTAAAAGTGAAACAACAATAAAAAATAGAGCAAAAGGTGACAGACCTAGTAGTAGAAATGACTCCCTTGTTAAATAAAGTTCATGAATTTAAAGAAAGAAATATACAAGTGTGATAGAAAAAAGATAAATCAAGTTTTTAGAACTGTGTCTCCGTATTTGTTGAGTAAGGATTCTATAAATTATTTTGTTGCGCCTGCTGGTAGAGAGCACTATAGACTGCTTTCTCATCTTAGTAATATTATTTCGAAAAGTGTTATTTATGATATTGGTACATACAAAGGATTGTCTGCTATTGCTATGGGTTTCAATACTAGTAACAATGTGATATCGTATGACGTTAGTAATTATGTTGAAGTTAAATGTCCAAATAATGTGGAATTTAAAATAGGTAACTTCTATGATGACAAAAACTTATTATGTAGCCCATTTATTTTCTTTGATATTGACCCTCATAATGGAAAAGATGAAGAAAAGTTTGTTAAATATTTGGTCAAAAATAATTACAAAGGCGTTGTGCTTTTTGACGATATTCATCATAATAAAGAAATGCAAAGTTTTTGGGACGGAATTAAACAAGAAAAAGTTGATTTGACCGACGTTGGACATTGGTCTGGCACTGGGGCGGTAATGTTTTCATAATGGATTATGAAAAAACGAGCAATATTCACATATTGGAACTTTCAAATAGACTCAAAGGTTCCAGAAATGCAAAGCAAGGTAATACAAAAGTTTAATGATGGTTCATTTAGTTACGAACCTCTACAGTACAATGCTCCTGATGGTAAAGTATTTCCAAATCAAGTCATTGATTATGGATTAAAGACATTATTTGATGATAGAGGTTTTGATACAGTATTAATTCTTGATGTTGATTGCATACCTCTTTCTTTATCTTCAATTAACTATACTTTTGAACAAGCTGAGAAAGGTGTATTGGTTGGTAATATACAACGATCTAATCATATACAAAATAATCAACATGTATTCGTTGCACCATCTGCTTTTTGTATTACAAAGAAAATGTATGATAAGTGTAAAAGAATTCCTTTTCAACCAACAAGAAGAGGTGATATCGCAGAGGAATATACATATTATGCAGAGAATAATAATATTCCAATTGAGATGTTTATGCCTAAAACTTATGAGTCGTTACCGTTTGATGGAAAAGCTTGGAATCTGAAAGATAGTATGCCGAAGTACGGCGTAGGAACAACATTCGTAAATAAAAATAACGAAGAAATGTTTTATCATTTATTCGAATCAAGAGTACATAAACATAATCAATTGTTTTTTAATAAATGTAAAAGTTTGCTAAAATTAATCAAAAGTAAAACTAAAAAAATATGATAATTTTAATTATGGGACTCCCTGGTTCAGGTAAAACAACACTTGCAAAAGAGCTGGCGAAGGAATTTAGTGCTGTGCATTGGAATGCTGATGAAGTAAGGGCAATAGTTGGTAAACATCTTGATTTTTCCATGGAAGCGAGAATTGAACAAGCAAAGAGAATGAGATTCTTGTGTGAAGTTGTTGCAAAAACAGGCGTACACGTTATTGCTGATTTTGTTTGCCCAACAATAGAGACAAGGAGTGCTTTCGGGGATGCTTACGTTATTTGGGTAAATAGAATAAATAAAGAAGATTCAAGATTTGAAGATACAAGAGCATTGTTCGCTCCACCAGAGAAATATGATTTTCATTATGCAAAGGAGCATAATCCACATGATGTTATTGTACACATAAAATCAACTCCCAATTTTTATTAACAACGTGATATAATTAGTATAATTATGTTACATTCCCGGATGCTACAAGCAACTACATTCGTTCCCCCTCCTCCTGTGAAGACTCTTTGGAGCTGGGGACAAAATGGTTGGGGTCAACTTGGTCTCTCTAATCAAACTGAATTTCGTTCGCCAAAACAAATCGGAGCATTAACTACTTGGTCAAAAATGGCAACCGGCCGTAATCATTCACTTGCTATACTAACAAATGGTACTCTGTGGTCATTTGGGTCTGGTACAAGTGGCCAACTTGGACATGGAAGTATTTCTAATTTTTCATCTCCAAAACAAATCGGAGTATTAACTACATGGTCTAATATTGTTGCTGGCCATAGTCACTCTTTAGCTATTAAAACAGATGGCACTCTATGGGCATGGGGGTTAAATGATTTTGGACAACTTGGACTTGGTAATACTACAAACTATTCGTCTCCTAAACAAGTAGGTTCTCTTACGAATTGGTCAAAAGTAGAAAGCAAGCGATACTTTACACTTGCTATTAAAACAGATGGGACTCTATGGTCCTGGGGTTTTAATAGTGCTCATGGTAATCTTGGTCTTGGAAATTTTACTGATTATTCATCTCCTAAACAAGTAGGTGCTCTCACCACTTGGCTGACTATTGCTAGCGGTCTTTATCATTCTTTAGCAATCAAGACAGACGGGACTCTTTGGTCTTGCGGTATAGGTTCATCTGGGATACTTGGTCACTCTAATACTGCTTGGCAGTCTTCTCCAAAACAAGTTGGAGCACTCACTACTTGGTTAAATGTTGCTGCTGGTTATTATCACTCAATTGCCATTAAAACAGATGGGACACTATGGTCTTGGGGACGTAATAATAACGGACAACTTGGACTTGGTAATACTACTTACTACTCTTCTCCTAAACAAGTAGGAGCTCTTACTACGTGGTCAAGTGTAACTTGTGGGTGGAATCATTCTCTTTCAGTAAAGACAGATGGAACTCTTTGGGTGTGGGGTTATGGTTTTTATGGTCCACTTGGTCTTGGAGGTTCAACTAGCTATTCCTCCCCAAAACAAGTAGGAGCTCTTACTACTTGGTTAAGTGTTGTAGGTGGCCCTTATCATACATTAGGAATTCATAGTTAATTTATTATTTTAGTCTGTTTAAATAAAGCATTAGTGTATACTTATTTATATGGTAAAAATATCTGCAAATCGTCTCGACATGGAAACCAAGCGTCTCGAGCGTCCACTTGTCAAAAATTTTACAGAAACAGTTGTTACGGTAACAGCTTCAGCTACGACGACACTAGATATATCATTAGGTAATGTATTCAATATGTCGCAGGCAGTTGATATTACTGGTTGGACTATTAGTAATGTTCCCACAACTGGAGTTATTTGTAATATTACGATTATACGAACAAAGGACGCAACAGGTACTGCACGTACTATTACTTGGCCGTCATCTTTTAAATGGACATCATCTGCTCCAACATTAACTCAAACCACAAGTGCTATTGATATCATTTCAGCTTTTACAAAAGATGGAGGAACAACATGGATTGCTTCTGCGTCTGGTGTTAATTTTAGTTAATGAATTATTTTGTTTACAACTAGAACAATATAAGTAAAATATTTTTAAATTATTATAGAACGTTTGTTGTTATATAAAATCATGGTGTATACTTTCAGAATAATCATATGGTAAAAATCTCCACCAATCGTCTAGACATGGAAACTAAGCGTCTAGAGCGCGCTTTGTTAAAAAATTACACTGAGACAGTTGTTTCTGTAACAGCGTCTGCTACAACCACGTTAGATATTTCTTCTGGTAATATATTTAATTTATCTCAAGCAGTAGATATAACTGGATGGACAATTAGCAATATCCCAGCTTCTGGACTTGCTTGTAGTATTACTATTATTAGAAGAAAAGATTCAACTGGCACTGCTCGAGCTATTACATGGCCAGCATCATTCAAATGGGCAGGGGGAAGTTCTCCTACTCTTGGTCAGACGTCAGATTCAGTTGACATTATAAATGCTATAACAATAAATAGTGGAACAACATGGTACGCCTTTGGTTCTGGGTCATTTGTTATACCTCTTCCAAGATTTTTTACATGGGGTAGGAATAGTAACGGTGAACTTGGATTAGATAATATTACGGATTATTCATCCCCTAAACAAGTTGGTGCACTTACAGATTGGTTAAGCGTAGCCGGTGGGTATCATCATTCTTTGGCTATTAAAACGGATGGTACGTTATGGACTTGGGGACAAGGAAGTGATGGCAAATTAGGTCACAGTAATTTATCTAACCAATCCTCCCCAAAACAAGTAGGAGCACTTACTACATGGTCAAAAATTGCTGGAGGCAATGCTTATTCTGTTGCACTTAAATCAGATGGAACACTTTGGTCATGGGGTCAAGGTGGTGGTGGTAGTATTGGTCTTAATAATACAACATCGTATTCCTCCCCAAAACAAGTAGGGGTACTCACAACATGGTTAACAATATCAAGTGGGTATAGACACTGTTTAGCAATTAAAACAGATGGAACTCTCTGGAGTTGGGGATGGAATGGTTATGGTCAATTGGGACACGGAAATACCACTAGTTATTCTTCCCCAAAACAAATTGGATCTTTAACAAATTGGTTAAGCGTAGCCGGTGGGTATCATCATTCTTTAGCTATTAAAACGGACGGCACTCTCTGGAGTTGGGGGGATAATACTAGTTATGGTGATCTTGGTCTTAATAATACAACATCGTATTCCTCCCCAAAACAAGTAGGAGCACTCACAGATTGGCTAAGTATAGTGGGGCGTTATCGTCATGCTCTAGCTATCAAAACGGATGGTTCTCTCTGGAGTTGGGGGCGAGGCATATCTGGTCAATTGGGTCATGGTAATTCATCTAATCAGTCTTCCCCAAAACAAGTAGGAGCTCTTACTAATTGGTTGATTGTAGCGGGTACTTATACTCAAACATATGCAATTAAAACAGACGGCACTCTCTGGAGTTGGGGGGCTGGTAGTTACGGTGCGCTTGGTCTTGGAAACACCACTAGCTATTCTTCCCCTAAACAAGTTGGAGTACTTACTACATGGTCAAAAATCGCTGGAGGTGGTTATCAAGCGCTAGGTATTGGTTAAGTTTCTGTACATTCTACTTTATGAGGTCAAGAGAGTTTCTTAAAATATTAATTAATGATTATTTTTTATACGTATATTAAATAATATGTTGGAGAAGATGTATAAGTTCCCATAAACCCAATTCGGTGGATTGCTTGAAATTTTTATGTATATATAGGATATACTATACTTATACTATGAGACTCAAAAAAATCGTCCATTTCGTTCAATATAATAACTTTTTTATATTCTTTATTGTGGCTATTATTATGGGAGGTTCGGCCGCCTTTGCTTCTAGTCCAGAACTTCGTAAAGATGTCTATGCAAAAAATGTAGTTGCACGTTCCGTTGATAACACATATATTGTTAACACTAACCTCGATGCATATAGTAGTGGTCTAAAAATAGACCGTGTTACTGAAGATATTGATTGGTATTATGTAGATTATTCATACAATACAGTTGAGGTTGTAGATTTTGTTTGGCAATTGGTAAACAAAAACGGCTCAATGAAAATTTCAAAAGGAGAACTTGGCTCACGTGACCTTGGGTTATATGTGGCTGTTCAATTAGGTCAAATGATAGATCAGCACGTATCTTATCTAAGAGATGTTCAAGAGGCAGAAAAGAAAAACGGATTAACACAAAAGGTGGTAGCAACAGAATATTCCGGTCTAATTGGCCAGCTCTTAAGCACAGATGAAAAAACTTTTGAAGGATATCAACCTGTAAAACCACAAGTAGAAGTTGCTGTTGATCAACAGCCAATAAACAATAATGCTGTAGTTGACACTACTTCAGTCACAACATATACAAGTCAAAGTAATTCTGATTCTTTAACAAGAGAACAAGTTCAGGCTTTGATACAAGAATCAATTAATAAATTATTAGCAGGAGGAAATAATGCAACAACTTCGCCAGGTACTTTGTCGACACCTGAATCAACCCCAACACCTGAACCAACACCAACACCTGAACCAACACCAACACCTGAACCAACATCAACACCTGAACCAACACCAACACCTGAACCAACTCCAACACCTGAACCAACTCCAGCACCTGAGCCTACACCAGCTCCAACGCCTGAACCAACACCTGAACCAGCTCCAACGCCTGAACCAGCTCCAACACCCGAACCAGCTCCAACACCCGAACCAACTCCAATAGCACCCTAATTAATTTTTAGTTTAAAGTTATAAAATAATTTTATCCTAGAATTCTGGTATCGAAACACTTGGCATAGAAAAATCTCCGAATTCACTTTTTTCAACTGAGAGGAATGAAGTCTTTTTATCATCGAAGAATAATTCAACTATACCAGTTGGTCCGTTACGATGCTTTTCAATCAAAATTTCTACAACATTTTTCCTGTCAGAACTGTCATCATTTTTGTTTTCACGATGAATAAACATAACAACGTCCGCATCTTGTTCAATAGAACCAGAGTCACGAAGGTCAGATAATCTTGGACGCCCACCACGAGATTCAACGGCACGAGACAGCTGTGATAGTGCAATAACAGGAGCATTGAACTCTTTTGCGAGAGCCTTCAAAGAACGGGAAATCTCGGTAACTTGATTCACCATGTTGTCATAGATCTTTGATGTTCCCATAAGCTGAAGGTAGTCAACGATAATTAGCCCAACAGGTTTGTCACTATTAAGGCGACGAAGTGTACTACGCATATTAAGAATAGTGTTCGCAGCTTTATCATCCACATATATTGGTGCCTTCATAAGTTCATGCATACCAGTTTGTAATCGTGCGAATTCTTCATCAAGAGATAATCGTGAAGTACGGAGTTTCCAACCATCTACCTGTGACTGAGCAGAGAGCATTCTGTCCACTAGTTGTTCTTTACTCATTTCAAGAGAAAATATTGCAGTTGGTATTCCATATTTAACCGCAGCATTACGGGCAAAGTCTAGCGCGAGTGATGTCTTTCCAACTGATGGTCGCGCTGCTAGGATTATGAGGTCAGACTTTTGGAATCCAGATAATTTATTATCAAGGTCTTTGAAACCACTAGGCACACCACGAAGCTCTCCAGTATTTTCTGACAACTTTTCAATACGTGTCCAAGTTTCTTCAATCATCTCATGAAAGGCGATAAGACGGTCAGATGAGCCACCTTTGGTTGTAATTTCATAAATACGCTTTTCAGATTCTTCCAAGATACTTTCTAACGGATCATTTTCATCATATGAAATTTCTGCGATGTGATTACTTGCCTCAATTAGTTTTCTTAAGAGTTCCTTTCTTCTAATTATGTGTGCGTAGTATTTTATATTTGCAGCAGAGCCGACAAGTCCTAGTAAATCAGAAAGATAGGGCGCTCCACCTATTTGGTCGAATTCTTTCTTAGCACGCAACGCAGCTGAAACAGTTAATATATCAACAGGCTCTTTTTTGGCAACAAGTTCTTCAATAGTATCGTAAATGATTTGATGTTTAGCAGCATAAAAACTATCTACATGAATAATTTCTGAGATATCAAAAATTGCGTCCGATGAAAGAAGTAGAGAACCGAGTAATGCTTTCTCTGATTCTAAGTCTTGTGGAGGGATACGATTACCACGGAGGGGGTCTTCGGCAGTTTGTTTACGGTCGTAATTTTCATAATTACCTTTTTTAAATTTACTTTTACTTTTGGATTGTGAAGACAGTTGGTCAAGTGGAATCATAGTAGTTATTAGTGTACAAGATTGAGGTACTCTTGCACAAAAGAAATTAGTATTGTAATGGTATGTAAAACAGTGGATAGTGGGGACAAGTTCTAGTTGTTAACAAATAGTGACTAGAGGCTAGTAAATGCGGGCGACGTCTTTGACGTCGCCCAAAAATACACAAACATGATTTTTACATAGGGTTCCACTATGTAAAAGTAAACGTAAAAATGTTATAAATTGATAATTTTTTAGCTATTGACAAATATTTTCTATCTGCTATACTATATATTGGATGTGGTCGCGGGACTGACCCTGAACCTGTTGAGGTGAAAACCCTAAACATCCACACAAAATAAACTAATTGTGGTATAATGTTTCAACTCTGATTGACGTGGGTCCGTTGTCAGAAAAGTAGTACGACCCCATCGGTGAAAAGTGAAGTAATATTTGCCGGTGAAAAAGCAAGAGAAGCAAAACAAAGCAAGAGAAGGAAGATAGTAGAAAAGCCGATGTATATCCTAGCTCGGCGGGGACGGATGTGAGGGTTCGAAACCTCCTTCGTTCTTACTCGGGATACCTGTGGGTAGATGTATACAGGGAGAGAGAAAGACCTAAAAGAGGTAACAGGCGAGCCGAGTGGTTCGTAACAGGATTGAGGAAAAACCCTCCTTAATACTATGCAAAAGAAGTAAACGTGGGTTCCCGTAGATTTTTACGGGGCCCACGTCCAACCCCACGAAAGTGCGGGTTTTTTTATTGCTAATTATCTGAAAACATTTATACTAAAATAGTGCCCATGAACATGGATACCTTTTGCGGTTAATGACCGCAGCCGACAATGCTTGGTAGACCTAATCCGTCTCCAAGCATTTTGTTTTTTTTATACTTTTTTAACGACTAATTTCCTGTCCTTCTTTTCCGTCTTTTACTATATAACCGAGTTTTGATATTTCATCACGAAGGCGGTCGGATTCTTGATAGTTCGCGTTGGTGCGCGCGATAGCGCGCGCATCTAATAATACTTTAACTTCATCACTCACAACAACTTCTGTTTTCTTTGCTTCAGATAACCCCAAACCTAATACTTCATCCATATAAATAATCGTAGCGTACTTATCATTGTCTGAAACATTTTCATCTTTTAATAATATCCAAATAAGTGCAATCGCTTGAGAAGTATTCAAATCATTATAGATAACTTCTTCGAATTTATTTTTATATTCATCATTTATAATACCGTCAGTGGTATTGTGTGATTCACACCATCCTACAAGCTTATTATAAGCATTAGTTGACCCCTCTAAACTTTCAAATGAGAAAGCAATCTCAGTTCTATAATGTGTAGAAAGAATATAGTATCGATATGCAAGGGGCTCATGTCCTTTTTCTTTTAATAATGAAAGTGTAAGAAAATCCTCATTAGACTTGGACATTTTGCCTTGTGTGTCATGCAAAAAATTAACATGCATCCAATAATTAACATATGGCTGTCCCGTCGCACATTCACTCTGAGCTATCTCATTGGTGTGATGAACTGGAATATGATCAATGCCACCAGTATGTATATCAAAATGTACACCAAGGTATTTCATCGACATAGCAGAACACTCTATGTGCCAACCAGGAAATCCTTTTCCCCACGGACTATCCCATTCCATCTGACGCTTCTCATCAGCAGGTGAAAACTTCCACAATGCGAAGTCAGTAATATTTCTCTTCTCAGTATTTTCTTCCACTCGTGCACCAGACTTTAGCCCTTCAATATCTAAATGAGCGAACTCAGCATACTTTTCGTATTTTGAAGTATCAAAATAAATACCTTCAGATATTCTATATGTGTATCCTTCAATTTCAAGTGCGGAAATAAGACCAATCTGTTCACGTATATTATCTGTAGCTCGAGGGAAGGTATATTCAGATGTTGGAATATTAAGGTCTTCTATGTCTTGCATAAAGGCATCGGTATACATCTTGGCAACTTCCCAGGCATTTTTACCTTCACGTCTTGATCCTTTTTCCATCTTATCCTCTGCATTTTCGTCATCGTCTACATTGTGCCCAACGTCTGTTATATTTATAATATGATTTACTTTGTAACCAGCACTCACGAACATTCTTCTTAAAGTGTCAGCGAAGATGTATGCACGCAAATTTCCAATATGGGCATAATGGTACACTGTTGGTCCACAAGAATAAATGCCAACCTCAGCTGGCTTAATAGGGGTAAAGGTTTCTATGCTACGTGATTTAGTATTATATAAACGCATGTTATTTATTGGTTATTCGTTAGGACGTTATTAGTTAGGAGCTTCTTTGTTGTTTGCTGTGTATTTCCAAACAACTGACCTCCCAACGTTTAACGTTATTCCTTTTATTTTAGCACAGGAACAGTATATACTTATATTCATGTCTACAACTTCAAATTTTACAACACATTTACCAAAGCAATTTAATAAAAGAATGGCTGTTAAAAGCATAGGAATAGGTACTTTTATTTTTGCTATTTTTGCAGTTGGATTTTTACTTGGAAATGCCACAGGAAGCAAATCTTTTGCTGAAGAAGTAAAAACAACGTCAATGGATAGTGTTCTTTTAGCAAAAGTACAAAACACTGTGTCTGAAAAGTTTGTATTTTGGAAGTCGTCGTCAACATTACCAACAGCAAAAGAACAAGAATATGGAATGATAACTGGATTCGTAGCGTCATACAAGGACCCCTATACAGTATTTTTCCCTCCAAAGGAGGCTAAGAACTTCGCAGAAAATGTAAAAGGTTCTTTCGGTGGAGTTGGTATGAATGTTGGTATGAAGGATGGAAATATCGTTGTTATTGCGCCATTAAAGGACAGTCCAGCGATGAAAGCAGGAATTAAGGCAGGGGATATCATTACTGCCGTTGACGGTAATAATATGATAGGAATGCAATCAGATGAAGCCGTATCACTTATTCGTGGGCAATTAGACACTCCAGTTAAGATTACAGTTTTGCATCAAGGTGCTAAAGCGGTAACGGATATAACTATTATTCGTAAAGAGATAAAAATTCCAACATTAGACACAGAAACAAAAGATGGAGTATTTATTATTCGTCTGTATAACTTTTCATCAGAGTCACCAGAATTGTTCAAGAAGGCTCTTATCGAATTTGTAAACTCAAAACTAGTTCATCTTGTAATTGATTTGCGAGGTAACCCAGGAGGTTACTTGGAAGCTGCGGTTAATATGGCAAGTTTCTTCTTAAAAGATGGACAGATAGTTGTTAGTGAAAGACACGGCAAAGATGAAGAAATAGTTAATCATAGAAGTACAGGTATAGTTGGTCTTCCTTCTGGTATTAAGATGGTAGTAATAGTAGATGGTGGTTCCGCCTCAGCTTCAGAAATTTTAGCAGGAGCGCTCAAGGATCATGGTATTGCAAAAGTAGTCGGTATCAAGTCATTCGGTAAAGGTTCAGTACAAGAGTTAATTAATTTTGAGGACGGCTCGTCACTTAAAGTAACAGTGGCAAAATGGTATACACCAGGAGGAGTTAATATTTCAGAACATGGTATTGTCCCAGATATAGAAGTGGCAGTTGCAACAACTACACCTAAAGGTTATAAGGGGACATATGATGCACAGTTGCTTAAAGCAATAAGTGTTGTGAAAGGGGTGAAGTAGAAAGTTTATAGATTAAAAAGTAAAAAGCGCGGCCTTCGGCCGCGCTTTTATATTCAAATTTCAAGTATAAAAACAAAAAACCGGGGAACCAATGTTCCCCGGCCGGATCTCCCGCTACTGCGGTCCATTAGCGACCCTTCCCGTTTTTATATTATAATTTTTCAACATCACTTTCCAGAAGTTGGGCTTCTTCTGTGTTCTCGTCATGTAGCGCTTGGCATACATTTGTACGGAACCAAAAGTGAGTCTACGTCGTGACTGCCACCTAGGTAACCTCTTACCTTATTGCGTAATGTCGCATCGATGACTAACCATCAAGATTATTAAAAGTATACACCATTATTCTTAACCTGTCAAGTATTTCAAAAACTCCAATACTCTAGTATTATAGATAGATGAAAGTAATTCTCTTAAAAGACATTGCAAAATTAGGTAAACGTGGAGAGGTGAAAGAAGTTGCTGATGGCTATGCAATTAATGTGCTTATTAAGAAGGGTTTGGCTCTACAAGGTACCCCACAAGAACTATTGAAGTGGAAACAAAAGGAGGAGAGTACTAAACATAAGAAAGAATTGCAGACCAATATTTTTGTTCAACTGGTTGATAAACTTCGTCGTGAAAAAATAATTATTACTGGTAAGAAGGCTGATTCAAAAGGGCAATTATTCGCAGCAATTCATGAAAACGATGTTACGGATGCAATTTTTAAGGGGACCAGTCTTTCGGTTGACCCAAAACAAATAATTATACCTACACAGATTAAATCACTTGGAGTGCACACGATTGAGATAAAACAAGGCACACAAAAAGAAAAAATCACCATCGAGGTGAAGTAATATGAATAAACAATTTATAGGCATAGCTCACATTCTACATTTTACTAAACTACTCAATAAATTTCAGCAGGTAAATAGAACTCTTTATCTTCCTAATAGCGATAGACTAGAAAATGATGTTGAGCACAGTTATCAACTAGCCATGATTGCATGGTATATAGCAGAAAGTAATTTTTTGGATTTGGATAAAAGTTTGTTAATTACGTATGCGCTTGCCCATGATTTTGTTGAAGTTTATGCAGGTGACACTTTCTTATATTCAAAAAAACAAACAGACCACGAAACTAAACATGCACGAGAAGAAGAGGCTCGCATTCTTATTCAAAAAGAATTTCCATTATTTACGGAGTTACATAGTGCAATATTAAGTTATGAAAAGTTAGAAAACAAGGAGAGTCGTTTCATTTATGTGTTGGATAAAATTCATCCCGTGATACAGCTTTATTTAGATAATGGCAGAATGTGGAAAGAAAAAGATGTAACATTAGAGATGTTGCTTGAGAAGAAAAGAGATAAAATATATTTGTCGCCAGACCTGGCACCACTTTGGGATGAATTAGAAAAACTCCTAATTGAAAAGCAAGATATACTTTTTCACAACAATCAAAAACTACCAATATAAATAAAACACCCACCGGATTTTGGTGGGTTGTTAATAAGTAAAAAGCGTTACCATTTTCTGTAGAATAGGATATCTGGGTATTTATTGCTCATTGGGTCGACATCGTTTCTACAAGCTTTGGTTCTATCCATGATGCATTTTCTGTCCTGGTCTTGCTCACGGATCATTCGATTGTGCAATTCTATGCGTTGTTTTCTCCAATGAATTACGTCTTCGTTGATTTGATGATAAATACCGTTGTATTTTTCGATGAACCAGAACCGTAACCTGCCGTATCCTATTCTTTGATACAAATCCCACGGATGTGGGAGAATCAAAAGAATTAAAGATTGAACATAGTTCAACATAGACCCTCCATTAGATAGAATATAAAGTACAGCTTGTATATAATACTACATTAATAAATATAAAAAACAAAACCGACATCTTACAATGTCGGTTTATTTTTGTTATGCCTTTGGTTCTACGTTTGCAACCTTCTTTCTCTTGATAGATCCATCGAGATGCTTCATACGACGTTCACTGTATGATACTTTTCCTTCTGTAAGTGCGAACAATGTATGGTCACGTCCTAGTCCAACATTCTTTCCTGGCATGATTTTTGTGCCACGCTGACGAACGATAATAGCACCAGCTGATGCTGTTTCTCCTGCATAAAGCTTAGTACCTAGGTACTTTGGCTTACTATCTGTTAGGTTTTTTGCCGAACCTGCGGCTTTTCTTGTTGCCATATCGTATACTTATAAATGAATATTATGGGTAGCAGTATACAAGATTATCTGAAAAAAATCAATAGCAGACTTTCTTTGCTTAATTGCGTAAGTCTTTTTGTGACAACACTTTTTTTGTTGTTATTTATTACTTTTCTATATATAAAAACGAAAAAAGTAGGTTCATCAGTTGAATATATAGAAAATAAAGATGAAATAGTAGATATTAATAGAATAAACAACAATTCAGATTCTCACCCATTTGCCAGTATAAATGGCAAAACATATACATATAGTTGGTGCCAGGGGGCAAGTATGATTAGTGAGAAAAATAAAATATATTTTAATACAGAAATTGATGCACAAAATAGCGGCAGAGCACTTTCAAAGCTCTGCAAAAAATAAATCGTATAGCCGTTTGACTATACGATAGGTGCTACTCGATGGTAGGGATTTGACGACGTGTGACAGACACTTGGGTAGCCTTCTTGTGTAGAGTTGGTAAAAGCCCAGGAGGGGAGACTTTTCGCAACCAGGCAGGAAGAGTGTTTTTTCCGAGCGGAGCATCTGTTTACGTTTGCGTATTACCCAGACCATCGAGAGCTATAACAATATACACTATTTTTGATATCCTGTCGATAGTAAAAAAAAGAGCCCGACCGCAAAGGGGGTAGCGGTGGGCTCAAATCCTCATACTTTGCCGATGTGAACACCGGGAGTTTGTGTCAACCTGTCAGGGAGGTGAACAGTGGTCGAGCACTGAGGATGAGATACTTTTTTACTGTATCAGTATCTTCTTAATATGTCAAACTTTTTAAATTTCTCTGGTTAACTACAAGAATCCAAATTCTGGTTGGATTTAAATCAGTTTAGACTATGTTTCTAATTACAAAAAGCTATCCACAAAGAATATGTTGTAATTATAGGTATAATTTAAGAGTAAGAAGTATATATAATTTATAATATAAATATGGCAAAAAAAGAACAGCACGGAACACGTGAAAAAAAGAAACCAAAGAAGGTGGTAGCGAAGTAGTTACTGCTTACTGCTTACTGCTTACTGCTTACTGGTTGTTAGTTGGATACAAAATAAAAAGCCCGGTCCGGAAACGGACAGGGCTTTTGTTTGAGATTGTTGATTAAAACTCGAAGCGCTTTTGATACGCTCTGATGGACAAGTAAACTGCGAGAATCGTCAGTACCGGAATCGGCGCTGCAATTATTGCTGCAATCACATCAGTCGATATTCCTTCCGCTTTGTAAATGCGCATGAGGATTATTGATGAATATCCCCAAGTGCATATTGCAGTGACGCCGTAAGCAGATTGGAACCAGGTCATTGGCGTTGGATACTTCTTAATCCAACGCAGAAGTGTCAAACCGACGATGAAAGGGGAAGACATGGCAAGAAACTTGTATGCCAGTACAACCAACCCCATCGCAGGAATAATCTTCCACGAATAAAGCAGAACGGGAATAATCCCGAACACAAATGCAATGTTCGCCACCATGGTCAACCAAACAACAAAACCTTTAAGAGATATTTTCATGAGTCCTCCTTAGTTATAGGATTTGTGTTTATTGGAGATGCTCGCAATTCCGTAGATGGTACAAATGAACATCATGAGAATTAAAGTGATTAATGATCCTGCAACAAGATAAATTCGCGCCTCAAGATCATATACAGACACTAGATGTGTTTTAACAAATATCCACATGCCTAAATTGAGAGTTGTGTAGAATGCACGAAATCCCAGTGTGTAGAATTTGTTGTAGACATCAAGGGCCGACACTTTTGCTTTGTGTTTTGCTTCAATAATAGAGACAAGACCAGGTGGAAATCCTTGAGTGTTTTCTTTGACAGCCTCGAATTCTGGATTTGTTAGACAGAGAGTGACAGCAATTGGGTAAGTTATCATCCCAAAAGCTAGACAGAAACGAAGAATTTCATTTTCTCCTGAAATGAGCCCGAGAGCCCATGCAGGCAGTATTATGATTCCTATGATTACATTCACGAAACTGAGAAATTGACCAATGACAAAAACAAATCTGAAAGTTCCGTTTACTATGGATTTCATTAAAACCTCCTAAAATGTTGAGTATAAAGACAAAGAGCACCAATATTCACACTACACTATTTGTACAGTAATGTCAATAGTGACAAATTTGATGTATATTGTTTTCCTAGGCAAGGTCTAGTTGAATAATATTATTATTCAACTGCTATATTTTTTCTATCAACTACCCAATCTGCTATACTGTACTCATATGCTTTTTACATCTCGTATCAACGAAGCCATTAAAACTGCTTCTCATCTCCATCGTAATCAAATAAGAAAGGATAACAACAAAACTCCATATATTAGTCATCTGGTATCTGTTGCTATGATGCTTAGAGAAGTAACTGATGATGAGGATATTATTATTGCAGGACTAATGCATGATTCACTAGAGGATGTGCCAGGATACACTTATGATGATTTGGTATCAAGTTTTGGAAATCGTGTAGCAGATATTGTGAGTCATGTTACAGAACCACTTGATGCTAACAAAAGTGAAGATGAACAACTTCCGTGGCTTACTCGTAAAGAAAAATATTTAGAAAATTTACGCAGCGGTGGAGTAGAAAGTGCAATGGTATCAACTAGTGATAAAATTCATAATACAGAAAGTTTTATTAGTGATTTTTTATCAGAACAAGATGAATTTTTGGAAAGATTTAGCTCAAGTCTACGTAATAAGTTATGGTTCCACGAACAAGTATTAATTATTGTAGAAGAAAAGTTAGGAAAGGAAAATAAACTTGTATCACGGCTATCATTGTGTACAGAAGAATTTAGAGAATTAGTTGAGCAATATGAATAGTTAAAATAAAATAAAATTGCACAGCCGAGGGGTTGTGCAATTTGAATATTTACCTTGTGATTATTTAGCACCATAAGTCAGATCGATTGTATCCTTTCTGTCTTAGTGCTGTATATATCGGTCTTATATATTTTTCAAGAGCATCAAATTTCTCAAAAGTTTGTTCTCGTGTGTTGTTTGGTTTTTGGAAATCAAGAATCATTTCCATAATAACTTCTACATTACAGCCGACTTCAATTGTAGTCCTGTCTACTTCATTATAGAATTCTGCTGGTGTTTGGTCGAGTGCTTTGTCGCTTCTGCTGGAGAAGTACTCAGCAAGATTGCCTCCGTACATTTTGGCTTCACTTTTCATGTATTCGCGTTGAACTATGTGCCAATAGCTTGCTCTTACAGTTCTGTAAAGACCATCTGGCATTACCTGGCTTTCTCCAAAACGAAAATGACAGAAAAAGTTGTTTAAAAATCCCAAGTCCTCGTCATTTAAAGGAATATGCTGTCCCATTTTCTTACCTCACAATTTTAGTTAAAAGGTAAAATCTTTCAAAAATATACATTAACATTCGTATTATGTCAACATAGCGTATACTTAATTGTATAATTATGAAAAATAACATTATCTCATTCGAAGACCGATATAAGGCACTTAATGTTGCACAGAAAAAAGCAGTTGATACTATTGATGGTCCGGTGATGGTTATTGCTGGTTCTGGAAAAACCGTGCTTACTGTCTAATATTTAAAATCTAATCTCAAAATATCCAATTATGTTTGAAACATATTTCTCAATTATTATTTCATTATTTATTATCGAAATACTTCTGTCTGTAGATAATGCGCTAGTAAACGCGACTCTCGCAGAGTCTCTTCCAGAAGTAAAAAGAAAGCGAGCTTTACGTATTGGTATTTTACTAGGAGCACTTTTTCGTATAATTGCTTTACTTCTCGCTTCTATTATTATCGAAAATGTTTGGCTTAAAATTTTAGGAGGGTTGTATCTTGTATATTTGGCAATTGCTCACCTTGGAAGAGTTGTAAATGAAGAAGGAAATGATATTGTCCCAAAAACAACCTACAGAGGGGTGATTATGCAAATAGCTCTTGCTGATATTGTTTTTAGTCTTGATAATGTTATTTCTGCGGTGAGTTTCTCAGAAAATATTTATATCGTTATGCTTGGCGTTGGTATTGGAGTAGTGAGTATGCTTTTTATTACACCCATTCTTTCTCGACTCATTCATAAATATAAAGGCATGCCACAAGCGGCGTATGCTATTGTTGGTTTCGTTGGACTTGCGCTTCTTATCGAAACATTAACACATATACATATTTCTGAAGTAAGTAAATTTGTTGTGGTTTTTGCAATTGCGTTGTTTACAGTTTGGTATGAGCATAGTTTGCCTCTCAGAAGGATTTCTAATCCGATACTTAAGGTTATGCAGTACATTATTGCAATTCCAGTTGATGTCTATTACGCAGTGAAGAATGTTGTAGTGAGAGTTTTCTCTAAGTTGATATAAAAACGCGCGACCAAAATGGTCGCGCATGATTTTCAAAAGAAATTATCTGATTGGAATCGGGACAAGATTTCTCATTTCCTTTTCAACTTTTCTTTTTTCTTTTTCTCCTGGAGGGAGGGACAATGTACAGAGGAAATATTCAGTTAAGTAATACAACAGAAAAAAGACTGCATATATATCAATTAAGTAGTAGGAAGATACTTGATCAGAAATTGCTTTCCTACTCTCGAGCATTTCAGGATAAATTTGATAATATATGTATCCTAGTATTGTTGCTAAAAAAATAGCAAATGACAAAACTAGTAAAAATATTCGTTGATATTTTCTTGTTATTATTTCATCAGGTAGATTTTCTTTGTTTGAATAACTTTTTACAAATTTATTAATCAAATCTTTATGCTGAGAAACAATGAAGTACAGATTAAGGAAATCAATAACTAGACTACTCGGGGAGAGAACAGACATTATAAGTAGACTTGATATAAGTACAGCAAAAACCATTGTTGTTGTTTTCCAAGTTAGCAACAGCATGTCACCAATATTTTTTCTTGTGATTGGTGTGTATAGTTCGATTTGCCTAATAGTCCACTGTGAAGCAAGAATCAATTTGTTATCAATTGTGAAGAACATTTTTACCTCCCTAAATAGTTGGAAAATCTTTCAAAACTCTACATTAACATTCGTATTGTGTCAACATAGCGTATACTTAATTATATAGATATGAAAAATAATATTATCTCATTCGAAGACCGATATAAAGTACTTAATACTGCACAGAAAAAAGCAGTTGATACTATTGATGGTCCATTGATGGTGATTGCAGGTCCTGGGTCTGGAAAGACTGAACTACTTTCTCTTCGTGTTGGAAATATTTTGAAGAAGGGTCATGTATCCACACATAATATCCTATGTCTTACTTTTACCGATAATGGTGCCGTTAATATGCGTGAGCGACTCTTTAGTTTAATCGGACAAGATGCGTATCGTGTTGGTATTTTTACTTTTCATGCATTCTGTAATCATATTATTTCTCGTCACCCAGAATATTTTTGGAAAGCAACTCACTTTACCCAAGCAAATGATATTACTCGTGCAGAAATATTACAAGATATTTTCTCATCCTTACCACATGGACATCCTTTGGCTAGTTTTCATCCTGAGAAAGGGTTTGTTTATCTTCGGGATGTTACTGACCGCATCAAGCACATTAAAAGTTATGGTTATACTGCAGATGAGTATATTTCAGTTATAAAAGAATTACCAAAGGAGTATTCATCTATCAATAAAATTCTATCTAAGTGGCCAGAAAGAATGTCTATCAAAAAATTAGATGAAGTAGAGTCCATTGCTGAGGGACTCAATTCACTTTTGGGGACTACTTCACTTTATTTGGCGAATACATTACGGAACGCGATTTCATCAGCAATGATTCTTGGTAAAACTGAACCAATCGGAGACTGGAAATCTAAGTTCACAGTCAAAGAAGATAAGGAAGTCATACTTAAAGATTCACACAATGAAGATAAAATAATTGCAGTAGGTGAATTGTACAAAAAATATAGTGATGAAATGTATAAAAGGGCGCTGTATGATTATGACGACATGATTATTGAAGTAGTTCATGCACTATCAGATAGTGCAATACTTCGTAATGAATTAGAAGAACAGTATCAATATATTCTTGTTGATGAATTTCAAGATACAAATGAAGCACAAATGTCACTTGTGAGAGCGATTACATCAAGTGATATTCATGAAGGTAGGCCGAATGTCTGTGTGGTAGGAGATGATGACCAGGCTATTTATAAATTCCAAGGAGCTGAAATTTCTCATATTATGAGATTCAGAGATTCTTTATATAAAGATGTAGAAACAATTGTTTTGGATAAAAATTATCGCTCGACTCAAAAAGTTCTTGACCTCGCAAGGTCTCTCATCACTCAGGGTAAAGGACGTCTTGAAAATAAATATGAAGATATTAGAAAAATTCTTTCTTCTGAAAATAAAAAATTAGAAAAAGGGGAAATTTTTATAATTCAAACAACATCCGATGTTGCTGAATATACACATGTAGCAAGGTCTATTCGCAAAGTTCTTGATAGTGGTGAAAGTGCAAATGAAATAGCTATATTAGCAAGAGGGCACAGAGAGTTGAAGGAAATTCTTCCATATCTTGATAGAGAGCAGATACCATATGAATATAATAAGAAGGCGAACGTTTTTGATGAACCACATGTCAAAATTTTGATACAAATGTGTGAGTATGTTTCTTCTGTTTTGAAACATGAGACAACAGCGGAGTATGTTCTTCCTCACTTGTTGTCGCACCCATGCTTTTCTATCGATAGACAAAAGTTGTTTTCTCTTGCGGTGGAAGCAAAAGAAAATAATAAAAGTTGGACTGAAGTATTAGTCACATCTGATGATGAGAAGATAAAAAAGATAGGATTGATTTTATCTGAAATTGTCATTCTGGGTGAACATATGCCACTTGAACATATGCTTGAAAAGTTCATGGAGGAAAGTGGATTTAAAGAATTTTATTTTTCTCGTGAATCTATTAAGAAAAGTCCAACAACTTACGTCTCCTTCCTAGCTAGTTTAAAAACTTTTATTGAAGCTCTTCGTGAATGGAAGGAAGGTGAGGTTTTGCTCGTGTCTGATGTTGCACCTTTTGTCCAAATGCACATAGACCACAACATTTCCCTCATTAGTGAGTCACCGTTTATGAAGAATGAGAATTCGGTTCAGATTACGACTGCTCACGCTTCGAAAGGTCTTGAATTTTCACATGTTTATATAGTATCCGCACATGATTCACTTTGGACAAAATCTCCACGTACTAATATCGCTCCACTACCAGCACCGCTTATACCACTTATGCAACCTGCAGGAGACACAGAAGATGATTTCATTAGATTGCTATATGTTGCAATCACTAGAGCAAAACACACACTTTCTATTTCAAGTCATGATGCTCAAGTGAGATATTTGCCAACAGAAAATATTGCTCATGAAGAAAGTGAAAATGACGTACCAATAGAGGCACATGAAAACGCATTAGCACTACACAAGAAGCCTTATAGAGAAGATGAATGGGTTTTATTAAAAAGACTTGTTAAAAATTATAAAATGCCAGTAACGCATTTGAATAATTTTGTTAATCTTTCAGAAGGTGGACCTCTATATTTTATTGAGCAAAATCTTCTACGTTTTCCTCAGCCAATGAATCCTTCTGGAGTTTATGGTACAGCAATTCATAAATCATTAGAAGAAATAATTATGCACCCAAAGTATCACGCCGGGAAAAAAGTTTCTTACGAATATTTATTGAGTATATTCGACAAAGAATTATCTAGAGGAAGGTTGCCAACAAATGAAATGATAAAGCAAGGAGAACGTGGTAAAAAAGTTCTTGATTGTTTATATAAGATGACAAAGGATATGTTTAATCCATTTGATCTAGTTGAAGTTGATATGAGAGATGAAGGAGTAATGATAGGGGATGCACATATTGTAGGTAAGATAGATCTATTAAGAGTTGTTGATAAAAAGTATGAGGTAGTGGACTTCAAAACTGGAAAAGCTTTTACTTCTTGGGATGAAGCAAAAACTGATAATGACAAAATAAAACTTCACAAATATCGTCAGCAATTAATTGTCTACAAACTTCTCCTTGAGAATTCAATTCACTATAAAGATTTACCTGTTAGTAAGTTGTCACTTTGGTTTGTTGAAGAGGAGAAATTCACAGAACTTGTTTTGGATATAGTAGATATTGAAATAGAAAGAACCAAAAAATTAATCGAAGCTGTTTATAAAAAGATTATTAATTTAGAAATCACTCCAGATATTTCAAAATACGGAGAAAGTTATAAGGGGTTGTTGGAGTTCGAAGAAGATTTGATTAATGGAAAAATTTAATTAATATAAATAAAATTTATTTATATGGAACAAATATAAAACAAAACCGCAAGCAGTGTGCTTGCGGTTAAGAGTCTTTCAAAGAAGACCTTGTTCTAGGAGTTGATTCATGAAAATCGTTTCCATTCTTCTGGCATTTGGATAATCTGAGTGTTTACCACCCGCAACTTCCGTGTACCAACCAGAAAAATCACTAATCGAAACATTTCGACCAAAGGGTAGAAGTTCTTTATCTCTCTCGTCCTCTAGTTCACAGCACTTTTTGTGATAGATTCTACGAGCTTCACTTTCTTTTGGTGATAGTTTAGCTTTATTATAGACCTCTCTTATTACGTCATCACTAGTTTCAGTTAATGATTCTACGAAAGCTCTCGCTGATTCGGCCAAAAGTTTAAGATAAAGAGCCTTATATACTTTTGAAACATTGGGAACTCTGTCATACTTGCGTACTAATCTCTCGGCGTCATCTGATGTTTCGCAGTTGGCAGTTTCTTCTGCCATTTTTTCAAGCGCTATTTTTTCAAGAGTGAATAATATTAGATCATGAGATTTTAGGGAAAATGACACTGAATCAAGTAATGCAATCACTTCTTCTGGGGTTTTGCACAGAAGTAATTTTTGTCTTGCTTCAGCATCTTCAAAAGCCGTCTTTAGATTTTCGCAGCGCTTGTTGAAATCGTGGTCGTATGTTTTAAGTCTCTTCACAAGACCACTAACATCTTTTACTGTCTTACATTCTTGTAACCATTTGTGTCTTAATTTTTCTTCAAAATTGCGAAGCAGTCCGTGGTATATGCCTTTTGCTTCACACCCCTCTGGGGCAGATTCATAAAGTGCTAAGGCGTCTTCATATGTTTTGCAGTTGGCAGCTTTGGTTACTGTTTCGCGGTCCGCAAATACCTTCCAGCATTCAAAATAGATAGCATCAGCTTCTCTCTTGTGTGGTCTCTGGGAGTTTCTATAAAGTGCTAGCGATTCTTCTTCGGACGTGCACTTTGAAGTTTCTTCTACAGCAATTAGTTTTGCAACTTCTTCCCATCTGTCTTCAATAATTTGTTGAATTTCACTTCCCCACGGAGTCAAGGCATGCAAATTGCATAATCTCAGTGGATCAGATATTTCTGCAATTCTACCTCTTACTTTCTCAACAACTTTACTTCTTATGATTGGAGGCGTCTTCGTTCCCATGGTGATTCTCCTTCTGGTTATTGAAAAGTACATATACCAAGAAGAATCCTATCATATATAATTATTGTCACAAAATTATAAAAGCCCCGACACCGAAGTGGGGGGCTTTTGGGAGTAAGTTTAGTTTCTGGTCAAATGTTGTGCTCGAGCCGAGCCAGCTCATATGAAAAGAATTCTAGACTAATTCCCAGTTCGTCCGGCGGACGAACTTATCTTGATACCCCTGTACGCATACCAACTTAATGGATTCTGCAAGGGGTTGGCGGGGTTTGTGGAAAGAACTTAGGTTTGGTCGCGGATGCGCACCATTTTGACCTCCTCTTTGATTGACTTGTTAATTATATCATATATAAGTATATCTGTCAAGTAGGTAAAAATTGCTTTAAAATGAGGGGAATTTAAAAAACAAAAATGCGGATGACGTAAGTCATCCGCATTCATTTTTTTGTCTAATTTACCTTTTAGGAATTTCATATGACCAGTCGTCACTTCCTGGACACATTTCTGTTCCTTTTCCGATTCTGTGAGATTCGAGAAAACATTTTTTGGGTTCATTCCCTGAATCAAAATTAACAACCTTAACATCACTTCTGTTACAGTGAGGGCAGGTTGTTTTTCCGATTACGTGACGTGTATGAAGAAGTCTTTCCTTCGGTGTTAATTCCTCGATTACTATTTCATTTGTCAGACTCATCTCTCACTCCTTATGTTTTTGTTTATGAATAGGCTATGTCAGTCATTTCTCCCGTACTTTTTAGTAGTAACCAAATGTATCTTGGATGGCTTGACCTTAGTTCACGAGAAAACCTACGAAACACATTTCTTTTTACTTTTTTACTTTTTGACATTAATCTCAAAAAGTTAAACAGTGTTGTTATTTTTTCTTCCTCCAAAATTAAAAGTGCTTTGAGTGATAGAGGGAACCAAGACTTTAAACTCAAATCCGTAGCTATCCTGTTTTCATTCATATAACGTAGTGCTCTTAAAGCACCATCTCTAGCTTTCTCAAATTGATTTTTTGTGCAAGGTTTGTGATTCAAATTATTAATCTCGGTATTGATTTTTGATAAAAACAATTTCAGAGAGTTGATAATAAACCCTCTTTTGTATGGAGCTGAATATTTTGTCATAACTACCCCTAATAATTTGTCTGTATATAATCTACTATTAATATATCACTATGTCTATACAGTGAATAATTGCTATACTAAAAATCACTATGGTAGATAAATATACAGCAGTTTGGGTGTCGCATTCGTCAATGGGGGATTTTCTAAAATGCCCTCGTCTTTATTATTTGCATAATATGTATAAGAGTCCAAAGACTGGACATAAAGTTTCTATTGTTAGCCCACATATGTCACTTGGTATTGCTGTGCATGAAGTATTGGAAGGTCTAGCTGAATACCCAGCTAATGAAAGAATGAGCCGTGATCTTCGTGCGAAGTTCGAAGAGTCATGGTTAAAAGTTACAGGAAAGAAAGGTGGTTTCACTAGTAATGAAGAAGAGGAAGAATTTAAGCAAAGAGGAAAGGAGATGATTAATAATGTTATCAAAGATCCGCGATTTTTGGTTAATAAATGTATTAAGCTTAAGCGTGATACGATGCCGTGCAATTTTTATTTGAGCGAGGATCACAATATTATTTTAAACGGTCTAGTTGATTGGTTGGAATATTTACCACTTACAGATTCACTTCATATTATTGATTTTAAAACTGGAAAACATGAAGAAAAAGAAAATTCTCTTCAGCTTCCAATATATCTTTTACTTTGTAATGCGCTTCAAAAAAGAAAAGTAACCAAAGCAAGTTATTGGTATCTTGAAAGTGATAAGATGGTTGAGGCTACTCTTCCAGATATAGAAACAGCAGAAAAGAATGTTTTAGAAGTTGCGATGAAGGTAAAAGAGGCTAGAAGAATTGCAAAGAATGAAGGGGAGGGTAAAGTTTTTGTTTGTCCTGAGGGCGCTTATAATCCTATAACTAAGGAAGGTGGATGCATGAATTGTAGGCCTTATGAATGGATAATAAACGGTGATGAGAGAATGGAATCAGTTGGTGTTGGGGGATTTAGTCAGGATATGTATATTGTGAGGAAATAGAGTTATGCTTAACTATATGAAAAATAATAATTTAATAATCGGTGTAGGTGTGGTTATCTTAGTAGTAGTGGCCTATTTTCTTGGTACTAAAAATAACACAACTCAAACTGAAGTGTCAGGATCCGTTGTTTCTAATACAACAGATTCTACATCAACTTCAACTGCAGTCATAAAAAATACAAATGTAAAACCTGTTGTAAAGACAACAACCACCACCACATCAAGTAATTATATTAAAATAGATCAAAGAGTTTTGTTAAGTGGTGTCTATGTTACGCCGAGTAAAGTTACATATGATAGTAGGTGTGCAAAGGATGTGCAATGTATACAGGCAGGAACTGTTGAATTAGGGGTTTTGCTTGAAAGCGGAAGTCTGTCTCAAAGCGTAATTATAACTCTTGGTAAGCCGTTTTATTTCGCTGAAAGACAAGTAACTTTAACAAGCGTTACTCCTAGTAAGTTATCAACTAAAGTTTTAAAAGACTCTGATTACAGATTTTCAATTACTGTTAAGTAATAAAAATTTAATTTAATACTTTAATTTAAAAGCTTTCTTCGCTCCTGGTGGAATGTCTTTTATTTCCTCGAATTTATATTTTGATTTTTTGTCACAATTATTTTTAACTGACTCTGTAACTAGTATTTCATAAGCACCGGCGGTGTCCTCTCCTAATTTACTTGCGGCATTTACTTCGGCACCATAGACATCATTGTCTCCAATTTTTAGAACCTTGCCATAGCCTAGTCCTACACATAACAAAACCTGTTCTTCTTTTGTTCTATTTTTGTTGTATTTTGCTAACACCTTCTCCATTTGTATTGATGCTTGTATTCCTTTTTCAATATTTCTAAATATAACCAAGTAACTGTCACCTTCAGCTTTAAGAAGTATGCCGTCATGATTTTCCAATATTGGTATTAGTAGTCGTTGAGATTCATGTATGGTTTGTAGAAAATGTATAATACCAAATTTTTCAACATGTCTAGAAAATCCTGATAGGTCAGTGAACATTACACACCAGTCTTCTCCAAATAGGTCCCAGATTCTTTTGTCTATCAACTCTCTGTTAGCACCTTTTTTGAGACGTTCATTAATGAGGTTTTCTAGTCGGTCTTCTGATGCTGAAGTGAGTATAAGTTTTTTGTATGACATGGATTACATATAATTATATTATTAAGTGTATTCCTTTTTTAGAAAATGTAAAAAGAAAATGGGATGGTTCGCGAGGCGAACCATCCCATTATGATTTTTGAAACTAAAGAACTTTGTTTGCGTGATCCGCAAGGCGTGAACGTTCACCTTTTAGCAATGTTATATGACCACTATGTCTCCAATCTTTAAAACGATCAACGAGGTGTGCTAGGCCTGAAGACCCTTCAGTGATGTAAGGGGTATCAATTTGCGCGAGGTTACCCAGACAAACAATTTTTGTTCCTGGTCCGGCACGAGTAATAAGTGCCTTCATTAACTTCGGTGTAAGATTCTGAGCCTCGTCAATAATTAGAAACTTATTGAGAAAAGTTCTTCCGCGCATAAAGCCCATAGACTTTATTTTTATACGACTGCGCACTAGGTCCATTGTTGCTGCCTTACCCCAGTCACCGCCGTATTTAACCCCGTCACCTTTTTCTGTGCATTGGTTACCACTATTAAGTACATCAAGATTATCTTCAAGCGCACCCATCCACGGAGTCATTTTTTCTTCCTCTGTTCCAGGAAGAAAACCAATTTCTTCTCCAAGTGGAACTGTTACGCGGGTAATAATTATTTCTGAATAACGTTTTGTTTCAAGAGTTTTAGTGAGTGCAGCAGCAAGTGCTAGTAATGTTTTTCCAGTACCTGCTTGGCCAAGAAGGGTAACAATGTCAACGTCTTCGTCGAGTAAAAGATTGAGTGCAAAGTTTTGTTCACGGTTACGAGCAACTATTCCCCACACTGCACTTTTTTGATGAGTGTAGTCATTTGCTGTTCGTAGTGTGACAAAGCGAGGCTCCTTCTTTATAACTTGCGCTTCGAATTTTTCCCCACCAACTGAATAAACAAATTCATTAGGTTGTAGGGATTGAATTAAATGACCAGATACTTCGTATATAGAATTTTTCCCTTCTTTTTTTACTTCAGGACTTTTGGGTTGATTGTTCCAGAAATCATCAGGAAGTTCTTGCATGCCTTGATACAGCATATCAGCATCTTCTATTACCAGGTCATTGCGATAATCCTCGACCTCTATTCTTAGCATTCGTGCCTTGATACGCATAATGGTATCTTTGGAAACAAGAACAACTTTGTACCTGCCTTTGTACTTCGTGACTAAATGGCTTACAACAGCAAGAATTCTGTCGTCACCATTCTTAGCAGTGTCTTCCGCAGGTACATCTTCAGTTTGTAGAAACAAAGAGCCTGTAGCAATGCCACCAGAAGCTTCAAATAATGGTATGCCATCGTAGATATTAATTGTCGAATCAGTGGAAAGAATTTCCTCTAACGTTCGAGATATTTGACGAGAATTTCTATTTTTTTCTTCATGACCTTTTTTGTTGTCATCAAGCTCCCGAACTGTTTGCATTGGGAAATAAACATGATGTTCTTGGAATCTGTATACACAAGTTGGGTCATGCATAGGTACGTTGGTATCAAGTACATACATGCACAACTCAGTAGGCACATTAAGAACTTTTTGCTTTCTTTGTGTTTTTTGCACGAAGGGTATTTGGGGCTTTTTACTGCTACCAAAATTTTTGGCAGCAATATCAGTTTGTTTGCTAAGCTGTGCCCTCCTACCACTCCTTGCACCACCCACAGAACTGATTGGTTTACCTTTTGGACTTGCCATGATTCTTACTCCCTTGTGGTTAATTGAAAAAGAACAAATTACCTAGCGTATACTATGCCTTTTTAAGGATTATGCAAGTTTTGTTGTGAGTACATTAGAAGTAATTAAAAAGTGCGATATAATTAATATATGTTATTGGAATAATATAATTATATGGAAGGAAAACCACAAACAAATTCAACAGAAACAAAAATGGAAAACAATGAGCCTTTAGGATTAAAGGAGTCAGTTACGGAATTTTTAAAATCAAAAGGGGTGGATACGGAAGTTTTTAAACCTGTTGTTAATATAACTGACAAAGGTTATTTGTCAGTTGAGATTTATAAGGATGGAAAGAGTGTATTTAATGGATATTCAGCATCTGAACCATTTAGTGTTGGAAAAGAAAAAATAATTGAAGGGGCAAAAGAAGCGGTTGGTTATTGGGTTGATAGTCAAGCTCCTGTAATGGAAGATATGAATGCAATCAGGGAAGATATTCATAAGCAGTTAGAATTAGTAAAAGCGAATATGGATAACCAAGACCAAAAGGCGGCATAAATAAAAATTGTACAAGTTGAAAAAGACCATAATACTAAATAGTAAGAAAATTGAGTACACATTAAAAGTTTCAGAAAGAGCAAAAGGAATAAGATTAGCTGTGTACTATGACGGTAGTTTTGTGGTTACTATTCCTAAGAGAGTAAAGGAGAATGTTGCTGAAGAGTTTATTCTTCAAAAATCAGAATGGATATTAAGTAAACTGGAACATTTCAAAAATTGTCCAAAAAAAGAGGTAATTAAACACACAACAAAAGAAATAAAGGAATATAAAATAATAGCGGGGGAGTATGTTCGTACTCGTTTGGAATATTGGAATAAATTTTATAATTTTAGCTATAATAAAATCACCATCAAAAATGTAAAATCAAGATGGGGGAGTTGCTCAAGGAAAGGGAATTTGAACTTCAATTATAAAATTGCACTTCTCCCACAAGAGCTAGCTGATTATATTGTTGTACACGAGCTCTGTCATTTAGGTGAAATGAATCACTCATCAAAATTTTGGAACCTTGTCGCACAAACAATTCCTGAACATAAGGAGCTACGTAGACAGCTTAAGGGCTCATTATAGTTCGTCATGCTATTATTAAAGTATGAATACTAATTATGTTAACTATAAAGATTTAATTAAGCCTGATTGGGCACCGCCTTCCTGGTTGTTCGGACCTGTTTGGAGTTTTCTGTATATTATTATTGCAGTCTCATTTGGTTATGTAGCTTACAAATATTTTAAAGGAGAGGTATCCTTCATGGTTCTTCTTCCGTTTATTTTGAATCTATTTTTTAATTTTATATTTACACCAATTCAGTTTGGATTGAAAAATTTACCATTAGCAGCACTAGATATACTTTTGGTCCTTATTACATTAACTTGGTCATTGGTAGTAATATTTCCAATTATTGTTTGGGTTGCTTATGCGAATATTCCATATTTGATATGGGTTTCTTTTGCTACAGTTTTGCAATTAACTATTACATTTCTAAATAAATAATAAATATGAAATCTGAGAAAGTAGTTGTGAATGACATTATGCAGAACAACTATGTATATGAAAGAACTGAGATAATTGGCAAGAATTTTGATTCTTTATTTCGTCCAGAGTTGACTCCAAAGGAAATGTTGGAGCTCGGTGTGTTTGGTGGTAAATATATGACTGACTGTAAAGATGAATTTCCAAAAAGTTGGTTTAAGAATGCAAAGTTAAATAGTGAGAAATATGATAAGTCACTGAATTATTTTGGTGTAAAAGCAAGTCAGTCTCTTGCCGATTGGAGAAAGAGTGGGTGGTTACACAAGGATGATCCACGTGGATGGTTTCAGTGGTACTGTAGGTACTATATGGGAAGAAGACATGTTGATGATGGAAGACAAATAAAAAGATGGTTTAATATGAAGCGACATATTATTTGGCTACAAGGTGCTTGCAGAAGAGGAGATGAATCGTGTAGACCGAGACAACGCCAAGCTTTGCTTCATTGGGCGTATGATAGTAGGAAATTATAAATTACAAAAAACATAAATCTGTTAAGTAAGAATTTATATTTTTTTGAAAAAAATTTTTACTATAAATAATATTTGTACAAAATATTATTTACTGTAATAAGAATTAATTTTTTCTTCAAGAGAATTAAAATCAGCATCAGCAACTCCAAAATGTCTACAAATTTGGGAACGTATATCACCTTGTTCAAATTCCTTTCGGAAATTTTCTTGTTGTCTAGGGTCTTGAGTATCATAGTTAGATTTCTTTCTAAGTTCCCTTGTGACCAAATCTATTAGTCCGACAGCGGGACGCTTAAGAACATCTTCTTTTTGATTTTCCATAACCGCGATTATGGCTTCATTGATGTACTCATTTCTTTTTTCTATAAGTTCATATTTGTTCGGGTGTTGTGGAGAACCATCAACTAGATTGGTGTCATTATAATTATGAAAAGAAGAGTATTGTTCCATATTTTGTGTTTATTTATTATTAAATAAGTATATCACTTATTTATTACAGAATTATATCTAATTTACAAATTATTTAAATTACAATAAATATGCTATAATGTCTAGATTATGACAGAAAAGGTATATTTATACGGACGAAATCCTCTAAAGGAGGCAATTCTTGCGAGTAAACGTAACGGTTCTTCAGTTATCGAGAAACTTTTTTTGACCAAGCAAGCAGAAGATGAACCGAAAGTGATGAGTCTAATTCAAAGTAATAATCTAACTTATGATGTTGTTACATATCAAGAAATAGAAAGTATGGTTGGTCGTGGTGTTGTGCATCAGGGTGTTTGTGCATTACTTGATGAAAGTACTCTTTATACATCACTCGAAGAAGTGATTGCAAAGTCTAAAGCAAATGAAAGGAACTCACTTTTTGTATTATTAGATAAACTTCAAGACCCGCATAATGTTGGGGCGATTATTCGTTCTGCTGTTGCTTTCGGGGCTGATGCAATATTGCTTCCTGAAAATGATCAGGTTCTTATAAATGGCACAGTTATCAAAACATCTTCAGGGATGACATTCGCACTTCCGATTGTAAAAATTGGTAATGTGAACACTACTCTTACAAAATTAAAAGATAACGGATTTTGGACGTATGGATTAACTGGAGAAGGAGATACAAAATTACACAAAGCAAAATTTGATACTAATACTGTAATTGTTGTTGGTGGTGAGGGTGAAGGTATAAAAACAAAGACTCTTGAGTTGTGTGATTTTAAATTGTCTATTGAAACGAATTCATTATGTGAATCGTTGAATGCGTCAAATGCTAGTGCTGTTGTGTTATACGAATGGCGTAAGCAAAATTAATAAAATACATGCCTTTAAAACAAAATGAAAATAAGGGGTGGCCAAGGAGCGAAGAGCGACGATGGGTTCCGCAGCTAGCAAGCGAAGGAACAACGAGATAAAATAATTTATGCCTAACAAAATAAACGAAAACAAAATATGGGACGTAGTCGTTATAGGTGGCGGTCCTGCGGGTATGATGGCAGCTGGCCGCGCTGGTGCGAAAGGAAAGAAAGTTTTACTTCTTGAAAAGAATACTGTTTTAGGTAAAAAACTTCTCATTACAGGAGGGGGTCGTTGTAATATTACAAACAACAAAGCAACTACACGTGACATGCTTGCAAAATATAAAGGTAATGATCAATTCTTATTTTCTGCGTTTTCACAATTTGACGTACCAACAACACTTTCATTTTTCAAAGATAAAGGTTGTCCAACTAAAGTAGAAAATGAAGGAAGAATGTTTCCAGTGTCAGACAAAGCTCAATCAGTTTACGATGTTCTGTATGAATATATGAGAGAGGGTAAAGTTGAAATTAGAAAAAGTAGTATAGTTGGCGGTCTAAAAGTTGCGAAAGGTGGTGAAGGAGTAATTATTAGTACAAAAAGTGGAAATGATATTCATGCAAGGTCTTGTATATTAGCAACAGGTGGAACATCGCGTCCAGAAACTGGCTCAACAGGTGAGGGTTTCGCCTGGCTCAAAAAGCTAGGTCACACTATTATCGAGAATGATGCAGCCCTTGTTCCTGTTGCGTTAACGGATACATGGATAAAAAAGTTAAGTGGGAATACTTTGGATGATATTAAATTAACTACATTTCAAAATAATCAAAAACAAGAAAGCTATAAAGGTAAATTATTGTTCACACATTTTGGCATTAGTGGTCCAACTGTGCTTAATATGAGTAAAGATATAGGTGAGTTGCTCAAATATGGAGAGGTGGATATAGTTATCGATTTATTTCCATCTATTGATAATGGAACACTTAAGTCACGATTACAATCTGTTCTCGTAGAAGATAGTAATAAAAAATTAAAGAATGTTCTCTCAAGAATTATACCGTCATTTTTGGTTTCCACAATTCTCTCTCTTTCAGAGATTGACGGACAGACATTTAATCATAGTGTGAGTAGTGAGGACAGGGTGAAGTTAGTGAAGCAGATGAAAGAAATTAAACTTCACGTGAAAGGTTTACTCGGAAAAGAAAAAGCAATCGTAAGCTCAGGGGGGGTTACTCTTACTGAAGTTGATATGAAGACAATGGAGTCAAAAATTGTAAAAGGACTTTATATTGTTGGAGATGTTTTAAATATTGATAGACCTTCAGGTGGCTACAGTCTTCAACTTTGCTGGACTACAGGGTGGGTAGCTGGTCAAGCCGTGTAGAGCGGCGAAGAGTTCCAGATTCAGTATAATCAAGTCTTGGACTAAAGCTAGCAAACGAAGGAGTAGATTATGTGACCACTAGGGTATATACAACAGTAAATATACAAAAGAAAAAGCGCGACCCTTCGGGTCGCGCTTCGCATTAATGTTTTTGTGAAGGTTGTTCGTGTGGAAGAGTTAATGAAAATACTTTACCCCATCCTTGATGATGCAGCATTCCTTCATTCATTGTACTTATCAGTATTCCGAGCCAGGTGTCATCTTTCGCAGTAATTTCTACGCGATAATTATCAAGATGTGTCTCCATTTCATCTGGAGATATTTTTACTTCTGCTCCTCGAGCTGATTCAAGTTCGTAAAAGAGAGCAAAAAAATCAGGCAAATGTTTTCTGTTTAGGGTTGCTGAGTAAGTTCCCATGCTCATATATCCTTAAAAGTTATCTGCATTCTAGAAATCTTCCACGATGAATATGGCCAGTTATTCCATCTTCAAGTTCAATGCAAAGATTGGAACCAGAAATATCTTTTACTTTGTATCTACCTCCAATTTCTACTTGATATTCCCGTGCTGTGTACCCCGTTGGTAGTTCAATCAAAGTGACAAATTCTCCAACTAAGCTGCGGATATTATTAAACATCGTCATTCCTTTTTGAAAAGAACTATTCGAAATCTACCATTTTAGGAATATTTGTCAAAGAAGATATGAATTTTAAAATGTGTTAGAATACTTCCATGTTTGAGCGATTTTATCGACAATTTTCTAATGATATTGGTATCGATTTGGGTACTGCAAATACTCTCGTATATCTTCGAGGGAGAGGTATTGTAATTAATGAACCATCCGTGGTTGCTATTAATACCAAAACTGACCGAGTGGTTGCTGTTGGTTTGGAAGCAAAGAATATGATGGGTCGCACACCTTCACATATTCGTATTGTTCGCCCGCTTGTTGATGGGGTTATTTCTGATTATGAAGTTACAGAGGAAATGCTTTCGTATTTGATTAATAAAGCTAACGACACAGTTAAGAAACTTCTACGCCCTCGTGTTGTTATCGGTATACCAGTTGGTATTACTAATGTTGAAATGCGTGCAGTGTATGATGCAGCGAAATCAGCAGGTGCTCGTGAAGTGTACATTGTTGAAGAACCAATGGCTGCTGCAATCGGTGTTCATATGCCAGTGCATGAACCAGTTGGTAGTATGATGATAGACATAGGGGGTGGAACAACTGATATCGCTGTGATTGCACTTTCGGGAGTTGTGCGGGCAAAAAGTATAAAAATCGCCGGAGATGTTTTAACTGAAAATATTATTGCTTATATGAGAGATGAGTTCAAAATGTTAGTTGGTGAAAAAACAGCTGAGCATATAAAAGTAAGTATTGGTTCAGCTTTACCAGATGAGAATGGTGAAGAGTTAAGTGTAAAGGGTCGTGATTTAGTAACTGGTCTTCCTCGTGAAGCGATTATTACTGACGTAGATATTCGTGAAGCAATGTACAGTTCCATTTCGCAATTGGTTGATGCTATACGTGAAGTTTTGGAAACAACGCCACCAGAAGTACTCGCAGATATTATGCATAAGGGAATGACATTGTCCGGTGGCGGAGCTCTGATTAAAAATCTTCCACAATTATTGGAGATGCAATTAAAAGTCCCAGTAACTGTTGCAGACGATCCGCTTACTGCGGTTGCTCGTGGTTGTGGAATTATTTTAGAAGACGTTACTCTTTATAAGGATGTATTAATACAAGACACTAATGACATATCTTTCAGGTAAGGCAAATAAAAGAAAAAAGAATACTCGTTACTTTATATATATCAGTATTATATTTTTGCTAGTTATTTTTTGGTCTGCCTTTAAAAATATTTTTTATCCAGTCCTTGAACCATTTGTTATGAGGTACGCGATTACGAAAACAGCTTTCAGTGATATTCCAGAATTTATCCATACTTACACAACCTCAATGTCTGAACTTGTTCAAAGAAACAAAAATCTTGAAATTGATATTGAATACCTCGAAAATAAAATTGCTGAAAAAGATGCGAAACTAAAAGAGTTTAATTTTATAGTAGAAGAAAATGGTTTAATACCGACGGAGTCAACGATTGTTATGTATCCACTAATGCAAGATGTTACAAAAATTTACTCAACAATAATTCTCTCAAAAGGTTTTAAAGATGGAATAGAAAAAGATATGTATGTTTATGTTAGGGGGCTACAGCCAGTCTGTGTTATAAAAGAAGTCTACACTTCAACGTCGTTATGTGAACTTATATCAAAGTCAGACACAGTAACTGAAGTTGTTGTGAAAGGGAAAGCAAGTTCTACAATTGCATTTACAGTAACTGGTCGTGGTGGCGGAACTTTTCTTGGAGATGTGGCGCGTGATACACAAGTTGAAATCGGGGATGAAGTTTATTTAAAAAGTGATCAATCAATGAAGCTAGGTAAGGTAGTTAATGTTATGAATAATAATCAAGATACATCATGGCGTGTTTTTGTAAGTGGAGTGTACAATCCTGTTACGTCTTCAATTTTTTATACTCACAAAAAATAAATGAAAATTAAAGTCTTTATTATTGGATTAAGTGTTACGTTGGCAGTATTTTTGGATGTGGTTCTGTCTAATTCAGAATATCCGATACTTACTTTATTTGTATGTGGTATAGTATTTTTATATGAGTATATTTCGCCGTATATCTACAGGTCGTACTAGAAAAATTAGTTCTCATGAAATAGATCCAGAAGATGTTTTTTTGGATTCCCAAAATTTGTCCTCATTGAATATTGATCAGATGCAAGGCCATTTTGAACGGCCACTTGGTAAGCATGTTTTCTATATTTTTTTAGTAGGAATTTTTATTCTTCTTGGTTCATATACTTACAGACTTTTTAGTATGCAAATTATTAATGGAGAGGTATACATTAAAAAAGCAGATAATAACCATTTAAAAAAATTACCACTCTTTGCACTTCGCGGAACTATTACTGATAGAAATGGAGAATTGCTTGCATGGAATACACTAGGTAACTATATTTATAAAGATACAAACAGTACATCTTCAGAAAAAGTTTCTGTAGATGATATCCCAATGCGTGTATACACCGAAGAAGAAGGTTTCTCACATTTGCTTGGTTATGTGAGTTATCCAAAGCGCGATACTAGTGGTGTTTTTTGGCAAGATGAATATATAGGCAAAGATGGGGTGGAGAAACAGTATCAGACTTATTTGCAAGGAACAAAAGGAGAAAGAATTATAGCTATAGATGCCCTTCATCAAATAGAGGCGCAGAATGTAGTTGTATACCCAGCTCACGGTGCTAATTTACAACTTAGTATTGATAAAGAAATACAATCAAGGTTATATAAAGGCATAGAAGGTCTTGCTAAAAAAGCATCCTTTGTTTCTGGTGCTGGAGTGATTATGGATATTCATACAGGAGAAATTTTAGCGATAACCAGTTATCCTGAGTATGACAACAATATGATGACTAACGCTAAGACAAAAGAAGAGAATAAAAAGGTTGGAGAAGATTTGCTTGATAAAAGACAAAAGTTTTTGAATAGAGCTGTTAGTGGATTGTTTACGCCGGGCTCCACTGTAAAACCTTTTATTGCAATCGCAGCCCTTATGGAAGATGTTATTACACCTGAACAGAATATTTATAGTTCTGGTAAATTAGTTATTAAAAATAAATACGGTGGACCAGATACTGTTTTTAAAGATTGGAAGGCTCATGGATATACTGATATGAGAAAAGCTCTAGAACAATCGTCTGATGAATATTTTTATCAAGTTGGAGGAGGTTATAAAGATCAGAAAGGCCTTGGGATTGATAGAATAAATAAATATGCTCGAATGTTTGGTTTTGGAACAACAACAGGAATAGATTTGCCTGCAGAGGCAAGCGGCAATATTCCATCACCAGAATGGAAAAAGAAAATATTCGGAGAGGATTGGCTGGTGGGTAATACTTACCATACTTCTATTGGTCAATACGGTTTTCAATTATCAGCTCTTGAACTTGTGCGAGGAGTTGCTGCAATTGCAAATGGAGGTTACCTCGTAACACCGCATGTACTTAAAGGACTGCCAACATCTAGTACGTCTATTGATTTGCCAGAAAGGGATTTGAAAGTTATAAGAGAAGGAATGCATCTTGTTGTTCATGGTGATGGTGGGACAGGTAAACCACTTAACATAACAGGAGTTGATGTTGCGGCAAAATCTGGAACGGCGGAGTTGGGTGTTAGTAAGCAGTTAGTTAACTCTCTTATTACAGGATACTTTCCATACGAAGAACCAAAGTACGCTTTTGTTGTTGTAATGGAAAAAGCAGATAGACATAATACTTTCGGTGCGGCTCACTCAATGAAGGAATTACTTGCCTGGATGAGAGACAATACCGACTATACAAAAACCTCTAAAGAGATTGAAAGTAAGAAAGATTTTATAAAAGATTTTTAAAATAAAGTATATTGTTACTATTGTCAATATTACAAAAAAGACGTTTTCATGCTACTATTTGAGAAACAAATTTATGGAATATTTAACATTAGAAAAGAAAAATGAATTAGAAAATGAGCTTTTACAGCTCAAAAGTGTTCGTCGTAAGGAAATTGCAGATTCTCTTGAATATGCAAAGTCTCTTGGTGATTTGTCAGAAAATGCTGAATATCATCAAGCTCGTGAAGACCAAGCTAATTGTGAGGATCGTATTTCTCATATTGAGCAAATTCTTAAGAATGCAGTTATTATGGAAACAGGTGTTAGTGGTGTTGTAAGTGTTGGTTCAACGGTTACAGTGTTAAAAAAAGGAAGTAAGGAAGAAAAGACTTTTGCTCTTGTTGGTAGTGAAGAAGCAGATTCTGTTTCTGGTAAAATTTCAAATGAGTCTCCGCTAGGGCAAGCATTACTTGGAAAGAAAAAAGGCGACAAAGTAATTGTTCACGCACCAAAAGGAGAAGTAGAATATTCAATTGTATCAACTGTTTAGTTCGTAGTTACTGGTTACTAGTTGGTGGTAAATACAAAAGCGACAACAAAGTTGTCGCTTTTTGTGTTTAGTTTTATTGAATAAGTTTTCCCAAGGATAATGTTACACTGTATGTGTAGTATATAATTATTGTTTTATATTCTACTTAAATATATAACAAGTGTGTATTCTCAAATTTACATAATTCAGCGTCTCCTAAATATAGCTCTGCCTTTTTTTGCTCTAATATTGCTTGTTGCAATCATTTTTTTTATTTATAAACTTTTTACGACAACAGATGAAGTTCGGGCTATAAATATGAGACGGATGACATTTAGTATAGTATCCATATTTCTTGTCGTTATTCTTTGGGTTGTAGTTACTTTTTTAGGTTCTTCTACATATTTATTTAATAATTTTACCCACCTCTTTAAGGCATCTATATCTAATGATTTGCATGCAAATCCAAATTTAGGGGGTGGGCCACTTGTTGTTTCCTTGACTGCGCCGGATGAGGTTATGAGAAAAATGGAAAATTGTACATATAGTATTGGTTGGTTCGGGTCAAGTGGTAATGGTCTTTCCGTTGATTGGGGAGATGGAAAATCTGAGCCTAATCCAAATTCAAATGAAGGTAATAATGGTAAAAGTTGTACAGAGGTAGTAAAGAAACATATATATACTGCACCTGGAAAGTATACGATTAAAGTCACTAGTTGGCATCCTGGTCCAACTGATGGCGCTGTTATAGATTGGATAGGAAAAACAAATGTGGAAGTAACTGTAAAAGATAATATTACATCCTCCATTGAGATTTTATCTCCTTCAGATGGAGAAACTTATTTTTATCAAAGTGATCCAGTGATTACTTGGAAGGTTATTGCTGGGAAGAAACTTTCACTTGTTAGTGAATTATTAGATAAAAATGATAATGTAATTGTTTCTGAAAAAAAAGATAACATTGCATTTAGTGGCGAAGGTAGTACTAGGTTTATATTAAGAGGTAGAACATACGATAATTTTTTAAAAAATGGTGATATCGAGACTACGACAAGAGTTCGTCTTTTTGATAATAATACTATTGTTGCAGAAAACAGAAGTAAAGTTTTTACTTTATCAGCAAGGCATGTCGACTCAATAAATGAAAAACTTATAATATCTTCTGTTTCCAGCACTAGTCCATTTAGCGTAAAGGCATCATTTTCTTATTTTAATGCAATATGTGTCTCAAGCGTACTTGATTGGGGGGATGGGTCACCTTTAGTAGAAAATATTAAACAAGTTCAAAAATCATGCCCACTAGATGATGAAACTAAAACATTTGAACATGTGTATCAAAAAATAGGTAAATACAAGATTATTTTAAAAACAAACGAATTTGATTTTGATGATGTTAAATTAGTCGTCCCTTATTATTCTAAGACAATTGAAGTTTCAGATGGGGGCATAATAATTCCAAAGGATAAAACAGTTCCAGAAGTAGAAGTAGTGATTCCTGTTGTGGTGCCAAGTATTAGTATTAAATATGTATATCCAGATTACCTTAAGTTGAGTTATGAGAATTTATCAGAGTCAACAGCTGAGCTAATTAGTGAAAAAACAGGAAAAGTCGTGCATAGTATTGGTGTTATTAAGGATATGAGTGGTTCACAACGAGTATATTTAAAGTCTATATCTGCTTTAGGAAAAAATTTAGAAAATGGGTATTATTATGTGCGTACCGTATCTAATTCAACATTAAAGCAAGAGGTTGTTCGTAGTGATCGCTTTTATTTTCAGCCTAATATTAATAATCCAGCAACCTTCATGTACCCTCTAAAGGATATAATTATAAAAAAAGGAGAACCATTAAAAGTTGATTATAAAATTAATCAAAATGAACTGGACGGTGATCCACTTTCTATCACAATTAGTATTGTTGGTGATAATTCTGTGATTGGGGGAGGGTACGGTGAAAAAGCAGTAATTGGGGAACATTCTCATGAATGGATTATTGATGAGGTTGGTATATATCGTCCTTACATAAATGTACGGTTTAGAGAAATTTCATATACATTTCCTGGAGCGCTTATTACTGTGGTTGGTAATTAATTGTGTAGTTTTTATATAGTAACATAGACTGTATATTCAAGAAAAGGTGAAGTTGAAGATACAATTGTATCAACTGTTTAGTTCGTAGTTACTGGTTACTAGTTGGTGGTAAATACAAAAGCGACAACAAAGTTGTCGCTTTTGTATTTTATATTTTAGTCGACTTAGTAATTGGTATCTGGTATTATTAATTGATATTAGTATGTATTAACTACTAACCAGTAACTATAAACTACCCATATGGCCTCCATCGAAGAACTTCGCACAGAAAGAATTAAAAAATTAGAGAAATTAAAAGCTCTTGGAATTTCTTCATATCCGAGTTCATCTTCTCGTACTCATGAATTAAAATATGTGGCGGATAATTTTACTTCACTTGAAAGTCATCAAGATTCAATTATTGTAAATGGCCGTGTTATGTCATCACGTGGACAAGGAGCTATTTGTTTCGTTGATTTGTATGACGGAACAAATAGAATGCAAGTTGTTATTAAGTTACCAGAATCAACTGAAGAAGTGATGAATTTTTATCGTGACTACGTAGATATAGGAGACTTTGTAGAAGTAACTGGAAAAGTTTTTATTACAAAATCAGGTCAGCAAAGTATTCTTGTTAATAAAGTTTCCATGCTATCAAAAGCATTACTTCCACTTCCAGATAAATTCCACGGACTTCAGGATGAAGAACTTCGTATGCGTGAAAGATATCTAGATATACTTACGAATCCTGAACTTAGGGAGTTATTAGAAAAGAAGACAAAATTTTGGGAGGTGACACGCTCATTCTTAAAAGAAAAGGGGTTCTTAGAAGTTGAAACACCAACTCTTGAAGTAACTACAGGAGGTGCAGAGGCTAGACCATTTGCTACACATCATTATGATTTTGATTTGCCAGTATTTATGCGTATATCAGTTGGAGAACTTTGGCAGAAGAGATTAATGGCCTCTGGTATCCCGAAGACTTTTGAAATAGGCCGTGTATATCGTAATGAAGGTTCATCGCCAGATCATCTCCAGGAATTCACTAACTGTGAATTTTATATGTCATATGCAAATTATGAAGATGGAATGAAGTTAACTCAAGAACTATATCGCAAATTAGCAGAAGATGTATTCGGTACGACAACATTTACAACACGTGGACACACATTTAATCTTGCTGATGAATGGACTAAAATTGACTATAGTGAAGAAATAAAACGTCAGACATCTATTGATATAAATACTGCAACCGATGATGAAATAAAAAACAAATTACAAGATTTGAAAGTGAAGTATGACGGTGTTAATCGTGAGCGATTAATTGATACACTTTGGAAGTATTGTCGTAAGAATATTACTGGTCCATCTTTTGTAATTAATCATCCAATAATTATTGCTCCACTTGCAAAGAAGAATACTGATGGTAAAACTGTACAAATGTTCCAACCAGTTATCGCAGGAAGTGAAATTGGACGTGGCTACTCAGAACTTAATGACCCACTTGATCAAAGAGAGAGATTCGAAGTACAGCAGAAGTTATTAGCTGGAGGGGACGAAGAGGCGATGATGGCAGATTGGGAATTTGTGGATATGTTAGAACATGGTATGCCCCCTACATGTGGATTTGGTTTTGGCGAAAGATTGTTCGCATTTTTGGCAGATAAACCAGTTCGTGAAGTACAGACATTCCCACTTACAAGACCAAAAATAATTTAGTTTTATTGTTTACTTTTATATTAAACAATAGTAGTATTTATTCTCGAACATTCAAATAATCATGTTTGGATGAATTGTGGAGGATATATGGGACTATATTCAGTTGTGATTATTTCACATGACGAGCTCGACCATATTGAATCTGATTCAAATTTCGGCAAAAACCTTTCAAGAGCAATTAAAGGTCGGCGTATTTCGGATAAGCGGACCACAATAGTTCCTGCTGGTGGGTGTGGTAAATCTGCAGAAGTAGTTGGAAAGTGTTTTCAAGGAAGTGATGCTCAAATAGTCGTTATAGAGGGTGGAACTGGATGGATTGCAAACGGAGATGAAAAGCCAAGTTGGTCATCTCTTACATGGAAGATGGTAAAAGAAGTTTTTTCAGGAATTATTCCCAAAAGAAACAAAAAAAATTAATGAAAAAGTTCAAAAGTATGCGCGACCACGAAGTGGTCGCGCATTTTTATATTCTTCCTGTTATCCACAGGTATTTTCTAGGAAAAAATATACAAAGTGGAGTATAATGGGTCTTAGTGGGGCTAAGTGGGAGCTTTTCTTCACTATTTATTTACTGAATATGTTAATCGGCCAATACACACACGACCTAGATCCAAAAAAACGACTAACGCTACCATCAAAGTGGCGTTCGGATCTTGGAAAGAAAGTAGTGGTCACAAGTGGATTAGATAATTCGTTATTTGTTTTCAATGTTAAGGAGTGGGAAGTTTTTGCAAAAAATTTGTCACAACAAGGATTCGGTAATATCGACACTCGTAGTTTCAGTCGCTTCATGTTAGGAAATGCGTTTGAAACCGATGTTGATGCTGCTGGAAGAATTGTTATCCCTGATACACTCAAAGACTTTGCGCATCTTTCATCAAAAGTAGTCCTAGCCGGTATGTACTCACGTATAGAAATCTGGGATGAAAATGCTTGGAAGTCAAACATCGCAAAAGTTAATGGTGAAGCAGATGCCTTAGCAGGAAAATTAAGTGAACTAGGTCTCCTATAAAATGAAAATAATATGGAAACAATTTTGTCCCACATATCATTTTTATCTCGTCCAAAAATAAAGATTAAATTATCCACTATGCATATTCCTGTTCTTTTAAACGAATCAATTGAAGGCTTAAATATAAAAGAGGGTGGCATATATGTTGACTGCACAACTAATCGAGGTGGGCATAGTATAAAAATAGCCAAAGCTCTCAAGAAGAGCGGTACATTAATTTGTATTGACCTCGATAAAGTAGCCCTTAAAGAAGCTGAACAAGAAATTCGTAAAAGTAAGAATGTACCAACATTACATTTTATTCATTCAAATTTTCGCCATCTCCCATCAATATTGAAAGAGTTGGGGATTAGCCACGTAGACGGTATTTTAGCTGACTTGGGTCTATCATCTCAAGAGCTAGATGATTCAAAACGAGGTTTCTCATTTCGTTTCGATGAACCGCTTTTGATGACATATGATGCCAACCCTACAGAGGATGTAACAACAGCCTTTGATATCGTTAACTACTGGAGTGAATCAACAATTGCAGATATATTATATGGTTTTGCTGATGAAACGTATCGGGGACGTATTGCAAGTGCAATAGTTAAACGTCGAGAAGAAAAGCAAATCAAAACTACATTTGAGCTTGTCGACGTTATAGCTAGTGCAGTTCCTACACTCTATCGTCATCGCAAGACACACTTTGCTACCAAAACATTTCAAGCGTTACGTATGGCAGCAAACGATGAATTAGGAAGTATCAATGATCTTATAGAATCACTCCCTAACATCCTTGCTTCAAATGGACGCGCATGTATCATTACTTTTCACAGCACAGAAGACAGAATAGTGAAACAAGGTCTTCGTGCAAAAAGTGACACATTAAAGGCAATTACAAAAAAGGCAATCATCCCGACCGAAGAAGAAATAAATAAAAACCCACGTGCTCGCAGTGCTCAACTTAGAATCGTTGAAAGAATATAAATATTATGTCCCCAAAGTATCAATCAATAACACTATATGAAAGAACAGTACATGCCATGTTTGGTACACTTTCTGTACTTGCATTAATGTATTGTGTTGTTCTGCTCTCACTTGTTTTTTCTGTGATTGAACGTAAACAAAATACTATAGCTGGACGTGATCTTACATCACAATTAAGTGCTCTTGAAGCAAATTATGCGAATCAGCTTGCATCTATTAATGAATCAACACTTGTTAATCATCAATTTACACGTATTGATGGCACAACTTTTGCAGTACGCAAAGATGCAATAGCAAGTTATACTGTGCTCTATGCACGCTAGTAACTCTTTGGAATTATCAGACGAACAAAAAATGCGCTCAACAGATAGGGCGCAGTTCGTATTTATTTTGTGGTTAATTTTCGCATTTATCATTATTGCTCGCGCATTTTATATACAAGTAATACAGCATAATTATTATACCGATCTTGGTAACAAACAGTATATTTCTTCTGTTCCAATTAATTTTGACAGAGGAACAATATTATTTTCACATTACAAAGGGACGCCAGTTCCTGCAGCACAACTTAGAACATCTTACCGTGTAGCGCTAGATCCAACACAAATAAAAGATGCAGACTTGTTGTATGCGTCTATGTCAAAGTATATTCCATCACTTGATAAGACAATTTTCATCGAAAAGGCGACAAAGCAAAATGATCCATATGAAGAGATAGCAAAGGGTGTAACAGAAGACAAGGTAGTATTGCTGAAATTGTTGAAATTAAGAGGAGTGTCTTATTTAAAAGATAATGAACGTTCATATCCTCAAGATAATATTGGCGCAAAAGTAGTTGGTTTCGTTGGAAGTGATGGCAAATATACAAAAGGTCAATATGGACTTGAACGTTATTATGAAGATGTGTTAGGTAGAAATAGTAGTGAAAAAACCGTGAACTTTTTTGCTGAGTTATTTACTGATATTGAAAAAACAATTGTTTCCAATCGAGATAAAGAAGAGGGTGATATTATTTTAACAATTGACGCAGAAGCCCAAAGAGTTCTTCATAGTACACTCGTAGAAACAAAGGCAGAATGGAAGTCCGACGTTATTGGTGGAATTATTATGGACCCAAATACGGGAGCAATTATTGCTATGGAAGCATTACCTTCTTATAATCCAAATAATTTTAACGACGTAAAAGATTCATCTTTGTATATTAATCAAAATATTTCTGGTGTATATGAAATGGGAAGTATTATAAAACCAATTACCATGGCTGCAGCAATTGATTCTGGGGCAGTTAATGAAGCAAGTACAACATATAATGACACAGGCTTTCGCGATTTGAATGGATATAAAGTTAGTAACTTTGATGGTAAACCAAGAGGAAGAAATACATCTATGCAAATGATTTTAGATAAATCATTAAACGTCGGTATTGTTTTTCTTGTTGAAAGACTCGGAGAAAAACGTTTCCAGGATTATTTTAAAAAGTTTGGTCTTGGACAAGAAACAGGTATTGATGTACCAGGGGAAGCGAGTGGTTTGACCAAAAACTTAGACAGTAAAGTTTTTGTTGATAGTGCGACCGCTGGATTCGGGCAAGGGATAGCCATAACACCAATACAAACCATAAGAGCATTAGCTGCACTTGGAAATGGTGGTAAGTTAGTTTCGCCACATATAGTTGATAGTATAGTTTACAAAAACGGTGATGTGAAAAAAATAACCGATGAAGGTTTTGAACAAGTTATTTCTAAAGAAACAAGTGAAAGAATCTCCCGTATGTTGGTACACGTTGTGGATACATCTCTCAAAGATGGTAATTACAAAATGGATAGATATACAATTGCTGCCAAAACTGGAACAGCTCAGATGGTTAAGCCTGGCGCCGGATATTATGAAGACAGATACCTTCACTCTTTCTTTGGATATTTCCCAGCATATGAACCAAAATATATTATTTTCCTTTTCCATACTTATCCAAAAGGGGCGAAGTATGCGTCCGCAACTTTAACGGATCCGTTTTTCAAGATAGTTAAGTTTCTTATATCCTATTACGAAGTCCCACCCGACCGTTAGAAGAAAATTACTTCATCTACTTTGTCGCGAGGAGTTTTTTCTCGGTCAATGTACTATATGTACATTTCTCTCGAAAAAACTCCTCGCTTCGCGTATATAAAGCAATTTTCTTCTAATGGTAAAGTGATGTGATCTAATTACAAGAAATATTATGCCTGTACTTTTTTATAAAATATGGTATAATTAGTAGTAATATTAATTACTCCTTATATAAACATGAAAAAAGCAGATCCAAAAAAAGAATATTCCAATTTTAAAGGAGCAGGGAAAAGAAACAATTTTGAAAGAGCTCCAAGGTCTGAAAAGGCAACACTACGTAAGCCGTATGTAAACAAAAAATCAATTGCTTCATACGTAGATAAAGCTCCATACATAGCACGTACTGAAAAACCTGTTTATAAAGGAAAAGAATCTCGTTTATCAGGAACACGAACAAGAAATGAAACCAGAGTTTTTTCGGGCTACACACCGCGTACCTCACACGGAGAAAATTCTTCTCGTGTATCATATGCATCAAAAGATACTGAAACAAAAAAACAAGTAGTTGTTCCAGATACCTCTTGGGGTGGTGTTGCAGATTGGTATAATAAACACTTGGAAAAAGGTGATGACACTTATCATACGAAAGTAATATTCCCGAATATACTAAGGATGCTTGGTGATGTATCAGGAAAGAAAGTTCTTGATATGGCTTGTGGTCAAGGAATATTCGCAGAGCAATTGCGTGATAAAGGTGCATTTGTTACTGGGGTTGATATAGCCAAAGAACTTATAAAAATTGCTGAAGAAAAAAGTCAAAATATAAAAGAAAAAGGAACACACAAAGTTTCTTATCATGTTGCGTCAGCTGAAGATTTGTTTATGTTGAAAGATAAAAGTTTTGACGTTGTTGTTTGTATACTCGCTCTTCAGAATATCGAAAATTTACAAAAGACAATTGCCGAAGCTAAGAGAGTTCTTGTAAATGATGGAAAATTTATTTTTGTACTTAATCATCCAAGTTTTAGAAATGCCAAACAAACTTATTGGGGATATAATGAAAAGGACGGTATTCAATATAGACGTGTAGACGAATATATGTCTGAATCACATGTAAGAATTGATATGACACCAGGAAGTGTAAAAGATAAAAAGTTCACTGTCTCATTTCATAGACCACTTCAAGTTTATATAAAAGCACTCTCAAAATCAGGTCTCGTTGTTGCTCGTCTTGAAGAATGGGTAAGTCATCGCGAAAGTGAACGAGGTCCTCGTAAATCTGCAGAAGATAAGGCGCGCAAGGAAATACCTTTGTTTATGTGTATTGAAAGTACAGTTATTAAATAAAGACAATATGCGAAAGATTATGATATAATTTCTAAATATGAAAAAATTACATCGTCATCTTGAAACTGTGGAAGGTAAATTTATTATGAGTGTCGTTGCTGTTGTTGTTATATTGTTTGGATATTATTTCTACGCAACTCCATCACAAGATAATTCTAAAATTGAAGAAATTACTATTTCCGAGACAGATCATATTCGTGGAAAGCAAGATGCAAAATTAACTATTGTTGAGTTCGGTGACTATCAGTGCCCGGCTTGTGGAGTATATGAACCACTTATTAGACAAGTTACGGAAGATAATAAAGATATATTAAAAGTTGTTTTTAAACATTTTCCTTTAACTCAAATTCATCAGAATGCCTTACTTGGTGCAAAAGCAGCTGAAGCCGCTGGATTACAAGGCAAGTTCTGGGAGATGCATGAAATGCTTTTTGATAAACAAGAGGAATGGTCAAAGGGGATGAATGCCCGTGATTTTATTTTGACATACGCCACAACAATTGGTCTTAACACTAAGAAATTTTCGGATGATTTGAATAGTAAAGCGATCGAAGACAAGATTCTTGCAGAATTAAAAGAAGGAACAAGACTTGGTGTTCAAGGTACCCCAACATTCTTTCTAAATGGAAAGAAAATTGATAACCCAACCTCACTTGAGGCTTTTAATAAGCTTATTCTAGAAACTGCAGCGAATCTACCTAAGTAGTATTTGTGTTTCCTAACCACTAACCATCCAAACATGATAAAAGAATTTTTCCTAAAACAAGCTGTTAAGCACGGAACAAAGAATCTTCCAAAGGATCAACAGGAGATGCTTCAGAAAGCTGTAGAAAAAGACCCAAAACTTTTCGAAAAGATTGCAAAAGAAATTGATGTTTTGAAGAAAAGTGGAAAACCAGAGATGTATGCAGCACTTGATGTGATGAAGAAGTATCAGAAAGAGTTGCAAGCTCTTTTTATGGAGAAATAAAAAAAGCCACGCATCGCGTGGCTTTTTAAAATCATCTAGAGTTCCTTTCTGAAATGTAGGTAATTCTCAAGGGGGTGTTCCCGAGCAAACTTTGCATCCAGGTTGTGGCGGATTCTCACTGAAGCGACACCATGGCAAATCACATACACCACCCCGACCCATAGCCATTTGATTCCAAAAAAAAGGAACAGCCCGAGTGTAGTAAAAATTCCAAAGACAATTAGAATCAGAGCTTGGTAGCGAAAAAAGAAACTGTTTTTGGGAATGAATTCCCGATAAAGATTGTGAGCCCGCATGTTCTCACTAAACCTTAAAGCGGAATCCTGAGTTTCATAGTTCTTTGTAGTTTCTACACTCATTACTTTACTCCTCTAATATTTATTAGGAACATTATTCGACAAGTTGTCGATTTATCTTAAATTATCATATTTAGAGTAAAAGTCAAATAGCTTATACATTATATGGTTAAATCAAACAAAATTACAAGAAATGAATCTTATCCACAGTTGTTCTATTGTACTAGAACATTTGTTCTAGTATGATCATAATATGAAAGACGAACAAGAACTATCACAATTTTTCGCAGAGAATAAACGTATGCCAACGTACGAAGAGATGAAAAGTATCTTCGGAGTTGCTTCTAAGAATACCGTTGCATACAGAGTGAATAAATTATTAGAAAGTGGTTTCCTTACTAAATCAGGTAATAAACTATTGCTTACTGAAAGTGGCTATGTAATGCGACTAGGAACAGTACAAGCTGGATTCCCGACAGCCGCTGAAGAAGATATATCGTCTGAATTATTATCACTTGATGATTTTTTGGTTGAAAAAAAGAGCTCAACTTATATGTTAGAAGTAATGGGTGAATCGATGAAAGACGCAGGAATACTAGAAGGAGATCTTGTTTTAGTGGAAAGGGGAAGAACGCCACGGCGTGGAGATATAGTTCTTGCTCTTGTCGATAACGAATATACACTTAAATATTTGGATTCCGAAAATGGTAGACCAATACTTGTTCCTGCAAATAGAGCTTTTAAAAAAATATATCCGCAAAATTTAAAAATAGAAGCAGTGCTTAAAGCGGTAATTAGAAAATATAGATAATAACAAATATATGAAAATTTTAAACATATCAATCGAAATAGTTCATAATCCTAAAAATATTGAATCAACATATCTCAGTCGCAGAAGTGACTTTGTTAGAATTTTAAATACAGTATCAGAATTTTAAAATGCATTTTATATTTATTTCAAACTTCCTAGCGAGTAACTAATAACTTTTATTCATGACTATCTCCACCAAACAAGCCATCATAAGTATCACAACATCTGGGAAAAATTTTTCTCAAATAAATTATAGTCGTCGTATGTATGCAATAATTAGACGTTATACACCAAATGTTGTTGAAGGCAACACAAATGAATGTTTTGCTGACCTTACAGGACTTAGAACCTTTCTTAAGATGAGTTATAAAGAAATGGCACATAATATTGTTACAGATATAAAAAAAGAGATTGGAATTTTTTGTGCTATCCACGTTGTAACACAAGATACTTTTTTGATGGCAAAAAACAGAGCAAAGAAATCAAGAAACATTTCTACATATAAAGAAATGAATAAGCTTTTTGCTGGAACATTATTCACTACACGCAGAAGTCAAAAGAATTTAGGATCAAAAAAAGTAAGGTTAACCATTCCTTTTTTAGGCAAAGTTGTGTAAATTTTATTTTATACTAGGTAAATTCAATTGACTATAAATTTGTTAATACTCTACACATCAGTAGATCGACGCACTATATCAGATTTATAATTTTCTGCAGCTGCTTTTATTGCATAATCATTCGAAGCTTCTATTACGATGTCGAGTTTTGCAAGTAGGGCTATAGCTTCTTCACTGGATTGTATACCTTCTGGACTACCAAGTACCTCATCGACTTCAGAGAGAAGTCTCCCTGCATGTTCTTCTTTTGTTTCTTTATTGTCTATTCTTGCTTCGTGGTTAAGATTTTCTATAAATGACTGAAATGCACCATTTTGTTTGTTTTCCATAAGACTTCAAGTATATCAGATTAAGAATATGTAATGCTTTGATAAATTAATATGTAATCTTAATAAAGTGAACTAAAATATATTAATATTTTAGTGTTATAATGTAATTATTAATAGTAAATGCCTTAACTGATGAATTTTTCACAAGAGCCACCAAAAATTGCAATACCTGTAGAAGGAAAACCAGAAAGCGAAGAACATTTTTATGAGAGAGTTCTTTCTCCTCGAGACCCATCTTTGTCTGATATTTTTTTAAAGGTTATTGATAAACCTTCAATAAACAACGAAGATAAAATGGAATTATTATCTTTTCATCAGAAAATTAAAGATTTAGAAAAATTGGCGATGACTGACATGTTAACTGGTTTGCCAAACCGAGTAGAGTTTCATAAGGCCTTGGATTGGTTGTTTGCTATAAATAGCAGACGTGATAATGAAAAAGTAAAGTTTAGTCTCGTGGCATTTGACCTTGATGGTTTTAAAGCAGTGAATGATAGTTTTGGCCACGAAGCTGGTGATAAGTGTTTGCAATTGGTAGCATCTGAGGTTGGGACTGTTGTCAGAAGTTCAGATGTTTTTGCGCGAGAAGGAGGGGATGAGTTCCTTATACTATTACCAGATGTTGGTGATGAAGGAGCTCAAATTTTAGCTGAAAAAGTTTTTATGGCAATAACTAATAGTGTTACAGAAAAACTTAAAGTTATGTATCCTGGAAATGGAGGGATATCTGCTAGTATTGGCGTAGTTACTTACAAAACAGACAGTGAAAATAATTATGGTAACTTTGATAAAAATGATTTGGTAAAATATGCTGATTATGTAAGATATATGGTAAAAGCAGCTGGTAAAAAAGGAATACTAACATATGAAGAGGCTAGAAAACTTGATGAAGAATCAGGTAATGAATACTGGAAAGCTTACATAGAAGGTAAACACATAGATTAAATTAGTTTATTACAATAATTATTTTTGTGTTAGAATACGATGCATTAATAATTCTAAAACTATTAACTAGTAACTATTAACTATGAGTTTATCTATCGGAATTGTTGGACTTCCAAACGTCGGCAAGTCAACATTATTTAATGCAATAACAAATAAATCAGTTCCAGCTGATAATTATCCTTTTTGTACTATTGATCCATCAGTAGGAGTTGTTCCTGTGCCTGATGAGAGACTCGCAGTGTTATCAAAAATTTCTGGTTCTAGAAAATTAATTCCTGCCATTGTAGAATTCGTAGATATTGCAGGACTTGTAAAGGGGGCATCAGCTGGTGAAGGGCTTGGTAATGCATTTCTTTCACATATTCGGGAGACGGATGCAATTGCAGAAGTTGTGCGTATCTATGAGAATAGTGATTTGATACACGTAGAAGGAACTGTTGACCCACTTCGTGATATTGAGATTATCAATATGGAATTAATTCTTGCTGATATGCAAACAGTTGAGAAGCGTAGTCAAACCATTGGGCGCGATGTGAAGCGTGGTGATAAAGATGCGATTAAGCTCGCTGGACTACTTGAAGTATTAAAGAAAAATTTGGAGGAAGAAAAACTAGCGAATACTATTTCTTTTGATACTGAAGAGACCAAACTCGTACGTGACTTGCATCTGATTACTATGAAGCCATTTCTTTATGTTTTGAATAAGCAATCTGGTGGAAAAAATCTAGACGAAATGAACGATGAGAGGTTCACTAAGTTAATAAATTATTTCAAAGAAAATAATTTTAAATATGTAATAGTTGATGCCAAGATAGAAGATGAACTCAAAGAATTCGAAGGTGAGGAAAAAGAAATGATGCGTAACGAAATGAATGCACATGACAGTGGTGTAGATGGCCTAATCAAAGCTGGATATGACTTGCTCGGACTCGAGACATATCTTACAACTGGTGAAATGGAAACACGCGCATGGACAATTAAGAAAGGAAGCACGGCACCACGTGCGGCAGCTGCGATACACTCAGATTTTGAAACAAAGTTTATTCGTGCGGAAGTTGTTGCATATGATGACTTAGTCAAAGCCGGAAATTATGGAGATGCAAAGGCTCGGGGAGTATTAAGAACAGAAGGTAAGGAATATATAGTGAAAGATGGGGATGTCATTGAATTTAAGATTTAAACTAAAAATCAGCACCGAGGTGCTGATTTTTTCACTGAACTGGGACTGTTCCAAAATCTGAAAACTGTTTCCCGTATTTTTCCTTTAGCTCAGATCTTCCTACAAGTAACCTGTTATCGTTTCTAAGTATCGCTTCAACCAAAGGGTGGTTTTCTTCTAGAAGAAGGAAATACTTTGTCTCAATCCGGCTTTCTTCATTCTTATTATGAACTTCAAGAATGATTGAATCAGCAGATTCTTCGACAACAAGGACATGCGCAAATCCATTCGAACAACGTGGTAATCTTGCAAAGAGCGTTCTGCCATTCATGTCTCATCTCCAAAGTAAGAAGTAGATGGAATAACTATATAAAAATACTATACTAAATTTTAAATAATTGCAAAAAAGAGATAATGTAAAAACTCTTTTTTCTTTTCAGTTTTTTAAGGTATAATCATAAAATGTCTATAACAGTAAATGAAATCCGTTCAAAGTTTTTGAAATATATGGAAGAGAGAGGACATGTTGTTGTACCCTCATCTTCTCTTGTTCCAGAAAATGACCCCACTACACTTTTCACTGGTAGTGGTATGCAACCAATGGTTCCTTATCTTTTAGGACAACCACATCCACTAGGAAAGAGAATTGCAGATAGTCAAAAATCTTTTCGTTCTCAAGACATAGACGAGGTAGGAGATAATCGTCACACTACATTTTTTGAAATGCTTGGTAATTGGTCTTTTGGTGATTATTTTAAAGAAGATGAAATTAAATGGATGTTTGATTTTTTGATAAATGAACTTAACCTTAATCCGAACAAACTGTATATAACTTGTTTTAAAGGAAATGATTCTTTGGGTATTCCTCGCGATACATTTTCAGCAGAGCTTTGGCAAAAGCTTTTTGAGGAAAAAAATGTTGAGGCCAATATAAGCGATACACCAGAAGAAGGTATGAAGCAGAGTGAGAGAATATTTTATTACACAGAGAAAAAGAATTGGTGGTCAAGAATGGGAGTACCTGCGAATATGGGAGAAGGTGAACCAGGTGGACCAGACTCAGAAATGTTTTATGATTTTGATATAAGAGAAGAAAAGGGAATTCATGCTAATTCTAAGTTCGCTAATGAACCATGTCATCCGAATTGTGATTGTGGTAGATTTTTGGAAATTGGAAACAATGTGTTCATGCAGTACAAGAAGGCTGCGGGTGGATTCGAAGAATTACCACAAATGAATGTTGATCATGGTTCTGGTCTTGAGAGATATGCTTGTGCGCTTCGTGATGATTCGGATATTTTTAATATAGATGTATTCAATAATCCAAAGGATTATATTCAATTATTATCTGGCAAAAAATATGGTGAGAGTGATGAAATAACGTATGCGTATCGAGTTATACTCGATCATCTTCGTGCCGCAACATTTTTGATCGGGGATGATATATTACCTGGGAATAAAGACCAAATGTACTTCGTACGCAGACTTATTCGTCGCTCAGTAAGATTCGCTCGTAACTTAGGAATCAATAATAATTTTACAAAAGAAGTAGCTCTTTCATTTATTGAAGTTTATAGAGATGAGTATAAAAATCTTGATGAAAAGAAAGAAATAATTTTGAATGAATTGGAGAAGGAGGAAGTTAAGTTTAGAAAAACTCTTGAACACGGAATTAAACAATTTGAAAAAATCGCAAAAGGAGATATAAGTGGAGTAGATGCCTTTGACCTACTTCAAACATACGGTTTCCCAATTGAATTAACAGAAGAATTAGCAAAAGAAAAAGGAATTAATATTGATATTAATGAATTTGAAAAGTTGAAAGCAGAGCATTCAGAATCGTCTCGTACAGCAAGTGCAGGAAAGTTCAAGGGCGGTCTTGGGGGTGATGGAGAAATGGAAATAAAGTATCACACTGCAACCCACATGCTTCATCAGGCACTTCGTACTGTACTTGGTGATACGGTAGTACAAAAGGGTTCTAATATAACACCTGAGCGTTTACGTTTCGATTTTGCTTATGGAGAAAAGATGACCGATGAACAAAAGAAACAAGTTGAAGATTTGATTAATTCAAAAACAAAAGAAAATCTTCCTGTTATTCGTGAAGATATTTCAATAGATGAAGCAAAGTCTCGTGGAGCAATGGGATTGTTCACTGATAAATATGGTGACAAAGTAAGTATTTATAGAATAGGTGAAGGAAAGAATAAAGGAGATGATAATTTATTTTCAATTGAAATGTGTGGTGGTCCACATATATCAAACACAAGTGAGTTAGGTGTATTCAAAATAACAAAAGAGGAAGCAGTGTCTGCAGGTGTTCGTCGTATTAAGGCTACCTTATCATAAAATTATTTATAATGTGTATAACTAATTAGACAATAGTGAAGCTCGGGTGTAAAATTAATTTATGGAGAATATTAACTCAGTTTTTTTGACGAAAATAAAAAATCATAATAGTAATTAAAAAAAGTTATGAAGAACCTACCTCAACAACTAAAGGGCATAGCAATAGGAACCATTTTCTTTATTGGTCTATTATATGTAAGTGCATGGACTGGAGCTCCAACAGGAACACCACCAGCAAACAACGTAGATGCCCCTGTAAATGTTAGTATTAACTCGCAATATAAAGATGGAGCATTAGGTGTTGGAGGTTTGATTCGTGGTTATGCAGACGCAATATTTGATGGAGGTGTAAAAATAGGAACAACAACAGACGTTTGTAGTTCAGCATTAGGTGGAACATTGCGCTATAACAGCAGTGCTAGATGTGTAGAATTTTGTGATGAGTCATCATGGAAATGTACAAATCAGACAGCTACACCACCAACATGTACTTCGTTTACTTATTCCAGCTGGTCCCCGTCAGTTTGTGTTAATGGTACACAAACAAGAACTGTAACAACTTCATTACCATCTGGCTGTGTTGGAGGAACGTCATCAACAAGTCAAAGCTGTACCGTCCCAGATTTTTCTTATACTGCAACTATTTCTGACACACCAAATTATAATTTAAGAGATGTTGTTTTGGCTGCTGGATGGGATGGATCTAAAAAAGTGGTTGCAACTATTACTATAAACGGTGACGTATATTCAACTTCAAATGCTATTCCTGCCTTCGATACTGGAGATCTACCTGCAGGTTCAAGTGTTACAATTATAAATAATGGTAATATTATCGGTAAGGGTGGTAATGGTGGAGTAGGGTATGGATCAAGTTTATGGGCAGGCTTTGGATACGCCTATACAGTTGGTACCCCAGGTGAAGATGGTGGTCCAGCACTAAAAGTAAGAGCTATTACAGTTATTAGGAATTATGGTGTTATAGCAGGAGGAGGAGGAGGTGGTGGTGGTGGTGGATACGCATATAATAATTATTATTATCAGAACTATGGTAGTGCTGGTGGCGGTGGAGGTGGTGGTGGACAGGGATACAACGCAGGTAGTGCTGGTGGTGGTGGTATTTTAAGTGGATACAGTTCAGCGAGTGGTAATTCTGGTAGCTCTGGAACATTTAGTTCTGCTGGATTGGGTGCTACAGCTGTAAATTCTTCTAATTCACAAGGAGACGGTGCAGCTGTATATGGAAGTGCTGGAGGAAATGGTGGAACACTTGGCAATCCAGGACAAGTAGGAGGTAGTGGATCTGCTCAGTATGCTAGTGGTGGATATCCTGGAGGACTGGCAGGGAATTCAGTTATAGGTAATTCATATGTATCTTGGGAAGTTGTTGGAACTAGATTGGGTCCTGTTAATTAAATTTATGAATTTTTTTTACTTTAAACTATATATTATATGTTAGGTTATCCAATAAAAACAATCCTCGTATCTATTCTTATTTTTATGTTAGGAGTTGTTTCTAGTGTTTTTTTAACTATTTTATATTTCAAGATTAGTGGAAAAAATCCGGAAATGAATTATGCAAATACTAATACAAATAGTGTAAATGTAGACACAAATAAACCTATTGTTAAAAATGAAGAAACAAAGCAGAATTTTGAGATGAATTATATAGTTGGAGAAATAATTTCTTTAAGTGGAAATAAATTAAACATTAAAATTAATCCAGTATTAAATCCTATTTTTAAAGATAAAGGGGAAAGTGTTGTGGAGGTAACAGTAACAGATATGACCAAATTTGTGTCTATGGTACAAAAAGACGCGACAATTTTTAAAAAGGAGTTACTAGATTTTCAAAAAATACCCATTGCAAATAGAGATTTTTCTATGTCACCTCAACCCTTCTTAGAAAAGGAAACATCTCGCGACTTGTTTACTATAGGTAAAATGGTTGTAGTAAAATCAAAGGAAAAAATATCTAGTTCTACCACATCAATAAAAGCAGAATCAGTTGGTATAGCACCAGAGATACCTAAAGCTACATCACGATAAAAATATTTATTAGTAGGAGTTTTATATTCATAAAACGAGGCATATTTTAATCTTAATTAGTTTGTTGAATAGTAGTGATGTTGGTATTTCAAGTAATTAAGAAGAATAAAGGAAACTTTAAACTAAGTATTTTAATGATATAATGAAGGCGGTGCAGTAGTTGTGCGCCAAGTGTTCTTTTTAATGCAATTCAAGATAAGGATCCAATCATGAAAAATTGTGATAAGTGTCTCAAGTCACCCATTGTAACCGGAGCTGATATCAAGAGTTACAGACACGGTCTCCACATGAATGTGAATACTTTTGCTGGAGTTTTTTAAACCAGTCGGCAGAATGTCTCACGGCTTGAGCGATTGAATCGCCCACTTACAGAGGAGGAAAAAAGAAGTTTGCGCTTCGTTAGAAAAGACTGGAAATTTGATCCAAAGAAGTGTCGCGAGACTTTGATGGTTGATTCCAGAAACCAATAAGCCCATTGATGTACCAAACAGTAACAACAACACTGGAAGTATGTCAGTGGGTTGTTTTTTGTGTATTAGTAACTACCAACTATTTACTATTAGATATATACTGAATTAATAATATGAATGATTCAAAACCACACCTCGCTATTTCTGTTGGAGATACAGCCACACTAATTAACTATATGGTGGATGGTGAAGTAGTCGTGTCACACACGCATCCAATCGGTTACAAACATATTGAGGCTGATGGTATGAGTATTATTGCCGGATCAAAATTTATAGATGGAATTTTATATGCGCTAGAATTTATTTCACTACACGATAGAATTCCTACCGAATTTAAATTAGTTTCACCTAGATATTCAAGATGGATAGGCGAAGTAATAGAAAATAATTCTTATACACAGTTTTATACTGACGGAGCACCAATAAGTGTTACACTAGAAGGTATAACAGACGCTCCTCTTTCATATGCACGACATTCGCAAACCATACATTCGTTCAAGCTCTAATCGTGACCTCAATTCCCGTGTTGAGCAATTTGAAAGACACTCGTATGAAAGTGAAGATTATGATGAACGTGAAAATGGTCCAGTACAAATTCCAGTTAGACGTGTTAGAAGAAATGTAAATGATATGGATATGTATCCACGTAGAAGGATGGGTGATGTAAGGTATGAGGACGATGAGCCGTATGAAGAAGAAAGACACAATCGAAGAGCTAGTGATAATCAAACAAGGAGAATACATCGTGATGGCACTTTAGGTACTTGGATTTTTATAGCGGTAGTTGTTGTTTTTGCAGTTGTTGCAGGATTATTTACATATATATTCGATAGTGCCACTGTAACAATTGTCCCAAAGTACAAAGATGTTAACGATTACAATAAAACAATTTTATTTTCACAAAAGGAGACAGATTCTAGTAGTGTACCTTTCGTTGTAATTACCGCATCATCTACAAAAAGTAAAATATTGGCACTTTCTGAATCAAAAAAAGTAGAATCAAAAGCCTCAGGTAAAGTCATTATTTATAATAATTATGACTCTACTCCACAGAAACTTATTAAGAATACTAGATTAGAATCTGCGGCTGGTAAAATTTATCGCATTAATCAATCAGTTACTGTTCCAGGTAAAAAGGGAGATATCCCAGGTAGTGTAGAAGCAACTGTATATGCTGATAGTAATGGAACATCATATAACACCCAAGCAACTGATTTTAGTATTCCTGGATTCAAGGGGACACCTCAAGATAAAGCCTTTTATGCAAAAGGCAAGGGTGCAATCTCTGGTGGCTCGTCAGGTAATGTCTCCTCAGCTTCACTTTCTGATATTAATGCTGCAAAAGATGAACTGGCGTTGGAACTTGCTCAAGAAGTAAAGGCTGCATTAATGAAAATAAACAAAGAAGGATATATTGGTCTTTATGGAGCCTCAGAAATTACTTATATTGATAATGAGATTGAAGTATTGAATGGAACAACAGGTACATATGAAGTAACTGCTACAGGACATCTTATACTTGCTGATGCTTCTAAGTTAGCTCAGATTATCGGAAAAGAAGTTAGGGGTTACGCTAATGAACCAGTAAGACTAGGTTATACAGAAACACTTACATATACAAGAAAAGACACGGACCGTATTTCTACCAGTACAGCACTGTCAATTTTAGTAGAAGGTAAACCTCGCATTATTTGGGTTAGTGATACAGATAGTATTAAGGAAATGGTTCGCAGTAAGAAGCGAGATGAATTCAAATCTTTAATGAAAAATATAAGTACTATACAAACTGCTGCAATTAGTTTTTCACCATTATGGCTTTCTACTTTTCCATCTGATGTAGGAAAAATTGCTATTGTTGAGTCGTTACCAAAAAGATAACTAGATAAATAGCTTGGAATTTTAAGTTATTTTTGATACACTGAGTTACTAATATATGGATGAAACTGATATCGAAACTATTGAAGGACGTGTAATAGAAGCTCTTCCGAGCACTTTATTTCGTGTAGAAACAACAGATGGTAAAGTCTTAATCTCATATCTTGGTGGTAGAATGCGTGTTCATAAAATTAAAGTGCTTGTAGGCGACAAGGTGACTGTACAGGTAGATCCTTATGGAGGGAAAGGACGCATCATAAAACGAATGTAATCCTCCGTTAGTTGTAGTTATGTTATTCGTTAGGAAACAAGAATATTTTTGTATGTATTAAACGAAAAACTAATAACGTCCTAACGAAGAACTGTTAAAGTGCCATCACGTTTGCATTATTTATTAAATTATAGTATAATAACCCGCATATTTCTCATGAAAGTACGATCATCAGTAAAAACAATTTGTTCAAAATGTCAAATGCTAAAACGTGGTGGCGTACTTCGTGTTATTTGTGTTAATCCTAAGCACAAACAAGCACAAGGATAATACCGTATTTGATTAAACAGTAACTAGTAAAAACAACTAACAACCACCATTATGCGTATCTCAGGTATCACCCTCCCAGAAAATAAGCGTCTCGAAATTGCTCTAACAGCAGTTTATGGTGTTGGACGTCCACGTGCCAAGATGATTATCGAAAAATGTGGTCTAGATTTAGGAATGAGAACAACTGCTTTGACTACAGAGCAAGAAAATCTTATCCGTCGTGAAATTGAACTTTTTAAAACAGAAGGAGACCTAAAGCGTGAGACTCAACAAAATATTAAGCGTCTAAAGGATATTAAGGCTTACCGAGGTATTCGTCACATAAAGCACTTACCTGCTCGTGGACAGCGTACAAAGACAAATAGTAGAACAGTTCGTGGAAACGTTCGTCGTACTATGGGAAGTGGACGCCGTAAGACTGAGAAGACCTAAAAATTAATTTATAAATATATGGGAAAGAAAAGAATAGTAAAAAAGAATAGTTCTGGAGTTGATAGTGCTCTTAAGGCACGATCACTTGCAAAGGTAATCAAGAAGAAGATTGTTGAAGGAACACTCTTTGTTGAGTCTACCTATAACAACACTAGACTCTCACTTGCTGATCGTTCTGGTAATGTGTTGGCTTGGTCTTCATCAGGGTCTCTTGGATTTAAGGGTGCTAAAAAAGGAACTCCTTTCGCAGCTTCAAAAATTGGAGAACTTATCGGTGAAAAGGCACAGCAAATTGGTCTTAAAGAAGTTGCTGTTATTGTAAAAGGTGTTGGGTCTGGTCGCGAGTCGGCAATTCGTGGGTTTTCAACCTTCGGTGTAGAAATCATTTCTATTATTGATAAAACTCCAGTTCCACATAATGGACCAAAGCCACGTAAGCCTCGTCACGTTTAATAATAATTATAAAAATATATGAGTAGAATTACATGTAAAAGTTGTCGTCGTCTCGGAGAGTCACTATGTGGCCGTGAGAAGTGTGCTTACAAAAAGCGCCCATATGCTCCAGGAAAACTAGATAGTGAACGTAAGCATCGTTCAAACGTATCTGAATACGGAGAACAGCTTCGTGCAAAGCAAAAAATGAGAGTAACTTACGGACTCATGGAAAAGCAATTTTCTATGTATGTAAAACGTGCTACTGCAACTCATGAATCTGGAGATGGCTCAGTTACACCAGCACTTAAGCTTGCTCGTGAACTAGAATCAAGACTTGATAATATTGTATTTAGAATTGGTTTTGCTAATACAAGAGCTCTAGCTCGTCAACTTGTATCACATGGTCATATTCTAGTTAATGGACGTCGTGTAAACATTGCTTCTCACCAAATAAAAATTGGAGATGTTGTATCTATCCGTGAGGGTAGTAAGACAGCGAAGGTTTTTGAAGGGTTAGGAGAGAGATTGACAGCATCTGCACCGAATCATGTTTTCGTAGTTAATCCTACAACTTTTTCAGCAGAAATTAAAAGTGTTGTTCGTGAGGTTGGTCCAATGTTCGATACACAAAAGGTGCTTGAGTATTACTCTAGATAGTAAATTACTAGTTTACGGCCAAGCCGCGAACTTGCTAGTTCGAAAGTTGAAAGTATGTAAAGTGGTCACTAATTTGGATTTAATTTTTACTTTACAGACTTAAAACTTTTGACTTAAGTTTATCCACTACCACATACTTGCATATTTTGCAATTTCGGGTTAGAATAGGATAACTTTACTTAATAAGAGGGTCTTGTTCGTGTTTCTGTTTCTTGTAGGAGTATAAACTAATAATTAAGAACACAATTTTGCATATGTCTTCACATTCTATCATTTTGCCTTCAAAGCCAAGAATCGTTAAAGAAGACGCCACTTCTGGCGTGTATGAAATAGACGGATTATATCCAGGATATGGACATACTTTAGGAAATTCACTTCGTCGTATCATTCTTTCATCTGTACCTGGTGCATCTATCACATCATTATCTATTGATGGTGTAAAGCATGAATTTTCAGCAATTGATGGAATCAAAGAAGACGTTATTGCTATTATTCTTAATCTTAAGAAGACTCGTTTTAAATTACATGGGGATGATGCACAAAAAGCAACTCTAAATATTAAGGGTGCAAAAATTACCACAGCTGATAATATTTCTCTTCCTTCACAACTTGAAATCATGAACAAGGATCAATATATTTGTGAATCAACTGCAAAGGATGTTGATCTAGCTATTGAACTTACAATTGAAAAAGGTCTAGGTTATGTACCTCGTGAAGTTCTTTTGAAGGATAAGGCAGATATCGGAACAATCGTTCTTGATGCATCATTTACTCCTATTCGTCGCGCTAGTTACGAAGTAGAAAACATGCGTGTTGGTGACAGAACTGACCATAACCGTCTTCGTGTTTCTATCGAAACAGATGGAACAGTTACTCCACATGAGGTTCTTGAATCATCAATACACACAATGATTACACAACTTCAATCTATTGTTGGTTTCCGTGCTGAAGTTATTGATATGCCAAAGGAGTCAAAACAAGAGCCTATTGTTGATTCTTCTGACTCACTTGATCTTACAGATGCAACAAAAGTTAAGATTGAAGATTTGGGATTATCTACTCGTACCGAAAATGCTCTTGTTACTGCATCTGTTCGTACGGCAGGAGGACTTGCTCGTAAATCAGAAGCTGACCTTTTAGCAACTGATGGTCTTGGGGAAAAAGGAATTAATGAAATTAAAAAAGCACTATTTGATTTAGGTCTTACGCTTAAGGCATAGCAAAAAGGTCAGAATCATGATATAGTAGAGCACTAATAGACAACGTATGAAACATCACAAATCATTCAGAAAATTCGGACGAGAAAAAAACGAGCGCAAAGCATTTGTGCGTGGACTTCTTGTTAATCTTATTCGTCATGGTCGCATTGAGACTACACTTGCTCGCGCAAAAGAGATACGTCCTTTTGTTGAGAAGTTAGTTACTCTTGCAAAGGAGGACACTGTTGCACGTCGTCGTCTCATTATGTCTCGTATTATGAATCAAGATATTGAAACATCAAAGTTATTTGCTGAATATGCTGTGAAGTATAAGGCTGTATCTGGTGGATATACTCGTATTCTAAAACTACCTACACGTATTTCAGACGGTGCTGAAAAAGCTATTATCGAATTTGTATAATTTTACTACTATGAACCACATTATTGACGCAACAGACAGACCATTAGGAAGAGTAGCTACAGAAGTAGCAGCACTACTTAATGCAAAAAATAGTATTCATTTCGTAAAAAATCGTGTGGCAGAAGTTTCTGTTAAAGTAACCAATGCTTCAAAAATTAAAGTAACAGGAAGTAAAATGAAGGACAGTGTTCATAAATCATTCTCTGGTTACCCAAGCGGTCTAAAAGAAATGCCTCTTTCATATGTTGTTGCAAAGAAGGGTTTTTCAGAGCTTCTCACACATGCTGTACGTGGAATGTTACCAAAGAATAAGTTACAAGATATTCGTATGAAGAATCTCGTGATTGAGGAATAATAATTTTAAATATATATGGCTACAGAAACAAAACAGAGATACATAGAAGCAGTAGGACGTCGTAAGACAGCGATTGCTCGTGTTCGTATTACACCTGCAACAAAGACTTCTTTCGTTGTTAACGATAAGGATGTTAAGGAATATTTCGTAACAGAAGAACTTCAAATGATTGCTCAAGAAGCGATTAGTAAATCAGAAGTTGGTGAAAAGTTCTCAGTATCTATTCACGTATTAGGTGGTGGTATTCATGCACAAGCAGAAGCTGTACGTCATGGACTATCTCGTACGCTCGTTCTTCGTGATGAAAACATCAAGAACACTCTTAAGAAACTTGGATTTCTAAAGCGTGACTCACGTCAAGTTGAAAGAAAGAAATTCGGTCTTAAGAAAGCACGTAAAGCTCCAACTTGGTCAAAGCGTTAATAATAATAAACTGCACATATGTGCAGTTTATTTTTTCAAGTAAGTCAAATGTGGATAAGTTACATAATGGGTATCAGTTTTGTGTTACAGTGTCCTATATGAACAGTGGATCAACAATAAATACAAGAACTCAAGATTCTTTCACTAAGGCATCTTTGATAATGATATTATCTATAATACTTGGTACTGTAACTTATGCATGGGTAGGTCCAACAAGTATGGCTCCTAACGGAAATGTACCTCCACCGATTAATGTTGGTTCAGTTCTGCAAGAAAAGTTGGGAGGACTTAAAATATTTGGTGACTTAACTGTTGGAACGACAACTAGTCCAAATGCAACTTTAACTGTCCATGGGAAAATATATTCTGAATCTACATTAAGTTCTGATACTGCACATACAGTTGTCACTAAGGATTTTATCCCAAGGTGTTCTTCAGGTAAGTTCTTAACAAGTGATGGGAATCAGCTGTTGTGCAAAACAGCCACAGTTCCTCCTTCCTGCGGAACAGAGTCAAATGTTGGTCCAAACACAGTTGTTACGTTTACATCTTCATGTGTGTTCGTTGTTCCTGACGGAGTTAATTCTGTTAATTTGAAAGTGGTTGGAGGTGGAGGTGGAGGTGGAGGAGGGTCTGATTTTGGTGGTGCTAGTAGTGGGGGACAGAGTGGAACACAGTCATCGTTCTCAACAGTTGTAGCTTTACCTGGTGGTGGTGGAGGTGGAGCAGGGATGCTTCAATATAATTACGTGTGTTATGGAGGCGCAGCAGGTGCTGGATACCCTTCTGGAACAGAAGGGGTAACTTGTGGATATGGATCGGTTACTGGCGCTTCCAATGGTTCTGGATACGGTTCAGGTGGGGATGGTAAAACCTCTGCTATTGATGGTGGTGGAGGAGGAGGTAGTGGTGGTGCTGGACAAGTTGTTACACAGACATTAAGTGTCACTTCAGGTCAAAACATATCTGTTGTAGTTGGGGGTGGAGGATCACGAGGATCTAGTACATATGGTAATGTTGGTACTTCTGGTACAAACGGTGTTGTTACTGCTACTTATACTACACCATAATCCAAAATATAATGGAAAAGTTCTTCTAAAATTTATGAGTCCGAATTTAAAAAATATTATTATATATATTCTCATCTTAATTATAGGAGTTTTTATTGGTGGTTACTCAGTGAATTTATATTTCAAGACCAAAATTCAGAAAATATTTATGAGTAATGTTACTTCTAGCGAATCAGTAAATAATGATGTATTTGATAACAATGCTCAAGCATCTAACTCAAAAATTTTAAAAACAAAGTATTTTGTTGGAGATGTTGTTTCTTTTTCTGGTGATACAATTATTATAGACTCTGAAAATATATTGTATCCGTTGTCCGTTTCTAAAGAAAAGCACCAAGTAACCGTCAAAATAGATAATAATACAAAATTTATTAGTACCACCTTAAAAGATAAGGCAATTTTTGAAAAGGAAATGCGTGATTATAAAAATATTCCAATTGACAAAAGAGCGCAGATTACATCACCAAAATCTTTAATTGAAAAAGAAATACCTCGTAATTCAATTAGTGTTGGTAAAAAAATAGTCATTAAATCAAAAGAAGAGTTAGTTTCTACTACTAAATATTTTGTAGCTGAATCGATTAGTTTAACTTATGAATTGTCTAAAGCCACAAATTAAATACCGGGGACTCTTTTAAGGAAACCTCTTAAAGCTCCAACCTGGTCAAAGCGTTAAAAACAAAAACCTGTCATTTGACAGGTTTTTTGTTTTTAGAATTACATATTTGTATGCTAAAATTAATTCATATGAATAATCTAGAAAAAAATACACCACAAAATAATGAACCAGAGAATCCAGGGAGAAGAGGTTTTCTTGGGAAGATGTTCGGAGCTGCTGCACTTGGAACAGTTGCTGCTATGGCTGGAAATAAATATATTAAACAAGAGCTCGAGAATAATAATGAAATTAATAATCTATACTTATCTTTTAAAGATAAAGAAAATGATATTCACAAAGTAAACGAAGCTACTGCTTTATTAATAGAAGAAATGAATAAAAGCAGTATTGACCAGGTAAAAATTTCAGGAATGGGTCATCCAAATGATCGTATAGATATTTTGAGGGACTTTTTAACCAAACACCTTAATTCCAAAATTGGAAATAAATATTCATTTAAGAATAGAATATTTTCATCTGGTGTTTATAAAAGAGAGGACTTAATTGATATTTTGAGCGCCACAACAAAGTAGTTTTGTAATTTTAAATTAGCCGTGTTAGTGTAGTTTTAGAGGTTTCAATTAGTTGTCTAATTTGTGGAGGAAAAAATGAATACACGTGAAATAATTGTAAATCTTGATGAAGACTCAGTAAAGAGAATCGGAATACTTTTTGGAGATGATGTTACGACAATGGAGGGTGCTGAAGATTTTTTTAAACTAGCGATGGTAACCCTTTTATCAATGGGTGAAGAGATGAAAAAGGGGAGAATAATTGTTTCTATGAACCCAAACGCGGTTGGTGGTTTTACAGGATTGAAATTTGATTTCCCAAAGCCAAAACCAATATGCAGAGTCAAATAGATTTTAAATCAAACAGCACTTAGGTGCTGTTTTTGTTTTTTTACTTAATTATGCTAGTGTTCTTGTAGAAATACTGCACATTCATATTTAAAGGAGAAACAAAGTGCTTGGATATCTTCTTGAAAAAAGACCACAAGAAATTTATAGACTTGAGTTAAATGAAAATGGTTTTGTTTTTAAAATTCGAAATGCATTTTTTGAGTACTTACTCAATTGTATTAAAAAAGAGGAAGACAAAATTCATTTAATAAAACTTGCAAATGATGTAGTTGAAGGCGTAGTCATTTTCTACATAAATTTGCCATTTATCAGATATCCAAATTTTTCACACAAATCAACAGATTGGAAGAGTTTGTGCAAATGTGCAGAAGATATGAGTTTTCTATTTCGTCTGCTTAATTATCCACCAACAGACTTGGATTTGGTAGGTAATCACTCATACTGTTTAAGTGAAAAGACACAGCTCATGACTATTTCTACTAGTCATTATAGTAATGACGGTTTTCACTCTTCTCCGATTGAAGTTGGGTTTAGTAGAAAGGCTTGTGAACTTCTTGTTACTTCATTTAAACAGGATACACACTTTAAAGAATGTGAGGAGTCTGCGCATAGTGTGTACTTTGGTTTATCCTCCAAAACAAAAAGTGAATTTGAGAGAAGTAAAAAGACTTTCCTAAAATATTCCGGAGGATTCATGGGGATAACTGCCATGGTAAGAGGCGGAGGCACTCCACACTTCGTTGTTCCAGGAAACTGTGCTTGTTTGGGTGCAAATCCAGATAGGTTCAAGTTTGATAGGGATACGCATTCTCACAACATGGATTCTTCATTACAACAGATGAGTATGCTCGCATCTTTGGTTACGTTCTGGAATAAGGTTCTAATTCCATTACAGGACGGAAGCTAATCATTTGATTTTGAATCACCACACTTGCTGTGGTGATTTTTCTTGACTTTTTTTTCAATATAATTTATATATTATATGTGCGAGAAAAATGCTATACTGATAATAACGGAATTACGGAAACGACAGATAATTCAGGAATACAGAAATGTGTATATTAGTAAGATTTTGTAATGATATTGAGTACGTATGAATAATAATGATGAAGAAATAATTAAAGATGATGTAACACAAGAGGAACAAACAGAAATTAAAAAAGAACAAATAACTAGTGACGACACAGACGATATTTCTTTTGAAGAAGTAGATGAAGATGGTGAGCAAAATGTAAAAGTTACTATTAAAAAACTTCGTGAAAAGATTAAGAAATTAGAAAGTGAAAAGCAGGAATACTTAGATTTAAGTCAACGCACAAGAGCTGACTATGTTAACTTCAAAAAAGAAGTTGAAAGCAATCTAGTTTCGAACAGGAAGTTTGCTACAAAGAGATTTATTGAAGAGTTGCTTCCAGTACTTGATTCATATGATATGGCACAAGGAAACGCAGAAGCCTGGGAGAAGGTAGATAAGAATTGGAGAGTTGGAATTGAATATATTTTTAATCAATTCAAAACCGTGCTTGAAAATGAAGGAGTAACACAGTTCGGAAAAATTGGAGATAGTTTTAATCCGGAATTACATGAAACAATGCTGTCAGTGGAAGTTAATAATGAAAATGAAGATGAAAAAATTGTGAAGGTGTTACAAAATGGATATAAGATGCACGATAGTATATTACGTCCAGCTCGTGTACATGTTGGTCAGTTTAAAAAAGAGAATTAATTTAGAAATTTAAAATAATATAAAACTTATGGCAAAAATAATTGGAATTGATTTAGGAACAACAAACTCAGCAGTTGCAATAATCGAAGCAGGGCAACCAAAAATCATAGAAAATACTGAAGGTAATCGTACAACTCCTTCAGTTGTTTCAGTAAATAAAAACGGTGAGCGCGCAGTTGGCCAAATAGCAAAACGTCAAGCAGTAACTAATCCAGAAAATACAATTTATGGAGTAAAGCGCTTCATGGGTCATTCATTCACAGACAAAGAAGTGCAAAATGATATTCCTCGCGTTGCTTACAAATTAAAAGCAAGTAGTAATGGGGGTGTATCTATTTCATTAGGTGGTAAAGATACTCGTCCAGAAGAAATCTCCGCGATGATTTTACAAAAAATTAAGACAGATGTAGAGGCAAAAACAGGTGAGACAATTACTCAAGCTGTTATTACTGTTCCTGCATATTTCAATGATGTACAACGTCAAGCAACTATTGATGCGGGTAAAATCGCAGGACTTGAAGTTATGCGTATCATTCCTGAACCAACAGCAGCAGCTCTCGCTTATGGATTCAACAGTACCAAGAATGAAAAGATTGCAGTGTATGACTTCGGAGGAGGAACATTTGATATTTCTATTCTAGAAGTAGGTGATGGTGTTGTAGAAGTAAAATCAGTTGACGGTGACTCACACTTAGGAGGACGTGACATTGACCAGAAGTTCGTAGAATATATTGCTTCTGAATTTAAGAAAGATCAAGGTATTGATGTTTCAAAAGATGCGCTTGCATTACAGCGTCTTGATGAAGCAGCAGAAAAGGCAAAGCATGAACTTTCTACACAATTAGAAACAGAAATTAATCTTCCATTTATCACTTCTGGGGTTGATGGTCCAAAGCACTTAGTTGTGAAAGTTACTCGTGCGAAGTTAGAAGAAATTGCAAAAGAATTTGTTGACCGCTCAATTGAAATTACAAAGCGAGCACTTGAGGCATCTCCATTTAAGAAAGAAGAAATTCATGAAATTATTATGGTTGGAGGACAAACTCGTATGCCTATGATTGTGGAAGCCGTGAAGGCATTATTTGGTAAGGAGCCAAATCGTTCAATTAACCCAGACGAAGTGGTGGCGCTCGGTGCTGCTGTTCAAGCTGGAGTATTACAAGGAGATGTGAAAGACGTTCTTCTTCTTGACGTTATTCCACTTTCTCTTGGTATTGAAACTATGGGAGGTGTTGCAACCAAGCTTGTTGAAAGGAATATGACTATTCCAACAGCAAAGTCACAAATTTTCTCAACAGCATCAGACAATCAAACCTCCGTTGAAATTCACATTACTCAAGGTGAAAGACCACTTGCTGCTGATAATAAGTCACTAGGTAGATTTATTCTTGACGGTATTCCACCAGCACCACGAGGTATGCCACAAGTTGAAGTTACATTCGACGTAGATGCTAACGGTATCTTAAACGTTGCTGCGAAAGATAAAACATCTGGTAAGGTTCAATCCATTCGTATTGAAGCATCATCTGGTCTATCTGATGAAGATATAAAGAAAATGCAAAACGATGCTGAAGCACATGCTGATGAAGATAAAAAGAAAATGGAACTTGTTGAAGTAAAGAATATGGCAGACACAATGGTTCATACCGCAGAAAAAGCAATCAAAGATGCGGGGGATAAAATTTCTGAAGAAATAAAGAAGGAAGTTACAGATGCTATCGCGGAAGTGAAAACGGCTCGTAATGGAGATAATAAGGAAGTGCTTACAAAAGCAACTGAGAATCTTTCAGAAAAAATGATGAAAATTGGTGAGGCTATGAAATCAGCCAATGATCAAGCAACTCAATCAAACGCTACAGAAACAACTGAAGCTCCAAAAGAAGAAGGAAATGATGCGTCAGAAACAAAAAAAGATGACACAGGTGCAAATGCATAGTTTGTGTTAGAATATTCTTATCATGGCAACAAAAGACTATTACAATCTACTTGGTGTAGATAAGAGTGCTTCGAAAGACGATATTAAAAAAGCGTTTTATAAACTTGCTGCAAAATATCACCCTGATAAAAAAGGAGGGGATGAGGCGAAATTCAAAGAAATAAACGAAGCGTATCAGACACTTTCTGATGAGAAAAAAAGAAAGGAGTATGATACTTACGGACAAACATTCAATGGACAAGGCCCGATGGGTGGTCAAGGAGGATTCGGTGGTTTCGGAGGATTCAATCAATCAGATTTTCAAGACATGCAATTTGATTTTGGGGACCTTGGAGATATATTTGGAGACATGTTCGGAGGGGGCGGAGGTTCTCGCCAAAAACGTGGACGAGATATTTCACTTGAAATTGATGTACCATTTACAGAGGCAATTTTTGGAACAGAGAGAAATGTTTTGCTTTCAAAAGTAAGTACTTGTAAAACATGTACTGGAAGCGGTGCAAAAGTTGGAACTAAAAAGAAAATTTGTACCACATGTAATGGTCAAGGAAAAGTTCACGATGTGAAGAAGACATTCATGGGTAATTTCCAGACAGTTCGTACATGTGATAGTTGTCGTGGAGTAGGGCAGATTCCAGAAGAGAAGTGTCATGATTGTAAAGGTCATGGTGTGTCGAATGTTCGTGAAGAAGTTAATATCGCTATTCCAGCTGGAATGGGTAATGGTGAAATGATACGTATGTCACAAATGGGTGAAGCAGTGTCAGGTGGAGTATCAGGGGACTTATATGTAAAGATAAATGTTACACCTCACAAGATTTGGAAGCGCGAAGGAAACGACTTAGTTATCACTCATGAGATTAAATTGACAGATGCGCTTTTGGGTGTAAAACATACAATTGACGGATTAGATGGAAAAGTCGAAATAGATGTCCCAGCAGGAGCTCAGACAGGCGAAATTTTGCGTGTAAAAGGCCGTGGAGTGCCCCATATTCACGATAAAGGGCGTCGTGGGGATATATTAGTAAAACTAAATATTCACATGCCTAAGAAGCTTTCTAGGAAGGCTATGGAGCTTGTCGAAGGTCTACAAAACGAAGGGTTGTAGGTGGGAATAAATGAAGTAGCATTAATACAAAAAGGATATGCGTGAAGCATATCTTTTTTTGTATTATTTTTCATCTATTGTTGACCTTGTATAAATAAAGGTCTAGAATATTAAAGTTGCGTTCTTTTCTAAAAAGGGGGGTGTCATGATTGATAAAGGGGTTCAAAAGGCGAGTGTATTTATTCAGCAAATGAATGCCTTATTTGGTAGAACCAGAATTGGTGGCATAGTTAACGAATATGTAGATTTTTTTGACTTACTGCTTTCAAAAAGTAGTCATGATGTTAACAAACTTCTTCGACAATATTTGGTCAGAACATTGGCATCAAGTAGGTACATTAGAAGTATTAATTCTGGTGAACTATATGTTGTTTTTTATGATGGGGGAAGTTATTGTTTGCGTGGGGACGAACTTCTTAATCCTGATATAAAAATACCATCATATAGCGAAATATTCTCAGAGCATATATGGTATCAAAAAACGGGATATAGACCAAAAATTGCAGAGGGTTACAAAACAGTTGATGACCTCATAGAGGCGAGAATTACATCTGCTTTGAAGATGATTAATTTTCTAAGAGATACTCTGGAAAGTGGGGTATCACCATGGGACTATGTTCATCTCTCTACTGATGGGCAAAAAATAAAGGAGGAATTAATTTGTCTTGTGGGGGGAATGATTAATCAAACAGAGGCAGATATTAAAATAATTGAAGAAAATGAAGGTCCAGCTTTTTTGCTTGATGATTACAGAAAAGACTTAAGAAGAAACAAAATAATCAGTAGATGTTTAACTAAAACGGTTATTCCAAAAAATTGAACCCAACGACATGGTTCACAAATTAAAGCCCTAGAATATCTTCGGGCTTTTCTTTTTTCTGCTAGTTGATACACTTATAGAAAATAAAATTAAAATTTATGCTTGTACAATACGCAGTTATTGCATACGTGCTCATAATGTTACCAATTGGAATTTACGCTAGTCGAAAAGTTAAAAATACAGGAGACTATGTTTTGGCCGGTCGGTCACTTCCGTTTTATATGGCTCTCGCTACAGTGTTCGCGACATGGTTCGGTAGTGAGTCTATTTTGGGTGCTAGTACAAAGTTCGCAGAAGGTGGATTCAGTAATGTAATTGAAGATCCATTTGGTGCAGCACTTTGTTTAATTATTGCTGGACTTTTTTTCAATAGAAAGTTGTATGAATTAAATTTTTTGACAATCGGGGATTATTTTAAAAGTCGTTATAACACAATTATTGCAGTATTCCTGTCAGTAGCAATTATTGTTAGTTACTTCGGTTGGGTGGCTGCACAGTTTCTTGCATTAGGGCTAGTTCTTTCATTAGTTATTCCAGCCCTTTCCTTAAAATGGGCGATTTTACTTGCAGCTGCAATTGTAACTCTATATACATTCTTTGGAGGAATGCGCTCTGTTGCGTTATTGGATACTATACAGTCGGTAGTTATTATTATTGGTCTTGGGGCTATTTTTGCGTATGCACTTTCAAAAATAGGGGGAATTGATATGCTTATTAGTCAAACACCTAAAGAGTATTGGAAGGTTACACCGAGTTTGTCCGGCTCATTAACTGAGTGGATAATATTCGTAACAGCTCTTATGACTATTGGTCTAGGTTCTATACCTCAACAAGATGTTTATCAACGTGCCATGAGTGCTAAGTCTGCAACAGTGTCCGTCTGGGCATCGGTTGTAGGCGGTCTTCTCTACTTTAGTATTGTACTTATTCCACTTTTTATTGCTGGCATTGCTCGTATTTTGTATCCTGATGTTCTTGCAAATGACCCACAAAATCTAGTATTAACACTTGTGCAAGATCACACCCCGGTAGTGATACAAATTTTGTTTTTTGGAGCACTTGTTTCTGCTATTATATCAACCGCATCTGGTGCTTTACTTGCGCCAGGAACACTGCTAGCTGAAAATGTTATCAAGCCATTTTTTACGGATATTTCTGATAAATTGAGATTGCATATTATTCGTACCGCTGTTGTTCTCGTATCTTTTGGTGGAATATTTTTAGCACTTAAAGATGATGCCCGTATTTATGATTTGGTTTCTAGTGCGTATTCCGTCACACTTGTTGCAGGGTTTATACCGCTTGTAGTAGGTCTATATAGTAAGAAAGCTAATTCATTTGGAGCTCTCCTTTCTATTGTTCTTGGAGTATGTACATGGCAGTATTGGAATCTTTATGTAACAACATCAGAAATACCTGGTACATTCGTTGGATTTATTGCTTCTATTGTTGGAATGATTTTGGGAACAGTTATTGGAACATTTATTTTGGAAGAGGAAAAGATTATGCCTAAAAAAGAAGGAGAAATTTCTTAATAATCGTAAAATTAAATATTGATATAAGTATTGTTTTGTGTTAGTTTTATTTAGGTTGTTACTTACATAGATAAGGAGAAACAAATGGAAATACGCACATATGAAAATGTTCAAAAACTTCCAGGCGATTATACTTCTGAACTTTCTGAGGTTTTTATAACCAGTGAAAGTTTGATGGCAGAGGAACAGGATTCCGAATTACGCGATTTCTTGCTTGCTCTTTTGGAAATTAATTTGCGTCTAACTGCTCACGTTTTTCTTGATAGAAGACAAAGTTCACTTGGAGGAAGTAAGATTCGCATTGTGATTACTACTACTCCTACACTGAAAGGTATAATTTGGGGTATAGGTTATGATCCCTCACCTGAAGGTGGTCAATATGTTGAGTCAATACATGTGGATGTTGATATTTCAAAAGTAGGTGATGATTTTAAGGAAGAATATAAACTTCAGAAAAAAGATTTTGAAGGATGGAAAAAATTCTTCCTTAATATTTTTGAGATGATGCGTGAAGAGAGTAAATCTCGCATAAAAAGATCAGAAGAACTTCTGATATGCTTAACACCAATTCAAACTGAAACCACCCAGTAACACTGGGTGGTTTTCTTATTTTATACTTATTTGTTACACTGTATAACATGTCAAAGAAAATCTTAGTTTCTGGAATCAAACCAACAGGGAGACTTCATTTTGGGAATTACTTTGGTGCAATGAAGCAGAATATTGACCTATCAAATTCTGGAGAATATGAGAGTTATGTTTTTATTGCTGATTATCACGCTCTCACAACTGTCCGAAATGGTGATGAGTTGCGACAGCAGACTATAGAAGCCGTTGCTTCATACATTGCTTGTGGACTGGATGTTTCAAAAGTTGTTTTGTTCAAGCAGTCATCTGTTCCTCAAGTTACTGAACTAACTTGGATTTTTAATAACCTCGTAACTATACCGTACATGATGAGAGCTCATGCATTCAAGGATAGAGAGGCAAAAAACGAAGAAGTTAATTTAGGTCTTTTTGATTATCCAGTACTTATGGCTTCTGACATTTTAATTTACGGTGCTGATATTGTTCCAGTAGGGGCTGATCAAAAGCAACATGTAGAATATGCTCGTGATATCGCTGGATATTATAATCGTGCGTATAATGTTGAAGAATTTAAATTACCGAAAGATTTGATAATTGAAAATGTTGCCTCACTCCCTGGTGTAGATGGCCAAAAGATGAGTAAGGGGTATAACAATCACATTGAACTATTTTGTTCTGATGAAGATTTAAAAAAACGAGTGATGAGTATTGTCACTGATAGTGCGAGTCCAGAAGACAAGAAGAATCCAGATGAAAATAATATTTATAAAATTCATAAACTTTTCTTGAATGAAGAAGAGGATAAAAATTTGCGTGAAAAGTTTGAAAATGGTGGATATGGATACAAGCAAGCAAAGGATGATTTGCTTGTTACTATTATGAAGTGGAGAGAGGGAAAGAAAGAGAAGTACGATGAACTACTATCGGACACATCTTTTATACTTAATCTCTTAAAAGAAAATGGTGAATCTGCGAGAATTAAAGCAGAAGAAAAAATGATTATAGTTCGTAAGCAGATTGGATTGGAATAATAATATGAACATGGAAAAGATACCAGAACAAATACCGATGGATTTTGGAGATACATCAAGTAATCAACAAGCGAGTGCCACGGCTCTCTCTTGGAAAAATAATCCCAATATAAAACCAGATGCATCACAGTTTCCTGATAGTGAAAATATAATTAATATTGAATTTAGAAACGGTGAATGGATGGTAATTTATAGACCAGATGATGCTGGTGAAATGTATAAGCGATAACCGCTGTCTATCCCAGGCCTTGCTTAGATAGATAAATTTATATTTTGATTTTTCACTAAAATTTGTTAGAATTTTTGCATCCAGTCACTGATGTTTAGTGTCTCTCCGTTAAGGATTCAGTCGTGGAAGGGCTGTTTAGATACCGGTTAAGGAATACATGCTCTGATGACAACAACTTCCATGAATTAGGAAAAGTGTTGTCTCGTGGTAAAATCCACAAAAGTCGCTCCACCGAGAAGTGTTGTACGGGTTCAAAGAGTTATATCAGTTTCGCGATTCGGAAAGATTCACAACCTCGCGCCGAATACATCCCCGCAAACAAAACATCAGTTTGCGGGGATTTTTATTTCTTGCATGCTTATACATATGTGATAGTATAAATATAAGCATTGATGAAGCTGACAACTTCGGAGCAAAGGTTAAATTTAATAAATAAGAGTGGCTACAATAAGTAGCAAGGTATGGTGGCACCACGGTTCTCCGCAATCGTCCGTACACAAATATACACTAGTTGTATATTTTGTTTACGGACTATTTTATTTTTATGACAAGAACTTATATCAAAGACATTTCTCAAAATATTGGAAGTGAAGTAACAGTTAAAGGTTGGGTTGATGTTAGACGTGACCAAGGGAAAATGGTTTTCCTAGATTTACGTGATGTTACAGGCAAAGTACAAGCTGTAGTACTTCCTAACCATGTAGAGGCACTAGAAGTCGCACAAAAGGTCCGTCCAGAATGGGTGCTCGCAGTTACAGCACAGGTTAATAAGCGCCCAGAGAAGAATATAAAGGTAGGTGTTGTAGGGGGTGATGTGGAACTTGAAGTTTTGGCAATTGAAGTTTTGAATGAAGCTACTACACCCGCTTTTGATATTTCTACGGACGGATATGAAGTTGGTGAGGAGGTACGTCTTGAATATAAGTATCTTGATCAACGTCGTGCTCGCATTTTACATAATATAAAAATGCGCCACAAGGTAGTGAAATACATTCGTGACTATTTCGATGCGAATAATTTCTTTGAAGTAGAAACACCATTACTCACTAATCCAACACCAGAAGGCTCACGTAGTTATTTGGTCCCATCAAGAGTACATACTGGTAGTTTCTATGCTCTTCCACAATCTCCACAACAGTATAAGCAGTTGTTAATGGCGGGAGGATTTGAAAGATATTTCCAAATAGCCAAGTGTATGCGAGATGAAGATACTCGTGGTGATAGACAACCAGAGTTCACTCAATTAGATATTGAAATGAGTTTCGTTACTCAAGAAGAAGTGATGAAAACAAATGAAGAATTGTTAATTAAATTAGTCACTGACTTATTCCCAGATAAAATAATTCAAACTATACCATTCCCAGTATTAACCTATAAGGAAGTAATGGAAAAGTATGGAACAGATAAGCCGGACCTAAGAGAAAACAAAGAAGACAAGAATCTTTTGGCTTTTTGTTGGGTAATTGATTTTCCAGCATTTGAAAAAACAGGAGAAGATAACGTGGACGGAACAGGTGAGTGGACTTTTACCCACAACCCATTTACAGGAGTAAAGAAAGAATTCACCGCTGATTTAATTGAAAAGAAAAATATTGGAAGTATTATTTCTACTCAATATGACGTTGCTATGAATGGATATGAATTAGGTGGTGGAGGTATACGTCTTCATAAAGCAGAGGAGCTTAGAAAAGTTTTTGAAATTATGGGGTATAGTGATGAAAGAATTGAAAGTAATTTCGGTCATATGTTAAAAGCTCTCGCATCAGGTACGCCACCACATGGAGGAATTGCATGGGGATTAGACAGGCTACTAATGATACTTCTTAATGAACAAAATATTCGTGAAGTAATGGCATTTCCAAAGACAGGTGAAGGGCGAGATATACTCATGCAAGCACCAAGTCCTGCACCAGATAAGACACTTAGAGAATTAAAAATCTCAATTACAAAATAAGTATAATTAGGTCTGTTTCGTGCTAATATTAGTATATGAAAAAGTTTTTAATTATTACTTTTATTTTTCTATCCTTTACTGAAGGTATTTTTGCAGTCACAAAAACTACATTTGAAAAAGCAGTCTGGATTCCATATTGGAGAAAAACAGAAGGAGCAAGCACCACACTTGCCAACCTCGATAAACTTACTCAAATTAGTCCTTTTGCTTATGAACTTCAAACCGATGGTTCAATTAAGAATGTTTTAAAAATAGAGGAGGAACCATGGACAACTTTAATTACCGAAGCAAAAAAGAAAAAAGTTAAAGTGTACCCAAGTATACTTTCGTATCCTCATAATGAAAAAGAGAAGTATTTACAATATCTTTTATTTTCTCAGAAAAAGAAAAGACAAGCTCATGTAAAGGAAATAGTTGCTCTTGTTAAGAAAAATAAATTTGATGGTATAGATATTGACTATGAAGCGAAGCTTGCTGAGTCGAGACCATACTTCTCTGCTTTTTTAACGGAACTATCTACTGCACTTCATAAAGAAAAGAAACAATTAATTTGTACTGTCGAGGCTCGTACACCACCAGATAGCAGATATGCAACTACTTCAAAAGAAATACTTGCAAGGGTTGAATATTCTAATGACTATAAAGTAATTGGTAAGGTTTGTGACCAAGTGCGTATTATGGCTTATGACCAAGCAGGAGATGATGCACGTCTGACTATTCACAACACGAATCTTGGGAATGTTTATAAGCCTGTTGCTGATATTGAGTGGATAAAAAAAGTCGTAACACATGCTATGTGGGATATTCCTGCAAAGAAAATTATCTTAGGTGTTCCAACATATGGATATAAATATGAAATTATTCCTTCAGTAGGGACTTCATCACAAAAGTATTCCAGAATTGGTTCTATGAATTGGAATTATGCTGATGAACTTGCAAGGAGCTTGAATATTTCACCAGTTCGCAATAATTCTGGAGAAATTAGTTTTACTTACTCTACTAGCACAGGAGTAAGTGGTGAACAATTAGGAGGAATGAAACAATACTTGGTTTGGTATTCTGACGCTATATCTATCGCTGACAAAATACGTATTGCAAAATTATACAAAATTGGAGGAGTTGTTGTTTTTAAGATTGACGGTGGTAATGATCCGAAAATTTGGGAAGTGTTGAAATAGTAATAAATTACCCCACCTACTTTGTCGAACATAAGTTTTTATCGATCAATGTACTAAATGTACATTTTCCTCTAAAAATTTTCATTCCCCTAGTATCTGTAATAATTTTGTCTATTCAAATATTTTAAAAAATCACTAATAATTATCAACTAGTAACCAGTAACTATTAACTATATACTAGTTGTATGGAATTCACAGTAAAATTAGACCGATATGAGGGTCCATATACAAAACTTCTTGAATTGATTGAACAGAGGAAACTTTCGATTACTGAAATATCACTAGTCTCTGTTGCTGATGATTATATTTCATATATAAAAACTCTTGAACAGAAAAACTTGGTGGATATTTCACAATTTATTGTTGTTGCCTCTACTCTAATTTTGATGAAGGTAAAATCTTTGCTCCCGGGAATTGTATATACCGAAGAAGAAGAAAAACAGGTGCATGATTTGGAAAGAAAGTTGGAGCTTTATGCTATCTTAACAGATGCATGTCAAAAAGTAGCTTCATTCTATAACAAAGGACCTCTTCATTCTCGTGAATATGTTAAATACAAAGGTCAACCAGTTTTTGTGCCAGATAGTCGTGTTACAAAAGAAATGCTTCAATCTATCGCATCGCTTACGCTTATGTCTTTTGTTACACCAAAGCAACTAGTGAAAGTTGCTGTAGAACAAGCGTTGCGTATAGAAAATGTAATTGAGAGTCTTCTGGAGAGAGTGCGAACTATACCTCAGGTAACATTACAAAGTTTAGCTAATGGTGCAGGGACAATAGAAGAGCGCAAGAAAATACTTATTGTTAATTTTATTGCAATTTTGGAACTACTGCGCACTGGTTCAATTAATGTTGAACAACATGCAGACGGGGGAGAAATTAGCATAGTCTCAAGTCTTAAAGTCAAAAGTCCTTAAAGTGAACACATTCGAATTTACTTTTAACTTTATGGACTTTATAGACTTTTAACTTTGTTATTCGCCTTACAATATTTTAATAAATTAAAAATGACTACTTATCAAAATTATTCGTGATACACTTATACATATTATGCTTCAAAAAATAGTTACAGTACTTTTCTTATCAGGAGAACCATTACCTATTGCAACAGTTGCTAGTATTATTGGTGTAACTAATCTTGAAATAGAAAATAGTCTTGATGAGCTAAATAAATCATTGAACAGTATCGGCCTGTCATTACTTAGCGCAACTGATGGTATTTCTATTGTTACACATTCCACACAAGCTCCACTTGTAGAGAAATTTTGGAAAGAAGAATTAAAAGGAGACTTGACTCCAGCAACACTGCAAGTATTAACACTAGTAGCTTATCTTGGCGTAAGTTCAAGAGAACAGATTTCCTATATAAGGGGTGTGCAATCTTCGCAGTCAATTAGAACTCTAACAACTAGAGGATTAATTTCAAGAATTGGTGAAGCTTGTACCTTAACGTCAGATGCGCTTAAGCAGCTTGGTGTTACAAAGGTTGAAGATCTACCGGACTATCAAAGGATACATACTGAATTAATTGAAAAACTTGAAGGATACAATCCATAGTAGTTTTGTTATGATCAAGCACTCACGTCATCATAATATAGATAATGCAATTGTGTATGGGTTAGCTGTTATTTCTGTTCTAATCCTCTCCAATATTGAAAAACCTATTTTTTATTTACAGAATAAGTTTATTCCTAAAATAATTACTCATCAAAAAATAGAAACAGCTAATAGTTCAATTTTTAATAAAAGTGCATTTAATAATATAAAAATAAAAGGAAAAGCATACGTTGTTTATGACATTGTTGCCAAAGAGGTAATATCAGAAAAAAATGGAAACGTCGTTCTTCCAATAGCTAGTATTACAAAAGTCATGACTTCTGTTAGTGCGAGAATGCATAATGATGGAAATAAAAATATAAAGATATTGTCATCGAGTATTGATGGGGCATATGATCTTGGATTAAAAAAGGACCAAGTGTGGACCCTAAATGAATTATTAAAATATACTCTAATATTTTCATCAAATGATGGTGCACAAGCTATTGCTGATGTATTAGGTGGAAGGAATTTTTTTGTATCACAGATGAACAGTGATGCATTATCACTCGGACTCCCACTACACTTCACACACCCGGCTGGATTAGACGTTGATGGAAAAATTGGAGGCGAGGGTTCAGCTTTATCTGTTGCAAAGTTAGTAATGATTGCACATAAACTTTTTCCAGAAATATTTGACGTCACTACAAAAACTAGAGCAAGCATGAATTCAAGTAGTGGTAGAATATCAGGCATACCAAATACTAATCAACACGTCTATAGTTTTAGAGGTATACAACTTTCAAAAACAGGATTCACAGATGATGCAGGTGGGAATTTAGTGATTATAGTAGATATTTCTATTGGACACCCTGTAGCTATTGTTGTTTTAGGCTCAACTAGGGAAGAAAGATTTTCTGACGTTGACATATTGTATAAGGCGTTGCAAAAAAGTATTACTAAATAATTTAAACTACTATACTTTTTCTTAAATAATGTATACAACTCAAGCATTAATTTAATATCTAATATGATATACTTAATTCATGCTAGCATTAGACCCGTTTAAAGTACTTCTTCCGGCAGTTATATCTTTTGCTATTGGAATTATTATTGCCCCCGTAATTGGGCGTTTTTTAATAGAGAATAAACTTTGGAAAAAGAAAAATGTCACAAAAACAATTGACGGCAAAGAGGCTACAATTACTGCGTCACTACATAATGATGAGAAGTTACCCGTACCGCGTTTAGGTGGTTCAGTTGTATGGGTTTCAGTTTTTGTAACAGCACTACTAATTTGGTTTATTTCAAAAGTTTTCCCCATACCATTTACTGAGAAATTAGTTTTTATTTCTCGTAATCAAACATGGTTGCCATTAATGGCAATGTTCGTCGGTGCCGTGGTCGGAGCAATTGATGACCTGTTGGTTGTTGAAGCATTTGGTAGTAAATTAAATTCATATATAGGGGGAGGCCTCTCATTTCCAGTTAGATTAATCGCTGTTTCACTTCTTGGGCTTTTTGCTGGGTGGTGGTTTTATGCAAAACTAGGTGTTGACGCTGTGTACATTCCTTTTTATGGACATATTCATCTTGGTGGATTACTGTTTATTCTTTTCTTTGTCGTCGTGACTCTTGCAACTTTTTCTACTGGGGTTATTGATGGAGTAGATGGTTTATCTGGTGGTGTAATGTCAGCAGTTTTTACAGCATATGGCATGATTGCCTATGTCCACGGACAAGTAGATATTGCAGCATTTTGTTTCGTCGTACTTGGAGGAATTATGGCATTTTTGTGGTTTAATATTCCTCCCGCACTTTTTTATTTAACGGAAACAGGAATGTTGGCACTTTCCTTGTCATTATCTGTTATTGCTTTTTTAACTGATGCAGTTATGTATCTACCCATCATTGCTTTTCCACTCATGATGACAACAGTGTCTGTTATTCTGCAGCTTGCGTGGAAGAAGATTTTTAAGAAAAAATTATTCATTGTTGCACCATTACATCATCATTTCCAAGCTAAAGGTTGGACGTCAGCAAAAGTAACAATGAGATATTGGATTGTTTCTTATATGTGCGCATTGCTTGGTGTAGTAATTGTATTGGTTAGTTAATTATTATGTTTAAGAATGTAGACAAAACACTATTAATAACAGTTATATTAATTCTCGTAACTGGTCTTGTAACCTTCGGTTCAGCGGCACTCGGTGTACTTGCAGTTAATGAAGTAAAATTTTATTCAATAATAAAAACACAACTAATATACGCTCTTGTTGGTGGAAGTTTAGCATTATGTCTTGGAGCCCTTATACCTTTTGAGTTTTATAAAAAGTATGCATTCGTATTGTTCGGGTCAGCTCTTTTTGTAACATCACTAGTTTTTGTTCCTTTTTTATCTAGATATCACGGTGGAGCACACAGATGGCTTGATTTGGGCCCAGTTTCTGTTCAGCCAAGTGAATTTCTAAAATTTACTTTTGTGGTTATTGTTGCGTATTGGTGCACAAAATACAGAAACTTATTTAAAAACTGGCAATATGGATTATTACCATACGCACTTTCAGTTGTAGTTGTTTCAGTTATTTTGTTATTGCAACCTGACTTCGGCACATATTTTATTATTATGACAGCATCATTCGCTACATATTTTATTGGAGGTGCACGTAAACGACATATTCAGATACTTGTAATAACAGGAATAATTGGTTTTGCTCTACTCTTAATGGTAAGACCATATATGATGGAAAGAGTAAAAACATTCATTAACAACACACATGACCCTCGGGGATCTTCATGGCAGCTTAATCAATCCTTAATTGCATTAGGTGGTGGTGGATTAACAGGGAGAGGGCTCGGACAAAGTGTGCAAAAGTTTAATTATCTTCCAGAACCAATTGGAGATTCTATTTTTGCAGTTTTTGGTGAGGAGGTTGGATTTTTTGGTGCACTTTATATCATTATTCTATATGGTATAGTAGGTAATAGGGGGTATTATATTTTTAGAGAAACAAAAGATCAATTTGGTCGTTTACTAGCAATTGGTATAGTTTCAATTATTCTTGCTCAAGCAACACTAAATATTGGTTCTATATTAGGTCTGTTGCCTTTAACAGGTGTGCCACTACCATTAATTTCACACGGAGGGACAGCATTAATGGTTACATTGTTTGAGTTCGGTGTTTTGTTAAATATTTCTAAATCAATTCAAAAATATTCATGAAAATAGTAATTACAGGAGCAGGGGGTGGACATTTTTATCCGCTAATCGCGGTGATTGAAAGTGCAAGAAAGCAGACTTTTGTTCAAAAAATAGTAGAGCCAGAAGTTTTCTTTTTTTCTGATAAACCATATGATGAAAAAGCATTATTTGAAGAGCAGATAAAATTCGTGCATGTACCTGCAGGAAAATTGCGAGTCTACCCTTCATTTGAAACAATAACGGATATTTTTAAAACATTTTATGGATGTATTATTGCTGTTTTAAAATTATACTCAATATACCCAGATGTAGTTTTTGCAAAAGGGGGATATGCTAGTTTCCCTACACTTTTCGCTGCCAAGATTCTCTCTATACCTGTCGTAGTTCATGAAAGTGATACTATTCCTGGACGAACAACTCAATTTGGTGGTAAGTTTGCATCTCGTGTTGCTATTTCTTATCCTGAAGCGTCCCCATTTTTCCCAAAGGAAACAATAGCATTAACTGGTCAACCAATAAGAAGCGCACTAATACCACCAGAAAATTTTAAAAGAGAGTATGGTAATAAAGAACGTCCAGCTATTATGATTTTGTGTGGCTCACAAGGAAGTCAGAGAATTAATGAAGCAATCCTCGAGATACTTCCTCAACTACTTGATAGATATGATATTGTGCATCAAACAGGAATTGCTAATTTGGAAGAAGTTAAAAAGTTAACAACAGAAATGTTAAAAGAGCACAAATTTAAAAATCACTATTTTGTTGATGGTTTTATTGATTTGTCACTATTTTATCCAAAAGTAGATATGGTAATAACACGTGGTAGTTCTGCAATGTTCGAAATTGCATTATGGCAACTACCGATGTTAGTTATTCCTATCCCACAAAGTATAAGTCGAGACCAATGTAGTAATGCATACGCAATGGCTAGTCGTGGAATAGCCTCTGTTCTTGAAGAAAATAATCTTGGTCAAGCGATAATTTTTACAGAAATTTCTCGTATTTTGGATAATAAGGAAAACTATATGAAGATGTCAGAATCTAGTATGAAACTTAATAATAGTAGAGAATCTGCAAATGTTATAGCTAGAGAACTGATAAGAATTTGCTTGTCACATAGTTAACGGTTAATAGCTTATGGTCTATAGCATATAGCTATAATACAATACAAAAAGAAAACCCGCCGAAACGAGTTTTCGTGTCGACGAGTAGATATTCAACCTGGACCAATTTCATTTTCTTTACTGTTATGAAGTATGAACATTCGTGCGCCGTACAAAATTCCTGTGCAGGCAAGAATGCTTAGTCCAGAAAGCACAACAGCCATAGACAACATATCAAAACTCATCCGTGGCGTTATCCATTCGCGATTGAAGCCGAAAATAAGCGAAATTGGAAGTGATGCAAATCCAATGAAAATCATGAAAGCTGCGACAGCAATCAAAAACATTTCAAAGCGATTAAACATAAGAGTTTCTCCTTAAAATTTAATGAGCAGGCAACTCTTCTATTATCACATATTTATAGCACAATGTCAATAGTGATAAAAGTCTTGAACATATAGAATATTAATTAGAATGTAGTATGTTGCCATTTTGGACATATCTAAATATTATTAATTTTAAACATAATATATGATATTTATATTTAAATATACTTATCAATAATTTTCTAATTGCTAATGGCAACAAGCTGTTCACGATGATATACTATGTAAATATGGTTACATCAAAAATAGTTACACGTTTTGCTCCTAGCCCAACAGGTCTTCTTCATATGGGTAATTATCGTACCGCTGTTTTTGCATACTTATATGCTCGTAAAAATGGAGGTAAATTTATTCTTCGTATAGAAGATACTGACCGCGAACGTAGCAAAAAGGAATATGAGGATAATATAATAGAAAGTCTAGAATGGTTGGGTCTTAATTATGACGAAAAGTATCGCCAAAGTGAACACGTAGAATCTCACACAAGACATCTGCAAAAATTGATTGATGACGGTCATGCATATATATCCAAAGAAGAGGCAAAAGATGGAAGTGGGGTGATGAGAGAATTGGTAAGATTTAAGAATAAAGGGGAAGTGGTAGTTTTTGAAGATGCAATACGTGGACGAATAGAAACTGATACAACAGACTTAGGTGATTTTGTTATTGCAAAGTCAATTACAGAACCACTTTTTCATATTGCTGTTGTTGTTGATGACCACGAAGAAGGGGTGACACATATACTTCGAGGAGAAGACCATATTCCGAACACTCCACGTCAAATTCTAATCAGAGAAGCGTTAGGATTTCCTCAGCCAGTGTATGCGCATCTACCATTAGTATTATCAGAAGATAGAACTAAGCTCTCAAAGAGAAAAGGAGCTCTTCCTGTAACCGCGTATCGTGACATGGGATATTTGCCTTCAGCAATTATAAACTTCATGACTTTCATTGGATTTAATCCAGGAGGAGAAAAGGAGATTTTTACACTTGATGAATTAGTTGAAGTTTTTGATTTGGTAAAAATACACAAAGGAGGAGCAATTTTCAATAAAGAAAAACTTTCATGGATGAATAAAGAACATATAAGATTACAGTCAGTTGAGACGCAATATAATACTGTGAAAATTTATATGGAGAAATATCCAGAAGATATTTTGAAGAGACTATTACCAGCAGTTATAGATAGAATTTCTACTTACGGTGAATTAAATGAAATTAAGAATTTGGAGTTCGGGTTTTTTATAAATACACCTGTTTATAATGTTGAGAAAATTACTTGGAAAGATGCTGGAAAAATTGAAGCTTCACAACACTTAAAATCAGTAAAGGAATTATTAACTAAAGCAGATTTCACATCACCTGAGACTATCAAGCAATCAATTATAGGTTATGCAGAAGAAAAAGGTAAAGGTAATGTTCTTTGGCCACTTCGTATGACTTTATCTGGTCAAGAAAAGTCAGTAGATCCATTTACAATTTGTTATGTATTAGGAATTGATGAAGTTATTAAACGTATAGATTCAGTATGTCAATTGCTTGATGCATAAATTAATATTATGATACGCAGCTCTTTTTTAAATTCAATATTTCTCACAATGTTAATGTTTGCACTAAGTACGCCATTTGTTTCACTTGCCCAAACAGCAGAAGATAACCAAACAGCTGAACAGCTTCAGTCCGATTTGAATTCATTGTCTGATAAAATTAAAGCATTAGATGCTGAAATAAAAAATTATAATTCTAAGGTTGCAAAAACTCAAGGTGAAGCTAAGACACTTAAGCAGGCTTTGGCTCGCCTTGAAGAAAGACGTGTTGGGCTTATAAAAGATATTGATTATACAAAACTTCGTATTGCTCGTGCACAAGAAAATATCAATTATACAAAAAATAAAATATCAGCCACAGAAAATGTTCTAGATAGGAATAAAAAAGCCCTAGCTCTTTCACTTAGGTCATTTGTTCAGTCTGAGCAATTCGTTCCACCATTTATCGGTGCATTAGCACCAGGGGCACATTTATCTGATGCATTAGAGATTATGAAACGTGAAGGAGAATCTTCAAAGGCCATTAATCAAAAAGTTCAAAATCTTATCGATACAAAAACTGCGCTTTCATTACAAAAAGCAAGCTATGAATCTCGTAAACATATTTTGGAAAATTTGAATGAAACTTTAACTGATCAAAAGGATTTAGTTGTGCAAACTTCTAAAGATAAAAATTCACTTCTCATTCAAACAAAAAACAAAGAAAGTGAATATAAAAAACTTTTAGCAGAAAAGAGAAAGAAAAAAGATGAAGTTGAATCTGAAATGCTTGACGTAGAATCAAAGTTACGTGTTATTGTTGACGCCTCAAAACTTCCTAGTACGGGGAGAGGGGTTCTTCAATATCCTGTTGAAAATGTAGTTATTACTCAAAATTTTGGCAATACTTCGTTCTCAACAAAAAACCCTCAAGTCTATAATGGTTCAGGTCACAATGGAGTTGATTTTGCTGTTAGAGTCGGCACCCCAATTTATTCTGCTGGTGCAGGGGTTGTTCTTGGGACCGGTAACACTGACACAGCTTGTAATGGTGTATCATACGGAAAATGGGTATTGATTAGACATGCAAATGGTCTTACTACACTTTATGCGCATCTTTCAGTAATTCAAGTAGCAACAGGTGAGAAAGTAACTTCAAGACAAAAAATCGGCCTTTCTGGTAATACTGGATATAGCACTGGTCCACATCTTCACTTTACTGTGTATGCGTCCGATGCTGTCCATATTTCGGGGCCAAATGAATATAAGAGTAAAGTTTGTGGAACGAATATGATTATGCCACTTGCCCCACGGGCTGGGTATCTTAACCCACTTAGTTATTTATAGTACACTTATTAATAAACTATATGATTACATTTACTACTCCTGCGTTCATACTTATATTAGTCGTGTCGTTTCTAATTGGTGTAATAGTTGCAATAACTACTATATATTTTAATAATAATTAATATGATGACTTTTACACTTCCTGCATTTATTCTAATCGTATTTACTTCTTTTATAATTGGAATTATATTTGGTACTTGGGTTTTTCTAAATAAAGTAAATTAATATATTTACTTAATGTCTTAATTAAAAGGTGATGCAAAGTTCAACTACTTTCAATAGTAGTAAAAGTAATATTCTATAAATAATGCGAAATAAACTACTATAAATTTAAACTTAAGAACAAATTGTTATATTCACCAAATATGAATTTAGGCAGTTGGTATATTATATTTTTCCTAATAGATTAGAGAAAGACATTGTTAGTAGATAATTTATAACTATTTCATTTTACAGATAGTTTGCCCATATCAGAATGGATTTGTAACAGTTCGAAAAAATCCTTTAAATTCAACGGTTGTCCACACATTCAATATGTATTAATGGGTATATAATTAATAAATAATGAAAACATTACAAAAAGGAATCATATTTTTTGTAGCTATGTTTCTGTATTTTTTTAACTCCTTTTCTCCAGTTTCGGCATCTACTTGGTCACAAATTGTGACGTCAAATTCCAATGTATATTCAAACTCAGTAGACAATTCTCTTTACACAGTTTTATATGGTAGTTTTATTTCTGTTAAGAAATTTGATGGATCATCTTGGAATTTTGTCGGAGCACAGTCCTTTGCTGATTGTCTTTGTGATAGCCAACAATTTGATTTAGCTTTTCATCCTGTTACGGGTGAGCCCTACATTGCTTACAGGGATACAGATGCTTCATCAGCACATGTCACAGTTAAAAAATTTGACGGATCTTCCTGGGTGAATGTCGGCTCCTCTAAATTTTCTCGTGGTGTTATAAATAGTGTGAAAATTTCTTTTAATCCGATAACAAATGAACCATATGTTATTTTCAATAATTTTGATACTAATACAAATTATTTGGTTGAATACGACGCTATTGTTATGAAATTTAATGGAACCTCTTGGGTGACAATTGGTGATGAAAATGATTTTAGTGATGATGTGAGATTTCCAGGAATTAGTTTTGATTTAGTTACGGGTGATCCATATGTTGTCTACAGTGATATGGATATTGCTAGAAAGGTAGTCGTTAAAAAATTCAATGGTACTTCCTGGAGTGCTGTCGGCTCTCTTGGCATAAGCGAAGCCGCAGCTGATTATACTAAAATACTTTTCAATCCAGAAACCAATGAGCCATACGTTGCTTATATAGATGTAGAAAATTCTAATAAACCTACCGTTATGAAATTCAATGGAACATCATGGGAGCCTATTGGAAAGCCAGGTTTTGCAAATTATTCTGGGTATAACACATATACAATTGATTTTGATATAAAATTTAGACCCGGGTCTAATGAACTGTATTTGACTCACGATGGAGGGGGGTACCCGAATACCAAAAAGTCACTAATGAAATACAATGGACTTTCATGGAAAGATACTGAGGACGCTGATTTCTTGACTTCTGCTAATTTTAATAGCCTTGCCTTTTCTTCCTCCACTGGCAAGATGTATTTAGGGCTTAGCTATCACCCTTCTGTTGGTTCTGGTATTGTTGAGTTTCCTTTAGTTGCTGAGACACCTGTACCATCTGTTGCGAGTGGCACATATACAGGTGTTCAATCAGTTTCACTTACATCAAAAACACAAGGGGCAACTATTTATTATACTACAGATGGAACAACACCTACACAAAGCTCTAATTTATATTCTAGCCCAATTAATGCATCATCAAGTCTTACTTTAAAAGCAATTGCGATAAAATCAGGTTTACCAGATAGTGATATTTTGGTTGAATCTTATTCTATATTAGATAATAAAGCTGTCAAACCAGAGGCGTACCATCCTACAGGAACATTCAGAAATACTCAACTTATAACACTCACAACAAATACATCTGGGGCGACTATTTATTACACTACAGATGGAGCAACTCCAACACAAAGTTCCAGCGTATATTCCGGCCCTGTGAACATATCAACAAGTATTACTTTAAAAGCAATAGCAGTCAAATCAGGTTTATCAGACAGTGATGTGATGACAGAAGTTTATACAATTTCTAAGTGGGCAAATGTTGGTGAGGAATTTTTTAGTACAGGCGCAGTAAACTATGTTGATATTGCATTTAATCCATCCACAAATGAGCCATATGTTTCCTATAGTGATTATTCTACATCAGTTTACGGCCCCACAGTAAAAAAGTTCAGTGGCTCTTCTTGGGAGACTGTCGGCACTGAGGGTTTTTCAGCCACTCGAATGGATAATTCTAAAATAGAATTTAATCCCGCCACAAACGAACCCTATCTTCTAGGTGGCTATGGAACAATGAGTTTGTTCAAATTCAACGGATCTTCTTGGGTTACAGTTGGTTCTACAATATCTCAAACATCTTACTATTCATTAGCTTTTAATCCATCAACAAATGAACCATACGCTGCTTACGCTGATTATTCAAGTGGAAGAAACGGCAAAGTAACAGTTAAAAAATTTGACGGATCTTCTTGGGTTAGTGTTGGTTCCGAAGGTTTTAGTTCTAGTATAGCCTATGACAAAATAACTCTTAAATTTAACGAAGTTGATGGTTTCCCGTATGTTGCTTATTCTAATGGTAACTACACAACAGTTTCAAAATTTGATGGCACGTCCTGGGTTAATGTATGGTCATCTGCATTAAATGAGTACGGAAGAATTTATTTTGATATAAATCAAACAACTGGACACATGTATGTTTTTTTGGATAGTAGTTATCTTTTTGAATTTGATGGCACGTCTTGGGTTGAACAACTTCAATCTGATTATCTGTCGGCTATAAATAATTTATTTATTAATCAAGTAACAGGTGACGTTTATGTTTTGTATCAAGACTATATGTTAACAGGTAGATCAAGTATTAAGAAGTATAATGGCACATCATGGTCTGATGTAGACACTGCATCTTTTAGTACGAATGGTGTTCGTGATTTTGCACCTGCTTTTCATCCGGTAACAAATGATTTATATGTTGTTTATGGAGATTATAATTCACCAAACAGAGTAAGTGTAAAATATTTACCAACGACCGTAGTTTCTGTACCGACACCTTCTGTTTTATCTGGTACTTTTTATAATAACCAATCAGTAGAACTTTCTTCTGAGACAGCAACTTCTACAATTTATTACACTACGGACGGATCATCGCCAACTTCATCATCAACATTATATTCAAGTGCTATAACTATCTCATCAGATATAACACTGAAAGCAATTGCCATAAAAGATGGAACAGAAAGTAGTGTTATGGTAGAAACCTATTTGTTCAAAGTAGCAACTACCACAGCATCAGTCACTGGTGGAACATTTAATTCCGACCAAGAAGTAACCCTTTCTTCTGTGACATCTACCAGTACTATATATTACACAACAGATGGTTCCACTCCGACGTCAACATCAACACAGTATTCTGGACCAATTACTGTAGCTTCTTCTACAACCCTTAAAGCAATTGGTATTAAGAGCTTGTATGCCGACAGTGAAATAATGACAGAGGTGTACACATTGCAAGTTGCCACTCCAACACCTTCAGTTGCAGGGGGTACCTACGCAGGCTCACAATCGATAACACTATCTTCAGGAGCAACTAGTACAACATTTTATTACACAACAGATGGTTCTACTCCGACAGCGACATCAACACTATATTCTAGTGGAATTACAATATCTTCCACAACAACATTGAAAGTAATAGCTGTTAAATCAGGGTATTCTGATAGTGAAATTATGAGTGAAAGTTATTTTATTACACTCCCTCAAGTAGAAATACCAACAGTATCAGTTTCTGGTGGAACATTTAATTCCGATCAAGAAGTCACACTCTCCTCTGTAACTTCCACTACTACTATATATTACACAACAGATGGTTCTACCCCAACATCAACATCAACTCTCTATACTGGGGCTATTATAATCGCCACATCAACAACATTAAAAGCTATTGGTATAAAATCTGAATATTCTAATAGTTTAATAATGTCAGAATTATATACATTTATAACCGCTACTCCTACGCCATCAGTTTCTGGAGGTACGTTTGGAACAACTCAGTCGGTCTCTCTTACGTCTTCGACAACTGGAGTCACTATCTATTACACAACAGATGGATCTACACCAAACTCGAGCTCAACAGTGTATGGAAGTACATTAAACATTGCTTCTTCAACGGTACTTAAGGTAATCGCTACCAAGTCAGGATATTCGGACAGTGATGTAATTACTGAAATTTATACATTCCAAGCAGCTACTCCGACAGCTTCACCAACAGGACTAACATCATCGTCTAGTCAGTCAATTACACTCTCATCTGCAACAGCTGAGTCACTAATTTATTATACTATTGATGGATCAACACCAACCATTAGCTCAACACTTTACTCTTCAGTAATTACAGCCACTTCTACTCAAACTATCAAAGCAATTGCAGTAAAACCTGGTTACACCAATAGTAGTGTTATGACAGAGAGTTATACAGTTCACCCTCAAGCAGAGATACCAACAGCTAGCCCAGTAGGGGGTTCATCCTCTTCAACAATTTCAGTTACTCTTGCGTCAAACACAGCTACCTCATCAATTTACTATACAACAAATGGAACAATTCCAACAACAGGTTCGACCCTCTATACTGGACCTATCAGTGTCTCTTCCTCACAAACATTAAAAGCAATAGCAACTAAGTCAGGGTATACAAATAGTGATGTTATGAGTGAAGATTATACAATTGCTTCACAAGTGATTGTGCCTACTGCTTCAGTTTCTGGAGGTGTGTTCTATAACAATCAATCAGTAACGCTATCTTCTGTAACAGCAACTTCTACAATCTATTACACAGTTGATGGATCTACACCAACAACAAGTTCGATTCTATACACTGGAGAAATAATCATTTCAGCTTCTACTACTCTTAAAGCAATAGCCGTAAAGAACCTTTTCACTGATAGTGGAGTGATGACTGAGTCATATATTTTGCAAACTGCAACACCTACACCATCAACAGTTGGTGGAACATATGCAGATGATCAATCGATTGTTCTTACATCAGGAACAACAGGTGCAACAGTATATTACACGCTAGACGGTACAACACCATCAGCTACATCAACCATTTATTCTGTAGCAATTCAAATATCATCTACGACAACGATAAAAGCAGTCGCTGTTAAATCAGGATACGCTGATAGTGATATATCAAGTGATGCGTATGTAATATCAAGTAATGTTGCAACCATCACTTCAAATAACTACACTGTCTCTACTTCAGGCACATCAAGTAGGGTTATAAGTGATATGCCTTACGGCACATCAAAAGCAGTATTCTTGTCGGGTTTAACAAAAGGTCAGTATGGACAAGTGTGGAATAGTACTGGAGTACAAGATCCAGCGATATCAGGTAATACGCTTGTTGTAACCTCACAAGACGCAACAAATCAAATAACTTACACTCTTAGTGTCGATAGTTTAACCTCAAATCAGACAGTTCCTGACGGTAGTGGTATTGTAACAATCAGCACCACAACACCAGAAGTAGTTGTTACTGATGCATCACAACAAGTTTCTGTAACAGTTTCTACTTCAACATTGAATCCGACTATTAACATTGGTGCCTTTATAGTAAATGGTACAGGAACAATTCCTTCAATTATTATCACATCGCTTAATGCTGATAACACAGTTCTTTCTATCTCTACATCAACATTGATAACAAGCGCTAGTACAACATGGGATGGTGTTATTAATGCTCCAGCAACCACAACAATTACATTACCAACAGAGTCTGGTCAAACAAAGACATTAAGTACTGCAATTGAAGTTGGTCTCCCAGGGGAGAGGTTGGTATTCAACAAAGCTGTGAGAATATTGTTACCGAACCAAGCAAACAAGCGCGCAGGATATGTATCGACAAGTACCTTTACTGAGATTACAACAACGTGTTCTTCAGATAGTCAGTCATCTGGCGATTCACTTTCTGATGAAGGTGAATGTAAGGTGGATAATGGTTCTGATCTTGTTATTTGGACAAAACACTTTACAACTTTCGCCACTTATTCACAAGTAACAACACCCGTCTCAAGCGGAAGTGTTAGTTCTATTTCTGGAGGAGGTGGTTACTTTGTGTATAATTCCCCAACTCCTTCATATTCCGGAGGTGGCTCATCAAGTACTTCAAACGTAACTAGTCCTACAATACTTGCATCGGGGAATACAAATTCAAATATGAATACAAATACATCGTCATCAAACAATATAACTACAAATCAAATTGCAACAACAGAAATCCTCTCATTTGGTAGCGAAGGAAAAGATGTAGAAAAATTGCAAGAATTCTTATTTAATAATGGGTACTTATCAGCAGAACCAAATGGACGCTTTGGACCTGCCACAGAAAAGGCAGTCAAGCGTTTTCAAGCAAAATATGCTGATGAACTTCTTACACCACAAGGATTCAAAAATCCTACAGGTATGGTTGGAGATGCTACACGAAATAAAATTAATGATATGATTGCACTAAAAGGGAAGGATGTAAGTTCCTCGCCTATAGCACCGTCAAGCAACAACACTTCATCGAGGAAAATCACAACAACAGAAATCCTTACATTCGGTAGTGAAGGAAATGATGTGGAAGTATTGCAAGTGTTCTTGTTCAACAATGATTTCTTGTCTGCACAACCAAATGGCCATTTCGGTCCTGCTACAGAAAAGGCAGTCAAGCGTTTCCAGGCAAAATATGCTGATGAACTTCTTACACCACAAGGATTCAAAAATCCTACAGGTATGGTTGGAGACGCCACTAGAACTAAAATAAATGAATTAATAAAAATTCAGTAATTCGTTTTTTAAAGAACAAATATTTCTGTTAACATTGCCATAATGCTTAAAAGTAGTTTTCATGGTAAAATATTTTTTACTATGTCATTCACTGAAAAGGACTTGGATAATTTGTCAGCACTTGCAAGAATAAGTGTATCTATGGAAGAAAAACCAAAAATGCTACAGGACATGCAGTCAATTTTGGGCTATGTTTCTGAAATAATTGAGGTTAGTGGTGATGTTGTACGAGGAGAGGAGTTTATTTTTAATGTTGTTAGAGAAGATATTGTTACTAGAGAAACTGGTTCAAATACTGAAGCTTTAATTGCTGAAGCTCCAGCAAAAAAAGATAATTATGTGAAAGTCGAGCAAGTGTTGAAGTAAAAAGTCCATAAAGTCTATAAACTTGAAAGTCAAAATACAAATATGCAAAAGACACTTATACAATTACATGAAGAATTAAAAAATGGAAACATTACAGTTGAAGCACTTGTTTTGGAGTATAGAAAAAAAATAGAAGAGAAAGAGAAAGACGTTCATGCCCTTTTGGGTATGTATTCTGATTCGTTTATTGAATCACAAATATCAATTGCTAAAAAAATGTTTGAAGACGGAGCCGATACAATTTTGACAGGTATTCCTATAGTTCTTAAAGATAATCTTTTGGTTAAAGGTGAATTAGCAACGGGGGCATCTAAAATTCTAGAAAACTATCATGCTACATATGATGCAACTGTTGTTAGAAAACTTAAAGAAGCGGGGGCTATTTTGATTGGTCGTGCAAATATGGATGAATTCGCTATGGGTGGAAGTACAGAAAATTCTGCATACGGAGTAACAAAAAACCCACATGATATTACTCGTGTTGCTGGAGGTTCATCAGGTGGGTCTGCTGCAGTAGTTGCATACGGAGGAGCTCCTATTTCTCTTGGTTCTGATACAGGAGGATCAATAAGACAACCTGCGTCATTGTGTGGTGTTGTTGGCCTTAAAACGACTTACGGTGACGTCTCTCGTTATGGTGTGATGGCTATGGGGAGTTCACTAGATCAAATTGGTCCATTTGGAAATTGCGTTTCAGATGTAGAAGAAGTTTATAAAATAATAACAGGACATGATGTTTTGGACAGTACTTCAATCCCAAGTGAAAGTCGAAATTCTAAGGTTAAAAATATAAATAAAGTAATTGGAGTACCGATGAGCTTTGTTAATCGCGAAGGAGTAGACAAAGAAGTTTTGGATAATTTTAATATTTCAATTGAAAAGATGAAGCAAGCTGGTTACAGTATTAAAGATATAACTATTGAACATTTGGAGAAAGCCCTATCTGTTTATTATATTTTGATGCCAGCTGAAGTATCTAGTAATCTTGCGCGCTATGATGGTATTCGTTATGGTCTGTCACATCCAGGTGAAACAAGTATAGAGAGTTATTTTGAGTCACGTACAGCTGGATTCGGTCCAGAGGTTCGTCGTCGTATATTACTCGGAACATATGTTCTTTCATCAGGATACTATGATTCATATTATAATAAAGCAAATCTTGTAAAAGAAATGTTGAAGAAAGAATTCGAAAGAGTTTTTCAAGACGTAGATGTCATAGTGACCCCAACTTCTCCAGTTCCAGCGTTTAAAATTGGTGAAAAATCAAAAGACCCACTTGCCATGTATTTAGCTGATATATTTACTGTTCCAGTCAACATTGTTGGTGTTCCAGCTATTTCTATACCATCAGGTAAAACTGTATCTGGTCTTCCTCTTGGTATACAGTTTATAGCCCCACACATGTCTGAGAACGTATTATTCACTATCGGAAAAGAGTTTGAAAAGCTATACTAATAATAGTCTATAAAGTCCATGAAGTTAAAAGTCCATAAAGAATTCATTTGAAATTCACTTTTGACTTTAAACTTTTGACTTCCCACTTCTTTTAACATGTATTCCTTATCTATCGATTATGTTTTTAATAGGATATATGATGTTTTACTTTGGATAAAGTATACTTGGTTTTTTTCTATTCTTCGTGGTGATCCAGAAGTATATTTAGATACTCATAAAAATTTAACTTGGGATGGTTTGCGTGATAGAGGATGGTTTGATGAATATATTGCAAATGAAAATGCTATAGTTCCTGCGTCCGATACTCATTTATCACTTTGGCAAAGACTTTTTGATGTATTTGGTCATAAACTACCTGACAGTGATGGGGATGGTATTCCCGATGTTTCTGATTCTAACCCTCATGATAGTTTTAATTTAACCAAATCGGAATTAAAAGAACGCTATGAAGAGGATTATAGTTTTTTGGATCATGTACGTGATATTTTTGGCATTGGTCCAAAAGATACTGATGGAGATGGTATACCTGATGGTTACGAAATTTCACACAACACAAACCCCAATAATCCAGACTCAGATAGTGATGGATTATTAGATGGTAGAGAGTTATTGGTGGAAACTAATCCTCTTAATAATGACACAGATAAAGATGGTGTAATTGACGGTAGAGATGAGTCACCAATTGACCCCAGTGTTACATCTATTGGACCCGATTCAGATAGTGATGGAGTAAGTGATAAGATTGAAAATATTTTAGGTACAGATATACATAATAATGACTCTGATAATGATGGCATACCTGATGGAATGGACACATACCCAATGGATGCCAACAATATTAGTCAAATTTCAGCATTTGATATATCCAAAAATACTGAAGGCCTACATTTTTCTATTCAAAATCCTGTTTTGTCACTTTTCACTGACTTCCTGTCCGTACTCGCAATAGTTGTTATTATACTTTTTGTTTATGTTTCACTCAGATGGTTTATCGTTTTCGTGAAATCACTAGACCACTACGAGCATCATTTTATTGACACACATGGTCATGGTGGAAGTAAAAGTGTACATAAAATTAAACACACACAAGAAGAAAGTATGCCGGCAGGAATTGCTAACTTGCCAATATTTGAAGAAGCCCCAACTCCTCCACCAACACTACAAGAATTCAACGATCATCCAAAATTTGCAGTTATACAAGGATATATGAGTAGTACAAGTGAAGCACTATGGAGAATAGGTGTAATGGAAGCAGATAATTTATTGGCTGAAGTCTTGCGTGATAAAGGTTACAGAGGGGAGGGTGTTGCAGAAATGCTAAAAACAGCAAGTTTCAAAACAGTTGATATGGCATGGGATGCACACAAGATACGTAATAGAATTGCTCACGAAGGGTCTGATTTTGAACTAACAGAAAGAGAAGCAAAAAGAGCTTTTGTACTGTATGAATCTGTATTTAGGGAATTGAGGGTAATAAAATAAAAACAACGTCTTATGACGTTGTTTTTATTTTTCTGTGTCGGCGGGTGGGAACGATCCACCGACCTCATCTTTATGAGTGATGTGCTCTAACCAACTGAGCTACGCCGACATGTTTGACTATAATTATATTACACTAAATTAAGCGCCGCCACTACGTGGCGGCGCTTAATTGTACCATTGTCACGTAGTTTACTTGTTGCGGGAACAGGAATCGAACCTGTGTCCCGAGGTTATGAGCCTCGTGAGTTACCTCTACTCTATCCCGCTATATTTTTTCAATTACACTAAATCACTCTAATTATTTTACACTTTGTTACAACACACAAAACATTAATAATATCTTCATATATTACCATAAATAGGCTATTTACACAAGTTTAATTTGGTAATAAATCATCTTATTCCCATTTTTTAGTCACTTTATCTGTATCTTTTTTAACTTGATCAATGAATCCCTCATATATTCCTGATTGTTTAAGCAAAACTCTAGCATGTCTATCATATTGGAAAAGTGGACACAGTGATGATTTGTTCTGTGATAATGAACATGACACATTTATGCTTTTTTCTGGGTTTTCTTTATTAATAAATGAAAAACTAAGAGTAACATTTTCTATGGAGTATAGTTGAAATTGTTTTGATAAACTAAGTTCGTCTAGAGTTGAAAAAAGAGGGTTTAATCTGTCTTCTTGTACTGTACTCGGTAGTGACAATTTCATTTTCTTTTTTGACTTTTCCTCACCTCCAAATGAAAGAGTAATACCTTTTATTTTCCACATTAATAACGGTGTATTATTATTGCTCGTTGAAAAGTCAAAATCTTTATTCTTAATTTTTTTTAAATCAAATGACTCAATTTTTTCAATGTAAGCACCACTACAAACTATACGTAAAAAAGTATCCAGGAATATAAGTTTTTCGTGTTTGCTTCCAGTATAAGAAATAAGAACTTCCTTATCTTTTGGTAAGTATACAATTTTCACCTCCTCGTGCTTTCTGACTGTTCTTGTTCTATCTAATTCACCAGTTGTACTATCACGACGTGGACTAATATGTGAACCACCTTCAAATGTTGCATGTAGATATAACAAACCATCTAGGCTTTTAGCGGTAACATCACACTCAGTTGCTCGTTCGTCTTTGTTTGCGAGTCTTTTGAATTCCTTCGTTAATTCTGTAATTGAAAACAAGGCACCTACTAAATCAATTTCTTTTGCTTCATAGAGCATGTACCCACGAGATGTATAAAAATCATGGAAAAACATTACTTCATCAAAAATATCTTTATGATACAAGTAATAATATAGAACTCTATCCTCAGTTGTCTTACATTCAACTGTTGTTATATCATATGGTAGTTTTTTCTCTTTAAGTAGTGAAACAAATAGGGGTATAGAATGTTTGGTAGATAGAGTTGATATAACTATTAGTTCTTTTTCTATTTCTATTCTATCTGAAGGTGATAGAGATTTATAAAAATCCATCATAATATCTACTGCATTTTTTCGTGAAGTACTTTCGGTAATTCCTAGAATTGCAGTAATTGAATTTTTTTCGTATAAATCAGCCAGCAATTCATGAGTGTGTATTTTTTTAAAGTAGTTTTTAATAGAAAAGGATTTGGCCATAAAAAGAGTTGATGGGTGGTTATTAGTTAATAGTTGTTAGAAAATACAAACAATCTTGATAGTGTAACATGACATAAAATATGCCGTATTGGATAAGTTTTTACTTGAAAGATACTTAAATTATGGTAGAATACTAAATATAGACAAGTAATCAACTTGTTTAGAAATGAGGTGGCAGCTCAGCTCGTAGGAGTTTACTCGCAATAATATAGCGAGCACGTAAGCAGTGCGAAAACATAGTATACTCGTGACACATACTATAAAGGTTGTAAATAAAATATATGCGGTCGTAGCTCAGCTGGTTAGAGCACTGCCCTGTCACGGCAGGGGTCGTGGGTTCAAATCCCATCGACCGCGCAAAATATTAAATCCCGAAGTATTAACTTCGGGATTTAATATTTTGCGCGGTCGAAGCATGACACTGGTGTGTCATGCGTTTGGATTTGAATAGGGGTCGAGGAGTCTCCTGTTTTATGTAATCACAAAACGAGACGAGGTGACCAAATCCCATCGACCACAGTTTTTGATATACTCTAAAAATGTTACATATTAAGTACAAATTAGCACCATCAAAATTACACGGCATTGGCGTATTCACTGAAGAAAATATTCCAAAAGACTTTTGTGTTGTAGAAGCAAGTCCGCTACTCGACATTAACCTGTCTCCAGAACAATTTAATTCACTTTCTAATTCTGAGCAGGATGAAGTTAAACATCACGGACATTATGATAAATTTCTAAATAAATGGCACGTTGATTTTGATATGACAAGATTTGCAAATCATTCTGATAATCCAAATCTCATACAAAAATATAACGAAAAAGGTTATTACATTATTTCATTAATAGATATTAAAATTGGTGAAGAGTTAACGGTTAATTATGAAGATTTTGAAATAAAGAGGCAAGAACTGAGTAGCTTTTAGTTTTCATCCTAATCATTTCATAAATTGCCCCCACTTCCTTTAAATGATAATATTTAAATCGTAGGCACTAAGTTTCGGTTTTATGGTTAATTTTAGTCATGAAAGTGACGCTGTCTAAGGGGTGAGAGACCGAACACCATGCGAAAGCATCAAGGTTGCCAAAGACAGAAAAACAGTTCCATGAAATCGATTCATCTGAGTTCGACGAAGGACGTGGTACTCTGCGATAAGCTTCGGGGAATTGAGAAACAAGTTTTAATCCGAAGATTTCCGAATGGAGAAATCCGACCAAGTAATAACAGGTCTATCGAAAAGTAGTGGCGAGCGAAAACGATAGAATTCAGATATGCCTACACCCGACCAGCAGAGATGCTGGTCTTTTTTCATGTTAACTATTATTCAATGTTAAATTAAATAGTGGACAACCACCCCCAAATCCTATGCTACACTTACTATAATGTTTAGTCTTTTTATCGACTATAATAAGTGGCACTATTCATACGCAATTGTTAATATTTTTAGGCTTGCAAGAGAATTTATACGCTTCTCCCTCAATCTTTTTTCAGTAAATCTTTTTTTGAAAAGTTTGTTTCGCCCGATTTTTAGTATCCCTGTTGATGATGTTGACTCAGAAAATATAACCGATGTCGGAGCAGTTTTCATCGGTGGAGTTGTTTTAAGAATAGTTGGCGCAATATTCAGACTATTTTTTATATTGCTTGGTTTATTATTTAGTTTTTTCACTGTTATTTTTTTTAGTTGCATTTTAGTAGCTTGGATAATTATGCCATTAATATTTATTGCAGTTGCCTACTATTTTATTTCTCTTAGTTTATTAATTATATGAAATTTAAAGAATTAGTTGTTTTATCAAAAAAATATTCAAATGTAATTTTTTTAAATATTATATTTCCTATTAAATTAAGAAAATTTTTTATTAATTTAAGTTTAGTTGTTATATTTGTAGATGTACTACTATTAACATTATCTCAATTTGATATAGAATACACATTTTTTATTTCAAAATACATCAATATTATTCTAATTGATGTATCAATCGCTATTTTATTTTTCATTTTTTTCTACTCATTACATTTGTACTCTAGATACTTTGTTCTAAACAGTATTATAAGAATTTTTAATAATAACAAGAAAAGATTTGTTTTATCTTATGAGGCAGGGGTAGCTCTTGTTAATGCTAAAGACAATGGTTTTGTGAAGGGGTTGCTGAGTGCTTCAGATTCTAAATTTATTATGAATAGATTACTGATAAGCCCTTTAGATATAAATGTATTTTGTGAGAATGTTGTTATTTTAGAAGATGTAATTGTACCAGAGTTTAAAGAAACAGTGACACTAGGATCTTTATGGAAATTGCTATATGAAAGCAGTGAAGAATTTAGAAGTTTTTTAATTTCAAGGAAAATTCAAAAGGAAATTTATTATGACACATGTGATTGGTTAGATCGAAATTTGGAAGATGAGAAAGTTGCTAGCGCTTGGTGGTGGAGAGAAAATTTAAGTAAAACAAGGGGTATAGCAAAATCGTTATCGTATGGAAGTGTGAATTTTATAACTAAATTTGCAAGAGAACTTTCATCATATTCTGTTGAGGAAGAAGTTGGAAAAATTTTACTACACAAAGAATCATTAACAAAACTCGAAGAAGTTCTATCTAAAACTCATGGTACAAACGCTGTAATAATTGGTGGAGAGGGAACTGGTAGACATACAATAGTTAAGCTTTTAGCTAAAATGATAGACCAGGGAGACTGTTACACCGAAATTGAACATAAGCGAGTTTTTGAATTTGATAATAGTTTACTTAGTAGTCTTGATTCTACTGATTTGATTAATGTTTTTAATCGCTGTTTTGAGGAGGCAGCTATCGCAAAAAATATTATTTTTGTAATTAATGATTTTTCAATTGTATATGATAATGCACAAAAACAAGGTGTCGATTTATTTCAGCAAGTAGATAGATATATTAGTCATGCAAATATATCAGTAATTTGTATATGCGACCAATCATTTTATCAAAATGAAAAACATAAGGTATTGTTTGATGCTGATTTTGAGCCAATTCATGTTGAAGAAATGAATAGCAAATTATTAATACCCTACATTCAGGATCACGCTGTTATTGTTGAAAGAAATACGGGGAAGTTTTTCCCGGCATATTCAATTAATACTATAGCGTTATCTTTGAATAAATATTTCATTGAGGAATCACCACTTATAAAGACAAATGAGTTGTTATATAAGATTGCAATGAATAATCATCGAGATGGAAACGTGATTTTAGATGAGGAAAGTGTTTCAGATACAATTAAATCAATGACCGGTATTTCAACAGGGGAAATAAAGAGTGACGAAAAGGATAAACTGTTGAACTTGGAGAATGTGTTACACCAAAAGGTGATGGGGCAAGACGAAGCAATTAAAATCGTTTCTGGCACTATGAGAAGATCAAGAGCAGGTTTGGTAAGTAACACTAAACCAATTGGCTCATTCTTATTCTTAGGTCCTACAGGGGTAGGAAAGACTGAGACTGCAAAAGCCCTAGCATCAGTATTTTTTGGTAATGAAGACCATATGTCTAGAATCGATATGAATGAATATACAATGAATAATTCATCGAATAGGCTTCTAGGGAACGCTGATGATGAAGGAGGTCTTGCTAGAAATATACATAATAGACCTTATGGAGTTTTACTATTAGATGAATTTGAAAAAGCGACAACAAGCGTAAAAGATATATTTCTTAGAGTTCTTGACGAGGGAATTTTTACTAGCGGTTCTGGCAAAATTATTTCAGCAAGAACTCAGATAATTATTGCTACATCTAATGCTGGCTCTGACTATATAAGAGAAAGTGGTTTAAATCCAAATAGTACTAAAGATGAGATAAACAATATAAAGACAAAATTAATAGAAAAAATAGTTTCTGATGGTTTGTTTAGAATTGAACTGATTAATAGATTTGATGCTGTGGTTCTATTTCATCCGCTTGGAGATGATTCAAGAGTTCTAATTGCTCATAAATTATTAGAAGTTTTAAAGCAGAGAATGTTGCTACAAGGTTATGATGTCTATTTTACTGACGCATTAGTAAAAAAAGTTCTTGGAAGTGATGAAGACATGATGTATGGAGGTAGAGCAATACAAAGAAATATACAAACAGAAGTAGAGGAGGCAGTAGCTAAAAAAATAATTGAAAATGCTTTACAATCGGGGAATAAGATTATTCTTGATGCTGAGGACTTGAACTGAAATTAATATTATCAATCTTTACAAAATAGGTATATAATGTATTCATGTATCATGAAATAGACAGGAAATTTCTCATACAAGAAATGCCAAGACTTTCTGGTCGAAAACCAGTTTTGTATGAAAGATATTTTCTACAACATGGAGATATAGTAGAGGAGCGGATTCAAAAATGTGGAAATGTATATGAGTATGAAATAAAAACAGCTATATCACCAAGGGAAAGAATTAGGGAGAAAAGTGAAATTACTGAAAAAGAATTTAATAAATTTAAAGCAAAATCATCAAAATCAATTTTGAGAGAAAGTTATTTGATTTCAAAAAAAAATCCAAGAATATCTATTAATAAATATAAAGGTGATTACAAAGGTTTTGATTTTGCTGAGGTAGAGTTTGATAATAAGGAAGACTCAGAGTCGTTTGAACCTTTACCTTGGATGGGAACAGAAATCACAAATACACCACTCGGAAGAGACTCTTGGTTGCTAAGTTTGGATAGAGAGCATTTTCTTAAAATTTTAGATACAGAACAAGAAAAATTAAACAGCGATTTTCACTCATATATATAGAAATTTGATTTTTAATATATATACATATAGTATGTAATATATTATATGAATTTATTAGTATATAAGAATATTTTTGATTTTATACTCAGAAGTGTAAAAATTGATCCGAAATATATTAAGAAATCGATTTACCTATTTTTGATTAGTTTTTACGCCACTTTCTCTTTTTTCTTAGAGTTTAAACCAATAAGTTCATTTTTTACATTTATTAAACTTCCGTCCTTATATTTTATTGCAGGAATAGTATTTACTAGTATTCCATACTATTTTCTTTTTTTCATATCTTTTTTTCCCGCTAAGTACATTATACCGATATATTATTTAGCTTTTATATATATGTTTATTATTTAACTAAGCATACATTTTAACTATAGTTTTTTTCTGATATAATCATAGTTATGAAATATCAAGTACTACTTTTTTACAAATATGTTACCGTTAGTAATCCACAGGAACTGAAAGAGTATTCTTTTGAATTATGTAAAAGATTCAATCTTACGGGGAGAGTAATAATTGCCGAAGAAGGAATTAACTATACACTAGAAGGATTAGTTGAAGATACTGAAAATTTTGTTAAGGAGTTTTTGAAAGATGAAAGATTTAGTGATACACACATCAAGAGAAGTGAAGGTTTTGGAAAGTCTTTTCCTGGATTATCTATTAAGGTTAGAAGAGAGATTGTTGGAACCAAGTTTCCTGCAGAAGTAGATCCAAGAGTGAAAACAGGCAATCATTTGAATGCAGAGGAGCTTCATGATTGGTATAGAAACAATAAAGACTTTGTTGTAGTTGATATGAGAAATTCATATGAGTACGCATCTGGTCATTTCAGGGGGTCAGAGGACTTAGGAATGAAGGCCTCAAGAGAATTAAAGGAGGTGGTGGATAAATTAGAGGATGTAAAAGATAAGACAATTGTCACTGTTTGTACCGGAGGAATTAAATGTGAAAAAATGTCATCGTATCTTTTGTACAAAGGTTTCAAAGATGTACATCAACTACATGGTGGTATACATACATATATGGAAAAGTTTCCCGGTAAAGATTTTCTCGGCACATTATATACATATGATGAACGATTAACTATGGATTTCGGTGGAGATAGAGAAATTGTTGGTACTTGTAAAAGATGTAACGATAAAACTGAGAAATATCAGAACTGTGCAAATGCGGAATGTAATATGCTGTTTCTTATTTGTAATGATTGCATGTCTGAAGAAGGTCCAGGATTTTGTAGTAATGAGTGTGAAAAATCCACTGCTCGTGTGGTTAATCGTGTACGTGCTTAAACCCTATTGTATGGATAAAAATATGACATATCAGAGTGAACCTAAAATCGGTATATTTGATTCTGGGGTTGGTGGATTCTCTGTTTTAAAGGAAATTAGAGATAAGACAAGTGCAGATGTTTTGTATTATGGGGATTGTGCTCGTGCTCCTTATGGAAACAGAAGTATTGAAGAAATATGTATGTTTATGGAGGAGATAATTCATAATTTGAAGGGTCAAGAAGTTACTCATTTTGTTAGTGCTTGTAACAGTATGTCAGTTAATATGACGGACAAAATTTTGAAAGATTGTGGGATTGATGATGATAAGTACGTTGACATGATAAGAGCTTTTAAAAATTATTCTAAGCTACCAACAGACTCCAAAGTTGTTGTGTTTGGAACAAAGGCAACAATATTTAGTGGTGCATATCAAGAAGTTTTAAGCGGTAATAATATACAAGTTGAAGAGTATATTTTTAAGACATTGGCGGGTTTAATCGAAAAAAAGGAAGAAGTAGATGAAAATGAAATTCGGGAGATAGTTCTATCTGGAGTTATGTATGCAAAAGAAGTTGAAGCTACTCATGTTTTATACGGCTGTACCCATTATCCTCTTATTGATGATATATTCAAGAAGTCAGCAAAAAGCATTGATTGGGGTGGTACATTTATTGACCCAGCTATATACGTTGGGATGGCAGTCTCCGACTGGAAATTAGATGGAAGAAAAAATACTTTTTTTGAAGCAAGTGAAGTAACTGAGGAATTTAGAACATTATCTGATAATTATGCGATTTGAGAAAAAGGTTGAACAATTGAGAATAGAAAAGCATGACGGAAGGGAGACTTACGATTTTTTGAAAGACGTGATAAAAATGGCAGAAGGGGAACCTTTGGAATACATATTAGGGGAAGTAAAATTTTGTTCTGCAACTATTGATTTATCCCTAAGACCGATGATTCCTAGACCAGAAACTGAACATTGGGTTTACCAGGCTTTGCAAGATATCAAGGATAATAAATTTAGTTTCTCAAATGAAAATAAAAAAGAGAAACAAATCCGTGTGCTTGACCTATTTTCGGGTTCAGGTAATGTAGGAATTTCTTTTTTAAAGAAGATTCCAAATTGTAAAGTTGATTTGATTGAGTTTGATAAAAAGCTAAAAAAGCAAATAGAAATATCTTTAATTAAAAATATAATTGATCCGTCACGTGCAAACATATTAATAGGAGATACTTGGGAGGGGGCTAGTGGGAAATATGATGTTATCACTGCAGTACCACCTTACGTGCCACCACAAATGAAAAATGAGGTTATGAAGGAACTTCACGCTGAGTCCCCACTGTCATTTTTTGACAAGGAAGATGGGTATTTTTACCATAAGCAAATACTACGTAGAGTGAATGAATTTTTGAATGATGGTGGAGTGTTATATCTTGAATTTGATATAACTCAACGTGAAAAAATTGAACAATTAGCCATAGAAAATAATTTAACTAATTATACATTTATTATTGATCCATATAGACATGATTTTGTATTAGTCTATACAAAATAACATTATATCAAGACTTTGTTGACAAAAAGTAATAATTTTGCTATAATATTATTAATTATTTCCTTATGGATATCCATGTGTAGTCAGTTTTTATTTGACGCGTTGTGGCTAACCATAGTTCTATCATTCTAGATAGACGAGTCTTCCACGAAAGAAGCAGAGCGCAAATAATCAAATATTAACTTAATTCAATACAATTTTTATGTATACCATTACTACTGGTGGGTCATCTTCTGATTCACGTTCACGTTCATCATCACCTCGTTCTTCGGGCTATTCACAGCGTTCTAGATCTTCATCAGGAGAAGGATCACGTGGAGGTTCTTCAAGGGGTGGGTATTCTTCACGCGGACCATCTCGTGGTGGTTTTTCGCGAGGGGGAGGTTCATCTGCTCCTCGTTCATTTAATGCTAAGCGTAGCTTTAAGAAAGACTTTATTGACGAAAAACTTTTCATTAATAAGGAGGCGGGTGTTACTGAAGTTGATCACTACGATGCAAAGCATGTCTTTACAGACTTTGGTATTGCAGATATGCTTTCAGCCAATTTAACTGCTAAGGGCCTTATTACTCCATCACCTATTCAAGATCAAGCTATACCGGTAGTGCTTAAAGGTGGAGATGTAATCGGAATTGCTTCTACTGGTACAGGTAAGACTGCTGCCTTTCTTATTCCGCTTATTAATAAACTAGTTGCGGATAAAGATCATAAAATGATGGTACTTTGTCCAACTCGTGAGCTTGCTCAACAAGTTGAAGCAGAGTTCATTGCTTTTACTCGTGGTATGAAACTTTTCTCTGTGTCATGTGTAGGAGGTGCTCCGATAATGCGTCAAATTAAAGAACTTGAGCTTGGTGTTCATGCAGTTATCGGTACTCCAGGACGTGTTAAAGACTTAATTGAGCGTAGAAAGATTAACATGGAATTCTTTGACAGTATTGTACTTGATGAAGCTGATCGTATGCTTGATATGGGATTCATCGATGACATGCGTTCAATTTTAGGTGCTATGCCAAAAACAAAGCAAGGACTATTTTTCTCCGCAACCTTCTCACCAGATATTAAAAGACTCTGTTCTGACTTCTTAAAGGATCCAGTTACTGTATCAGTTAAGACACGCGATACTGCGGCATCCGTTATGCAAGATGTAATTAGGGTTAATACTGACGCTGAAAAGGTTGAAGCTCTACATGAAATTCTAATAAAACCTGAGTATTCAAAGGTGCTTATTTTTAGAGAAATGAAGCGTCACGTAGACGGTCTTGCAGAAGAGCTTAATAAAAGAGGTTTTAAGGCACTTGCTCTACATGGTGACATGCATAATCGTGAACGAGAACGAGCAGTGAAGGCTCTTGAAGCAGGAAAGGTGCAAGTTGTGATTGCAACTGATGTTGCAGCTCGTGGACTTGATATTTCGGATATTTCACTTGTTATAAATTATGATATTCCAAATAACTACGAGACGTATATACATCGTATTGGTCGTACTGGCCGCGCTAAGAAATTAGGACACGCTCTTACATTTGTTCCAAAGGCGAGAGAGAATAGAAGATACTAAAAAATTATTTAAGGATACAAAAAATACACTCAATCAATGAGTGTATTTTTTTTGCAATATATTAAATGTTAAGTTATGATTGTATAGTACAGAACATGACTGATTTGTTTTTCGTTTAATATATAAAATTAATTTAATCAATAAATATTATGACTCACCTAAAAGAAGGAGATAAGTTACCACAAGTTACATTTAAAACACGCGTAAGAGATGAAACTGTTGGTGGAGAAAACCCATTCCGCTGGCAAGATATGAAAACAAAAGATATTTTTAAAGGAAAAAATGTCGTAGTTTTCTCACTGCCAGGGGCTTACACCCCTACATGTTCTTCAACACACGCTCCAATATATGACAGTATGTATAAGGAATTCAAGAAACTTGGAGTAGATGAAGTGATTTGCGTTTCTGTTAATGATGCATTTGTTATGTATCAATGGAAAAAACACCTTAAATTAAAGCATATTTTCATGCTTCCTGATGGAAACGGTGATTTCACACGGGCAATGGGAATGCTTGTTAAGAAGAATAATCTAGGTTTCGGCGATCGTTCGTGGAGATATTCTATGCATGCTGTTGATGGTGTTATTAAGAAAATGTTTGTTGAAAAAGGTTTTAAAGATAATTGTAAAACTGACCCATTTAAAGTTAGTGATGCAGATACTATGCTCTCTTATTTAAAGAAATAAAACTGACCTAAACAAGTATAATTAAATAAAAACGACCACAATGCTGGTCGTTTTTATTTCAACATTTATATACAGATTAACTATTCTTTATTTTTCTCAAAAATTTTTCAAAATGTTTAGCTCTCTTTTCATCCTTCCACTTATCCATATTTCCACAAACTTTTAAATCAACCAAGTCAATACCACAAAAACCAAACACACATGTTTCCCAAAATGTTCTAAGTGGTAGAACAAATGGAAAGTAGAACCACCACGATGGTCCACCAGAAGTTGCAAACACTTTTGCTGTTTTCCCTTCAAACATTTTTATAACTTTTCCCTCAGGAGAATATCTATAAGCCACACGTGGCCAAATTGTAAGATCAATCCAATTTTTCATAATTGCAGGTACAGAGCTCCAAAAAACAGGATGAACAACAACAATTTCATTTGCCCAAATTATCTTATCGTGAAATTTCTTTTGAACTGGAGATATCTCGTATTCTCTAATTTTTTCAAAAGTAAAAAAAGGGACTGAATTATCTTGAGCATACAAGTTCATAATTTCCACAGTATGACCTTTTGCTATTTTTGCATCAGCATATGTTTTGGCGATAGTGTGAGTATCTCCTAAAGACGATGGATGCGCTGTAACTATAAGTATATTCATATAAATATAGTATAGCAGTTAACGTACAATATTTTATTGATTTGTGTGGGTAACTATAGTTATGAATATTAAAACATTTGTTGGCATTCTGTTATCAGAGTTCAAATAATATTATTCTTAATACTGGAAAGAGATATATTTCGACATCTGTGATATGTCTAAATTATATTATGTAAACACTAATGACAATTATTCAAATATTATATATCAAACTTGTAAATTTGCTGCAATAAAGTTAACACACTATATTACTATTTTCATAATCTTAAACTTAATAAATACTCAAAATACATTTTAATATTTAACCTATACATCAAGTCACAAAATCAAAAGTTAATAAAACACAGTCGATCTGTTTTGAAATTGTGAGCATATATTACTTTCATATAATTAAGACTAACTAAAATTTAGCCGTACTCTATGAAGGCAGTAAGTCAAAGTTAACCTATCCTCAAGAGTTGGCCTAAATTAAAGTTACTTTTGCAAGTAGGGTTGCACGTTTTTCGAGTAAATAGTAGTAAAACTAGATGAATGGGCGATGGTGTGCGACTAATCTAGTATGAGTCACAATATATTCAACAACTTAATATTTTGTTATACCTAATAGTTAAATCATTATATTTTATTGTATTCTACGTAATGTCTTGATTTTGTCTGGTGCATGACTAAATTATTAAGTAAAACAGAAAGTTTATTTTCTTTCATATTTTAATACAACTTGGACTATTCATTATTTTCTTCTGTTCGTTTCGTACAAATTTTTTACAGTAGATTAACATGACTTTGTGGCGTCTCTTTATAAATTTTGCCTGCTAAATGTATTTTGTGGTAACGTTATTTAGTGTAATTTTTACATGCAATGATATGTAAACTTATCCACAATTTAATTCAATGTATAAACATTATTTATATTTATATTATGTATAATTAATCCAGTATAAAAGTGTTAATTTTGCAGCAAAAAAATTAACACTTTTTTATCTAGAAACTGAGAGTTAAACAATGTCAACAAGAGAGTATAAACTTGAGGAGATAATTAGCAAAAATAAAACTGTAACTTCTGTTGCTGATGAGTTAAACGTTTCTAGACAAACTGTACATAAGTGGTTAAACATCTATAAAAAAAATGGTGCTTTAAATTCCATAGCAGTCAGAAAAAAAATTCCATACTCTGTTCATAATAAAATTTCAAATGAAGTCGAGAATGCAATCGTCAGAATTGCTGAGAAGTATCCAAATGAGAGCGTCTCATCACTTTGTGAAAAATTAAAGTTGGAAGACAGTATTGAGTTGAACGCTTCAACTGTATATAGAGCTTTGAAGAGAAATAATGTACGCTATTCTTCTACTGGCAATTTAGTTAGGTCCACCCAAACCAACACACCTTCCCCAATTGATAATATCTCCACCCCAGCTCAAATTGAAGCAGTGGATACTACAACATCCGTAATTGAATCTATCAAACCAGAAGATATAAAATCTGATTTGTTTTTTGAATCTGAATCAAACGACATTCCTTCTCCTTTCTTTAATAAAATCTCCGCACTTGTTTCTAAATTAACGCCAGCTCATTTAA